>Ga0265293_10000129_pt1 | contig 176023 bp, 158 predicted proteins | sample Munlanlewell138R_FD_192505 | JGI IMG/M metagenome (GOLD analysis project Ga0265293, IMG submission 192505) | Leachate microbial communities from a municipal landfill in Southern Ontario, Canada - Leachate well 138R | ecosystem: Engineered > Solid waste > Landfill > Unclassified | place... | reverse complement strand
AGTGTATTTTGAAGGGTCAATTAAACCATAGTGATTAACTAACACGTTATAAGCATTTTGGCGATATAGCTTACACTTTCGCTGACTTTTCCTTCGGTAGAACCTGTATATTATATCTGATAAATAAAACCTTAACCTTCGTTTCTCCATCTGAGGATAACTTACCTTGGGTATATCATAGTAATTGATCCACCCAATAAGGATTCGGTTTAATATCTTAGATATCTCCTCAGGGTTCTTATGTCTGTTGTTCCTTAGCTGTTCTTTTACCTTACTTCTTACAGCTATTCCAGCCTTCTTTCTTGGAAAAATATTTAGGTATTTCTTGTTCCCTCTAAAGAGATCCTTGTCATACCTAAAAGTAAAACCAAGAAAGTCGAACGGTTCTTCCTCCACATTCACCATACTGGTCTTTTCCGTGTTTACCTCTAACTCCATCCTTTGGAGCATTTTATGAAGGTAACCAATACAGTGTTCAGGTATCTTCTTGCCTATCAGAATGAAATCATCTGCATAGCGAATTATCTTTACACCGTATTTGTAGAATTGACCGTCTGGCCTGTTAACCGCCTTATCAATTAAATGCAGGTAAATATTGGCTAACAGTGGAGATATAACGCCACCTTGTGGTGTGCCTTTGTCGCTCTTGTGAAGCTTACCGTCTTCAAAGACGGGAGTCTTTAACCACATTCTGATTAGCTTGAGTATTCGTCGATCGCTTATTCTAAGCTCAACTAACTTCATCAGCTTATCGTGGGGGATATTATCGAAAAACCCTTTAAGGTCTGCATCATATACTTGACGCCTATATCCTTTAACTATTTCCCCTTTGATGGCTGTAATGGCTTCTTTTGCTGAGCGCTTTGGTCGAAATCCATATGAGCAGTCCTCAAAATCGGCTTCGAATATAGGCTCTATTACCATCTTGCAACACATCTGCACAATGCGGTCTTTTACTGTTGGTATACCAAGTGGTCGCATTTTCCCATTTGCTTTTGGAATATAGACACGTAAAACTGGTTGCGGCTTATAAGTCTCATTTCTGATCTCTTCGGCTATCTGGGCAAGATATGCTTTAACATCGCTTTTATCGATGTCTCTGATACTTACTCCATCATAGCCTGCTGCTCCCTTGTTCTGTTTAACTCGAACCCAAGCCTCTTCAAGCATATAGCTTAACGATAGCTTGTCATACAATACGTAAAACCGAAAGGCTTTTTCCTGCTTGGCCTTACGATATAATCCAACTTGAAATTGGCGCACTCTCTCCTTACTCGGAAGCTCCGAGCGTCGCTTGCTTGTTAGAATTTCTTCAATCACAAGATACTCCTTTTTCTTTTAGATTTCTTTGAAGCAATGTCCCTTCGCTACTGATGAGTTATGTTGTCTCATCTATCTACACTACTATGGACATCTCCGACTTCCTACATACCCCAGACTCACTTCGCTTCTAACTTATAGAGCCCAGTTTGAGGTCGCTATCCCTGATATGTAGGACCTCCCACGTTCATGCCAAAGGCGTTTGTAAGCACGCCATCAGTTACAACCCCGGCAGCTCTCAACTGTGCTTATGACCGTTACTTCCAGTTGAGTGGCAGGCTTCATTACATCTGACAAACTGGCCAACTGCGCTTTTGCGTAACGGGGCTAAACACCTGTTCGCTTTCGCTACGGCTTACTTACCGTTAGGAAGAGCTTTGACCTTCGCCTTACGGCTGCAGCCATCTTCTTCACTTCCATATGAACGGACAATTATATGGGTTGGACTTACACCAACTGTCTTTGACACGCCTCGTGGCGCACCAGATTACACAGATTTCACAGATTAAAAAGATAAAAGAATAATTAAGGATTAAAAAAAGTGGTTAATTGGCAGGTAAAGGTTTGCGCATAGCGAATACTGGCAGGTTATCCAATTAAAGAGAAAACTGGAGGGGCTATTGGAGTGAAGCAAGAAGCATTCTCAGAGTTTTGAAGTTGTGTAGTTTTGGAGTTGTGAAGTAAAAAAGAGGTTTGCGGTGATTTAGGCATGTTGCGTTTACGCTGAGCGAATAACTGGTAGATTAGCCAATTGAAGATAAAACTGGAGGGGCAGTTGGAGAGAAGCGAGAAGGCGATTCAAGGTTGTGAAGTTGTGAGGTTTTGAAGTTGTGAAGGAGCGGGCTTGCTCGCCCCGCATAGAGGATGGGGTTACCCATCCCGTTGAAAGGTTAAAGAGGGGAACATTATAGGTTAGCCAATCGACTTTAAGTATAAAGATTCGATGTCTTTCACAAGTCTCTGGTAAGAGAACGTGTCTATAACGGTATCGTGCGCCTTTTCTCCGATATTGGAATAATCTTCGGGGTGGCTCAGCCAGTGAGTGATCTCTTTGATGAATCCTTCTGACTTACCGGCTGGAAAATAGAAGCCGTTCAGACGATTATATACGAAGTTTTCAACTCCGCCGACATAATTGTTTTTTTAGCTCTTAATGGGAGGCGTAAGGATAAAAAAAGAGTTCTGAGTTAATTTGATTGACAGGTGATTGATATCTTAAGAGACTGTCTAAAGAATAAAATGGAGGTATTGGATAGAAAATGAGTTCGATTGCAGTGCTTGGTGGTTTGTTTGGTGATGAAGCTAAGGCTAAGATAGTTGATGCTTTGGCGAAAGGGGTCAATGTAGTTGCAAGATTCCAAGGTGGAAATAATGCAGGGCATACGATTAAGTGTGGTGATGAAAAGTATGTTCTTCATCTGATACCTTCTGGCATTTTGTACGATGATGTTGTCTGTATGATAGGTAGTGGTGTGGTGATAGATCCGTTCGGATTGAAGGATGAGATGGTGCGACTGAAGGAGCGTGGTGTTGAGTTTGAGAATCGTCTGATGATCGACCCGAGAGCTCACATCGTTTTGCCGTTACACAAGCAGTTAGATGCTAAAAAAGAGGATCAACACGGGGAGTCTCGCATCGGAACTACAGGTAGGGGAATAGGCCCTTGTTACACAGATAAAATTGCCCGTATTGGGATTAGAGTTTTGGACTTAGTTAAGCCAGAGACGCTAACTAAGAAGGTAAAAGCGATATACTCTTTTCATCAAGTAGAGATTAGCGAAGAAGAGTTTAACTCATTAATAGATGATCTTTTAGAAGCAGGTAAACACCTTGCTGAATATACTAAACAAATCCCTTACGTGTTAGAAAACTACTATAGAGAAGGGAAGACTATCCTCTTTGAAGGGGCACAAGGGACCTTTTTGGACGTAGATTACGGAACTTATCCTTATGTTACTTCCTCACATACAATAGCAGGTGGAATCTCGATTGGCTTAGGTTTATCACCTAAGAAAATTAACAAAGTAATCGGCGTGTTCAAAAGCTATATTACCAGAGTGGGTAATGGGCCGCTTGTAACTGAGCTCAACGATGCAGTGGGTGAAAGAATTAGAGAAGTTGGAAATGAATACGGTGCCTCTACCGGTAGACCACGACGTATAGGCTGGTTTGATGCGGTAGCGGGTAGATTCTCGACAATAATCAATGGCTTCGATGAGATTGCCTTGACCTTGTTGGACGTTTTACAGGGGTTTGACACTTTGAAGATCTGTTATGCTTATGATATTGATGGTGAAATTTGTACCGAATATCCAGCAGATACCGAGCTTTTGGAAAGAGCTAAACCTGTGTATTACGAGCTACCAGGCTGGGAAGAGGATATAACAGGGTGTAGAGAGTATGATGAACTGCCTGAAAATGCTAAGAGTTACGTCAAAAAAGTTGAAGAGTTGTTGAACGTTAAAGTATCAATTATCTCTGTCGGACCCGAAAGACAACAGACTATCTTTGTCTAACATATAAGATAGAGCTGCGTGCCGCTATACAGCGGAGTTGTTCGGAGTTTGATAATAAAAGGAGAGTAAGATGAAACTGAGGAATATATTTTGGTTGGCTCTACTGTTAACTGTGAGCTCATTTCTTTTCGGAGCTTATGATGCAGAGCAAAAAGCAGAACATATTGGCCCTGACTTTATGTCAGCGGTATACGATCATTATTCTGTAAACTTGTTCGGTGCAAAGGCTGTTGGGCTCGGTGGAGTCGGAGTAGCCCTTGAAGGTGGGATTGAGAGCAGTATTTACAACCCTGCAGCGTTTCGGCAGAAGAAGTGGAACTTTTACTTAGAAGGGAATGTAAAGGGACCAAGCAATGAGATGAATAGCTATGCAAAGTCATCCGAGCCGAGTGTTAAAATAAAAGGCGAAAAGTTTGATTCTCCTGTGCCAACTTTTTTTATCGGGATAGGAGGAGGAATTATCGACTATCTTAACGTTGGCTTGACCTTTACCGTGCCGAACTCAATACGCTACAACGTATTTACCCGCGAATTGAAAACGGGCGATTATGTGGATAGATATCCAAAAATGTATAACTATCAGACAGCTTTCTCCTTGGCAGGACATTATGAGAAGTTTAGCGCTGGAATAAACGTCATCAACAGTCATTACTCACTTTTAGACTTGCGGGTAGAGGATACTTTTGACAGGGTAATCATAGAAGAAAATGTGCTCAGGTTCCACCCAGGCCTATTCTATAATGGGGACAAGTTTACAGTCGGCGCAACCTATAAAACTTCTACTGAAAAAGAGATTAAGCTTGGAAATATCAAGCCCTATTATCAACGCTACGACTTCGTTTTCCCAGCCGCTTTAGACTTAGGGGCTACATTTATGATAAAAGATAACTTGATGGTGGCTGGTGGAATAGAATGGGAGCAAACCAGTGAGCAATATAAAGAGTTTGACGATAGATTAATTGTTAAAGTCGGATTGGAGAGGAAAGGTGATAAGCTCGATATCAGAGGTGGGATGATGACTCTACCAGGCGTCTATGAAGGAACATTTGCGATCCCACAAGCAAGTGAGCAGCCCAAAGAATATATATACTACCCACTCCCTTATGACTATGGAACTGTCTCAAAATGTGACCAGCTACTTCTCACATTTGGCTTTACCTATCGACTACCCAAAGCTGAGTTAAACGGCGCGTTAGTCAAAGATGTGTTGCAAAATGTTGACACTATCCAAGCGCTCCTTTCTATCAATGTTAAGTTTAGCGATATTATTTCAACGGAGGTTAAGTAAACGGAATGCAGCGACGTCTTATAATTGTAATTGGAGCTTATGGAAGCGGGAAAAGTGAGTATGCGATCAACTTGGCGAAAAGCTTGAAAAAAGAAGGGGAGGAGATCTCCTTAGCAGACCTTGACGTCGTTAATCCCTACTTTAGGAGTCGTGATGTCAAAGACTACTTTGCCAAGGAAGGTATCGATGTGATTAGCCCTGATGGGGTGTATGGTCACGCAGACCTACCTATGATTTCGCCAAGAATCTCAGGAGCAATAAAAAGGGACGATAGAAATGTTATCCTTGATGTTGGGGGTGATCCTGCTGGATGTCGTGCATTAGGAAGATTTACCGACATAATCAAAAATCAAGCTTACGAAATGCATTACGTCGTTAATACTATGAGACCGTTCACCTCAAACGTTGAAGATATAGAGTCGATGATCGATCAATTAGAATCTGCCTCAGGATTGAAAATTACGGAAATGGTGGCAAATCCTAATCTGCTGACTGAAACAGACCAAAGCATAGTAGAAAATGGCTTGAAAATCATTAATGAAGTGGCGGAAAGAAGAAAGTTAGCCTTCAACACCTACCTCGTTATCGATTATCTCGATGCTCAAATTGAAGGTGGACTGTTAGGAAAGAATAAAGTTGTCCTGGAGTATTATCTCAGAAAACCGTGGGAAAGAGTAAGCTCTTTAGGGGTTTAGCTCTCTTCAATAGTCTCAACCGGAGTAGCTTTTCTGCTACCCTTCCAGCGGCGATGAACCCAAAACCATTGTTCAGGATATAACTTAATATACTCTTCGAGACCTTTGTTCATAAGGTTAACTATGCGAAGGTAGTTCTTACTGGCATTTCTTGATTTAGCAGGTAAAACCAGCTTTTCAAAAGAAAAGTGGAAATAGCCAGGACGCTCTCTTAAGAAAATACCTAACACGAGAGGGGTATCCATCTTCAAGGCGATACGAGCATATCCGGTTATAATTGAGGCCTCCCGCCCTAAAAAGGGGAGACGAACACCCTCTTTCCCTGCATCCTGATCAACAAGCATCACCACTATTTCATTACGCATTAAAGCCCTGAATACCGGCTTCATATTCTTGCTTTTATATATAATATTGATCCCAGCTTTTTGTCGGGGAGCATTGATATAGTCGTTGACGTATGGGTTGCGGAGACGTTTGATGATTACGTTAAGCTTAACCCCTTTTTGAGCCAAATATTGACCAGCTAATTCCCAATTACCGAAATGTCCACTGATCACTAAAACCCCTCTTTTATGCTCAAGTGCGTCTTCAATAAGCTCCCATCCTTCTAAGGTGTAAGGGTGAGTCTCTTTTCTTTTTTGGATGAAAGATTCGTAAGCGGTGAGGGTAAGGTTGTAGTAATGTTTGTGAATGATTTTTTCGATTTCTCTGTTGTTTTTCTCAGGGAATGCCTTTATGAGGTTATCCTTCACTACTTTTCTTCGTATTCTTAGGATGTCAGAGGCAAAAAAAGCGAGACCTTTTAATAGGAATAAGGCGAGTCTGTCAGGTAGTAGTCTAAAAAAGAAAACAAGCGTTTTCAAAAGAAAATACTCAATAACGTTTTGTAGTTGCTTAATGTTTTTCATACCCCCACCCTCGCATCCCTTATAAATTTTAATTAAAGAAGATTGAGGTAAGCTGTCAGCCAACAACGAACCTAACCATCTATACTACAAAATAATCAAAGAGCGTACGATGTCAAGCGACTTTTACGTGATTTATGGGCGATTATACATAAAAGTATCCATCCGCTTAAATATCAATGAGATCTCTCTGAGTTATGCCCTTAATCATTGACGAAAAACTCAATAGCTTCGCTTAGTGTTGTAGACTGGGTGTTATTGCCCCTATTTTCTAAGCTCCAAGGCGTATTGACGTAAGAAAACTTAATTATGCTTAATCTTGAATAGTTCGGTTACACACTCATATTTCCGTTTCAGCTCTTCATTATACTCGATGTTTTCTTCAGTGTTAGGTTTAAGCTTCCATTCGTCAGATCGCTCAGAAAGCAAGTCATAAATTTCCCAGCTATACAGAAACTTACCACTTTTAAGAGAATAGAGGTCTTGTAGCTGTGTCGCCGTAAAGTCTTCCTCTCTTATCTGCTTCAATAAAGCTCTATTTATTTCATACCCCTCTTTTGTAGAGTAAAAAACAATCTTGTCTTTAACCTCAAAATCGAGATCTCTAAAATCATTTAGATATCGACGGAGCCTTCTCGTGTTAGAAAATTCCATACCCGCTAACGATTGTAAAACATAACCCTCTATCTCTTCCCTCTCTAAGCGCTCAATCACCATATCAGGAAAAGAATGAATAGTTACGTCGTATACTTTTTGATCAAACACATTCTGCACTATGAATAGAGCAAAAAAACTGATAAAGCCCGCTATGATCGGTGTAGTAATCCAGCTGGAGAAGATTTTGCCTAAAACACCCCATTGTAAATTCCGCCCCCCTTTAGCTAAAGCTATTCCGATAACGCCACCTATAATAGCTTGGGAACTTGAGACCGGTACGAGAGGAAATGTGGGAAGATTAAGCGAAATTAACCACTCTCTGAAATTATTTGAAGCAAAAAAATACAGAACTAATGAGTGAGATAATACTACTATGAAAGCTGTTACAGGAGTCAGTCTATATAGGTCTCTTCCGACCGTTTTCATTACTCGCTTCGAATAGGTAAATACCCCTACTGCAATGGCAATACCACCTAAAAGAAAGAGCTGTCGAACTGACGAGAAATGAATGTGTTGGCCGATCGCAATGTCTTTAAATGGTGATGTAGATACGAAAACACCCATCACATTAGCTATATTGTTAGCGCCAAAACTGTAAGCACCAAACGCACCAACAATAATCAAAGCATAACGTGTGTAAGCATCCATAGTCAAGAGGTGCATCTTGACGTTCTCAAGAAGATATTTCGTTATAAAGTAGATGATTATTGCAAAGAAAGCGGCTAAAGCGGGACAGAGAAACCAAGTAGTCGCTATTTGCGCCAATAGTGAATAGTCGGTTGAAGCTCCACTGAATAAGTTCCAGCCGACAATTCCCCCTACAATTGCTTGTGAAGTTGAACCTGGTAACCTTAATTTGGCCATAAGGGCTAAAGTAGCACCAGCTGCTAAGGCAACGGTGAAAGCTCCCGCACTGGCGTTAATAGCGCCCAGTTGTCCTAAGGTCTCCGAAGCACCGCCACCCTCTAACACAGCACCAGCTACCATACCAATTGAGGCGATAATAGCAGCAGTCCGAAACTTAAGCATTTTGGTTCCGACTGCCGTACCAAACAGATTAGCAGCTCCGTTAGCGCCGAAAGTCCAGCCCAGTAAGAGTCCACTCGTTAAAAAGATATAGTTCATCTTAAATCATTCTATTGATAGTGTAAATAGCCAGACGGTCACTAACTAATTCTGCATAGTCAGAGATACTTTCGATGTTTGATACGACATAGCGTAGATGCATTTGTAGACTTAGATCGAGTTTATCAGCAAAGATTTGTTTCTTCAGTTTGAAGGCAATATCGTCCGACTCTTTCTCGTAAAAGCTAACCTTATGAATATGATCCTTAACAGACATAAACTCCTTGAAAAATGCACGTACTGATCTGATTAGCCACTCTGCGCTTTGGATTGACGTGTCGGTTAGTTCACTAAACTGATCGTTATATTTTTCTGGTATTGCCGGTGTTTCGATAGAGAATATTTGCAGCGTTTTTTTGATATTATCGATAATATTGTCGGTACTTTCCAAAAGAGAGAGTACATCTCCTCTATTTTCTGGGATAAGTGTTCTTAGTGAGAGCTGTTTTTCTATATCAACACGAAGGTTATCCGCTTTTCTTTCGTATTCAATAACTCTTTGCAGTCTTTGATTTAACTGTTTTATATCCCCATTAAGATAATTCTCTATACCTCTTCTAAAGAGCATCCCGCTTTCAGATACTAAGTCGAGAAACTCATCGATTTGGTTTTCAATTACCTTCGAGATTTTCAAAATAGCAGCCACATAACACCTCCAGAAAGTTGATCAACTACGTCCAAGAAGCAGTTTTTACATTTACTTGTCAAACCTTTTCATATTCAGCTCTCCCGAAGATAGTTGAAAGTCACTTCACAGGTCTTCTATCTTTTATAGTAAGTTGGATATTACCAGCTGAGTTAAGCTTGTAAACAAGAGGGGCAATCTTCTCTTAAATATAATTTAGCTTTACAAATTAGATCGACTTTCTTAGATGGTATCATAACATTAATTTTTGAATACAATGTTGAATTGGACTAAATGAGGAGATAATGACTGATTTAACAAGACTTTTGAGCCGTACTTGGTACAATGCTATACTAATTGCTTTACTTGCGTTCTTTTTTGCCAGTAGCCTATGTGGGCAACAGGATGTTTCAGAAAAAGGGGTATTAGTCATAGGTGGTGATAGCTACTATCCACCTTACGAGTTCCTAAATGAAAATGGGGAACCTTCTGGGTTTGGCGTAGAGCTGATAAAAGCTATTGGTTTAGAAATGGGACTCAAAATAGAGGTTCAGCTTAATGAGTGGCATCAGACTTATAAAGACCTGATCGACAATAAAATTGATGCCGTAATTGGGATGGCCTATTCTATAGAAAGAGCCGAATCGTTCTCCTTTTCTCGACCTCATAGTCAGTTTGACTCAATAATAGTCGTCCGTAAAGAAAACAATAGTATTAAACAAGAGTCCGATTTGAAAAACAAAAAGGTGGTTGTGCAATACAACGATATCTTTCACGAATACCTTCTTAGTAAGGATTACAACAATGAGATATTAACGACAAACACTCCTGATAGTACCTTAATTCTCCTCTCTGAAGGGTATGCTGAAGCTGCTCTTATCAACAGTAATCAATTCGAATATCTCGATACTAAACATAAATATACTAACCTTAAAGTAGTCCCAGGTTATATCTTAGCCAATGAATTCTGCTTCGGAACTACTAAAGAGAAACGATACATTGTGGCTATGTTAAACGAAGGGTTAACAAGAGTTAAAGAAAACGGGACTTACAGCTACCTCCAAAATAAATGGTTAGGGACGCATTATGAAAAAAGTATCTATCCGCAAATAATAGCTCAATATGCATTCATCATCATAATTGCTATTTCCTGTTTAGCTTTCATAATCATTATTTGGATCCTCTCACTCAAAAAGCAGGTGAAAAAGAAAACTATAGAGCTCAAAGAGGAGTTGGATAAACATAAAGTTACTGCTGAGGTGCAGCAAAGAGGACAGAATGTACTCGAAGCAATGTATAACATCTCAGAAGCAGTGACTACCTCAAAAAGTCTGTTCGAGTTCTATTGCATCATCCACAAAAACGTTAAAAACTTGATGGTTGCAGACGACTTTTATATCGCCCTTTATAACGAGGATAGTAAATACTTGAGCTTCCCTTATTTCAATGACCGTACTTCGGCCTCCTTACCAGAACCAAGAAGAGAAGGACGTGGGCTCACAGAGTACGCTATTAGGCGGGGTAAACCTCTTCTGCTTAACTACGATAAAATCAAAGAGCTTAACGAGCAAAATGAGATAGAATTAATTGGTGCTTCCTCTCAACAGTGGCTTGGAGCTCCTCTAAAATTAGGGGATATAGCTATTGGGCTCGTGGCGGTTCAAAACTATGTAGACCCCAACGCATACGACGAAAACGATAAACAGACACTTACATTCATCTCGGAACAAATTGCACACGCTATTGAGAGAATACAGCATCAAGAGAGTATAAAAAGAACTATTATAGAGTTAGAAGACAAGGTTGTAGAGAGAACAAGTGAGCTAAAAAAGTCTGAACAGGCGTATAGAACACTGACTGAAAATTCACCTGACCTTATAATGCGCCTTGACCCACTGTTGAGAATAATATACGTTAATCCAACCATCGTCAAGTATACCAACATTCAAGTGGACGATCTTATCGGCAAAAAATTAGAAGATTTATTGCTCCCCAAAGATATTGAGACGATTATTAGTAGAAACATTAATACCGCTTTCGACAAAGGGGTTGTTACTTCTATAGAGTTAAATTTACCTGATGGTACTTGGCTTGACTCAAATATAGTGCCCGAGCTTAGTCACGATGGCAGGGTAACGTCAGTCATCGTCAGTGCCCACGATATTACGATTCGGAAGGCGTTTCAGCGTGAACTCAATGAGTTAAATGTGCAACTCGAAGAGAGGGTTAAAGAGAGAACTATGCAGTTAGAGGATGAAATTGCTGCTAACGTTCATTACTCGAATATACAAAGGGCACTCTTCCTAATCTCTGATTCGGTACATACCGCCAAAGATATACAGGATTTATACGAGTTTATATATCGGATAATAAAGCAGTTTATGGTTGTAAACAACTTCTCTATTGCGCTTTACGATGAGGAAAAACAGCTCATTACCTTCCCTTTTAATGAAAACGAGTTTGATGAACATCCAGAGCCGAGAAAGCTAATGAAAGGCATTACAGAGTATGCCTTGGCAAAAGATGAGCCTTTACTCGTTAGAGAAAAAGAGCTGCAAAGATTAATCGAGAAAGAAGAAGTAGTTTTTATTGGCCGTCCCACAAAAAGCTGGCTCGGTATACCACTAAAAGTGGACAATAAAATCATAGGGTTATTGATCGTTAAAGACTATGAAAATGATGAAGCGTTTAGCGATAATGATATCCAAATCCTGACCTTCGCCTCCGAACAAATAGCACTCGCTATTGAAAGAAAAGAGTCAGAGCAGCATAAAAACAGACAAAATATGTTCTTCCAACAGCTCTTTAACAATACACCTGTCGGTATAGCCATTCTTGATAATGAGGACAGAATAATCGACGTAAATCAAGGTTTTACAACGATATTTGAGTATGTCAGGGAGGAGATTATAGGAAAGAAGATTAACCCTCTTGTTACCCCTGAGAACCTCTCTTCCGAAGCTAATTCTGTATCTAAAATCACCCAGGCTGGTGACGTAATGGAGGTCGAAACATATCGTCAAACCAAACGGGGCGAAATAAAACGGGTGAAGCTCTTTGGCGTCCCTATCAAGGTAGACAACGTTCAGGTTGGAATTTATGGTATTTATTTGGATATCACTCCATTGCAGAACATTCAAGACTCATTAGCACAAGAGAAAGAAAAGTTCAGTGTGATGCTCAGCTCTATAGGTGACGGGGTAATAGCTACCTCTTTAGACGGTAAAATAGTCCTTTTGAATAAAGTGGCACAAGAGCTTACTGGATGGACTCAAGAAGAGGCAGAAGGGGCAGAGGTTCAACAGGTGTTTAATATTGCCGATGCTAAAGAGCAGAATATGGGATCGATGATTGTTCAAAACGTTGCAGAAGGGAACAAAACATTAAGGCTTTCCAACAAAACTACTCTTACTGCGAAAGATGGCACAGAGTATCTCATTGAAGATAGTGCTGCTCCGATAAGGGATGTTAATGGCACAGTTAACGGTGTTATTATAGTTTTCAGAGATATAACCCAGAAAATACTGATTGAGGAAGAGCTGCAAAAGAGCGCAAAATTAGAGTCGGTAGGGTTACTTGCCGGCGGTATAGCGCATGATTTTAATAACATCTTAACAGGGATTATGGGGAACATCTCTTTTGCCAAAACATTTGCAGATAGTGGAAACAAAAGGCTATTAGAGAGGCTTAACGAAGCTGAAAGAGCTTCTCTTAAAGCAAAAGAGCTCGCCCTGCAGCTACTCACTTACGCTAAAGGTGGAGATCCGGTAAAGACTACCACATCAATCAGGGAGCTTCTCGAAAATACAGCTAAATATTCGATTACTCAGCCAAATATTAACTATCACTTTGATATTACTAAAGACCTAAACAACGTCGAAATCGACACGGGGCAGATAAGCCAAGCGCTTAATAATTTACTTCAGAACTCACAACAAGCTATGGCGAAGGGTGGAAACATCTATGTAGCTGCCAAAAATATTACCGCCACCGAACCTCTGTACCCCTCATTCAAACCAGGCGATTATATCGAAATTACAATTAGAGATACTGGGTCAGGTATCAGCAACAATGAATTAAACAAAATCTTCGACCCATTTTACACCACTAAGAAAGAGGGTAGTGGGCTCGGCTTAACCACAAGTTACAGTATCATTAGAAAACACGACGGCTATGTGTTCGCAGAATCAGAGCTTGGTAAAGGGACTACTATTGCCATCTATCTTCCTGCATCGACAAAATACGTCGCCGACCCTATCCCTGAAAATACCGAAATTGAAGGTAACGGCTCAATTCTTCTGATGGACGACGATCTTATCCTTGTTGAGGTGGTCACGGAAATGCTGAGCAGTCTCGGCTACGATGTTGTTGCTACGCACGACGGAGTTGAGGCTTTTGACAAGTATCAAGAAATGAAAGAGCTTGGACAAAAGTTCGACTTAGTTATTCTCGATCTGACAATACCGGGTGGTGTAGGTGGTAAAGACACAGTAAAGAAAATCTTGGAATACGACCCGGATGCGGTGTGTATAGTTTCAAGTGGTTATTCATCAGACCCGGTAATGGCTGATTACCAGAATTATGGATTTAAAGCAGTTCTGGGTAAACCATATTCCTTCAACCAGTTAGGTAGTGTAGTTAAATCGGTATTAAACAAAAGCACAGCATCAGCTAAAAAATAATCATTCCTATTACACCGGCTGATAGTGTTACCAAGATCGGGCTAATCTTTGTCTTAGTTAAAGCGCCTAAAACTAAACTGAACAGAAGAAGCTCTTTAAAGTCTATGAAACCGACTTTCATCTGGTATATGTCGGTACTGAACACTCTCCCCACGAAGATAGTCTGCTCAAAAAAGTAGAGGGCTACTGAAGAGATCATTCCTACTGTTATAGGGCGGACACCGTCCAAAATAGTCTGCACTACATGCAAGTTTTTATATTTACGTAGTATCGTTATCACAATGTAAAGAAGTAGCACTGAGGGGCTTACTACCCCTGTTGTTGCCACTACCGAGCCCAAGAACCCAGCCCCACGATATCCGGTATATGTGGCAGCATTAGTCGCTATAGGGCCTGGCGTCATCTGTGATATTGCTACTATTTCGTTAAACTCCTCGATTGGAAACAGATCGTAAGCTTCCACGTCGTGACGTATCAGCGGTAACATCACATAACCGCCACCATAACTAAACAACCCTATTTTGAAGAAGATCAAGTATAGTCTTAACAGCTTCCAAAACATTATTTCACCTTTCCTATTGGCTCATCGGGCGGAGTTTGTAAGAAAAAGCCACGTATGATACCGTATACTATTCCGATAAATAAAAACCAGAGAGCATTAATGTCAAACACAGCTACACCGATGAACGTGATTATTGCGAAGACAATTTTGATTATATTTGCTTTCTTAAGGACTGATTTCGATATGTTTACAGCCGTAATCAGTATCAAGGCTGCTGCTGCTGTAATGATACCTCTTAAGAAGTTTTTTACGTATATAGAGTCTCGGATACCCATAAAAAACAGATATACCAATACTATTGAAATGAAAGCGGGTAACACTATCCCTGCAACGGCTATCAGCCCTCCAAGCAAACCTTTACGCTCATACCCAACATAAAACGAAGCGTTAACTGCTATAGCTCCGGGTAAAGCTTGGGATATCGTAAAGATATTCACCAACTCTTTTTCGGTAAACAATTTGCGCTTCTTGACCATCTCCCGCTCAAGTATCGGTAAGATGATATATCCGCCACCAAAGGCAACAGAGCCAGCTTTGAAGAAAATAACAAACAGCTCCCAATAGCCAATAGTCCTTTTCTTCCGAAATATGTTCAAAACTCGCTTCATATCAGCCGAAATTAACCTCTGCCTGTGACTTTCTTAGGTAATAAGGCTCTAACTCTGAAATCTGTTTAGTATTATACTGAGGGTAATCACTAATTTTATTCGCCAATCCTATCATTGAGGAGGCTAAGGGGAAGTTTTGATGGTTATTCGCCAACTTAAAATCTTTTCCTAAAGCAAGAATCCTCTCTTCTCCTTTTCTCGCCATATCGCCGACTATGATAGCAGGCTGATCGATGCCATTAAGGAATTCTTCGACTGTGGAGTTAGTGGGTGGGATTAGCTCATTTAAATTACTATCGTAAAGAGCTGCATAGACTTCATTCATTTTAGCATCGACCATTGGCAAGATGTTGAGACCTAAGCCCATAAGGTTAGCTGCAAGTATTTTGAGTGAATTAAAGGGCAATAAAGGTATCTTTTGTGCCAAACAGAGCCCTTTCGCTGTCGCTAATCCTATTCTGAGCCCTGTGAAAGAGCCCGGCCCATTAGAAATGGTGATAAGGTCTATCTCTTCGAGCTTTACCCCTGTTGTCTTCAGACAACTATCTATTTGTAGCATAAGTCTTTCGGAATGAGTAACCCTTAAATCTAAATAACTCAGATAAACAATATCCTTCCCTTTACCTAAGGCAACGCTACCCCAATTGGCTGATGTATCTATCGCTAATATATTCAACATATTCTCCTTCATTATATACCTCTAATTAATTATCCACCCCATTAGTCAAGCAAAAGTATGAAGGAGCGGTAAGAGGTACTATATGGAAAGACAAAGCAATAGTATTCAATCTCCTCGCTTTAAGGTCTTTAGCAATAAAATATTTAGTGAATTAGTTAAGTATTTGAGATATAAGGAGAAGCGACTTCTTTTGTCGTCTAACGAAGATTTGAGAACAAAAAAAGCGTGCCAAAGATATTACTTACTTTAAACTAATTAAGAAAGCGACCAAGTAACTAAATAGAAGAGGAGTAAGGAGAAGATTCAGAGTTGCGAGATTGTGTAGTTGTGAAGTGAAAAAGGGTGATTTAACCTTCCCGTTTGGATAATTTATCAAATTTCCCGCAGGGGGCGGGCAGAGCAAAGTTGTGAAATCATCCATTAGTAGGGGGCGCGGCTTGCTTGCCCCGAGAACACCAAATAATCCTTATCGCGCAGGGGGCGTGGCTTGCTCGCCCCGTTTTAAATGGTTGTTTTTCTTTAGAAGCTTACTATACTTTAGTTGAATGGACAAATAATTTCGTAGTTGACAAAGAGAGCTCTGTTTCCTATAAAGTTTTAGTGAGTCAGCTATGGAGCCGTTTGTTTATAAAAAAATGTGAGGTATAGAGATGAAAATAAGATCAGATGACGTTCTTTTTGTGATGATTGACCTACAGGATAAGTTCCGTCCACATATTGGTGATATCGACCGAGTTGTAGCTAATACGAATGTATTAAACAGGGCAGCTGAGCTCTTAAACATACCACTTGTAATAACCGAGCAATACCCTAAAGGGCTCGGCAAAACATTTGAAGATATCTACCAACCGGAACATAAGGTGATGTTTGAGAAGACACGGTTTAGCATCTTCGATGAGACAATAGGGAAATATATTGATTCGTTAGAGAAACAGCAGTTGGTGATCTATGGTATTGAGACACATGTTTGCGTAATGCAAACTGTTTTAGACGCTCTGGAGAAGAATTATGTACCGATAGTAGTCCAGGATGCGGTATCTTCTATTTCTAAGATTGACAAAGAAATAGCTATCAATAGAATGCTGTCAGAGAAGGCGGTTGTAGTGTCGACCGAGATGCTTCTCTTTGAGTTGATAAAAGATGCAATACATCCAGATTTTAAAGAGATAAGTAACCTTGTTAAGAGTAGATAGGCTTGTTAATCTATTTTTTGAGTGAGAAGAGGGGGTGTTATGAAGACCTATAAAGAAGCTAATGTGGCGGGTATGTTTTATCCTGATGACCCTGTTGAATTGAGAGGGCTGATCGATAGTTTGATGAATAATGTATCAATAGATTTATCCGACGTTAGCGATATCTTAGGTGTTATTGCACCACACGCAGGGTACGTTTACTCGGGACAGGGTGCTGCTTATTCGTATATGGCGCTTAGAGAAAATGACTTTGATCTTGCCGTGATAATTGCCCCTTCACATCAGTTTGCCGACTTCTATTTTTCGCTCGGTAACTATGAATATTATAATACACCATTGGGTAGTATTAAAGTGGAAGGTGAGCTCGTTAGTAAGCTATTAGAAGATGAGAGATTTGTCTTCTACCCCTACGCTCATTCAAGAGAGCATTCTATTGAAGTACAGCTCCCATTCTTGCAAGTGATACGACCAGAAGCGACCATTTTACCGATACTGATAGGACGACAGTTTGACTCAAGTAGTCAATATCTGAGCGATACGTTGATCAACGTAATCGGCGAAAGGTTGGATAAGACTGTGTTTATCATCAGCTCTGACCTATCACACTATCATAGTTCCACTATAGCAGAAAAGATGGATTTACAATTGGCTGAAGCGATTGAAAAATTAGACGTTGAGAAGTTCAGTAGCCTGATAAAACTAAGAGAGTCAGAGGCGTGCGGTTACGGTGCGATAATGACCTTACTGCATATGGCTCAGAGGCTTGTCTTCCCACACGTTAAGAGATTGTATTATACTCATTCAGGGGAGGTGAGCCACGATTACTCACAAGTAGTCGGCTATCTTTCATCACTCTTTTATCGGTAAGTTTTAGCGGAGGCTGTATTATGCTTAACAAAGAACAAAAAAAGATACTGCTAAGTCTGGCAAGGGAATCTATAGTATCCCGTTTAGAAAGTCGTGAGATAGATGTAGTTGAATCTTTAGATAATGTGTTTAAGGAAAAGAGAGGGCTGTTTGTTACGCTGGAGCGGAATGGTGATCTTCGAGGCTGCATCGGATATGTCAGAGGTTATAAAAGCGTCTGGAGCTCTGTTATAGAAATGGCGCAAGCAGCTGCATTTAACGATAGAAGGTTTAGACCGGTGAGTAAAAAAGAGATAGAGCAGGTCAATATTGAGATATCCCTTTTGTCAGAACTAATTCCAGTAAGCCCTGCAGAGCTTGATCAAATCAAAGTAGGGAGGGATGGCTTATACATCGAAGGGATGTATGGATCGGGTCTCTTGCTTCCACAAGTAGCTGTTGATTGGGGGTGGGACAGATCGACGTTTTTGCGAGAAGTTTGTCTTAAAGCGGGGTTAGGGGGGAGCTGTTATTTAGTATCGAGCAATCAGTTATACAGGTTTAGCGCAGAAATATTATCTGACTTAGAAGAAAATTAGTTGACAACTGTTGCTAATATATAATCTTGGCAGAACAGGTCATTGATGCGGGAATAGCTCAGTGGTAGAGCGCTACCTTGCCAAGGTAGATGTCGCGGGTTCGACCCCCGTTTCCCGCTCCATTTTTTTAAGGTGGCGACATAGCCAAGCGGTAAGGCGAGGGTCTGCAAAATCCTTATTCCCCGGTTCAAATCCGGGTGTCGCCTCCAAATTAGCTATATTCGCCGGAGTGGTGGAACAGGTAGACACAAGGGACTTAAAATCCCTCGGGCGTATAACCCGTGCCGGTTCAAGTCCGGCCTCTGGTACCATATATAAAACAGCTCGCAAGGGCTGTTTTTTTATTGCTTCATAATAACTTATAAACGACTCTATAGTACACCCCATCTTATCCCTTTACAGAATAACGATACCCTAAATAAATAGTCTGGTATTATGCCAAGAATGGCTTATAATATAGATAAGAGATGAATAATGCAATTAGAACATATAAAGGAGTAAATTATGCGAGTAATATCAGTAGGTGGCTACACTAAAACAGGGAAAACTTCGACTACTACGTTGATTATTAGTGAGCTGAAGAAAAGAGGGTATACCGTATCATCAATTAAAGATATTCATTTTGAAGCGTTTACAATGGAGCGTGAAGGTTCCGATAGCTGGCAACATCGCGATGCTGGGGCTGAAGCGGTTATAGCACGTGGTCTTAAAGAGACTTTCTATATCAGACCTAAAAAGATGCCGCTGCCAGATATGTTGGCTATGTTTGATACAGACTGGGTTGTCATCGAAGGGATGAAAAGAGAACCGTTGCCCAAAATAATAGCCGCTGAGTCAATAGAACAACTCGAGGAGTTAGTGGATAAAAACACGTTCTGTATTACCGGTAAAATCAGCAAAGAACTGAAAGAATTTAAAGGAGTTCCTGTGCTGGATAACTTCGAGCAGGCTGACGAGATAATGAAGCTGGTCGAGGAGAAAGTATTTGAGGTTTTACCACTCGCTGATGAAGAGTGTTGCACTGAATGCGGCTTCAGCTGCTTTGATATGGTGGGCGAGATTTTGGCCGGACGAATGAAGAGAGAGGATTGTAAAACTGACCGTAAACAAGATATTAAACTCTATGTGGCTGGTAAAGAGATAACTATCGTGCCGTTTGTGCAAAGAATCTTGAAAACAATGGTCACCGGCTTTGTTAGTAACCTGCACGGATATAAAGAGGGAGAGATCGAGATCAAGATTAAATGAAGTCAGAACTGACTGTTTCCCCCGATAAGAAAAGCATCGTTAAAAAGTGCCGATGCAGAAAAGAGTTTGAGAATGAGTTGAGGGTGTATCGTCTTAACTTGGACTTTACCCCTCGACTGCTTTCCCATAATGAAGAGACTCTTGAGATAGAGATGTCATACATAGATGGGGCTCACCTGTGGGGGGTTAACAGTATCGATTTTATAGCTTTAGGTGATCTGTTTGGGAAGTTTCATAGCTCCTATAAGGAAGGAGAGATGGTTTTATCACACCGAGATACTAACCCCCGTAACTACCTCTATGATATAAGTTCAAAAAAATACTACTTTATCGACTTCGCAGAATCTGGACTTAGCTTTCCTGAAAACGATTTGGTCTGCTTTCTACTGTTCTGGGGAGCAAACTGTCATCCATCAGAGTTTGACCATATAATGGTCGGCTTCTTAAGGGGCTATCATAACTATATTGAAATGCTGGATGAGGATAGAACAAGTCTGTTTAGAGAGTGGTTTGATGATTTTGACGAGCGACGTAGAGTCTATGGCAAAACACCTTGCCTGAATCAAGACTGGCAAGAGAGAAATAGAGCAAAACTGTTAGACGAGTTTTACCAACTACTGAGGTAAACGCTCGATTGAAAGCCATAAAAAAAGGGGTGTCGCAAAGACACCCCCTTTTATTTATGTAACTTACTGTTATCTTAGTTTTGGATGAAGTGAAGCGAGTAATCTATCAAGTAACTCTGGTTTATCTTTAACGTCAGATGCCATCAGATAGTCTCTTCTTTGGTTAAAGCGGTTCTCGATTGTGCCAAGATACTCATCCATATTCTCACGTGTTGCAGGGTTATACATATCGTAGAAGCCTGGCAGTATTTTCTCTATACTCTCTTTGGTGGGGATAAGTGAGCCTGGAAGTATTGGCCATTCTTCCCACTCTAACTGATCCATTAGAATAGCTGTTTGAAGAGTGAGCGAAGTTTGGAGTTTGATCGGGGTTGAGTCTGTATCACTGCTCTTCCAGAAGCCAGCTGAGTTGAAGGTATAACAGTTAGCGCCTAACTTTAATATCTCGTAAAATGCTGCTACGTCTTTGTGTAGTTCATAAACTCGGAACGGATTGGCAAATGGTTCAAAGACAAGCTTGTTTAACTCTTCTTCGGAAACGTTTTCAGCTCTATTTCTTCTGGTCATCAGTGTTGCACCCATTGCAACCGCAAGATCAAGGTTTGAGAACTTCAAAATAGGGGGTAGCACGTTGTCTTTGGTGAGCCAAGCAAGCGCTTCTGGGAAAGAGCACTTGTTTACCCACTGTCCAAGAAGGTCTCTATCAAAGATTGCTCGTCCGTTGTCTTGACGAACGTCTAAGCCGAGAGGGTAAACCTTACCGTCTTCCACTCTAAGAGTAGCATGATTCATAACTGTGACACAATATTTCCAGTCGGGATGGCCGATAGGTCTATTGTCTGTTTTATCAAACATTGAAGGTTCCCACACACGACAGACTTTGTCTTGAAGGTCGATTTGGAAGGCGTCGTCGTGTAGAACAACTTTATTGAACCCTTTGGGGAGTGTGCCGCCATTATCGTGGCTGTTGGTATGAGATGATTTACCTGTTCCGGAAAGTCCGTAGAAGGCGATAGAGCGCTTACCTAAGTTATGAAGCTGACTATCGTCGCAAGTAGTAAAGTCGATTTCTTTGATTCCACCGTGGCAAGCAGCCATACCAATTCTCATTCCAGAAGTCCAAGCTAAGGTTAAAGTACCCTTTTTTCTTTCTCCGAAATAGCGCATTCCGAGGTTGAAAATGACATTGTGTTTTTCATCAACAAGGGCAAGCTGTGGTCCGCCCTGATTTGAGTAATATGGGTCAGTGTTGTTCCATTCGTTGAAGCCTACAATAATGATGTCTTGAATATCGATCTCTTTGCTATCTTTGTATTCTTTCTCTAAAACTTCGTATGGAGTGAAGTTACAAAGCCAATTGAAGACGTTGCATGCATCAGATTCAGTTGTGATAAATGTGGCCTTAATCATAAGATCTTTGTCGAGACCGAGCACAGCTTCCGCTTTGATTAACTTGTGTTGCTCCAATTGGAACATAGCCTCTCTAAGATCCCCTTCTACTTTTCTCTTTTCATTGGATGGGATTCGGTTGTAGAAAACTCTCGCTTTAGCAGTCCTACCAACTATTTTACCGTGACAGTCGTTAAGAACTTTTGAACCTTTTGGGAGCCCATAACTCTCTTGGATTGCAGGGTAGATTTCTAAATCTGTCCTCGATACTCCAGGTTGTGAGAGTGCCATTTCATAAGCCTCGGCAACTGTTACTTTACGAACTTTAGGGTTGTTCATCAAGGTCTCAGCAACTGCTCTGATGGGTGACATATCCTTAATATTAGGATAAAAATCGTAACTTGTTTTACTTGCCATGTTTATACCTCCAATACGGTTTTGATTGTTTTTCTGATGAAGATAAGTTTAATGGGGTTTGTAAGTTAAGTTGATGTTCTGATGCTACTCGAATTACTTCTGATTTGATTGTGCTATGTAAGTTCGGAGTGCTCAAAACAGCTACCTGAAAGTAAAAAACAAAAAAACAGCGGTTAGGCTGTTTTTTTGTAGAAATTGTGTTTTCACTGTCTTATTAGTTAGGAATAACGTTGATGTATTTACGGCCTGACTTCTTATGAAGTTTGAACTCGACTTTGCCGTCGATCAGACTGAATATTGTAAAATCTTTTCCTAAACCGACATTATTACCCGGGTGGAACTTAGTGCCTCTCTGACGCACTATTATGTTTCCTGGGATAACAGCTTGTCCACCATAGACTTTAACTCCGAGATATTGCGGATTGCTGTCTCGTCCGTTTCTACTGCTTCCTACTCCCTTCTTTTTTGCCATACTAACCTTTCCTTAATTTTACTGAATGATATCTTTGATCTTGATTTCTGTAAAGTCTTGTCTGTGACCTTTTTTTACTCGGTAGCCTTTTCTTCTTTTCTTTTTAAAGACGATAATTTTCTTATCTCTTTTATGGCTGATTACCTCAGCTACGACTTTAACGTTTTCAATCTTAGGCGTACCAACTTTTATCTCGTTATTATCACTGATCAGAAGGATATCATCTATTTCTATCTGACTTCCTATCTCCTGCGTGCCGAGATAAGGCACCTTCAAGATAGTATCCTTTATTACTTTATATTGATTACCTTTAAATCCTACTATGGCGTACATCCAACAGCTCCTTAAGTTTTATCTAACGCTACTTATTAACGCTTATCATATTTTTCCAACGCTCGAATTCTGTCAAGCACTATATACAATTGAGAGCTCTTTCTTCCTTCCATCAAGGAAAATCTTGAACTTATCAAGCGAAAGCTTCTCGTCCTCTTCTAAAATTATTCGTAATGACATACCTTTCAAATAGTCAGGATAATTGGATAGATAAGTCCTGATCTCAGGGTTTACTATTAAAGTGATCGGCTTGTTCATCGCAAAATACTCGGCTCGCTCTAAACTACGGTGAATTTTCATCGCAATGGCTTCTCTTGAGAGAACACGGCCTGTACCATTACAAGTCTGGCAATGCTGAGAATAGGTGTTGAGTAAACCGGGACCTGTTCTTTTTCTTGTTATCTCTACCAAACCTAAGGGACCGAAATAGTAAGCTTTGTTTTTCGCTCTGTCCCTTCTTAAGTTACGTCTAAGGGTGTCGAAGACCTCGTTTTTATGCCCTTCAGAAGACATATCTATGAAGTCGACTATCACTATTCCACTAAGATCACGAAGGCGGATCTGTCTGACTAACTCAACTGCCGCTTCAAGGTTGGTGCGGCGGACTGTTGACTCATAATTCTTATTACCGATAAAGCTTCCCGTGTTGACATCGATAGTAACGAAAGCTTCCGTTTGCTCAATAACAATATTACCGCCACTCGGGAGAGGTATGTGGGAATGGAAAATGCGTTCTATCTCTTTCTCAATACCAAAAGCATCAAAAATTGGTGAGTCTTCTTCATAGAGCTCAATACGGTCAGTTAAATCGGGTGCTATATCCTTAAGAGCGGTGACTAACATTTTCATATAGTCTTTATCGTTCACAACGAGTCTATCAATGTTAGAGTTAAAGTAGTCTCTCACCAGCTTATTAGTAAGGTCATTTTGCTCGTACATGCAGGAGGGGGCGACGTCATTTTTAATCTTCTGTTCAATAATGCGCCATGATTGATAAAGCCCTTGGTATTCGGCAATGAATTCTTCTTCGGAATTACCTTCAGCATCGGTTCTAACAATCAACCCTACGTCTTGCGCCTTAATCTTAGCAAGGATATTTCTAATACGTCCCTTTTCCGAACCAGAGCTAATCTTTTTAGAGATAGCAATCTTCTCTTTGTTTGGAAAGAGGACGAGATATTTTCCCGGTATAGAGATTTGACCTGTTACTCTTGCCCCTTTTTTGTTGATCGGTCCTTTTTGTACTTGGACTATTATCTCTTGTCCTTTAGTGAGGAGCTTATTAATTTTAGAGCTATCGCTATTTCTGCGATCGTTGCGGTCTTGTTGATGGTTGTTGTCATTGTCATCAAAAAAGTCAGTAACGATATCCGAGTAGTGTAAAAAAGCGGTTCTTTCGAGTCCGATATCAATAAAGGCGGCACCCATACCTGGGAGAATATCTTTGACGACACCTTTATAGATGTTGCCAATGATGTTTCCTTTGTCTTTAGTTTCTACTACTAACTCGACCAGTTTATTATCTTCGAGTATAGCCAGTCTCTTTTCCAGAGGGTGTATGTTTAGAACAATTTCATTCATAGATTATTTTTCTCCCTATAGAAACAAATAGTAGGGGCTTATTAAATCGTCAAGACTTTTTTCTTTTTTCTTGACATTAAAACGCTGTTTGTAACTCTGACGAGCATAAGAAGTGTTGATGCGAGGTGGAGCAGTTTGGTAGCTCGTCGGGCTCATAACCCGAAGGCCAGGGGTTCAAATCCTCTCCTCGCTACCATTTTGGCGGCGTAGCTCAGCTGGTCAGAGCATCGGAATCATAATCCGAGTGTCCGGGGTTCAAGTCCCTGCGCCGCTACCAATTTTAAAACAACTTTTATGGTAAATGCGCCAGTGGCTCAGTGGATAGAGCAACGGCCTTCTAAGCCGTAGGTCAGAGGTTCGAATCCTCTCTGGCGTGCCATTTTTCGTGGTGGCTGTAGTTCAACCGGTTAGAGCACTGGATTGTGGTTCCAGATGTTGTGGGTTCGAGTCCCATCAGCCACCCCACTTAAAAATACTCCCATCCGTTAAGTCATCAAAAACTATGCGAATAGAGATAATACTATCTAATGTTAATCCAATACCCTGATAATCATTGAACCGATGTAAATCTGATAAATGACGACATTACTTGACATTTTAGTTGTACAATCGAAACAGGCATAAGAGGTACTATCTAATAATGATAAAAAGAATCGAGAATATCATCCTTATATTGGCATTACTCGTCGGCTTAACTCTCTTGTTGGCCGACGATGATAGAGATATTGACTCCAGTATGACTGAAGAGTCAGCACTCAGCTTGCCTTTTAAAGTCGAGACCGACTCGGTATCATATGTTGCGGATAGTATTTATTATGACGTTAAAAACGATAAGATAACCCTTACTTCAGGTGCCAAGATGAAGTACCGCTCATCTGAGGTAAAGTCTGACCAGATAATAATAGATCTTTCAAACGACCAAGTAAATACAGTAGGGGAGACCTGGCTCATAGAAGGAGCGCAAGAGCTTTATGGAGATGGGGTATCCTATAACATCGAATCAGAAAAAGGTATTATAGCAAGTGGAACCAGTCGTTTCGAGAAAGGCTTTTATAATGGGCGCGAAATAAGAAAGATTGACGAAGAGGTTTACGACGTTGATGACGGCTACTTCACGACTTGCGACAATAAAGAGCCTCATTTCTATATTAATGCTAAACAGATGCGTCTCTATTATAAGGATAAAGTAGTTGCTAAACCTGTCACATTTTACGTTAACCACTTTCCTGTATTGTTTATCCCATTTGGCACTTTTAGCATTAAAACCGATAGGACACGTGGCTTTTTAGTGCCAGAGCCCGGCTATAACAGTGTCGATGGCAAGTATATCGAAAACATAGCCTACTATACATTTTATGACGATTACGTCGAAGCGTTGGCAGCTATTGATTGGCGCGAAAAGACAGGCTGGGAAGGGAGGTTTGAGAGTAAGTATCTTAAACGATACTTCTTTAACGGTAGCTTTGATGCTCGTTTTCAAAATAGAACAGAGTCTGCTGGCACTTCCAGACAGGAATGGTATTTGAGAGGGAGGCATCGCCAAGATTTTATTGATAACTCAAGTCTTGACGCTAACCTCGAATTTATTAGCAGTAAAACCATATGGGAGAGTTCTGAGAACATTGATGAAAGGCTTAACGAAAAAGTTACCTCATCAATCGCCTATCGTAAACAATTATTGTCGACCACTATTAGTAGCGGCGCAAACTATACCGAAAATCTGACCGACAAAACAAAGCAAATTATCTTACCAACTCTATCGTTCACACTCCCTTCAAAACCGGTTTACGAGCTGTTTACCACTAAAGATTATGGGAGCGAAGCTTGGTGGCGTAACTTTAGCTATTCTTATAGTTTTAGAGGGGTTCACTCTGGCAACATAATAGATCCTGATGCAACTTTTGCAGATATTCTATACAATAACAAGATGGACGAAAACGGTAAGTATTTGAGTCAACATAACGCCGGAATAAAGCATTCAGGTGGGTTGTCATACAATCAGATAGTATACGGTTGGCTGAACTTTAGTCAATCAGTGGAAGGGAGCGAAGTATGGTTTGACCGGAGCAAAGAGAGGGATAGATTTGTCAGAGGTAATGACTACAGTACCAACACTCGTTTATCGGCATCATTATACGGTATTGGAAACTATCCCAACTTTAAGATTAGCGCAGTCAGACACGTGGTTACCCCTGCAGTATCCTTTAACTATGCTCCTGACTTTTCTAAGAACGAGGAGTTTTATTCTTTTAGTGGGATATCGTTAAATTCAGGAAAAAAGAGGCGTAATCTGGCGTTCAGTCTTGACAACAAGTGGTCTGCCAAGATATACAATGAAAAGCTTAAGCAGGACAAGGCGATTAACGACATTATAAGTCTAAGTTCTACTGTATCTTATGACCTTGAAAAGGAGTCAAAACCTTTCACTGACATAGATCATTCTCTTTCTTTCAGACCTGGGTCTATCAATATTAGTAAGCTTAATCTGAATTATTCAAGCTCCGGCTCTATCCGACAAGACCCTTATGACTTTGATATTACTAATTGGCGAGTAAACAATAGTATCACTGTTGGCGGCAACTCCCCTTATAAAGAGTATTTTACGTCAGAGAGAAACGTACTTGCAAAAGGTGCTCCAGTCGCTCCTGTTATTGACGATTTTGATGATTCTTTTTCAGTAGCTTCACTCTCCAAATCCAATCCAACCAATAGGAGTTATCCGTGGACTGCGAGCCTCAACCACGATTATTCGAGAACAAAAGGGAGTGATCGATACTCGAGTAACTTACGTGCATCTCTATCTTTTAGGTTAACGGCTAATTGGATATTGGACTACAGTAGTTACTACAATTTAGAGAAGGGCGATTTAATCTCTCAATCTCTTTCGGTTGATAGGGAGCTGCACTGTTGGAAGATAAAGTTCTCTTGGACCAAGCAGGGTGATTACTGGAACTACAAGGTTCAGATTTTCAACGTAAATCTACCTGACGCCCTTAAGCTGAAACATTCCGACTATAGGAGGGGGTAGTGCAATGAAAAGAGCTGTGTTTTTAGACCGTGACGGGACAATAAACCACGACACTGGTTTTATCTCTCATCCAGATAGCTTTGAGATATACCCTTTTGCAGCAGAAGCTATCAAATTGCTAAATAATTTGGATCTATACGTGTTTGTAGTGACTAATCAGTCAGGTATCGCACGAGGCCTATACACAGAGGATGACCTTAAGCTGGTTCATCAGAAGATGAACGAGCAGTTAGCAAAACAGTATGCTAAGCTTGATCAGATATATTTTGCACCCTACCACATAGATGGGGTTGTAGAGCCGTATAACATCAATCATAAAGACCGAAAGCCAGGGCCTGGTATGTTTAACCGAGCAAAAAGGGAGTTTGAGTTCGATACTAAGGGCTCATTTATGGTTGGCGACAGATATACCGATATTGCTTTCGGTAAGAGGGCAGGATTGCAGACTATACTCGTTCTGACCGGAGAGGGGGAGAGGGAGTTTTTAGAGAATCGAAACAGTTGGGAATATAAGCCCGACTACATCGTCAAAGATCTGGTAGCAGCCGTTAAGTTAATAGAGCAGAGAGTCGGTTAGTTTACCATTAAACATTGAGTCTTTTCCGTATAGAGACGGCACTACTTTTTGTATGCTTCCTGTTTTGATTGATAATAAGCTCACCTATCAAGCCAATAGAAAAGAACTGAAGTCCCACAGTAATTAACAGAATGCTCATAAAGAGAAGTGGTCGATTGGAGAGGGGCATTCCATAGAATATCTTCATTATAGAGAGGTATAGTCCGATAACAAATCCGGCTGCAGAGGTGTAAAAGCCAATACTACCGAACAGATAAAGTGGGCTACGAATATAGCTTGTCAGCAAGCTAACGGTAAGCAGGTCAAAGAAGCCTCTGAACAGGCGTTCGAAGCCATATTTAGATTTACCGAATGTTCTTTCTCTATGATCTACTGGTATCTCAGCCACTTTAAACCCTTTAGAATGGGCTAACACAGGGATATATCGGTGTAGTTCACCGTAAATATCGAGTTCTTTCACTACTTCATTTCTGTACGCTTTGAAGCCGCAATTGAAATCTTTAAGTGGTAACTTGAATAGGGTAGAGGTCACTTTATTAAAGAAGCGAGAGGGTAGTGTCTTTGAGATGGGATCTTTACGTCTTTTCTTCCAGCCGGAGACAAGATCATACCCCTCTTCTAACTTACTGATAAAGCTGTGAATCTCTTTAGGGTTGTCTTGTAGGTCACTATCGAGGGTTAGCACGTATTCACCAGAGGCAATTTCAAAACCGGTCTGTAAAGCGGCAGCTTTACCGAAATTACGGCGGAACTGAACTACTCTAACATTTGAATCTTTGCTCGCTATACGCTCTAATATAGTAAAGCTGTCGTCAACGCTACCGTCATCAATAAAGATAATTTCATAGTCATAGACAGTTGAGACTTCGTGTATTATCTCTGAGTAGAGCTGCTCTAAGCTTTCTGATTCGTTGTAAACAGGTATTACAAAAGATATTTTCATTATACACCTCGGCTTGTTATGTTCTCTAAATGAAGATAGAGACTAATGACATTACCACTCCAGACAGGATAGGAATTTTAAGATTATCGTCAACAGGTAAAGAGGATAGTTCGGCAATAGTTGCGGAGACTGCCCCTGCAAAAGCTAAGTTCGGGTTGAGTCCAAACGCTAAGGCATAAACGAAACAGGAGACAAAACAGGCTAAAGTCCCTTCGAGACTTTTATTAGTCCCTTTAATCTTTCGACGTCCGAATCTAATCCCTATTAGCGCCGCCATTGTATCCCCTACTGAGAGGAAAGAGAGTGCAGCAAACGCTATTTCAGCGGGGAATATGGCAATTGTAAACACTGATGAAGTTAGCAGGTATGACGCGCCTGTCAGGTTCATAGTTTCGTGTTTACGAAGCATAATACCAAATATCCTGAAAAAGATACGTTTAAAAGTCTTATGCTCTAAACGAACTATCTCAATAATCACCGCTATTAAGGCTAAAGGGAAGAGAATAAGAAGCGCATGCCCTCTATTCCCTCCCAATAAAAATCTATAGGAGAGGGGCAGGACTAAAGAGGAAAGGTGAATTGCCTTTCTGTAAAACTCTTTAGACTCACGTCTACTTATCAGTAAATTAACAGGCATCTAAAGTATTCCTCGGTTTAGCTATAGCTCTTTTAGGTGGTAAACTTATCGGCCAGGAAAGCTTTACTCATATCTAAAACCAGTTTTGGATCACCCTTTACTACCTGTTTGAACAGCTCTAAGGTGGTCATTTTTTCAGGTGGGATATGAGCGCAAGCTCTGCTAATTTTATTCAATCTTTCATCAGAGGCGTAGATTACTCTCTCCTTCATAGCGTGGATAAAGCTATGTTTTGAACCGAGTATTTTATCCCATTCTGAAGGGTATTTACTGAGAAACTTAGTCGAATAATTTCCAGTCTTAACGGCTTCACCAGCCAGTTTTCCTGCAAGTCTACCAGCTATCATTGCCTGCTTGATTCCGCCACCTGTTATCGGGTTGACCTGTCTTGCTGCATCCCCTACTAACATAACATTATCGGCGACAATTTCGTTTAACGTTCTTGCAACAGGTATACCTGCAAAGACGGTGTAGTTAATCGAAGGGTTCTCAAAACGCTTGCTAATGAATTCATCTAAATAGGCTTTAGCCGGTTTTTCAGAGGCAAAGTTACCAGTTATTCCGATTCCTATATTAGCTGTATTGGCCGATTTAGGGAATATCCAAAGGTATCCGCCCGGGGCGATATTTGTACCAAAGTGGAACTCAAGTCTATGTGGGTCAATTTCTATGTTATTAATGGTATACTGTATGGCTGAAGAGACATCGGTTAAAGAGAGATTAGTTTTGATGCCGAACCAGCGCCCTACACGTGATTCAATGCCATCAGCACCGATGATTATCTTACACTTTACAGTTTTAGGCGTCCCTATATGGGTATAAGCAACTTCGACTAAGCCATCAGGGGTACGTTTGGCGTGAGTGACATTTGCTCTGGTGAGCATAGTCGCCCCTTTTTGTGAGGCAAGGTCACACAGGGCAGTGTCAAATATTCTACGCTCTAAGATATACCCTTTGACGTGACTTTTCATATCTAAGGTATTCCCATCGGGTGTGATGAAGCGAGCCGAGTATATTTCATTAGCAATCCATCTTTCATCTATATCAATAAACTGGTCTAACCCAGGGCTGGAGACCCCTTCAGCACATCTGACAGGTATGCCGGTCTCTCTGTCTCGCTCCAAGAAGAGAACTGAGGCGCCACTTTCGGCAGCAAAACGGGCTGCCACGCTACCACCGGGTCCAGCACCGACAACGACTACATCGTATTCTTTTTTTATCGATAATGACATACGTTTACTCCTTTACTATGGCTTGAGCAGGGCATACTTTCAAACATAAGCCACAATTAGTACATTTTTCCCTATCGATGATAGCTCTATATTCACTGATTTCTATGGCATCGACCGGGCACACTGAAACACAAGTTCCGCATAGGTCACAGCTTTCAAAATTGATTCTCATAATGATCTTCTCCGTTGATTATTCATCTTAAGTCAGATTGATAAGATGGGGTTTCGTAGTCAAGTATTTGATAGCTACCACCACCTCTATATGTGAACACGATATCAAGAGGCTCCTCTTTATCGAGGAGTTCTTTACTATACAGGTATTTCTTGAACACAGCGTCGTTTTGATAGACACTACGTATGAGATAGGTGTTTTCAGCAGCCCCTATACCGTACGGAGCAAATTGCTCGTAAAGCGATGGTATAAGGTATATTTCGCTCTCTTTAATCTCAGCGTCGACAACGATTGCCTGGGCTTCAATAATAATCTCACTATTGAGCGTTAAGTACTTTTGAAATTGACTCTTAAATCTGTTAAACATACGTTTTGAAGCGGAAAATCCAGCAGCTTGTTTATGCCCGCCATACTGTTCTAAAGAGTCTTTGGCATAAGCAAACGCTTCGAGAAGGTCGAACTCCGCTAAAGAGCGCCCTTCACCCACTATTTTGTCCTCTTTAACACTCACAACTATGATCGGTATTTTGTGTTTGTAACAGAGGTAGCTTGCAGCCCACCCTCTGTATTTGGAGGGGATGCTCTCATCTTTATCGTAAATTATATGGCCGAGTTGGTCTGAGGAGATATTTATAGCGTTAACATACTGCAATACTTGGTAGTAAGCGTTATCGTATTCTCTTTTCTCCTCGATCAGTTGAGATAGAGTCTCCTCGTTAGGGCTAATCAAGAGTTTAAGGGCTTTATGTTCACCGTTAATATCTCTGCCGTTACTGAGTAGTTTTATGAGTTCTGAAATCTGTCTGTTTTTATAGTTATAGTTAGTTTCATAGCGGCCTATTATTGAACCGAAGATAGGTATCAAATAGTCATTATCTGTCCAGTTATCTAACGCTACTTTACATAGCGCTCTGTTTACTCCGATCATCGGCACTTTGTCAGCAATTGAGCCGACAGCAGTCCAGAACAGATACCGTTCAGGGAGCTCGATCCCTGACATTTCAGCCATTATTTTCACCAGGAAATAGGCCAAGCCGACTCCAGCTAACGCTTCAAATGGGTATGGGCAGTCAGATTGTTTTGGATTCACGATGGCAAAGGCGTCGGGCAGAGTTTCAGGGGTGGAATGGTGGTCTGTAATAATCACATCAACCCCTAAGGTGTTTAGTTTTGCCACCCCTTCGACAGAGGTGATGCCTGCATCGACAGTAATTACAAGGGTATCTTTGTTTTCACTAACCTTGTTGATAAGTCCAGCTTGTATACCATAAGCCTCAAAATCTCTATTAGGAATATAGTAAGTGTGGTTCTTCGAGCCGAGCAAGGTCAGGAAGTCATATAAGATGTACGAGCTGGTAACGCCATCTAAGTCGTCGTGTCCGAAGACAACTATCTTCTCCTCTTTTTCAACACCTTTGAGTATTCTTTCGGCGCTTTTTATTATATCTTTTAGTAATCGCTCGTCAGGGATGTTGTTGCCATAGAAGTCGTAAAGGGTAGCTCTGTTGTATTGTGTAGCTACTCGAGCGGTATTTATTTGCTCGAGCTGTTCTCTAAGTGTGTCAGAGTATCTTTCGGTAATTTTCCACCGGTACATTATCTAAACGACTCATATTCAGCTTCAGGGATCTCTCTCTCCCATATTTTCTTAGGTCTGTTTTTAAAGAAATCGAACCCTGTGAAACCGATACCAAACATTATTCCACGGTCTTGGAACGTGTTCACATCAGTATTACCCCGCTGAAAGTATTTAATGGCAAAATCAAGATGGGCACTGGGATTATCGAGTGGAAGTGACCAGCCTAATGTTATAGCGGTCTCATCGAGGTATGCATTATTCTCTTTGAAGGGTAACGTTCGGAAATACGCACCAGCTCTGTAGGGTATTTTCTTAAGCCAGCTATCGTGATTCCAGCTGGGCTCATAAGTGATACCAAGGGCTACTTTATAGGTATTACGTGGGTCGGAGTAGTATTGGTTCTCTTTCCACCATTCGTAATAGCCATCTACGTTAACTCTAAACTGATGAGAGAATCTAAGACTGGAGCCAACGCCTAACTGTTGTGGGATCGTAAAGTCTTTTCCACTGAGCTCATCTACCGCTCCGGCGGTAGAGGTTAGTTCGGCCATCCCGTTGAGTTTAGTTTGAGTTGAAAACGAAGCCCCTAAAGCGACGTTGTTTAGTATGTTTTTGTTGATCCCCACGGTTATACCTGGCGCTTTAAAAGATTCGTGCTTTTCATACTTGTTGTCGACGAGTCCATCCTTGGTATCGAACTTTTGTTGCCAGTACGAGGTTCTTTGCCCCAAGTAGTAGTTAAGGGAGAGTCCAACATTGACCACCCTATTTTTGTTAGCGAAGAGAAAAGAGCCTTTATAGATATAGGAGCTTATTTTACTTATTTCATCGTAGTTGTAAGTGCTCCCCTCTAAATCAAATGAGTTGTTACTACTATAAGAATCAAGATTGGCGGATAACAGAGGGGCATAGCTAAAACCTAAGTAGTTATCTTTAATCGGAACAGTGATGTTGAAATAAGGGAAGTGCAACCCTTCCGAGCTGAATGATTGATTACTCTTAGTCTGGTAGTTGAAACGACCTAACGCTACACCTGTCGAGAAGTATACCTGATTGAGGGTAGAGGTGAGCGAGGGGTTAATGAATGAAGTGTTTTTACGGTAGACGTCGGCCAATCCTGTTTCACCCATCCCCATCCCGTATACATCTATATTGTAATCTTGGGTAGGAAAGCCCTGTCCCGAGAATGCCGAGTTAGAGTAGAGAGATACACTTAGTAAGATCATACAGGTCAGTATAAGTACGTTCTTAATCTTCATTTAGTCACCTTTATCAATCATTTTTATTTAGCCCTACCAAAAACTGACTCACCTCAAGTTGTCAATCTTTTGCTTCTGATTAACCCCTATCTGAGCGACATATCTCTTATGAGCATAATAGTTACTCTCCAATCTGATAGTCGGTGAGCTCAACCCAGAACACTACTTTTGTTTACACAGGATACCCCGATCTGCAATAACTATTTTTCTCTAAATAAATGAAGAATGTGAAAATAAATTAGAATAAAGCTTGACAGCAAAAGTCGAGCAAGTATTATAGGTTCAACGTTAAGGAGGTAATAATAGTGTTTAGAGTTAAAAAAGATAGTTTGACTTTTAGCTCGAATGAGCCTAAAATAGATAGTATCTATCTATCTATCTATCTATCTATCTATCGCTACAACTATATCAAAATTTTTTTTTAGTATACACCCCAAACCCATATTCTGATTCTGAACAACCTTGCATAACTAAGTATAGTTTGCAAAAAATGTTAGTCAAGCTTACATCCCCAACGAAATCGTTCAAACGGTCATTTGACGCTACAACGTGGGCTGATAAGTTGGTAAGGGCATAATAATGAAAAATATACGTCATTTTTGCAAAATCATAGTGCTCGTTGTAATAATCAGTTGGACTCTGTATGGTCAACTATTTGCCCAATTTTCAGGTGGCAAAGGCTCTCGATTTCGCCCATACCATATTTCAACTGCTGAGGACTTAGATTTAGTGCGGAGTTATCCTTCAAAACACTTCCGATTGATCAACGACATAGATCTGTCCGATTATGAATGGCAGTCTATAGGCGATCAGACTAACCCATTTACCGGCACGTTTGACGGTCGAGGATTTAATATAACAAATCTACAGATTGAAAGCAAGGGAAGTTATACAGGTCTTTTTGGTTTTGTTAAGGGTGGTAGAATAAAAGATGTGCTTTTGACGGATGTCTATCTAATCGGTTCCGATTACACAGGCGCTCTTGCTGGTAGAGTTGAGAAAAGTAAGATCACAAACTGTGGAGCAGAAGGTAAAGTTTTTGGAACGGTTAACGTAGGTGGTTTGATCGGCTATAGTAACTCTTCTAAGGTAGAACGATGTTACGCATCAGTAGATATTTATTCTAACGAGTCTAATATCGGTGGTCTTATCGGTAATTGTGATATGGCCAATCAAATAGTTAACTGCTATGCAACAGGTAATGTTGAAGGGGGAGGTTATGTAGGAGGTCTAATTGGCATATTAAGGTTTACAGCTATCAACAACTGTTATTCTACAGGTAAGATTGTTGGTTATTCAAAGGGAAACAACATTGGCGGATTGATTGGTAATTTTGAAGGAGGGAATAATTCTATTGTAAATTGCTATTGGGACGTAGTCACATCATCTAAGAATTCATCTATTGTTGGCGAAGGTCTAATGACAATTGATATGTTGAGGGATAATTCTGAATACACTGACTGGGACTTTGATGATACCTGGGCAATGGTTGATTATACCACCTATCCATATCTAAAATGGCAAGGTGAGCCCGGTGTGCATAATTATCCAAAGCACGGGCACCACAAGGTGTACGAAGGTCGAACAGTCTATTGGGAGTCGTTCCCTGTGCTACCGTATAATGAAATCGACTTTGCCTATATATTAAAACCGCTAACTGATTTAGAATTGTTAGAAAACGTGTATGCCCAAAATGAAGTTACAATCAGCTGGGATAACGCCTGGAGCGGAGCCTTGAACTTCGTTAAGACGCGTGGTTACAAATTAGAGTTTGTAGATGATGATGAGTATGTGTTAATTGTCCCAGGGACCGCCGTTGATTACGATAACACAACTATAACGTTGAAGCCGGCACCCAATGAAAACTGGGTAGGCTATTGGATTCCTCAACCTCAACATTTTTCTGATGTCTTTGATGACCCCGAGTTTGACTATGTTCAAGAGGTGAGAGGCGAGGGATGGACTGTCACACGATCTCCAGAGGATGGAAGCTGGGGCTCGATTCCTTCTTATGCATACCTATATTTTGGTAAGATGTACGAGATTTATATCTCTGGAAATATTGACAAAGAGTTCTCTTGGCCTTTACCGACAGAGCCATGTTATCCACCGAATAACCCGATTGCCACTCCAGGCATCTATGGATTTAGGGATGGCCCTAACTACGAGGTCTTTAACATCGAGAGTATCGAAAATGATCAGGATGTTGTTGAAGTTGGTGTCTTTGCCGGTGATATCTGTGTTGGGGCGAGTGTGTTTACGGGAGAGTACCCTCTTCAAATTCTTGCCTATACCAACGCTTCTCACTCAGAAGAGGTAATCAGCTTTGCAATACACCGTAGTGCTCGAGGAGAAGATAGCAATATTCGTACAGTTGAAGTATTGGATTCCGAGACAGGAGAATACTATGAAGAGATATTACAACCAGAGGCTAAACGAATTACTACTCTGCGCTTGGGTGCGGGTGACGAAATAGTAGAGGTTGTTAAACCTCAGTTTACACTCTCTCAGAACTATCCTAACCCGATAGTGATGAGCCAAGTATCAAGGTCTTCGGAATTAACGAAGATTGACTTCTCATTGCCAGAAGCTGCAGAGGTATCTCTGAATGTATACAACATCAAAGGGCAATTGGTTAAGATCTTAGCCTCAGGTGAGCTTTCAGCAGGAAGACACACAGTCAGCTGGGATGGTAATAACGTAAATAATCAGCCAGTAAGTTCCGGAGTCTATTTTTATAGATTAGATAACGGTAAGAAAACCATCAATCGTAAGATGTTGATAATCAAATAGTCGGATGATTAAGAGAGGGGGGTGTGTATTTCCACACCCCCTTTACCACATAAGTGATAGTTTAATATAGTTTGGAAGCCGTGGTTAATATTGACTATTTGGTGATTGCGGGGCGAGCAAGCCCGCCCCCTACGGTTCGGTGGAATGTTGATAATTTATCGGGTCGAGCAAGCCGCGCCCCCTACGATTCGGTAGAATGTTGATGATTTATCGGGTCGAGCAAGCCGCGACCCCTACAAATCGTTTGGATTGAACAAAACGTCATTGGTTTTGTAGGGGACGGGCTTGCTCGTCCCGCCAAAGTGAGTTTCGAGCCGGTTCAAACGATTATATGATGCTATCACGTAGACATAACAATGAGAAACAATAAACAATAGGAGATAAGGAATGAAGAGGATGTTTGCTTTAGTACTGGTGATGATTACGGTTGGTCTTCTATCGGCGGCTGTCTGGGAGATTAAGCAGGATGGGACGGGTGACTTTAAGACAATAAATGAAGGATTTCATATGGCTCGTAGTGGGGATACGATCCTTGTCTACCCTGGAATATACTATGAGCGGATAGACTTTCAGGGAAAAAACATAAACTTAACGAGCCTTTATAGTGAAGATATAGATAACAGAGAGATGATAGTTGAGACAATTATTGATGGAGCTCATCAAGGGACAGTAATAACACTGAAAAACAACGAGACAAGAGAGGCAGTTATAAATGGGTTTATCATCAGAAATGGGAGTGGTGAAAATCATTGGGCCTCCTCTTATACTCATGGGGGTGGAATTTACTTGAAAAATGCCTCGCCGGTAATCAGTAATTGCATAATAGAGTATAATCGTGCAGCATCAGGTGGTGGGATATGCGCACGAAGTGAAACACACCCTTTACTTAGAGGAAACATTATTAGATATAATGAAGCAGCATACAAAGGGGGAGGGATCTATTCTATGGGCTCACCAGCGCTGCCTTCCTCTGTGGAATTTTGTCAAGATCGACTAAATAGTGTGTATCTGAATAACGGTACCGATTGTTCAGATCTCTATCTAAGTGGGCGAAGACAAAGTAATGTATACTTGGATACTTTTACGGTTCTAAATCCAGACCTTTACTTTCTCGGTGTACATAAAGAGGATTTACCAAATATTGAGATATACATTAATGAGGGTAAAATTGAGTTGGTAGAGGCTGACCTGTATGTTAGTACAACGGGTGATGACTCGAATAGTGGGCTTACACCTGAAGAGCCGTTGAAAACAATTGCGTACGCGATGACTCTGATCAAGCCAGATGAAGCGATAAGACGAAAGGTATACGTTGCAAACGGCTATTATTCCAAGTCGATGAACGATCAAGTATTCCCGATACACCTAAGGAGCTATGTTGACCTAATAGGTGAGTCCAAAGAGGGGGTGATTTTAGACTCTGAATTCTCTGGGCATCATATAGGAGCTTGGCATACTCCAGAGGTTTTTATTGGTGATTACATTAGAGAGTTTTCTGTTAAAAACTTTACGCTATTAAACGGAGGTGACCCTCAGAGCACAAGTTGTAATGGGGCGATAAATACACGGTGTGCTACAGAGTTTGAGTATGATAATATTCATATAGAAAACTGCATTACTTTTTACACATTTTATGCGGCAATTTCTAAGGGAAACCATAGGATAAGTAGCATTGTAATGCATAATAATAAGAGCATTGCTGCTATATTTCTTGAAAACTTATACGATTTTGATGTTTGTATGGAAAATGTTCGTATCCTTAAGGTGGTAAAGTCTCCTTACTCTCCTAAAAGTTCAGGAGGAGGAACCGGATTGATTTTTGGTGGGAACTCATCAGTATGGCCGGGGGATGGAAGGGCTACCATTGTCAATTTAGAGGTATCAGGATGTGACAAGTATACCGATCCTTCTTTTGCTAAAATACCTCATGGTGTAGTGAGTTTCCTGTATGACGGTTACTTTAGGCTAATTAACGCTACTATTGCTGATAATACCTCTGATACTCCGGGCGGTGGCGGCTTAAAAGTTGCAGATGGACATAAAGTTGTTGATATCTACAACTCTATTCTTTATGGTAATGAACCAAAAAATTTAATATTGTGTAACGATACCTATGATCCACATGAGACCAATGTGTATAATTCACTTATAGGGGGAGGGTATTGGAATGTTTTTAAGTCAGGAAACTGCGATCTTTTTTGGGATGATACCAATATTGATGAGGATCCTTTATGGGTGGGTGATTCTAATTTAGAGGAGTACCCCTATATGCTGCAAGAGAGGTCGCCAGCTATAAACAGGGGGACTCTTGATATACCTGATTTTGAGTTTCCTGAGTTTGACTTAGCGGGTAACCCTCGTATAGTCAACGGAATGATTGATATTGGGGCTTATGAGTATCAAGGGGTAACCAGTGTTGGTGGCGAGACATTACCTAACATAGAGGCGTTTGACTACAAGCTCTACAACTATCCAAATCCAATCTCTCTGAACGAAAATACAAGCGGTACAGAGCGGTCGATGCCAGGTACGACGATAAGCTTTCAACTACCGAAGAGTAGTCAGGCTGTAATCGACATTTATAACGTCAAAGGGCAATTTGTGAAGCGTCTGATCAACGCCGAACTATCCAAAGGTGAGTATAGTATCTTTTGGAACGGTAAGGATGAGCAGGAGCGTTTAGTTGGTAGTGGACTTTATATGTATCAGCTGTCGGTAGACGAGGTCATAGTCGACACTGGTAGATGTACAGTGATCAAGTAAGAGGCAATGTAATTATGTGTAAGGGGCGGGGCAACTCGCTCCCTTTTTGGTGGCAAGTTACAGATAACTTGTCAAGATTACGACGATCGGCAAAATGGTAAAAAATAAGGGGGGAAATTAAAGTGAGAGTATTGAACTATTTATTAGTGTTGATTATTTTTACTGTCAACGTATATGCAATAACGGTGGAAACAGCTTCATTCAAGGATTTCATGTATGGTAAAACCGAAGAAACATCATATGATAACTGGATTAGCCATGTAGTAGAGACAGATGAAGACAAAGAACGTTATCAATTTGCACCTTGGAATGTACAGAGAGAAGGGTTTGGTAAGTTCGAGAGGCCTAATGAAGTGTCGCAACTTAAATGGAAGGAGATCGTCGATCTCTTTATCAATGGTGAGTATGAGCTTGCACAGGAAGCGATAGATACCTACGAATATCCTTATGATGTAGTCGAGTTCCACGATACAGATACCGACAGAACGTATTATATGTTAAGAGAGAGGATAGATCTGTCCTATTTCGATAGAAACGGTGCCACAAATAATCCTGGAATATATCAGAGAGGTAGCTTTAATTATGGTTGGGGATTATTTGTGGTCAATCCTACTTCTGAAATTCCAATCAATGTGAATGTGGTACACCCTTTAGACGACTTTATTGCCGTGCCGGTAGCCCATAAGGCTTTTACCACTTGGGATGCACGATATTTTATGGTTACCGGGGCAAGCAGAGATTTGTCATATGCTGATCCTTCAAGGGAAGAAAATCATCCATTTAATACGTTTTATAAAGCAGCGTGTGACGAGATTCGTGAAACTTTTGGGCGACGCGAACTATCGACTCAAATCCACAGCTTTGACTTCACACATATTGGTTATAACTCTTTACAGATTTCTGCTGGCGGAAGAGTTCAAACATCACCAGGCTTGCCGATACGTGACGTTAGTGGAAACTTCAACGATCTTATCAACCACACCCCTTTTGAAGTTATTCCGGCCAATACTTTCGGCTTTCACGATAATGTAACGGTTCTGGACTACTATTCCGTATGCTTCAGCGAGGGTGATATGCTTTATGACGATGGGGATATGTTACACCCTATATCCGACAAGATCAATCTTCCTGGCTACTCCGAAAACATTCAGGTTAAATACACTTTGAAAGACTGGAATAAACACGATTTATACAGCCCCTTCTTCCATATTGAAATGGAAGAGTTTCCGAGTGTGCTACGTCGAGACACTAACACATACAAATGGTTTTATGGTTACGATTTAAGTACCGAAAAATGGGATGCAGATAATCTATATACCAAAGCGTTAGAGCTGTACACACCGTGGGTCTTAGCCTTTGATAAAATGATCCCACATTTACTTAATCCTGATGATGGAGTGCCCCCAACTGCACCGTCAAAAATAGATTTAGTAGGCGCTTCTTATGAAAACATAGTGCTTTCTTGGGAGAGATCTTACTCAGCTGATTTTCTGACTTATGAAATAGCTTACTCTACTGAGCCGATCGATACGCTGGCAACTGATTATAACGTTGTGGATAGAAATCAGGTCGAGACTTTAGCAGGGCAAGCGGTTGTAGTTGGAAAAGTTACCGGCCTTCAACCAATGACCGGCTATTACTTCAGGATCAGAGCAAAAGATCGCAATGGTAACTACTCACCCTTCTCTGATGAAGTATATCTGACAACTGGGTCGGCTACTATCGCTTCACTATCCTCACTTGGACGTGATAGTTTAGCTGAGTTGAAGTGGACTGCCAGTTATCAAAAGAATAACAAAGGGTTTAACGTTTTAAGAAGAGTTAAAGGGACTGATTCATTTATAAAGGTAGCTTCGTGGGAGACCGAGGAAGCTTTGAAAGGGTCAGCAAACTCAAACGTTGAATACACCTTTAATGATAGAACCGCTCAAAATGGAAATGTATACGAATATAAAATCTCTTCAGTCGACGATGATTTTAACGAGTATGTGCATTACGATGTCACCACAGTCTCGGTACAGCCTATTATGGCGCTACTTTTTCAGAATGAGAGTGGTTATGTGAAAGACACTGTAGAGTTTGGAGTAAATCACTTCGCTACCGATCTTTTTGACGATGATTATGATCTGGTTAAGGGAAACAGAGACTTGAATAACTACTTCTACGCTTACTCTCACAAGCCTGATTGGCTACGAGATAAGCAACTACTAAAGCGTGATATTTACAGCTATCACGACCCTGAAGTAGAGCTTAAAACTTGGCTGATTAGGGCTTCTACGGATCAAATTAATCAGAATTTAACTGTCTCGCTCATCGGTAGTATATCACGGGGCGACTCTAAACTCTTTCTGTTAGATAACGCTACCGGCGAGTATTTAGACCTCTTCGAGGAGCAGTTTGTTTATAGGGCGAGTTCGGCACAAGAGCGTACGTTTACGATCGTCTGGGGAACTCAGCTCCCTGAAATCAAGATTACACAAATGACGAACCGTTATTTAGAGACAGGGGAGACGATAGAGTTTGACTGGTCAATCAGAAATATGCACTTGATTAAAGACGTCGAAATCTATCTTGATAACGGCGAACACCAAATAGCCCTTAAAGATAATATGAACCCGATAGAGGGCACTTTTAAGTGGACTGCGACAGAGTTTGAAAAACCTTACACCAACGTATCTTTTGTAGTGAGAGCTAATCTATTAAACGGTGGCTATTTTGAAGAAAGATCCGGCTTTAAGTTCGGGGTCATCACCAAAGAGATGGAAATCTCTAATTCTGCCGGGTGGCATTTGGCGACCAACGTCTTTATGAGTCCAGTTTTTCAAGCTGCAGATGTCTTTGGTGAAGAGGCAAAGTTGTATTCATTCAACCCTGTGAACAAAACCTATATGCCGCTAAATATGTTTGGTTTTGGGATGGGATGTTTAGTGCATATGCCAGACGAATACTCCACCGAGCTATTTGGCGAACTTAGAAAGACTACATATGAAATGTCACTCAAGAAAGGGTGGAACCTACTTCCTAACGTATTCTGTAACGATTTGAAAGTGAAAGACATTATCTTTCAACACAATAATCAGAAGTTTAACTATATCGAAGTTATTCTGTCAGACGTGATTGCCTACCCGATTTATGGACTTGAAGATAACCGATACGTGCCTATTGAGACTATTGGAGCGGCTGAATGTGCTTGGATATACTCGAATGTTGAAAATTTGGTTATCAGACAAGAACCTTTTATGCATTACGATATTACGATGAATAGACTCGATAAATGGCAGCTGAAAGTCGAAGCTGAAATTGATGAATTTAATATCGATAACGTAACGCTCGGACACGCAGAGGGTACTGATGAGAGTTTTCACTTCTTCTATGACCTGCCTAAACCGCCCAAAAAACCAGATACTAAGCTCGATTTCTATCTCGATAGCTATACTGACAAAGAACCGTATCACCGCTTGCAGTCCTTCTATAAAGAAGACCTACCAGTTGGGGAACAGTGCGAAAGAGCTTGGAGTTTTACCCTTGAACTGGACGACTTAGACAACCCTGTTACCTTCAGAACTGACGGCTCTGAGCTACCGGCCGGTTATAAAGTAGTAATGGAAATTAGCGATCTCTATGTAGTTCTCAGCGAAGAGAACAACTATGTATATCAGCCGAAATCAAAGCTTATTCAAGGGTTGTTGAAAATCACTAACTTAGACGTCACCTCTGTTGAAAAGATACCTTTTGCCACTACATTGCATAGTAACTATCCAAACCCGTTCTATCCAAATAGCTCAGTCTCACGAAATATTGGCACAACGATCCCTTATTCGATTAAGAGTAGAGAGAATGTATTGTTGGAGATTTACAATATTAAGGGACAAAAGGTTAAGACATTGGTCAACGAAGTAGTCGATTCTGGAAGTCATTCAGTCGTCTGGGACGGAAAAGATGAGAGAGAAAGAGGAGTATCGGCCGGTATTTATTTCTATAAATTATCGACCGGTAGTTCAGAAGCTCAAATTAAAAAGATGATGCTTCTTAAGTAATCGAAGTGTAAAACATATAAAAAAGATGTAACCCCTTGTTATGCATAGGCATAGCAAGGGGTTACTTAGTAGTAGTACCGTAGGCGGCCGTGAGCCGGCTACGGTATTGCTCCTTACTTCTTCAGTAGATGAGGGGTGAAAAACAGGGGGTTAAGTTAGCTCTGTTTTTAAGCTTCGTTGAAAAAAAGGTTGCCAAAAAAGAGATGAAATATTATGTTGCTTTCGTGGGAGAGGAGTATCGATTTGAAACAAATCTTCTTCTTTCCGCTTAATTGGTACGTAAATTGCATTGATATAGCCAGTGTAAAGAGTAAAGGAGGGTTATTATGAATAACAAAAAGATGCGGAGCCTGATAGTTGTTCTTGCTATGACATTAGTTCTAACTAATGCATTTGCCGCTGTCACATTCCAAGCGAGAAGTATACAGCTCAATAATAAGTTGCTGTCACTGAAGAGTCAGGAATCAGGATTTTATGCCACTCCTAACCCCTTTGATGATTTTACCATAATCACTGTCCAAGTTAGTAGTGCTATGGAAGGGAGTATTGTCATTAAAGACCTCGAAGGAAACGTAAAGAGAGAATTATTCGACGGTGTTTTTCTACCGGGTACGAATAACTTTGTCTGGGACGGAACAGATGAGCGTGGAGTACCTTTAAAGCCTGGCAAATACATAGCCGAGCTATTTAACAAGCAGAACTATACTTCTAAGACTATAATTCTGATTTTGAAGTAAGGGGCGTCAAGGGCTGTAAAGTTTAGTTGACAATTTGTAAGCAAAGTTTACATTATGAGAGGTAGGCGAGTTGTGCCTATCTCTCTTTTTCATTGTGAGATAAATACCCTTTTATCACTATATTTGGTGTGTGACATACACCCCTTTCTTGAAGTATGAGATCGAGTAGTTGAAGCCTATTTAGCTGAGTTTGACAGAAATATTCAGAGTTAAGGCTGAAATAGAACAAATATGCTTGACAAATTTTCCGTATACACGTAATAAAGAAATACAAAGCTAATTAAAGGAGAGCGATATGAAGAGTTCACTAAAGTTTGTTGCCATCGGTTTGGCCACACTATCTTTATTTGTTACAGCTTGTTCGACACCACCTCAAGCCGTGAGTCGTGACCAGTATCAGGCAGCCACGAGAGAAGTTAACGAAGCAGATGAAAACGCTGCGAAATCACGCCGTGAGAGAGACGAGCTTGTAAATGAAGTGTCTCAAAAGGAAGCGGAACTGAAAAGCCTGAAAGAATATGAAAGAGTAATTGGGAATTAGGGGGAGAGATGAGACAATATATTTTAATATCCTTAATCGTCGCATTATTACTTCCAATAGCTTTATTTGCACAGTTTACATACCTTAGCGATGAGGAATACAAGCAGCTCAATCGCCAAGAGAGAAAAGTCTATAACCAAAACCTCGAAGAGGAGTTGATCGCTCTTCAACAACGTAAAGCAGATGCTATTGCGAATGATGTTCAGTACAAAAAAGAGATCGAAGAGCTCCGAAATAAACTGGCTGAACTCAACGAGGAATACCAAACTGTATACAATCGAATTCTCAATTCATTAGAGATTACTACAGGCGACATCGAAGCAGCCAGACGTAAAATCGATGAGTTCAAAAGAAACATTGATAACTGGAATAGCCTGTCAGACTCTGAGCTCTGGAAAAATGCAAAAGCTATCAACCAAACAATCGATGAGTATAATAGCTTCAAACAAACAGCCGCTGCTAAAGCACCTGACTTTAGAAACGACATTGTAGAGCTTGACCGTAAAATAGTTAACCTCGAAGCTAATCTTAAACGTGCGAGACCTAAATATTACGAAGATAGCTACACAGTTGTAAAAGGTGACTATCTTTCAAAGATTGCAGGTTACAGCTTTATTTATAACGACTCATCAAAGTGGGGTATTATCTACCGCGCTAACAGAGACCAAATTAAAGATCCTAACGTGATCAAAGTCGACCAAGTACTCAAGATCCCACGTGGCTTACCAGATACTTGGAAAGTATATAAAGGTGAATGTCTCTGGCGTATCGCTGCTTACCCAGAAGTTTACGGAAAAGGTTCTGAATGGCCACTTATCTACCGTGCCAACCAAGATCAGATTAAAGATCCTGACCTTATCTACCCGAACCAGATTTTCCGTATTCCAAGAGACTAATAAGTTAATAAATCACAGTAGAATATGAAATTTTAGGAAGCTTCTCCGGAGGCTTCCTATATTTTTATTAGACCCAATAAAAAGAACGAAGGTATAAGAGTTTGAAAAGAAGCTTAGTGGTTTTTATCATCATAGCCTCACTGGTTATGACTTATCTGTTCTATATGTTCACCAGAACAAGCTATAACCTTATTGGATATAGCTATAAAGTTGGACAAATAGCCGATAGAGATATTATTGCCCCCTTCACCTTTTCGGTGAATAAAACGGAAGAGGCTATCGAGAAAGAGAAAGAGAGTATAATGGGCGAGATTGACCCCATCTATTTTATTTCTGACAACATAAAATTTGATATCATCCAAAAGCTTGATTCAATTATGGATAGCTTTATACAATACAAAGATGGCGAAGAAGAACAGCTACAACAACATATTTTATCAAAGTTTGGTATCGACCTCGACCTTGATGTGATTAAGCAGTTTAGAGCTAACAATGTCAGATTAGATGTCTATAGCCATTTGATGAATAATATCTCGAACAACTACACTAAAGGGGTCTATGCGTTCGATATTAACCGTGATACGATACAATTAGCCGTCGGTAACGAGATTAAAAATACTAAGGTAAACACCCTTACGAGCTTAGGAGAATTTAAGACCAAAATCGTCGAAGATTACTCCAAAAGTAGAGGGGCTGAATCGGTTAAACAAATAGCTGATTACCTGTTTGCTCCTAACGTTCTTTTAGACCAAGAGAGAACAAATCAGGCTATCCAAGACGCGTTTCGACAAATCAACCCGGTGCTCACAGAAGTGTTGGAAAATGAAGAGATAATAAGAAAGAATAGAAGAGTAACTGAACTCGATTTGAGAAAGTTGGAAGCATTATCTCTCTCCTATAAGGGGCAAGTTGGCAGAAACGAATTCTCTGGACTGATGCTCTCTGTTATTTCATATTTAATCTACGCTTTAATCTTAGTGTTCACGCTCTACCTCTTCTTCTGTATCCAAATATCAGAACAGATAAAAGACTTTAAACACCAAATGACCTTCATCCTGTTGCTTCTACTTAATGTCCTGTTCGTCTTTGTTATACGCCTTTTCCCGTCGTCAAACATTCTGATCTTACCGTTTAGTTTTTCTGTCGTAACGTTTGCCCTGGTGTTTTCACCGGTGGGCGGCTTTATGTTTAGCGTGGTGAGTTATTTTCTTATTCTACCGTTTTTTAACTGGAACGTTTTAGATAGCTCGATACTCTTTTTAACCTCGTTTGTGGTTTTGGTGATTATGACCAGGATGAAAGATATGAACGATTTGGTACCACTTTCGATCTATCTTTTAATCACCTTTTTGGTAGTGGTTACGATCGTCTCACTACTGAGCCATATCTCACTTGAAGACTATGGTAAAAACTTGATGAATGGCGCAATCTCAACGTTTATCTCGATTACTGGTATCATCTTGCTCTCACCAATCATCCAGAAGAAATTAGACCATGCTACGAAAATGATCCTGCTCGAACTCCTGGATACCAATAACCCGCTGCTGAAAAGATTGGCGGTCGAAACACCGGGCACTTTTCACCATTCTATAACTGTCGGAATACTCGCTGAGAATGCAGCCGAAGCTATAGGCGCAAATCCACAGTTAGCACGTGTCGGAAGCTACTACCACGACATAGGTAAGTTAGAAAACCCTCAGATATTTGTTGAAAATAACAGTAAATCTGATGAAATACATAACAAGATGGCGCCCTATGAGAGCGCTTCTAATATCAAAAATCACGTTGCAGAAGGGATTGCTTTAGCTAAAAAACATAACTTGCCCCAACAAGTGATCGACATAATATCCCAGCATCACGGAGATAGTAGAGTCGCCTACTTCTATAATAAAGCTAAAGAGCAAAATATACCGATAGAAGATGAAAATCACTACCGCTACTATGGACCTAAACCCCGAACTAAAGAGGCTGCCCTGGTAATGATTGCAGATATCGTTGAGTCAACCGCTAAGGTTCAAATGCACCAACATACAGAAGAATCATTGAAGAAAATCATCAACGATACCGTGCAAAGATTGATCCTGGAAAATCAACTCTCGGAAGCTCCGATTACCCTTAAAGAGTTGGAAACGGTTAAAAGCTATATGCTCCCTATCATTTTGGGAATCTATAGGAAAAGAATTGAATACCCAAAGGATATCGATCAAGAATAATACAAATCAATACGTCGATATAAGACTCGTCCAGCAAATATGTGAGTTGATTCTTCAGATTGAGTCGGAGAGTCAAAACGAAGCTGCTGAATTAGGGGTCTGCTTTGTTACCGATGAAGAGATAAGAAAACTTAATAAACAGTACTTCGGGAGAGACAAGATTACCGACATACTTAGCTTTGCTTCTGAGTTTGAAGAGGTCAACTATCTGGGAGAACTAATAATTAATCTTGACCTGGTAAGTAGATTAGAACAAAAAGCAATATATCAAGAGCTGGTCGCTCTGCTCGTGCACGGAGTGTTACATCTCCTCGGTTACGATCATATAAACACTAAAGAAGGGGAGATAATGCGGTCAAAAGAGAAGGTAATAACTAATAAGATTTTGGAGGTTTTGGATCACAATGGAAAGTGACCCGAGTAAGTTTAGCATAATTATACTGCTGCTATTATCAGCCTACTTTTCTGCTTCCGAAACAGCGTTTTTCTCACTCGGCAAGCTGCATCTTAAAAAATTAGAGTCCGAAAAAGGGAAAACATCAAGAAGAACTGCAAGATTGCTAAAAAAGCCACAGGAGCTGCTGATTACTATCCTGTTAGGGAATACTATAGTTAACGTGTGGGCGTCTACTTTAGCAGCGATATGTGTGGCGAATTACTTTTTAGAGGTAAAAGGTTGGGAAACGCTCCCGGTATGGCTGATAATTCTTCAAACTATAGGGATGACCCTGTTACTTTTATTTTTCGGAGAGATTATACCAAAGCTTTTTGCTTTGGCTAAAGCTGATGCATTTGCCAGAAAGTCGGGATTCTTTATAGAGTTTCTGATGTATCTACTCTTCCCATTAATTGCTCTGCTCCTTGCAATAAATAGAATCTTTTCGCCTAAAACAGCGCATCATTCCACAACTAACCAAGGCTTTACCTCCCAAGACTTGAAAAATCTGGTAGACTCAAACTCGGTTAATCACCCGCTCCACGATAATGAACGGATGATTATCTCTGGAATATTTAAATCTATTTCGGTGGATGCTAAGAAAATAATGGTGCCACGTGTCGATATTAAAGGGATTTGTATCGATGAAAAACTCGACAATATTAAAGAGCAAATACTGAAGTATGGACACTCAAGAATACCGGTCTATAAAAACAATATTGATACTATCGTCGGATTTATCTACGTTAAAGACCTAATCCTAAACCCCGGCTTGAAAAATATCGGACAGATACTACGTAAACCAATATTCATCACCGGGAATACTAAAACCCAAACCCTCTTCAACCTCTTCAGAGCAAAGAAAACTCACCTCGCTATAGTTGTCGATGAGTATGGAGGAACTTCAGGCTTGATTACACTCGAAGATATCTTGGAAGAGTATGTAGGAGAGATTGTAGACGAGTATGACACCGAAAAACCTATGGTCGAAAAAATAAACGATCTTGAGTATCAAGTTAGCGGTATGCTCAGTATCTTCGACCTAAATGAAATAACCGGCTGTAATGTAGATGAGGAAAAATACGATAACTTAGCCGCATTCCTTTACGATATCTTTAATAGAGTGCCTGAGGTTAACGAAGAAATTGAATATGACGATACGGTGACCTTTATCATTACCACCGTTAAAGGGCAAAGAATTGAGACTGTTAGAATTCTGCTCAACGAAGATAAAGAAGAATTTGAATTCTAAAATTACTCTGCTGGTTAAGCTCTGTTTAGCCTTAACGTTCTGCCTCGTAATATCGAAAAATCTCTATTGTGAGACTGCTGCACACAAAAAGGTTTACTCCTTCTCCATCAGATACCTCGGTGTTTCAGTTGCTGAAGTTACACTTACCGATATGTATGACAAGGATAAAGACATAGGGGAAATTACCGTCGATGCCGCATCAACAAAAGTAGGCGCTATATTTTTTAAAATAGATAACCTATACCGCTCAAGCTATAAAGATTGCTATCAGCCGATACGCTATACCAAGAAGATTAAACAAAAAGGGTTTCAAATGGAGCGAGAAATTGAGTTTGATGCGCCTAATGAGTTAGCTTACATAACAAACAATCAAGAGGATAGAACCGAAATTAGCTCCGGAAAGACTACTCGTGATTTCTTCTCATCGCTGCTTTATCTGACAAAACATTCGGAAGACTCTAAGTCCGGCACCATAACAACCTATGGTAACTATAATTTCTGGGAGACAAAGTATGAGAAAATTGGTGAGGATCGAGTAGAAGGCAACTTGTGTGATAAGTATAAGATAACTTTTAATAAGACGACTGACTATGCGACTAAGCGGAGTGATGTGTTGACAAATAATATAGTTAAAGAAGATAGCTCTTTATACCTCTGGTTCACGAAGAGTGAAGAGAGATTACCCATTAAGGCAGAGTATGAAATGACACCTTTTGCCCTTACTTGGCGGTTGAATGATTATACAGTGATTGATGAAGAGGAGAGATGAAGGATAAACGTAAAGTTAAAATGTTTCGTGCAATCTTTATCATCTGGTGTGCCCTTATACTAATAGGGACTATTATTCCAGGCAAAAGAGTACCCCTAAAGAATGATGGCTTTTCCGACAAGATTGCTCACTTCTTTCAGTATTTAGTCTTCTCTACGTTATTGAGCTTAGTCTATCGGTTTGCTAACCGCTCAACAAACGAAACGCTGAAAACCCTGATAATACTCTCTTTAACCCTACCTATCCTTAACGAAGTAATACAGCTATGGATACCTAATCGTAGCTTTTCTGTACTCGACATGGTAGCCAATTTTATTGGCTTTTTAGTAGTAATAATCTATCTGTTTATCAAGGATAAAATCAGAAAGAAATCTTTGGGGTAAAGATTCCCACCGAGCGACAAAAGAGTAGTAAAATAAAGTTAAATCAAAGGAGATTCAAATGAAAGTAATTAACAGTAAAGCTGCACCAGCAGCAGTAGGTCCTTACTCACAAGCAGTATTGAAGAATGGTTTATTATTCATCTCAGGTCAGTTAGGCATAGATCCTAAGACAGGTAAGCTTTGTGAAGGGTTTGAAGCACAATCAAGACAGGTATTCTCTCACTTAAAGAGTATCCTGGCTGAAGCAAATATGGACTTTGGAAACGTACTCAAAGCCACTATTTACGTGACAGATATGGCTAACTTCAAACTTCTAAACGAAATCTATGCAGAACAATTCTCAGAGCCATTCCCAGCCAGAGAAACAGTACAGGTGTCCTGTCTCCCAGTCAATGGCTTGGTAGAAATATCTCTGATAGCCGCAGAGTAAGGGGAAATAGCTTTATCTTTTCCGTTTAAGAGTGATAACTAATTCGTATTGATTAGGTGGTTTATCCCAAATCTCCTTATCTAAAAAGTCTTGAGGGCTATCGATTATGTCTTGCTCAATAACTTCAACAACTTTGCCTTCATTGTCTAAGATCCAAAAGGCTTTTTGTTTTTTGGTATCAGCGCTTGTAGTTTGCTTTTTAACGGCCATAAGTTCTCCTTTTATTTCATATTCTGGGTATTGTAGTATATATTCCTCTAACACGGAGATATCTAGAGAATCTATATAGAGCTGACACTTATGTTTGCAGTTTAGAGCGCAGACATAAATGCTCTCAAATCTCTTAGTTAGAGGGCAGATTAAGTTGGTAACTTTATTGTTATCGTTCATCAATGTTTACAAGTAGGGGGTGCAAGACCATCTCCTACTTGTTTTTATCCTATCAGATTAAGTTATGCTTCTCAAGCAAAGTTTTTAAGTTTTCTAAGTTTTTGGGCTCAAGGTAGTATAGTGGTAGCCTAAGCTCTCTTTCGATAAGCCCCATCATATGCAAAGCTTCTTTTACAGGTATCGGGTTAGTTTCAACGAACATCATTTTATTTATTTCGTGGAGCTCTAAGTGTATTTTCAGAGCCTCTTCATATTTTCCATTTAAGGAGAGGTTAATCATATCGTGCATCTGTTTTGGCACGACATTTGCAGTTACAGAGATAGTGCCAACCGCTCCGCAGCTCATTGATGGCAAGTTAAGGGCATCTTCACCGGAAAGAACAGAGAAGTTCTTAGGCGCGTATTTAACAACTTCGGTCAGCTGAGTGAGGTTGCCAGCAGCCTCTTTTAAACCGATAACTCTTTCGCAGTCATTAGCGATTTTGACGACAGTTTCAGCCGTGATGTTGACGCCAGTTCTTCCCGGAACGTTGTAGATAACGATCGGGATGTCTGTTTCATCGTGCACCCTTTTATAGTAGTGATAGAGTCCATTTTGAGTGGGCTTATTATAGTATGGTGTAATAACCAGTGCATAATCGGCACCGAGACGTTTAGCTTTAACAGTTTCGGCAATAGTTTTGGGGAGGTTATTCGTGCCGGTACCAATCATAATAGGGACTACTCCATTTACTTTTTGGATTACGTAGCGGAAGTAGTATTCTTTTTCGTCACTTGCTAAAGTAGGTGATTCCCCTGTAGTTCCGTTGATTAGAATCCCGTCAGTTTTGTTTTCGAGATGGAAGTCGATCAGTTTATCGACAGCATTGTAGTCTATATCGTTATTTTTGAACGGGGTTACTAAGGCAACGATTGAGCCTTTAATCATAGTTCCTCCTATTTTACTTTAATTTTGGCTTAGCGTAGCCATTGAAGCCAATTTGTCGCCAAGCTTCGTATAAGACTATGGCGACGCTATTAGACAGATTAATTGATCTAATTTTATCACTCATCGGTATCTGGATAACATTCTCACTATAAATTTGAAGCAAGTTTGTTGGCAAGCCCTTTGTTTCGGCACCGAAGATAAAGAAGTCTTCATCTTGATATTGTAGCTCTGAATAGAGCTTTTCCCCTTTAGTGGAGAAGAAGAACAAACGCTTGTCAGGATGTTTGGACAGAAAGTCATCAAAGTCGTCGTAGAACTCTAATTGAAGATGTTCCCAGTAGTCAAGTCCAGCTCTTTTAAGATATTTATCGGTCAGCAGGAAGCGCATCGGTTTAATTATGTGTAGGGTGGTAGAGCTCCCTACACAAAGTCTTCCGATGTTTCCAGTATTAGCCGGTATTTCTGGCTGAAAAAGGACTATATTCAAACTCATTTAGACATTATCTCGACCCATCTATCAATAAGCACTTCTATCCGATTTCGATCCTCTAAAGATTTTATGTTAGAGTTAAGTATTTTCTCGGGTACCGGTATATTTTTAAAAGAGTCGGGTAGGGTTACTTTATCGTTAACAGGGTACATCCACTGAGTAGTTGGAATGTGTTGTTGGAACTCTTTAGTGAGGGTAAAATCGATGAATTTTTGAGCTAATGAAAGCTTTCTCGTGCCGGCAACTATCCCAGACCCCTCGATTTGCATAAAGGCTCCTTCGATTGGTATGAAAGCTTTGTATCTGGTGGTATTTTCATACTCAATATGGAAAGCGGGGCTTGTGGAGTAGCTCAACACGATTGGTACCTCACCTGCTAAAAACATACTGTAAGCTTCGTCCCAGGAGGTACTTACAGTTAAGATGTTATTCTTAATACTTCTCCAGAAGTGGCCAAAACCGTTCTCACCGAACGCAGCGGCAGACCAAAGTAGTAGTCCTAAACCAGGGGTAGAGGTTCTGGGGTCGGAGATAACAATTTGATTCTTCCATTTACCATCCTGAATTTGACCGAAGGTGGTAGGGACGTTGTCCACTATAGAAGAGTCATAAATGAAGGCAAAATAACCGTAATCGTATGGTGTAAGGCGATATGTTTTATCAAAGTGTAATCTTTCTGGAATAGACTTCAGTGTTTCCGATTTGTATTCAACGAAGAGTTTTTCACTAAGTGCTTTTCTAAGCATAGTGTTATCGACACCGATAGCGACGTCGGCTTGCGGGTTATCTTTTTCCAAGACTAAGAGGTTTAAAAGGTCACCTGCATCTCCGACACTTTCTAAGGTTACTTTACAGTTATATTTCTCTTCAAATGCTGGTATCGTATGTTCAGCTAAACCCCAGGTGACAAAGCTATCATAGGTGTAAATTTTCAATGTATTATCCTCTTCATCAGAGCTATAAGAAGCTTTCTTAGCACAACCGCCAAGGATTAAAATCAGAACGCTAATGATTAGTAATAGTTTGTTTTTATTCACTTAAATCCTCCAAAAAGTATTGTGGCAACCACAAAGTCCATTATCAAGATTAGAATGGATGAGTAGACTACTGTGAGAGTGGCGACTCGACCAACCCCTTCAGCTCCACCTTTAGCTTCGCTCCCAATATAACACCCCATCGAGGTTATGACCAGTCCAAAAAAGACCGATTTGGCAATACCACCCCAGAGGTCAGTCGGGTAGAAGTAATGTCTCATATTATTGAAAAACGTATGGAAGTTAACGTTGTAGTGGAACCTTGAGACTACAAACGCCGAGCTGATTCCTATGATATTAGAGTAGATAGTAAGAATTGGCAAGATAATTATTCCCGCCACTATTCTCGGTAGGTATAGATATTCGATAGGATCGACCCCCATACTCTCCAAAGCATCTATCTGTTCGCTAACTTTCATAGAGCCTATCTCGGCCGCTATAGCAGCACCTATTTTACCAGAGAGCACTAAGGCGGTCAGAACCGGAGCCAACTCTATCATCATCGATTTACCGATCATTACACTTATCAAGTTAACGGGAATATACCCTTTAGTTTGATAAGAAGCTTGCACGGCTGTTACCAATCCAGTAAAAGCTGAGGTAATAGCAATCAGAATAAGGGAGTCATACCCCATTCTTTTTAGCTGGGGTATTAACTCGTTTAACCGTTTGAATATTTTTGGTGACGAACGTAATACTTGTAAGTTAAAGAGCACATTACTGCCGATTTTACTCAGCATTGAAGCGCAACTAATATTCCTCTCCATACTCGCTTGTCTCTAAGTCACGGAATACTGTATATTCGGGGAAGAATCCCATTGTAATGGTACTTGTGCGCCCTTGTCTGTTTTTGGCAACGCTCACTTGTATCGTATTATCTCTTACTGAGGGGTCTTGCGATTTGTTCTCTTTTTCGCGGTAGAGGAAGATAACGATATCGGCGTCTTGCTCAATAGCTCCTGATTCTCTTAAGTCGGAGAGTCTTGGCTTATTATCGTCTCTACTTGCCGGTGAACGGTTAAGCTGAGAGAGGCCTATGACGGGGACGCTTAGTTCTTTTGCGAGCACTTTTAGGCTACGAGATATTTCAGCAATTTCTTGCTGTCTATTTTCATTAGTACGATGAGACGACATCAGCTGAAGGTAGTCAACGATGATTAGGTCGAGTCCGCCGAGTTCAGCTTTTAGTCTACGTGATTTAGCTCTTAAGTCGAGCGAGGTATTTGTCCCTGTATCGTCGAAATAAAGGTCAAGATTACTGATAACTTCGGCGTGTTCCGCAATTTTACCCACTCTTTCTTCGTTCATTCCGTACCCTTTTAGCAAGTTATCGAGGGGGACTTCTGAAGCGGCACTAATCATTCTTGTGATGACCTCTTCGGTTGACATCTCCATAGTAAAGAATGCCACTTTAGAATTCTCTCTCATTGCGGTATTGAGGGCTATATTGGTAACAAAGGCAGATTTTCCAACACCAGGTCGGGCGGCAACGACTACTAACTGACCGGCTCTTAGTCCGCCTAAAATCTTATCTATATCGTTGAACCCGGTAGCTAAGCCGTGTACCCCTTGTCGGTTAGTCATTATATCTTCGATAGTTTGGAGTACTTCGCTCATTTTTACGCCAGCTTTAACAAATCCTTCTCTTTTAGTGGTTTCCGAGAGTTGGTATATAGTGTTTTCAGCGAAGTCTAAGAGCTCATCGGATGGTATGGTCCCTTCGTATGATTTTTCAACTATTTTGTTTGAAGTGTGGATAAGTTCTCTTCTGAGGTATTTATCGTAGAGTATTTTGATATGGTGTCCGAAGTTAGCGCCACTTACCACTACGTCGGCAATTTGCAAGATATAGCTTTTTCCGCCAACTTTTTCCAGTAATTGTTTCTCTTCCAAGTAGTTAGCTAAGGTAAGGGGGTCAACCTCCGACTGGTTATTAAAAAGTTCTCTCATAGCTTCGAACAGAATCTTATGTTCAGGTCTATGGAAGTATTGTTCTTTTGCTAATTCGATACTTTTTATGACAGTTAAGGGGTCAATCATCATCGCCGAAAGCACGGCGGCTTCGACATTTATGTCATAAGGGGGTTGTCTATCTTTAAATTCTACCATAATAAGATCTCCTGTTGAATCAAAAAAAGTTATTTAGCGTTGTAGATATCTCGGATCTTTTGTAGATCTTCCCAGGCGAATCGTTTTAGTTTTGGTGAGTAGAGCAGGGCTGCAGGGTGATAGGTAACATAGGTCGGAATGCCTTGGAACTTATAAGTACCTTCTCGCAAATTCCCCATACTATCGTCAGCTCCGAGGATGCTTGAAGCGGCAACTTTACCTAACAGCATTATGAGGTCAGGTTTTATAACCTCGATTTGCTCTTTAAGGTAGGGGATACAGGCGGCTACTTCGTCAGGTAGCGGATTTCTATTTCGAGGGGGCTGACATTTAACAGTGTTGGCAATATAGACTTCATCCCGCTCAATATTTATAGCTTGCAACATTTTAGTTAAAAGTTGACCCGCTCTACCTACAAACGGTTTTCCTTTGAGATTTTCATCACGCCCTGGAGCCTCACCGATAATCATCATTCTTGCCCGCGGATTACCTTCTCCATACACAGAGTTAATTCTATCTCTATGTAAAACACACTTAGTACAGCTACGGCAAGTTTCTTCTCGGCTTTTCAAAAAGGCTACAGGGTCTTGTTCAGTTGTAGTTTTCGTAATTCCAATATCGGTTATAGTTTCTTCAGTCGTTGTTTTTTTTATCTCCTCAATACCAGAAGTGGCTAATAGCTCAAGGTACTGATTAAACGCTCTCGACTTCATTGTAATACTTTATTCTTCCTCTTCAAAGCTCAGAACATCTTCGTGTTCGATGATATAGTCTGGAATATTGTTTTCTGCAACGTGTTTCATTGCCATCCCAGTTATCTTCTCTGGGAATGCATCTTTAACTTTTTGTGGAAGCGAGTTCAATCTGTTCACCTCTAAATTGCTCAGCAAAAGGTACAGATAGTCCATATTTTCGGACTCTAAGAATGTTTCTACTATAGGTCGTTTACTCATTATTTACTCCTTTATAAAAGATTTTTTCAGGCGCCAAGTATCTCGTGACCCGATTTTCTTCAGCTTTAATAATGTTGACTACATCATTCACTGCTGTTTCGAGATCATCATTGATAACTAAGTACTGATAATCGTTCATTTTTTCAACTTCTCGTCGAGCATTATTTAATCTTAGCTTGATAGTCTCTTCCGTGTCAGTGCTACGTCTTCTAAGTCTCTCTTCGAGTGTTTTTAAGTTGGGAGGAATAAGAAAGATTGTAACTGCGTCTATTCCTCCCTCAATTATTGACTGAGCGCCTTGGACATCGATGTCCATAATAGTGTGTCGTTGCCTTTCAATTCTTTCTAAAACTTGGGATTTTGAGGTAGCATACCAGTTGTTATGAACTTTTGCATACTCCAAAAAATCCCCCTCATTTAACAGCTCTTGAAACCGCTCTTCGCTCACGAAGAAGTAATCTTTGCCGTCTGTTTCGCCACCCCTCTTAGAGCGGGTAGTATACGATATAGAATACTCTACATTTTCTAAGCGGTCAAGCACTTCTTTGCAAATAGTAGATTTGCCACCCCCTGAAGGTGCAGAGAGTACGATCAAGAAGCATCGTTTATCGTATTGAAAAGGCTTCACAGGACTTCTGTTTACGCTCCAAATTGTTTTTTGTAATCACCAGCGGTCATTAGTTGGTCTAATTCGTCAGGATCGCTAAGTCTAACTTTAAAGAGCCAGCCATCTTCGTAAGGTGAGCTATTGACTAACTCTGCATTGTCGATAACGTCTTCGTTAACTTTAATGATTTCACCACTTACGGGGGTTAATAAATCGACAACAGCTTTTGCAGATTCGATTGAGCCGATTTCGCTACCAGCTTCAATTTCGGTTCCCTCTTCTGGTAAGTCAACATAGACTACATCGCCAAGTTCGTTTTGAGCATAGTCGGTGATACCGATAAAAGCTACATCACCGTCAACTTTGACCCACTCGTGAGTCTCAGAGTAATAGAGATCTTCTTTAACTTTCATATATTCCTCCAGCTTTATGATTAGTAGATATTACTTCAATGTATCCATTTTTTAGTGAGCTAAAATGTCAAGGCAATTATCTCTCTTTTCTCTGAAAGCTCTACATTATATCGATATAATAGCTAACAGACTACTCTGTAGGAAAATGATTGTTGAGGAAAAGTTAGACAAGATAAGCGAGAATGATGACAAGAACTAAGAAAAATGAAGGGGCAAAACAAAAATACTTTGACAGAAGAACTCACTTACTTAGCTTTGCAAGAAGATAAGATAATCCTCGGAGGAGATGGTATGAAAGAACAGCAGGGAACTGTTTTAAAAAAGAAGTTTTCATTAATAGATTTTCTAATGATTCTGATGTTAGTAGGAATCGTTGCAGCGTTGATAATCCCCATTCGTGAAGACAAGAAAAATATGGCTAAAGTTAACGAAGCTTTAAGGGATATGCAAGTAATCATTAAAGCTGATGTCGATTTTAAAAATCATCCCGATAACGGATACTACGCGTTTGACTTGAGTATGCTCAATATTGAAGACAAATTAGCCAAGAATTATTTTGAATATACACTTTCAGATACAACAGTAAACGCTATTACAAAAGCTGAGTTTGGAGTCGTAGGTGCTGAAATTTATTATTACCTGCCCGAAGGACCGTGGGTAGTAAAAGATGATGAAGTATCTCGCTCTGTGATTGACCCTAACTGGTTGCCATAATAGAATAACAGTTGGGCACAAACTCATAGATTCTTTACTGAACTAATTTTACTAACCCCGAAGCCATCTTAGGGGTTATTAAGGGGGAATACCGTAGCCGGCTCTGATCCGCCTACGGTATTCCCCCTTACTTATAGGTAAGATGTAGTAGTGTAAATTGCTGGATTATAATACGATAGATAAGTGTTTGTAGTTTTTAGTCGAAAAATATAGAGAAAAAGAAAAGGGGGAGTAGCTCCCCCTTTCAGATATTATTTGCTAAGCGGTTGCTTATGCAGGGTTATTCTTTTGGAATTCTTTCATAAAGTCTGCTAAAGCTTTCGCTCCTGCCATTGGCATTGCGTTGTAAATAGAGGCTCTGATGCCACCTACGCTTCTGTGTCCTTTAAGGGTAACTAATTTTTTAGCTTTAGCTTCAGAGATGAATTTAGCTTCGAGATCTTCGTTTGGAAGTCTGTAGGTAATGTTCATCAATGATCTGTCTTCCTTGTTAGCGGTACCTTTGTAGTAGCCGTTTGAATTATCGATAGCGTCGTAGATGTAGTTTGCTTTTTCGATATTCATTTTTTCGATAGCTGCCAATCCACCCTTCTCCTCGATCCATTTCATCACGAGGCCAACGATATAAATTGGGAATGTAGGTGGGGTATTGTGCATCGATTCTTTTTTGATGTGTGTTTCGTATGACATCATAGTTGGAAGGTTTGGTTGGAGTCTGTCTAAGATGTCTTTTTTGATCACAACGAGTGTTACACCAGCTGGTCCGATATTCTTTTGTGCGCCAGCGTAGATGAGTGAGAATTTGCTGAAGTCCATTGGTTTGCACATAATGTCTGATGACATATCGGCGAAGAGCGGTACATCTTTAGGTATTTCTGGTAAATCTTGGATTTGTGTACCGAAAAGGGTGTTGTTTGTGGTGATATGCAGGAATGCAGGGTTCTCTGAAAGTTTGAATTCTTTTGGAACGTTTGAGTAGTTATTCTCTTCGGTAGTGGCTGCGACGTGTGTTTTTTTACCAATTTTCTTGGCTTCTTTGTAAGCTTGCATTGCCCAGTTACCAGATAAGATGTAGTTAGCTACTTTATCTTCAGGACAGAAGTTAAGAGCTGTCATCAAGAATTGAGTAGTAGCTCCACCTGAAAGGAAGAGTACCTCGTAATCATCCCCTAAGCCCATAATTTTTTTAACTCTGGCGACCGCATCATCAAAAATAGCGACGTATTCTTTTGAGCGATGACTCATCTCCATAACGGAAAGGCCCATACCTTTGTAGTTAAGAAGGTCTTTTTGTACCTCTAACAGTACTTCTTCCGGTAATGTTGCTGGTCCGGCACTGAAATTGAATACTCTGTTTTCCATAATACCTCCATGATTTGTTTTTGCTATGATATAAAAGGCTGGATAAAAGGCAAGCTTTTTATATGGAAGACTGATTTGATTTTGTTGGATTACGGGATAACTCGCTGTTGACAAAGGAAATAGAGTTTGAAATATCTTGGAAAAAGATGACCTGTATATAAAAAAGAGCTGTAAACTAAATGCTTTTAGCTGTAAAGTTTGTTTACTTTTATCGAATAAAGACTCATACCCTTTTCCTGCGATGATAACCAAAAAAATATCTGTATTTGCTGTGAGACGTGGAAAATGTTCAGCTAAATAGACGAATTGGAAAAATAATTGCTTGCCAATAAAGGGAGTCAACGTTAAATTGCTACTATATTGGGTAGCTATGTCAAAAAACGTGATGCCCAGGCGAATTAAGTGAATAAAATGTTAAAGTAAATATAGTGAGATGGAGGATAAAGTTTATGAACTATAGGTTCTTATTTATTTCATTAGCGCTTTTAATGCTATTTAATGCGCTTATAGCAAGTCCAATTACATGGGATGAAAATGGTGTGCCTATCAGACAAGGGGTAAATATTGAGTGGTCAAGAGCGGCTGCTGAGCTGAACAACGGAACAGTTGTGTTCGTTTGGTCTGATACACGTTACGGAGGCAGAGACCTCTGGGCTCAGGCAGTTGGCAAAGATGGAGTAGTATGGGAAAAATCCATACTTATAGATGGTAAGACTGACCGTCAAGAAGACCCAGTTATCATCGGAACGAGTGATGGTAACGCAATAATTGCATGGGTCGATTTCCATTATGATGAGTTTGGTGGCGATATAGCTGCTCAAAAAATATCACCTGAAGGTGAGCTTCTCTGGGAAACTACAAGAGATCTCTGTTTAGCTGATGGCATTCAAATATCATTGAACATAGTCCCTGATAACGATGGTGGAGCTATTGTTATCTGGCTTGACGACAGAAATGGATTCACCGACATATATGGTGTTCATATTGACGGTGATGGTAACAACTACCCGGGCTGGCCTGAAGACGGATTAGCACTGGCTGTAGGGAACTATGCTCAACACTCACACACCTTATGGGAAGATGGAGAGAATGGAGCTATTTTAGCTTACGTTAATGCATCGTCATCTCCTTCAATTGAAGTTATAAGAATTTTGGAAGAGGGTGAGATTGCTTGGAGCAAAGAATTGGCTATAGGAGCACGTGAGTACGGCTCTCCAAGGCTTTCGCCTATCGGTGAAGATGCTTTTGGTATCGCCTATATCGACGCGCAAAATAGCTATAGAAATATTTATGTTTCGGCTTTCGATAAGAACGGAGACGACTTATGGGCAGAACCTAAACCAGTTTTTGAATCAGTTAAAGAACAGTTAAATCCAAGAGTTGCAACTGCTACCGATGGTGGGTTTATCGTTGTATGGGAAGACACTCGAAATTCAAGTATGTCAAGCCAAGACCTGTATGTTCAGAAAGTTGATATGGACGGAAACTTCCTCTGGGAAGATGGTGGTATAGCTCTGTTTCTCGACGACTTTGAGCAGAAAAACCCAAGAATTGAGTCGGATAAGAACGGTGGTGCATTTATCACTTGGGAAGATGCTCGAACTGGAAACTATCCGATAAAAGAAATATACGTTCAACACTTCCTTTCTGACGGTACTATAGCTTGGGAAGAGGGGGGACGAGCTGTTACAGAACTGAACGCCGATTCCTATTCTCCGCTTTTGAAGGTAACTGACGACTCAGTGTTTGTTGGCTGGGCTGACAAAAGAAATGGATCAGTCGGTATCTATTGTCAAGGCTATGACTTCGACGGAAATCTAATGTTTAACGACGAAGGTGAAGAGAATGGAAAACTGGTGTATTGGGGACTGAGTGGTAATGCATCGAAACATCAAATTATTAAAAATGGTGAGTATGCTTACATCGCTTGGGTAGACAGTCGTTACGCTCACCTCGGATTCCAAATCAAGATCCAAAAAATAGACCAAGAGGGCAATATTTACTTCGAAGAGAACGGTAAATCTATTACTAAGCATACCGGCGCAAATCAAGCGAGTGGTAGCGGTGAAGACAACCACAAAATATCGTTAGCTACTCACCATAGTGGCGGTGTAGTTTTAGCTTGGGTAGAGCAAAGGAAGCATACCATTCTCTCTTATGTGCAGGCAATCGGACCTGATGGCGAAATGCTTTGGGACGAGGAAGGGGTAGGTATCACCAATATTGATGATTTTACTATCTACCAGTATGAACCTACTATATCAAGAATAGGCGATGAGTATATTGTAGCTTGGGTGCAAAGTAAGACTTCAGGCGATATGAATGCAAGAAATGTTAGAGTACAGAAAATAGTCGATGGTGAAATAATGTGGGGCGATGAAGGTAAAGAAATTGCCTGGCAGATTATGGACGACCCGGACTATCCATATTATGAAGATCATCAACTCGAAGCTGTCGTTGAGGATTATGTAGTTTGGCTTCTGAAAGGTTATGAAGGTAGATCCAGACTTTTTGTTAAAAAGCTTGGGGAGGATGGCGAACCTGCAGAAGGATGGGATGAATACGGCACAAGAGTATGTACCAAAGAGGGTGCATCTGTAAGTGGCACAAAATCTATACTTACTTCTAAAGGGCTCTTTGTTGCCTGGGAAGATAAGAGAAACGATACAAGCAGTATCTATGGGCAAATCGTTGATGAAAATGGCGATACCCTTTGGGAAAAAGACGGTATTCCGCTTGCAGATTACGATAATGATCAAACTATTGTTAGTGTAGACTGTGATGGTGAGTTCATCTACCTCGTTTGGCGCGATGCACGTGAAGGGGCAAACTCTCAAAATATCGGAATCCAAAAAATCGATCTGGAAGGAAATCTCCTTTGGAGCGACCCATCACCATTTGTCTGCAAAAATGAAGTAGAAAAAGACCAACCAACTATGTCTTTAGTAGGAAATAATGTTCTTGTTCTATGGTATAACAACTATGGAGTAATCGGTTCCGATGTTTACGGCCAGCTTGTAAATGGAGAAGATGGCTCAGTTTACTGGGATAGATATGGAGAGAAGATTTCTAACGCTGAGAAAAGACAGCTTAATCCTCATATGGTACCGTTTGATGATCGTTACGCCCTCGCAATTTGGCACGATGGCCGCTCAAGTGGTAAAGAGGAAATCGTTGGACTTTACGCACAGAAAATTGATACAGGTTTCTTAAACGTAGAGAAAATAGAGATGAGCCCTGTTTTACGACATATGCTCCACTCAAATTACCCTAACCCATTCAACCCAGAAACAACTATAGCCTTCAACTTGGCAAAGAACGATAACGTGTCTCTTAAAGTGTACAACCTCAAAGGACAGTTAGTTAGAAGTTTAATCGGTGATGAATACTTAGAAAAAGGACGTCACGAAGTTGTTTGGGATGGAAAAGATAATAGCAGCAAGCTTGTCGGTACTGGAATGTACTTCTATAAATTAGAAGCAAAAGATACAAGCACTACAAAGAAAATGCTTCTTCTAAAATAAAGAATTAAATAAGAGTTAGGGGGGAGAGTTTAATACTCACCTCCCTAAATTTCAGCTTATAAAAACAAAAGGTGGTATAGTTTTGCAGAGAATTTTAATGACTATAATCATTAGTATGCTTGCCGTTTACGCATTTGGACAAGCAATGCTACCCGACTTTTACCATAGATATAGTGACATCGAAGAGAAAATATTCGAATGGGAACAGCAATACCCTGAAAAAGTAGTTGTTAAACAGATAGGGGTCTCCCAACAAGATCAATTGCCTATCTACGCTGTTAAAATAGGGATAAATGCTCAACAAGATGCAGATAAACCGGCTATCCTTGTGATCGGCTCTGTACACGCTGAAGAGATTGTAGGAAACGAAATTGTAATGAAACAAATGGAGCAAATACTGCAAGGTCAGAATCAAAGCCCTTATAATCGCTGGCTTTTCAGTCTTGAGCTCTGGTTCGTGCCAACACTCAATCCAGAAGGGTTGAAAGTGGTTACAGACGGCTTAGACCTTACCTACAGAAAAAATAAGCGTGATAACAATAATAACGGAATATTTGACTTTATTCCTGGCAAAGGGAACGATATTGATGGCGTAGACTTGAACCGAAACTTCCCTTTCAATTGGGTTCACGGCGATACTCTCTATCACGCACCGCCAGGTGTAAATGAACCTTTTGATTATTATAGAGGACCTGGTCCCGGCTCTGAGAGTGAGACACATGCTGTTATGAGCTTACTCGAAGAGAAGCACTTCGTGTATTCAATCATTTGGCATACTTCGAGGAGCGGTAATTTCTCGGAAAAGGTCTATTACCCCTTCCATTGGTCTAAAGAAATACCGTCGCCTGACTTTGAGTTAGCACAGTCTATTGGAGAGGGTGTAGCATCCAAAATAATGAAATACAATAGTGGGCAAACCTATGAAAACTTACCTTCTCTTAGTAGAACTGGTAATGCCCACGATTGGTTTTATCAACAGCACGGTACGATACAGTTGATGATAGAGTGTGCTACTTCTAATATTCAACCTCAAAATGAGAGTGTGTTAATAGAAATAGTAGATCAGTGTATCAATGGTCAGCAGTGGCTTTTCGATAGAGCACTTAACGGGCAGATAGATAGAAGCCCAATGCTTACAGGGTTGATTAAAGATGCCAATACAGGGGAGCCCTTAGTGGCAGAGGTTATTGTTCACGAGCACCACGCAAGCTATTTTGCTCCAAGATTAAGCGATAAAAAGTATGGTCGTTTTTGGCGTCCTTTAAGAGCTGGCTCTTACACTGTTACTATCCGTAAAGAGGGTTATGAACCACAAACTATTGAAAATGTATCAGTAAACAACTCAGGCTGGAAGAGACTAACAGTCAACTTAGTACCTTTATCAGAGGCTACTTTAACCGGTACAGTTCTATTGGATGGTAACCCTGTCAACGGTGAAATAGTGATTTCAGGATATAATGAAGAGGTTATCTATGCTGACGAGAAAGGTCTATTCTCTTACGACGGATATGAAGGGGATTTCGACCTCAGAGTGACATCTGATGGAGCATATCCTTATATTGGTACTATTACTCTGCAGTCAGGTATAAATGAAGTAGTAATTGACTTGAGCACCGAAAGTGTAATCTTCGAAGAGAATTGGGACACAGGTGTATGTAACTGGGATATAAATGGTCCTTGGAAGCTAATAGAAGAAAACTCTATGGAGGGTTATGCTATGGCCGACAGTTGGGATGGTGGCAATAACTTTTATGCACCTAATGCAGACGTTAGTATCACCACAAACTATATGGTCAACTTAACTTCATACGTGGAGCCAAACTATCAAACTCCGTACCTCTCTTTCTGGCAAAACCTGTATACAGTATGGGACTATGACTTTGTCAGGGTGGAAGCTTCAACCGATTCTGAAGAATGGGTGACGCTATACCAGAAGTCAGGAAAATATGATTATTGGCATCAGGTTTTTGTTTCCCTTGAAGAGTTTGCTGGCAAGGAGTTTTACTTACGATTTAGGTTAACTGCTGATGCTCCAGATCCTGCCTTAGTTGATCCAGGCTGGATTATTGACAATATTAGAATAGTGTCTGGTAAGTCGGAGCTTTCGAGTATAGAAAGTGAAGAGCTGACTACTCTGCCAAAACAGGTCGTTAAGCTCAACCAGAACTATCCTAACCCATTCAATCCAGAAACAACTATCTCATTCAGTGTCAAAACTGATAGTTATGAATCAGCTGAAATAAAAATATACAATATCAGAGGGGCGCTTGTTGAAAAGATACCCCTCAATGATAATGAAATTAGAGAGAGAAAAGTAGTATGGAACGCCCATACTCAACCGAGTGGCGTATATCTATACAACTTAGTAATCGACGGCAAAACCTTTGATTCTAAGAAAGCTTTATTATTGAAGTAGTTAAAAATATGAACAGAGTATTAATGGAGGTGTTATGAAGAAATACGGTGTTCTGTTCATCGTATTGATGTTTTCAATATTGTTATCGGCCTATAGTGAGGAGATCATTCCTGTCTCTTCAGAGGTAGTGAATATACGAGTAAATAGTAAAGGGACACAGAAAGAGAATGATGTAATCTCACACACAGTAGCCCTTTTAGCAGAGGATGCTAAAATAGTAATCAACAGTATGGATGTTGCCCATTACGATCAGAAAGGAAATTTGATTGCTGTTAGGGGTGGCGTAGATGCAGATAGAGTAAGTATTTCCAAGAAGCTCACAATGCGTGAAATGCACGGCTTTACTGTAACGGTACAGCTGGTTGATGAGCAGGAAGATGGTGTTCGTTCTGTAATCGAGAATTTAGACTACGATATAGTCGGCATTGGTTCTATAGAGGCTCCAACCGCTATTTCTGAAACATTTTACGATTTATATAAAACTTTAGCAGATAACTTCGAGACTTCTTATTTACGAAGTCTCCCATTTCAACGCCCTTCGATGTTAATTCTGACACAAGATAGTGAGCAATTCAACTCGGTATTAGAGCCGTACGTGAAATGGAAGAAGGCTAAAGGATACGATATCTCGATAGTTAAGAAGTCAGAAATAGGTGCTAATCCGGACCGTAATCAGATCCGTTCCTTCATAAAAAACTTCTACTCAGAGGCGGAGATTAAACCCGAGTTTTTACTGTTGATCGGTAATGCTCGAGGTGGAAATGCTGGAATGCCGATGCCAGCGTTTGAGAAAACGCGGGACAGTGAGATTTGTGCGACAGATCTTCCTTATACAATGATTGAAGGTGAAGATTATTTACCGGAGATGATTGTCGGTAGATTTTCAGTATCTAACGATCAAGATTTATCTAAAATAGTTGCTAAGACGGTAGCATACGAAAAGAACCCCTATATGGTTAACACAGAATGGATGGAAAGAGCTCTCATAGTCGGAGCAAACTATTCAAGTACTTCCCCTATGCCTGTTACCCCTGTGTTAATGTCTCAATGGTTAGCCGATCTGTATAACGAAGTTGGCTATACTGAGGTAGACACGGTCTTCTGGCGTCCAGAGACTGGTGATGGCGGTAATGGTACCGGCAGGGTTATGGATTCATTAAATAAAGGGGCTCAAATAGTTAGTTATAGAGGGTGGGGTGACGCTAATGGTTGGCACTATCCTGAGTTTAGAATCAATCATTTAGAGCGTTATATTAACAGCGGCTTAAAGATGCCAGTGGTTACCTCCATTGTGTGTAATACCGGTGACTATGGTAGCAAAAACTTAGCTGCCTGTTTTGGCGAATACTGGATGTTGATGGGCACTCAAACTAACTTAAACGGCGCAGTAGCTTTCCTCGGCCCATCATACTTATACACGAGTACAGAGTTTAATAACTCGATCTCAGTAGGAACACACTGGGGAATGCAGAAAGAGGGGATTAGTACTTTCGGTGCTGCTGCGATACGGGGTAAATTAGAGCTGTATAAAAGCTATCCACTCCATCGAGATCTTGGCAATGAAGTTGAATTCTACTTCCACGTCTATAACGTGCTGTCAGACCCTTCTTTAAAAGTATGGTCAAAAGTTCCCAATAGAATGAGTGTCGACCTTCCAACAGCTATAGATAGGACACAAAATCATATAGCGTTTGACGCCCCTAATCTTTCAGGCGGAAGCGTAACAATCACTCGTGACAACATTAACTATGAGCTGTATAAGATTGAAAATGAGAGAGCGCTAATTCCGTTAAATCCGGAAGATAGTGGTGATATAAAAATTACTATCACTAAAGAAAACTACGTCCCTATCGAGAGAACTATTAAAGTCGACTCAGCTGGAAATATTGCCCTGAAAGAGCATAATTTTGGTAACACAGTTTTGCTACCAGGTGACGAGATTACCTTGAGTGCAACCCTTAAAAATTATAGTAGTGCCGATGTGTCTGACGTGATAGCAACCTTATCGACTAATGCCACTGAGTATGTTACGATTATAGATAATGAGGTCAACTTTGGCGCAATTAAAGCTAACAGTGAGACAAACGGCTCATTTAAGCTGCAAGTATCACCAGAGTGTCCACGTCATCAAATAATAGAGTTTACCTTAAACATAGCACCAACTAATGAGACTGCTAAACTCCAAGCCTTAATCGGAGGCCTTCTTATCGACGTTAAAGAGGGAGTAGTAAAAAGCTCTAATGGTATTTTAATGCCTGGTGCTACTGAAAATATTGAGGTGACGATACAGAGCTTAGGTGAAGTAGATGTCCATAATCTAACTGCTAAGATAACCCCAAAGACTGATGCAGTCACCTTGGCGAACGATACCATTGAGTTCGGAAATATCTTAGCAAGTGGTGAAGCAGCAGCTCAATTTAGTGTCACTGCCCAGAGCGATGCATTTGTTGGACGTCAGGTTTACTTCCATTTAGAGTTCAAAGACGATAGGGGATTCGAAGCAGAAGCTTACTTCAATATCACCATTGGCGATGTTGATAACACAGCCCCGACCGGTCCAGATGCATACGGATATTACGCCTATGACAGCAATGACAAAGACTACGATCAAGTGCCTGTTTATGAGTGGATTAACATAGATCCCAAGGAGGGTGGTGCTGGAACAGATCGTTGGACAAATGACGACGAATCGTTTGTTATAGACTTACCATTTACCTTCCGTTATTACGGCATTGACTATAATGAGGTCAATATCTGCTCGAATGGTTGGATTTCGTTTATTCCAACTTGGGAGGCAAACTTCCGTAACTGGCCAATCCCAGCTCCACTCAATCCTAAAGGGATTATAGCAGCGCTTTGGGATGACCTCAAAGGGTTAAAAGAGGTCGACAGCCAAGTTAGATTAGCCTATCATTACGATGTAAGTAATAATAGATTTATAATTAGCTGGCTCGATACTTATAACATCGGTAATTTAACTTCGTTGGGACTCGAGAAGTTCCAAATCATTTTAGAGCCTAAAAATGGTGAAGATGGAAATATAATCTTCCAATACCATACTTTATGGAATCTGAATAGCACAAGAAACTACAGTTCCACCGGTATTATGAACCATCGCAGTAATGTCGGTTTGGAATACTCCTATGCAAGTGTTTATCCTGCTTCAGCATCACCTTTAAAAGGCGGAATGGCTGTTAAATTCACTACTACACCACCAGATAACTATGTTTCGGCCGATATGCCAACGCTCCCGGTAACGACTACTAAATTAAACAGAAACTACCCTAACCCTTTCAACCCAGAAACAACTATTGAGTTCGACTTAAGCGTTAGCAGTAAAGTTCAATTAGAAGTATATAACATTATAGGTCAAAAGATTAGAACACTTGTCGATAATAACTTAGAGACAGGTAGACATAGCTACGTTTGGAATGGTAAGGATGATTTAGGGCGCGATGTTGGAAGTGGAGTCTATCTTTATAAACTGAAAACTCCAAGTACAACAGACTTGCGACGTATGATCCTAATTAAATAAAACTTAACCCCTGAAGGGTAAAATATCTGCAGACAGCTCGGTTATAATATCGGGCTGTCTTTTTTTGTATTAGTATTGGCTCGGTTTGAATGGAGTATAGAGGTTGCGAAACATCTCTCAGCTTGACAAATAATCGGTGTCGACAGACTCTTAGCTAATGAATATGTTATTCAAAAAGAGGTAATTATGAGCGAACAGATGGATATTTTTGGTAGCGCCAAAAGAGATGTCTATGTCCCTTTAGCAGAACTGTGCCGCCCACAAAGACTTGAGGAGGTCATAGGGCAAGAAAAGCTACTCAACGAAGGATCTTTATTATGGAAAATGTTGAGCAGCGAGAGTTTATCATCTTTCATATTATGGGGACCACCCGGCTGTGGAAAGACGACTATTGCCCGCTTGATATCTCAGATGGGGAAGTATGAGTTTATCTCTTTTAGTGCGGTTTTAAACGGTATAAAGGAGGTTAAACAGGTGATGACCTCTGCCGAGAATAATATCAGATTCTCCCAGAAACCGACGGTTATTTTTATCGATGAAATCCATCGCTTTAATAAAGCACAGCAGGACGCTTTTCTCCCCTTTATTGAAAAAGGCTCGATCGTTTTGATAGGGGCTACGACCGAAAACCCTTCATTTGAAATCAATTCGGCTCTTTTAAGTCGCTGTCATATCTTCGTGCTCGAACAGCTCAATGATGATGGATTAAAGAAAATAATTCATCGCGCATTAGAAAAATATAATCCTGACAATATAGAGCTCTCGGAAGATATAATCGACTTTTTAGTTCAGCAGGGTGGAGGTGACGCTCGCCGCTCTTTAAACAGCTTGGAGGCTGTATTGGAACACACACCTTCAGGTGAGCAGGTAACTTTAGAGAGCGTAAGAAATATCTTAGCTAACAAGCCTTTTATATACGACAAACAAAACGAGGAGCATTACAATCATATTTCGGCACTACATAAGTCATTGAGGGCGAGTGATCCCCAAGCGGCTCTATATTGGTTAGCCAGGATGCTTGAAGCGGGAGAAGATCCAATGTATATAACGAGGAGACTGGTTCGGTTTGCTTCTGAAGATGTAGGGTTAGCGGATCCTAATGCTTTGTTACAAGCGATAGCGGCAAAAGATGCTCTTCACTTTATCGGTATGCCAGAGGCGAGTAACGCACTCGCTCAGCTTGTAGTTTATTTGGCGACAGCCCCTAAAAGTAACTCGCTTTATACCGCTTACAATAAGGCGGCTAAAGATGCGCGAGCAACCGGTCATATGCCAGTACCCCTTGCAGTTAGAAATGCACCAACAAAGCTAATGAAAGAACTCGACTATGGTAAAGATTATAAATATGCACACGACTTTGAAAACAACTATGCCTACGTTCGCTGCTTCCCAGACAAAATGGGCGAAAAAGTTTACTACAACCCTTCAGAATACGGCTTTGAAAGAGATATAAAAAAGAGACTCGATTGGTGGGAAAAGCTCAAACAGAACCAGCTAAGAAGAGAAAAAGACGCGGATAAATAACCTTCAGTTTCCTGTAGGAGATGCGGCTTGCTCTATCAGTTAGAGCTTTTATGCCTGGATTTCACAGATATATTGGAGCCAGAATTGTAGTGTCCATTATCCCTTTTTTCTTTGTTTGTTAGGTTTTCCATAAACTTTAGGCACTAATCGTGTTGACTTTTTGATGATCTCGGGCAGAGCAAGCCACTGCCCCTACGAAATCCGCCTGATAAACAGAGGTAATTCCTAACATTTGTATGGAGCCCATTGATTTATCGATTTATTCCGTAGGGGTAGGGCTTGCTCTACCAGCCAGTGCTTTTTCGTTTGAATTTCACATTATTATAAAGAGCCAGAATTGTAGTGCCCATTATCCCCTTTTTTCTTTGTTTGTTAGGTTTTCCATAAACTTTAGGCGCTAATCGTGTTGACTTTTTGATGATCTCGGGCAGAGCAAGCCGCTGCCCCTACGAAATCCGCCGATTAAATATTTGGGATTCTTAACGATTGCGTGAATTCAAAAGGATTTGATGACTGCTGGTAGCGATGCTATCCCTACATACACATCTGGTAAACGGAGATAACCCCTCTCCTCACCCTATAGGAATCATAGGAGAATAGTTGTAGGCGGCCTATAGCCGCCTACAACTATTCTCCTTACTATCCCCTTGGATGAAGATTTTTATATGGTTGACAGGCAATGAGATACAAAGTCAAAGCGAAATAGTCTTTGACATGTTATCAGGTTGAGCTGGATTGGGGCTAAAGAAGAGGGGAATTATCCTACTAAAAAAGAGGGATCTATTATGAGTAAAAAATCAAAAATTCAAGAGCTTGCTGACGATTTGAGTTACCGCTCCGCTGGTAGTGTTCTATCAATTTACCAAATTAAGCCTGAGCTCAGGCATTTGGCGTCTAAAACTATCCAAAATTACTTGGAATTGCCACTTTCCGTGCAGATGGCAGTTAAGTTGTCTTATGAGATAAGTGGAACTTTTGGAACTAAGGTCGGTAAGAAAGGTGGTTTTGTGTTTCAGATGTCGCACGGCACCCAGCAAATCAAAAAATATGACCCAAAAACTTATAGAAAGAATAGTGAGAATACACCGCTCCGCAAGCGTTCCCGTCTAATAATGCAACAAGCCTCTCAATTCCCTTTAGCAGAGCGTAAAGACAAGGTTAGAGAGCTTTACAAAACAATGCCCTACAATCTATCCCAAACAGACCCGGTTAAGCTAAGAATGAAAAACTTTTACTTCGATAAAGAGACTATAAAAGACGATAAGTTAATGATCTACCGTGCCGTTGACCCTAACAGCCCTAACCCCGAAACAGACCTCTTTATCGCTGAAAAGAAATACGGTCCTAAACGCGAGGTTAATTTTGCATTTGAAGGGAGAGAAGAGGAATATTACTATGCGGTCAACGGAAGAACGGGGGAGATGTCGAACACATTGCATTTTATCTGGGAATCAGAATTCGATCCGGTGATAGTTTCGATTAAGAGGGGCAATCAAGTTAAAGCTAAGGCAAAATCCAATTCAAAGCCAGTTCAACAGATGGGTGTTAAAGAGGTGGTTGGTTATGATAAAGGTAATTATCTAAGAAGTGGTGAAGGTTGAGCTGAGAGGTTGTCTATGTAAAAGTGGTTACTGTTTTCAATATAGTGTTGTAATTAGCATATAGGGCAGCATTTTACAATCTTTATCTGTAGAAATAAGTTGACAATTTATATGGGTCGAGCTAAGTGGTTGATTTATACTTAAAATTATAAGTGAGGAATTTAAACCAAAGGTCGTACTATATGGCTTTCAAGAAAAAATGGCACTTTATACTGACTAAGACTGATGGCTCGAACTTATTAAACCTTAGTTTTAATAAGCCTTTAGGGATATTCGTGTCGATAGCATTCGGTATCTTATTTTTACTGATGCTATTCTCAGTTGCATTTGTAGTCAGATTCTATATATACTTTCCACAGGTGGAGCAGCTTCAGGCTGAGAACCGTGTTTTGAGAAGCGAGTTTGATAAGCTTTACGCTGAGATTGACTCAGTTATGTTCAGGATTAAACAGATGGAAGACTGGGAAGACCAGCTCCGCTTGGACAAGAATATCGGTTTGATTAACCGAGAGCTCCGTCGAATGGGTACTGGTGGTTTGCCGCAGCTAAGCGTGAACTATCCTGAGATTGAGCCTGAGCTTAACACACAGCTAAACTATTTATGGCATAAGATGTCTGCTTTATCGAATGAGAGCAGTTTTGCTTATGAACTGCGAGCTGATTTAGTGAGCAGCGTATGCTTACAAGAGGAGATGTATCGTTTTACACCCTCTATTTATCCGGCATATGGTCGAATTAGCTCCCCTTATGGTTGGCGTATACATCCTATTTCCGGTAGAAGGATTTTCCACAATGGTTTAGACATAGCAAATCAGTTGGGCTCACCTATCTACGTCACTGCCGAAGGGGTAGTCAAAGAAACAGGTTACAACCGATCTTACGGTCGGTACATAATAATAACTCATAAATTTGGTTACGAGACGATGTATGCACACTTACAGAAGAGTCTGAAGAAGCGTGGGGAGCAGGTTGAAAGGGGCGAGATAATTGGCCATATGGGAAGTAGTGGGATTTCAACCGGGTCACACGTACACTATGAGATACGTCGGTACGGCAAGACAGTTAACCCGTATCAATATCTCAACAAAATGGAAGAAGACATCGTTATCACAAAGAAGTAGCCGATTGGATAATTAAGGGTTGTCTAAAAAGGGGATAATTTTTTGCGTCCACAGTGCCGAAGGTAAAGGTTCAGCATATAAGAGTCTGTTATCCACACTCGGAGAAGAGCACACCCTAATAGCCGTTGACAGCGGTGCAGACATACTTTTCGAGCAGCAAATCATCCCTGATGTAATCATTGGTGACTTAGATTCAATCCAGCAAGAAAGCCTCAATTTTTTTAAAAATAAAGTCGAAATAGTTCGTTATCCCAAAGAGAAAGATGAGACCGATACAGAGCTCGCCGTTGGATGGTGCGAACAGCAAGGCATAAAAGAGATTATCATCATCAACAGTTTGCGAGGCGATTTAGCACACACATTAGGGGTAATGATGATTTTGAAGTCAGCTTCAAGAAGAGGGCTCAACATTAAGATAGAGAGTTTGAACGAAACTGTTTTTGAAATCCCATTTAATTGGAAGGGTCGAGGAGTTATAGGCCAAAAGTTTTCTTTAATAGCGTTAACCCCTGAGGTAGAAGGAATTACCACTACAGGTTTAGCATATCCACTCATTAATGAATCGATATTTGATGACTCATGTCGAGGTCTTAGCAATCTTTTAGTTGACGAAGAAGTGACTATCAATTATAGGTCAGGTAAGTTGATAGGACTGTTAGATAAGATAAATGGGGTGAAAAATGAAAGAAGAGATCAAATTTAAAGATGCTATAAAGAGATTGGAGACGATTGTAAGAGAGCTTGAAGAGGGAGTCGATGAGCTCGACGATGTGGTTAAACTCTTTGAAGAAGGCTCTAAGTTAATAGTCGTCTGCCGTAAAAAGATTAGTGATGTAGAATCAAAAATAGAAACCCTATCAACAAAAATAAGCGATAATGAGATAGCAAACCTCAGAGGTGAAGATGAAAACTAAAATGCAGTTCAAAAGAGATTTAAAAGAGAAAAATGAGCTTGTAAATATCGCCATAGATAGGTTTTTACCTCGGAAAGATGAATACCCTAAGCAAATACATAAAGCTATGAGACATACCGTGTTTGCCGGTGGGAAAAGACTGAGACCATACCTGACGGTCACTCTTTATAATCTATTTTCTGACGACAATAGCAGTATTATAGAAGTTGCTGCAGCTATAGAAATGCTACATACATATACGCTTATCCACGATGATCTGCCCGAAATAGATAACGATGATATGAGAAGAGGTAAGCCCACCTGTCACGTAGTATACGGCTCAGACTTAGCGCTTCTCGCTGGGGATGCGTTATTGGTTAATGCCTTTGAAATGTTGAGTATGATCAATATCGACGATCGAATAAAGCTAAACCTGATCAGAGAAATGGCTGTGGAGTGTGGAGACAAAGGGCTCATTGCCGGTCAGATGGCTGATATACTTAACGAAGGGAAAGAGGGATCCCCTGAGATGTTAGATTTTATTCACCTGAATAAGACGGTGAAACTGTTCCGCCTCTGCTCCCGTATGGCTTGCTATACTGCACGCGTCAGAGAAGAAGACTTTGAAAGATTGGATGAATATAGTTATAGATTCGGAATGGCTTTCCAAATAATGGATGATATACTTGATGTTGAAGGGGAGGCTAAAAGCTTGGGTAAAACCATCGGAAAAGATGCTGAAAGCAATAAGATGACCTACCCAGCTGTGTATGGAATGGAAAAATCTAAGAGTGTAGCTAACCGACTTATAGAAGAGGCTAACGAGATTATCTCACACTACGAAGATAAAGCACACTTCCTGAAAATGCTGAATGACTATGTCATTACAAGAGAAATATAATATATGCTCGAAATAGCTATCAAGAAACTGAACTCGAGAGCAATTATACCCAAAAAAATGAGCGACTATGCCGCAGGCTACGATATATACTCGGCTAATGATGAGAATATTACGCTTAAAAAAGGGGAGGTGACTTCCATACCTACCGGCATCGCTATCAGCCTGCCTAAAGGATATGAAGGCCAAATTAGACCGAGAAGCGGACTCGCCCTCAAACATTACATCACAATACTTAACTCACCAGGCACTATCGATTCGGACTATCGAGGTGAAATCAAAATAATCCTCTTTAATGCCGGTAAAGATGAATTTGTCGTCGAACCGGGTATGAGAATAGCCCAATTGGTAGTCGCTAAATATGCTGAACTTGAGTTCAAATTAACCGAAAACTTAGATAATACGAAAAGAGGGGTTAACGGATTCGGACATACCTCTCTAAAATAGAAAAAAGTGGAGCTTCGATGAAAGATAAAAAAGCAATCACCGAAATTATATGTAAGATAGAAAGGCTTAAGAAAGAAAAAGATGCTCTGATCTTAGCGCATAACTACCAGCCTTTAGAGATTCATTCAGTTGCCGATCTAACAGGAGATTCACTACAGCTCGCTGAGCAAGCCGCTCAAGCCGGAGCTAAGATGATAGTGATGTGTGGTGTCAAGTTTATGGGAGAGACTGTTAAACTACTTAACCCTGACGCTAAAGTGCTGCTCTCTCATCAAAATGCAGGATGCCCAATGGCCGATATGATAACTGGAGAACAATTAAGAGAATTTAAGGCTCAATATCCAAATAATGCAGTAGTCTGCTACGTGAACTCAACAGTGGAAGTGAAAGCTGAGAGCGATATCTGCTGCACCTCTTCAAACGCTGTGAGAGTGCTACAGTCTATCCCAGAAGATAAGACGATCCTCTTCGTGCCAGACCAAAATCTGGGAAGCTATGCAGCTGAGAAGAGTAACCGAAAAGTCGTTACCTGGCAAGGATACTGCAGTATCCACCAAATTATAACCGTGGAAGATGTTAAAATAGCGAGAGAGAAATATCCTGACTATACAATCGTTGTACACCCAGAATGTACACCGGACGTGGTTAAATTGGCCGATTTAGCAGCCTCGACAAAAGGAATGGCTGACTACGTTGAGCAAAACGATAAAGTGATCCTCGGAACTGAGGTTGGACTTTATGAGCTGATGAAGAGTAGGTTCCCTGAGAAGAAAGTACTCCCGCTCTCTGAAAAGGCTATCTGTCCAGATATGAAGAGAAGTAGTCTGCCACTGCTATTAGAGGTTTTGGAGACTGAAAGTAACGAAATAATTATAGATAAAGATATAGCGGAAAGAGCCTTAAAGCCTATCGCAAAGATGCTGGAAATATAGGCTCATAAAAGACTCTATAGGCGGTTGACTGATGAAGCTGAGGCCTGTAAAACTACCGTTTGATGGCGTTACGATTCATCAAAATATCGAAAGCCAAGCGGTGTCGACCGATACGGAGATGCTCTATAACGCCGTAAAAGAAGAGTATCTTGACAGAATAAAAGAGAGTAAAAGAGTATTAGAGCTTGGAACTGGAAACGGTGTTCTCGCAATAATGCTCGCCCTTACTTTTAAGAAGTGGGATATAACAGCTTTGGAAGTGCAGATACCTATGTACAAGCTTGCTGTGGAAAATGCTAAAGCTGCCGGCGTTGAAGTCGATCTTAGATTAGGAGATCTAAAGAGATTTCCAGAACCTGATGAGGATGCGAAGTACGATGTAATACTGAGTAACCCGCCCTACTTTAAGCTGGGGAACGGGAGGATAAGTAATAATCTTTCAAAACTTATCGCTCGGTATGAAATACTATGCACGATGGAGGATGTCCTTAGCCTGCTTCAACGTGCTCTGAACGAGAAGGGTAAAGGATTTGTGCTCTATCCTGTGAGCAGAGCTGAAGAGATAGAATACTGGTGCCAAAACAAAGGGCTCTTAGTAGAAAAGGTGATCGCTTGCGAAACGAATAATAGCTCTAAAAGCGTGGCGATCTATGTCATTAAGAAAAGTTGAGTCTTTTACCAGACTCTTTTAATTAGATATAATGAGCGATAATTACCCCCTCTCTCAATAAAAAGAGAGGGGAGGTTAGCAACTTTCAATTTGATCAAGAGGTTAATAATGGGAAGGATTTTAGTAAGCCTGTTGCAAACTTGCCTGCTACTGGTAGCGCTTGTTTGGCTGGCTATAGGTGACTTTAATCTCCAATTACAGATTGAAAATATAGACTCCCAAATCGGACAGCTCTCTACATACTTGTTTATACCCAGCACGAAACTGATGTCAGAAATAGAAGCCAAACTTAAAGAAAAAGAGTATGTTGTAGCGTTAGAGACAGCCTCAAATAAAGAGGTAATTGAACATATGACTGCGGAGTATGGACTCGATAACATTAGTCAATTGGTAGACTTCAAAGCGTTGCCGAACGTGTTAGAGTTCCGTTTGGCACCTTCAAAATCTGACCTGGAAAAGCTGTCGGAAATAATAGAGCTCATAGCTGAATATAAAGAGAGAATCTCTTATAATTTGCCACAGGTTGACTTTGAAAGCCTCTTTACTAAAAAAGAGCATACTGAAATATTTAGACTTATACTACAGAGCGGAGGAGCTTTTATACTCGCACTGCTGACACTTCTGCTCAGTATGCTTAATCTCAATAAACATTACCACAAAAAGAGTGAGGAAGAGATTGGCACTAATAATGGGTGGGTGTTCAGCCAAACCCTTATTCTATCACTCTTGCCGTCGATTACCCTTTTTGCCGGCTGGTACTTTACAAGCCTGAAAAACATCTACAGCCTAAACTATAACCGACTCTTGGTATTAATAACTTGCCAACTAATAGCTTGCTTGACAGCCTGGCTCTATGCGAAAAGGGTAGCCAAATGAGAATAATGAAGTATGTGCCAAATATTTTAACGGTCCTAAGGGTGATCCTGGTACCGGTCTACTTACTTGTACTTTACCTGTGCGAACCAGGTATAGGGGGAGTGGGTGCTTTGATCATCTTTATACTGGCCGGAATAACTGACTACTTAGACGGGAAAATAGCCCGCAAATATGAAGTAATCAGTAACTTCGGTAAGATCGCCGATCCGCTTGCCGATAAGATAATTGTAACTGCCGCACTCGTTACAATGGCACTTAAGCCGATGAAGTTTATCAGCTTCTATATTATTGGAATAATCGTGTTTAGAGAGATAGGGGTTACCCTTTTAAGAAGCTGGTACCAAAAGAAAGGCATCATCGTGGCAGCTAATAACTGGGGCAAGATTAAAACTATTTTGCAAATGGTGGGAATTATTTCAGCGCTTACATTCAACGCCTGTAGATACTATATACCTGTTTTGAAAAGCTATGAAAACTCTATTATAATCGCAATAAGTATCTTTTTCTGGATTGTTGCTTTGGTCACTGTCGTCTCCGGTATTACCTACCTACCTTGGTCAAAGAATAAAAATGAAGAGTAAACTTGGACTTTGGCTACTAATAATACCCCTTCTTTTGGTTGGTTGTAAAACTAAAACTAATAAAGGGGGTATCCCAGCTGCAAGAAGAATTGACCATAAGAAGCCACTCTCCTGGGGACAAGGACATAACATCTATGCTTTTGCAGATGCACAGGTTTGGAAATATGCAGAAGTACCACTTAGAAATAGTATTGAGAGATATTTCTATACGACAGAAAATGAGTCACTATTTGAGCTGAAAAAGGCCGATTATAATGCGTTGGATCAGTTCTATAAGTTCAGAAACTTGATCTTTCTGGGACATTTGGAGTCGAATGATGAAGTGTCAAAATTCTTACAAGAAAGCTTGGTTGACTCAGCAATTGAAGAGCTTAAGGTTAACAAGGTCGGAATGTACGTCAGGCAGAACCTGTGGGCGAATGACCAAATAGTCATCTTCCTGCTCGGTGTGGATGAGGAGAGTTTGCTTAAGTATAATATGCTGCAAGCTGGGGATATATTTGAACACTTTAGAAAAGTGTACTATGAACGGGCAAAAGATAAGGTCTATGGCTTCGATGTTTACCCTAAAACTTTCTTTAATGACTATCCGTGGGAGATTAAAATGCCCAAGGATTATGTGGTCTATAAAAATGAGGTGGAGAAACGGTACCTCTCTTTTATTTCCCGAAAAAAAGATAAACCAGATATGTATGTGACTGTATACTTCGAAGATATGGAGTTAGATGAGGTCAGTTATAACTGGGCGATGGAGACGAGAATAAGATTGGCGTGGGAGGTCTATGATGAAGATGAAATCTCACGAGAAAACACTCGGTCTGAACGAGTTACCTTTGGTCAGCGGAATGTTGTTAAGCTGTCGGGTAAGTGGCAAAACAGCAAGTATGCAGTTGGCGGTGCTTTTCAATCGTTTGCATTTTACGATGAGAAGTCTAAAAGAGCGTATCTTGTTGACAACTCAGTCTTCTTCCCCGAAGGGTATAAATTGCCAGCACTAATAGAGCTTGAAATTGTAAGTAGAACTATTGAAGTTAACTAATGATTAAGATAATTTGTTTATGCATAAAAGGAGGTTTACTGTGAGATATATTACTCTTTTACTTCTAATGCTAATGCCGTTTTCGCTCCTTCTGGGCTACGAACTTGTTAGCCTCGTCGATACACCTACTGCAGGTATCCTTCAAAAAGGCGAAGTACAGGTTTCGGCAAAAATATATAGAGATAACGGTATTTTAATCGGTAGCTCTGTGGGTATTTTCCCCCGCTTTATGTTCGGAATTAGCTATGGGGGAGAGAATATCGTCGGAAACGATACCCCTAATTGGCACGAGCGAGTCGAAGTTAACGCTAAATACAGAATACTTGATGAAAGCCCTAAAGTGCCCGCAATTGTGTTAGGGTTCGATACTCAAGGACAAGGGGTCTTTCATAAATCACTAAAAAGATTTGATGTTAAATCTAAAGGGTTTTATTTGGCAGCGAGTAGAAACTATCTACTATACGGTAACTTAGGGCTACATCTGGGAACGAATTATAGTTTGGAGAATAAGGATGGGCAAGAGAATCTTAACTTCTTTGCCGGAATAGATAAATCTATAGGAGATAACCTGACCTTGTTGGTCGATTACGATGTGGCGCTTAACGATAAAAAAGCAAAAGTGGATGGCCTTAATGAAGATGGCTTTTGGCATAGACGTGGTAATGGATACCTCAACTTGGCTCTAAACTTTAGGTTTACCGACTTTGTGTCAGTTAAAGTTGTCGCCCACGATATTCTGCAAAATAATCGACTTACCAATGGTGCTGATAGAGCTATCATTATTGACTATAATATGAAGTTTTAAAGGGGTTATAAAGTGGTTAAAAATTATAAGATAGAGCTTTGCCTGTTTGCAGTTATAATGGTGCTCTTTCTTGTTTGTCCCCCTCTCTTCTCTTTAGAAGTAGATCCTATTCTTCCCCTCACTAAAGAGGAACAGTTTGGTAAACCATCCAATGAGTCTATCCACTACTACATAATGGGGGAGATGGCATACTCGGAAGGCAACTATATGCTTGCTTTTACTATGTTTAAACAAGCTGAATCATATGATGATAAGAGTATCCATATTAAGGTTAGTCTGTTGGATGCTCTGTATAGGATGGCGTCTGAAAATGAGCTCTACTACTATGAAATGGCAAAGCTTGGAGACCAGTATATCGAAGAGGGGTATTATTCTGCCGATCTTTTTGAATATATAGGCATTGCCTACCAACTTACCAATAGAGCTGAAGAAGGGTTTGACCTGTTTAAAATAGTTATCGATGAGAATCCAGACGCATATCGCTACTTAAACTACTTTCGTGAACGTGTACTCGCTACAGGTAACCCCGATTTAGATGCCTTAGAAAAAGCATACGAGCTTAGTGAATACAATATTAAAAATCTGCTTTCTATAGCACGACTGTATATAGCAATAGATCCATACCGAAGTGAAGTAATCTATAAAGAGGCGCTCAATCGGTTCGATAATGAAGAAGCATATAAAGAGTTGTCAATATTCTATAGAGCGGCTCAAGATAAGGAAACTCTGTTTGAACTGATTAGAAATAGGTTGGATGAAGAGAAATACGTTAGCTTAGAGGATAAATCGTTCTTTATTGATGAAAGCTTTCACTCAAAAAGATATGAAGAGATATCATACTATGCAAAACACTTTAGAGATGTGACAAACCTTGAAATACTGTTGGAAGTATATATAGCTCTGTATTGGGCTAATAATTATGAAGTGGCGTATGAATTTGGTGAATATATTTTAGATAAGTTTACCTTCTCTATGATAGAGGAGTATATAAAATTAATAGTCTTCCCAGCAGTGGCAGCATATGCTGGAGAATATAAACTGGCTGCTGAGTATTTTATGGAGATTATCAATAGTCCTGACCTTAAGACAGCTGTGAACATCGATTTTGAACACGGGCTTAAAACTAACGATTTGTCTAACCCTTATCATTTTTTGAGCTCTCTTGCTATGGATTTGGAAGATAAAGAGTCGTTGGATCCTGAGCAGCTCTTTGCTGAACTTCTGATGTTAGGGTATGACCCATTACGTATAGATTGTTTAAGAGCTGAAGTTGATGCACACGCACAAAGAGGTGAACAAGCTAAAGATAGGATTGAAAAGCTGGCATTATTAGAGATTGATGATGAAGAAATCCTGTTCTCCTTGGGAAACTTAAGCGTCTATTACGGACTGTATGATATCGCTTATGATATGTTTTCAAAAATAGCTACCTTTAAAGAGGAGTCACCACATTCTATTATAGTGGGATCTATGATTAAGTTTGGGTTTATATCATTGGCGGAAGAATACTTGCTCACAGTCTTTGAGGATATAAAAAATCCACCACCCACATTGTTCATCCTACTTGCTTCAATTTATAAAAACTCAGGCAGAGCCGAAGAGGGGCTTGCTTTGATAGAGAATGGACTGGAGTTATATCCAGAGGATTCCCATATGCTTAATTGGTTGGGATACATCCTGCTGACAGAAACAGAAAGGCTTCCAGAAGCTGAACAACACTTGTTTAAAGCAATTTCGCTTGCTCCCGATGACTTGGCAATACAGGATAGTGTGGCTTGGCTCTACTACAACAAAGGGGATTATCTGAAGGCTTTAGAGTATCTTAAGAGTAATATAGAGCAAGATTCAGAAGATAGTATTATATTTTATCATATAGGGGCTGTATACTTCCGTCTGTCTGATTACCACGAAGCACGCTATTATTTGAATAAAGCTATAGTAACTAATAACGATGAAGATAGTGTTGTCGAAGCAATACTTCTTCTACAAGAGATTGATAAGATTGAGAAATAGGGGATAAATAGAGATGAAGAACAGAAAGTTTGTTTTCGATAAATACAGCATCGGGCTGTTTGTTTTGGGGATAATCTTTACTATTATCGGCTATATAGTGATGGGAACTGGAGATATCACAATATCGCCTATCTTATTGATTATCGCTTATTTAGTGCTGTTCCCACTGTCGATTATAAGTGGTTTATTCAGAAGGAAAGAGGAATAGCACAAAGGCTGTATGGAAGTCGATGAATGAATAGACAGCTTTTATCTGAAGAAGTTATAGCTAAACTGGATAAGTTTAAGCTGAGAGCACGCTTAATCGTAGAAGGGTTTATGGTGGGACTACATAAATCCCCTTACCACGGCTTTAGTGTCGAGTTCTCAGATCATAGGCAGTATAACCCCGGCGACTCGGTTAGAGATATAGATTGGAAGGTGTATGGGAAGACCAATCGCTATTATATCAGACGTTACGAAGAAGAGACTAACCTGAAATCCTACATTTTAATCGATCATAGCCAATCGATGAGCTACTCTTCAGGTAAGGTTAGCAAGCTGGAGTTTGCCAAAACATTTGCCTCAGCATTAGCCTACTTAATGGTGAATCAGCAGGATGCAATGGGTATACTCTCATTCAATGATCGGATTACTAATTACCTTCCGCCAAGAGCCGCTAAATCTTATCTTGATATAGTGTTGAAAACTATTGCAGGCTTAACCCCTGAGAATAAGACGATGACTGCAGATGTGCTACATCACCTGGCAGAGCGTATCAATAAACGGGGCTTGATCATTCTCATCTCTGATCTTATTGATGACCCTGAAAAGATTATAGCCGGACTGCAACACTTCAGACATAAAAAGAATGAAGTGATAGTATTTCATATTCAAGACAAGCAGGAATACGCTTTCGACTTTCAAGCTGAGACGGAGTTTGTCGATGCTGAAACTAAAGAAAAGATTACGGTTAACCCCTGGCTGATTAAGAAAGAGTACCTTGAAGAATACGAAAACACCATAGAATACTTCAAGAAACAGTGCTATGAAGGGAGAATAGAGTATAACGCAATCTCGACAGAGACCCCTTATGATGAGCTACTCTTGCAATACCTTCTTAAAAGATCAAAGCTTTATTAGAATTAGGCTTACCAGGCTATTAAACACCCCTCTCTGATACCATTCGCTTCGGCAAAGCCAGCGTTCACTTCGATAACATAACGACACTCCTCTTCACTAATCAAAAAACGTTCACTGTGAGTGGTAGAGGCAGTGATTATTTCAGAGACTGTTTTATTCTCTCTGACGAATATCATATCGAGCGGAATATAGGTGTTCTGCATCCACATAGAAACAATCTCAGTTCTGGGGAAGATAAACAGCATTCCTTGATTCTCCAATAGAACAGTTCTGTACATTAAGCCTTGTAATCGTGTCTCATCAGTATCTGCAATCTCTATGTCGATACTTCTGATCATTGAGCCATCTGGATTGAAAAAGCTCAGTTCGGTGTCTTTACGGAAAACAGGTTCTTTAGCCTTATCTTCAGTCATTGTGACAGGTTGTTTATGACCTGCTTTTGAGAGGTATCCATAAATAAAAATGATTGCTATCAGAGCTAATGAATAAAGTATTATCTTTTTTATGTTGTAACCACTCTTTTTCTTCCGATGGTTACTACTTCTTCTATTTCTCATTGAGTAGCCCTCCTCGCTATTCTCTTATTAGATAGATGTTTTTAAGTTGGGTTAAACTGTCCATATATTTGATGAGAGCAGTTGGCGCACTTGTTACCTTTGAGGTTAAAAATGTGTGCATTAAAACTGTTTCTTTCGATGAGTAACGTATTGCAGTTTGGACAATATGTATTAGTTTCTGTCTCAGTTAAAATATTGCCTAAGTACACGTAACTCAACTTTCTTTTGGCAATTTCATAAGCTGTTTGTAGAGTGGTATAAGAAGTAGGCTCTGTATCACGCTGATATTGTGGGTAGTATCGCGAGAAGTGTACAGGTATATCTTTATTAACGTCAGCGATAAAATCTGTTAGCTTATTAAGATCATCTATGCTGTCATTTTGCTTAGGGATTAGCAAGTTAGTAACTTCAAGGTGGCAGTTTGCAGCAGCTATTTTAATACTCTCTAAAACAGGCTGTAGAGTTCCTTTACAGAGGTTTTGGTAGAAGGTATCTGACATCCCTTTAAGATCTATATTCATTGCGTCGATATAGGGGAGTAGGTGAAGCAGTGGCTTTTCATTGATATATCCATTGCTAATCAAGACCGTCTTAATCCCATTCTCTTTAAGCAGTTTAGCCGATTCTAATACATACTCGTACCAGGTAATTGGCTCTGTATAAGTGTATGCAACCGAATCAATATTCTTTTGACGACAGAGCTTTAAGAGCTGTTCAGGGGTGATGACTATAGTCTCCGACTCCATTTGACTGATCGTGTAGTTTTGACAGAAGTCACAAGAGAGGTTGCAAGAGTTACTTCCCAAAGAAAGGATACTGCTATTAGGGTAGAAGTGGTAGAGTGGCTTTTTCTCTATGGGGTCTATGTTTATAGTCACTGTTTTAGCGTAATTAGTGACATATAGGAGACCTTGCTCGTTTCTTCTAACTCTGCATATGCCAACATCCCCCTCTTTAATATTACAGGAATGTGGACAGAGAAGGCAGAGTACCCGCTCTCCCAACAGTTTCTCATAAAAAAGTGCTTCTTTCATATTCTCCTCAACTTGATATAAAAACATCTGTCTGAAGGGTAGTTAAAGTCAAGATAAACTTTTCTTTCTCTTGAGAACCTACTCTTCTTGGACGATATAAAAGCGGTCGTCAATTAATTGCCAGAGTACTTTTTTAGAGCCATTTAGAAGATCATCATTCATAAGAAGCTGGTACTCTACTTCTAATAGGATGAGCTTATCATCGATAAGATATTTGGCACTATTCAGCTCAAGTATTGGCTCTTCAATGGAATCAAAGAGCGCGGTCTGACTTTCTTTCCATCCGATGATATCTTGCTTTGTAGATAGGTTCCAGAACGAATTATGATAAAAGGAGAGATAGGTGTCTATCTGCCTCTCTTTCCACGCGGTAGACCATTCATCTATTCTTTGGGAGATACTTTGGTAGTAGGTGAGTAGATCCTTAGGCTTTACCCATTCTACCACCTCTTCGATGATAACGGGAGCTTGTTTCGGTTTTAAATGATCGATAAGAGACAGTATGTCATCATTATGGAGTCTTATACACCCTTCAGAATCGTAGTCAATAAAGCTATCTAAGTCGTGGCCGTGAATCCAGATGCCACTACCTGTTTTTAGTTGAAACCTGTCTAAACTGTTAGGGTAATTAAGAATGAAAGCTCCCGAGCCGAACTTAGATTGCAAAGTTTGCTTGGGTCTAAACTGTAAAATCTCATAGACGCCATTAGGGGTTCTTAAGTCACCTTCGTATTGTTTAGCCCCCTTCTGTTTACCAGTAGCTACTTCAAATTCAGCTATAATATCTACTGTTAAAGGGCTCTGCTTAAAGCTTATAAAATAGGCCTTTTGGATATGTTTGTCGACCAAAAACACTTTGCTTGGAGAGCTAATATCGTTAAGGTAAAAGTAGATAAAAGATTTAGGGATTAGGGGTTCTGAAGTCTCTGCACTTAGGGTAAGAAAAGTGCTGAAAAACAGGGCAACCAATATCGAAAGTAAGAGAAAGCGATGCGTCACGTACACTCCTATTTAATTTTCATTATTTTAATTACAGATTGTGAGTTAGGTAAAGCCAGCTCACATAGATATATACCTGTCGAGAGCTCTAAACCAGAGTCGCTTACCCCGTCCCACATAAGGATATGTCTACCAGACTCTTTTACTCCTGTGAAGAGCTTTTTCACCCTTTCACCCTTAATGTTATAGATGTTTAGAGATAGCTCAGTCTCTTCGTTGAGGTAGAATGGGATGGTAGTTGTAGCAGTAAACGGGTTAGGGTAGTTGGCAAGTAGAAGCGGCTTTGATGTAAGGATGTTTTTATTTGGAAAGGGCCACACATCTTCCTCAAAATAGTCTTGTACAACGAAATCGACAAAAGCTGTCACTTCGCTAAGATCACAGTAATAGAGCGGGAAGCTGAGTAAAACCAGTTTGTAATTGTCTGAAAAGGATAGTCCAACGGTTCTGCCATACAGAGAGCCAAAGGGTGTATCAGTAGGGTAGTTAGTGCCGTAAGAGTAGATAGGGGTAGCGTCAGGGGTGGGGGTAAGGCAAGAGACTCCTATAATATGCGAGTTTAATTCTTGATAAGTTTTACTGTCGTCAATAGAGAGTGTTGGCTGTTCTGACAGAGGTATAGCTCCAGAAAATCGAGCCCCTAAAGTGTAATTTATCTCTTCAACTTTAAGCCACTTATAAATGAAATCATCTGACTCAAAGGTATAAGGATATTCAGTTTGCGGTGTAAATGACTCTAATGTTTTGAAGCCTGCGATTAATAGGTTTCCATTATGTTGTAAATAGCTTGATAAGGCCAAAGTAGAGGCTTCAGAATAATCGTTTTTAACGATGCTGTCATCGATTAAGACTACAGACGAATAGGGTGCCAAATCCAGCAATGAGAACTCTTTATCTACGCTTTTGTCTATGTAATCATAATGGTAGTTAGATAAGACGTCGTCATAGAGTGCAAAGAGTGATGAGGGGTCAGGGGTAAAGAGGTCTAATTCCTCAGTAGAGGTTAAGTTTAACACTAATATTCCTTGGTCTAAAGAAAAGAGCCGGGATTTAATAATGCTTGAAGGGTCGCTTTCATTACCATCTTTATCAAGGGCTGTTATAGCGTAGTACTGATATTCTTTAGGCTTTAAATCATAGTCAGAATAGAAAGTTAGGTTATGGTTAGTAACATACGGTTTTTTGAAGAGATTTGACTCTTTTGTTGAGCGATAAATGTTGTAGCCAACGACGTCCAATTCTTTGTTAGCGCTCCAGTTAAGGGATACTTTCTCCTTCTCAATCTGTATAATAAAGTTTTCGGGCGGTATTGGAATAGTTTGAGGTGAGTGTGACGACTCTACAACAACCCCTTCATATCCGTCCTTACTAACAGCTGCGACGCCTAAATAGTAGGTCTCATTTTCGTTTAAATTATCGATAAAGATATAGTTGTTTTGGGTTTGATAGGTCAAGTCTTGGCAGTTAGGCGAATTACTCACATAGACATTAAAGTGGCTCAAGTCAGACATATTTGGATAAGACCACTCAATCAGCAGTTCATCACCGGTCCCTACGTCAGAGATTACAAGGTTATCGATAGACGCTGGAATAGTATCGAAATAGAGCATAGTAAGGAGTGTTGCTTTAACTATTTCCATTGCGTACTCGGGATCACAGTTGACCAAAAGGTCTTCAGGAGAATGATAAAAGGGGCTAAAGTCATACTCGTGAAAGAAGATAGTTGGGTACCCCTCTACCCAGAAAGGGTAGCTATCAGAAGCAGGGTTGTTTGCAGTGCTGATCACGGGGGTAATGCTTGTATGATTGCTCATAATATTGGCTGTTATATCGGATAGATAGAGTGAATTGGTATAGGGGTGGACTTTAACGTAATAATGGGAAGAGTTATTATAGTTGGCGATCATATCATTGTTAATCATTACATCGATACGGAGCTTTTCGTTTCTAAATTTCTCTGCCAAATACGTGCTCCCTTTAAGCCCTATTTCTTCAGCGCCAAACAGTAAGAAGAGGATAGATTTATTTGGTGAGTAACCGTCCTCTTTGATTAGTCTGGCCAGCTCCAAAACTCCTGCAGCGCCACTACCGTTATCGTCGGCACCTGGAGCTACTATCATCGGGTCTCCATAGAGCGTTGAGATGATTGAATCATAATGTCCCCCGACAACTATATGCTCGTCAGGGTATTTGTTACCTTGGATTTTGGCAATAATATTAGATTGCCACATTGGTTCAAAGCCTCCCCAATTATAGCTATCAATGAAGAATGAATCGACTACTACATCGTTGAAGCCAATACTTTTAAGTTCTTCGTAGAGGTGACTAACTATGTAGTATCGATTTGGATTTAGGAAGTATCGGGTACCGAAGTTTTCCAGACTGCTAACTTGAGTAGACCAGTATTCTTGGTCTAATTGCTCAGTCAGGCTTATAGTTATCTCGTTATCGAGTACTTCGGTTTGGTAGTTATGGTAGCGAAACAGAGGTACAGAATCGTCAACTGTATCGACTTCAGTGAGTTTTAGCGGTACTATTTGGTATTCTGAGTAGTTTAAGGGGTAGTTATCAATATCGATATGTGTGTCAGCGATGAGATAAACGTTTTTCTGAGAGTATATGGCAGTGTGTTTAAGCTGTAGATTATTAACAGTTTTATTCTGTTTTGAAGTGACGAGCAGTAATTGAGACTCTGCACTCAGGTTAGCTAAAACTTTCGAGTTAGGGTAATGTTCTAAGTCACCCTCTTTTGTAGCGAGAACTATTTCATCGCCAAAGTCGTGTACATAAGAGAGTCTACTTTTAAGTGAACGGCTCAGGTTATGGTATTCTTCTGTCTTAAACAGGATGAGCCGTATATCTTCCTGTTTTGCAAAGAGGGGGTAGTCATACAGATTGCAGAGGAGAAGCAAACAAAGAAGCAGGTATTGAATGAGGTTCTTTTTGATACCAATCTCCTTAGCAAATATAGTGTCGACTTGTATAAACAAGCCGACACTCTGTATTACTGCACTACTTCTTAATACTTCAGTATGTCTATAACTGATTTACTGCTATAGCACTTATATTTCTTTAGTGACTTCGTCTCTGAAGTTCTTTGAGAATTTAAAGGTAGGAACGATTCTTGCAGGGATATCAACTTTCTCGCCTGTTTTAGGATTACGAGCGGTAGTAGCTTTTCTTTCCCTCATTTTCATAGTTCCAAACCCTCTAATTTCGATATGGTGTCCATCTCTCATTGATTCTTTGACTGTTTCAAAGAAAGAGTCGATAATTACCTGAATATCTTCTCTTACGATTCCGGTTTTGTCAGATATCAGTCTGACCACGTCTCCTTTTGTCATCTTTCCTCCACTAATTTAGATTTTCAAATCTTTTGTTTTATTTCTTGAACTTACGCAAAAGAGACCATAGTTTTATGTCAAGTCAAGAAACTAAATAACTCTAAATAAAAGTTCAGAGTTAAGGTTTAATGCGTTAGTTTTCATCAAAAAATTTTAATTCCGCTTTACCGTCAATCATTTCAACATATGAGTTGTGTGTAATCCAGTCCCCTGTATTAAAATACTCGCAATTACCGAATGTTTTAGTGACGGGCTTATGAGAATGTCCCATAGCTATAAGGTCATATCGTTTAGAGTTACGCTCCGCAAAGCGCTCCAATCCCATACCACGAATATCGCTCCCTTTATTTGAAGATACGTTACGAGCTCTGCTTGTTCGAGAGAGCATTATGCCGAGTCGTAAGGATATTTCAGGGTGAATAATTGAAAAAATTCTTTTAGAGATCGGTAGGCGGATAAACCATCGAAAAATTTTATACCTTAAGTCGTTGACTGTTTGTTTATCTCCGTGTGTGACGAACACTCTTTTCCCGTCGATAGTCTCTGTAAAATCTTCAGGGTATACTTCGATACCGAGATGTTCTGGGAAGAAATTGCCGAACCAAAAATCATGATTACCGGCTATTAAGACAATTCTACATCCCGCTTCTCGTAAGTCAGCAAACTTTTTTAACACGGGAAAGTATCCTTTGATTAGGGTGTTTGACCAGTCATACCATAGGTCAAATACATCCCCAGCCAATATTAAAAGGTCGGTATTACCCCGCAATGATTCGAGAAAGAGGAGCACCCTTCCAGCTCTCTCTATTTTGTCTTGGTCGTTGGGAGAGAAGCTGAGGTGAAAGTCGGACGTGATGATAGTTCTCAGGGTTGCCCCCTTTCTCACTGTTGAGTCATAAGGTAATAGAAAATGTTAGTGCCCATCTGCATAGCATCTTTTTTCATTTCAGGGGTTGGGTCATGCGCATCAGTCCAGGCATCGCTAATATTTGTCTCGTAAGTGTAGAGCACCATAAGTCTACCTGTAGCGTCAAATATACCAAAGGCTTGAGGCCTTTTCCCATCATGTTCGTGTATTTTAGGAACACCATTAGGTAGTTTAAAGTAGCATGAAAACAGAGGATGATTAGGGGGTAGCTCCACCAGCTCACGTTCAGGGAGCACTTTCTTAATCTCTCGTCTGAATGCGATATCCATTCCATAGTCGTCATCAGCGTAGAGAAAGCCACCATTAAGCAGATAATTCCTTAAGTTTTGCACATCTCGTTCAGAAAATTGAATGTTACCATGTCCAGTCATAAAGATGAACGGGTAGTCGAACAAAGCTGAGTCTGAAGGTTTGACTACTGCTTGTATCGTTGAGAAGTCGGTATCAATGGTTGTGTTAAGGTATTTAACGAGATTTGGAAGAGTATCGGGGTCATTATACCAATCTCCTCCACCGTCATAGTGGAGGCGTGCCAATTGAGCTTTATTCTCATTAGCAAAGAGGTTAAAGGTCGTTACTATCACAGTAAGGATGGCTAACGACCTTACAAAAAGATATCTCAGATTAAATCTCATTTTACTCATAATTATACTTAGTAGTAATGTTAGAGTAGTTTGTCAAGCTATAAGTCCATCGGTATTTACGCTATTGTTTAAAACGTTCAGAGGAGACCGTAAATAGGTTCACCATATCCTTATCTGAGGAGTAGAGGTGATCAGTGTCATCATCTTTTTGGACTACAAAAAAGTCTTCTTCTCCTACTTCGATGGCAAACTTAAGGGTAACCACTTTTTTATCTTTCTTTTCTATAGTGAGCACAAGCTGTGGTTTTGCGAGAGTCTCCTCATGTATTTCAAACTCGTAATCATAGTTTAAAGTGGCGGGCATTTCACCGATAGCTTGGATAATTTTAATAAGGGCAGGGTTGAGGTCTCTTACTTCGAACGATGTTTCCGAGTCGGTGTATGTCCAGAGTGTATCGCTCGAAGTTAGGGTATAGCTATTGAGGCTATAATCGACAGATATGCTATGGATTTCCTGTTTTGGTATCGAGATGATATTAAGTGAACGCCAGAGGAATAGTTCAGGTTGGAGTAAGTTGACGATATTTTTTGAAAGTAGGTAAACGTTATTATCGTCGACCTCTTTACCATAGCTAACTCCGCCAACTCTACCGAGGTAAGCTTTAAATATTTCTTTTTTGTCTCTGGAAAAGAGAGTCATAGAAACTCTTCCCTTTTCATCGAGACTATATTGCTCTAGCGATTCGGTACTTACAGAAACCGGTATTGAGGAAGTTTCCACAGGCAAAGCCTCTTCGAATAAGGTCTCAATTTTATTGTAGTTAACTTCACTGATGAACGGTTTCTCCAAGGTCCATGTATGGTCATCTTTAACTACTTTCAGGGTGTCTCCTTTGAAGATGAACTCAACACCGTAAACAGATTCTGGTGACACTTTAAAGAACTTAACTCTTTTCTCTTTAGGGTCTTTCGTCAGCTTTATCACGAGAAACAGGGCCGCAAGGGCGACCAGAATAACAATTAATATCTTATTATGCTTGTTCATAGATCTTCCTTATCAGTTTTCTTTTCTGTATTTGTTTGCGGTATATAATTATCCCGAATAGGAGTAGAATCACAGGTGGGAGTAAGATATTGAGCCAACGGACGACTTTTTTACTACCGGTACCAAGCTCTTTCAAAGGTCTGAAAACAGTTTCTCTCGCTCGCAACTCTATAAGAACGGTATCATCCATTATATAATCGAGCGAGTTAAGCACAAACGTAAGGTTGTTAGGTACTTGACCAGCGCCGGTATCTGTGATGAATTGCGAGTTAGCAAGCACCACTATTTTTGCATTATCATTATGATAATAAAAGTCTGATGCTTGAGGTGATGATGCATCGGGGAAGAGATGTCTGTAATTACTTTCGATTTTACCTTCAAACAGCGCTGCCACCACTTTTGAAGGTGACGTTAGCATTTTCTTAAGGTCAGTCTGCTGCATATATTTTTCGAAAGAGATATTGAACCCAGGCCCAGTAATCTCGCCAGAATTATCAGAGGTCATAAGTAGCGGTGTAAAGCTCAAATCGGGGTTTGCCGACTCTAATACTTCAGACGGAAAGATAGTTTGAAGGTGTTCCAAGTTTTTTACTATCAAGTTGTTTTTATTAACGTTATTAATGATAGGGAAGGGTGGATAGGAGACAGGTGTAGCGAAGCTGAAGATACCCTGTTGTCTTTGCACTTGGATTTGCCCACAAGAGGCATCGGTTACTATATTGTTGTTTATCTCAATTCCGTAAGACTCAAGGAGATTAAAAAGATTAGACGCTATTGGGTATGCATACCCATTTTGTAAGTCGGCATCAATTTTACTCTGGATAAGGATTAAGTTGCCCCCTCTCATCAGGAATTGGTCGAGGTTATAGAGTTGGTCGTAAAGTAGTGAGTCTTGTACACCTGTAACAATAAGCGAGCTTATATTGACGTCAATAGGCTCTACCAGATCAACCTCTTTTAAGTCATAATTATTCGAAATCATATCGGACACAGCCTTATAAATCGACTGTTGTTGAGGGTATCTTTGCATAATTTGTGGTATTGAATCTTCCACTTTAAAGATACCGACTTTTTTCAATCCTATATTGGTAACTTTTTTAATCGCGCTGGTAAGTTCGTACTCTAAGCCTCTTGTATTTTGGATAAAGGGGATAGACTCGTATCTTCCTTGATATTGGAATACAAGCCCCATAAAGACCTCTCTAATCTCCAGCTTATCATCCTCAATAACCCTCATAGAGATTGGCGCAACTTGGTATCTTTGAGCCTCTTGACGCTTGATATCATCATCACTGGGGTCTATAAACTCGAATCTTATTTTCCCTTTAGAATACGCTTGGTATTCAGACAGAATATCTCTGGTATACCGGTGTGAATCGGCTAACTGCGGAGGCAGGTTCTTTGTAAAATAAGCCTTTACGACGAGTCTTTCCGGGAGTGCTCTAATGGTCTGTTTACTTGATTTAGTTAGAGAAAATATTTTCCCTTGGGAGAGGTCAATTCTGGTGAAGAGGTTAATAGAAATAAGGTTAATTAAGAGTAAGATGCCTATAATCACCAGGATGTTAGTTGCTACTGCTTTTTTATTCTGCTGTTTAGTTAACAGTGCTATGTCTTTGCTTTGATTAGTTTTATGTGTACTCATTTAAGCTTACCCCCTTATTTCCATTTCCTTGATTCCATATTGATTACCGCTAATCGAAGGAAGAAGATAATCAAGCTCAGGAAGTAAATTAGATTACGTGTATCTATAACTCCCCTTGAGATGTTTGAGAAGTGGTAACCGATGCTTATGTATTGGAAGAAGCCGGCTAAACCACTCGGTAAAAAGAAGAGAATCGACTCCAGGATAACAAAGAAGAAAATGATCAGGAAGCTGGTAATAAAGGAGACGATCTGATTATTGGTTAATGAGGAGGTGAAAATCCCGATAGCGGTATAGACTGCCGCGATGAGAATCAATCCAAAGTAACCGCAAAGGATAGAACCATAATCGACATTTGTGCCAAGCGTAACTATTGTGATGAAATAGGGGAGAGTAAACAATACTCCCACTATCGCCAAAATCAAGGCAGACCAGTATTTGGCGAGCACGACTTGACTATCCTTAATCGGTAATGTCGAAAGAGTTTCAATCGTGCCTGTCGATTTTTCACGGGTTATGCTGCTCATAGTTATTGCGGGAATAAATAGTAGGAAAATCCAGGGTATTGTGGAAAATAAGGAACGGAGCTCAGCCTGTCCCAAAACAAATAATGGACTGGCAAAGAACCAACCAGAGATCAGTAAGAACACGACTAATACTACATAGGCTGAAGCAGATAAAAAGTATTGTTTCAGCTCATTTGCTACCATAATGCTAACTTTGTTTTTCATTATGCAACCCCCTTATCCATCGTAAGTGTCCTAAAGAGGTCTTCCAAACTAAAGAATTCACGTCGCATTTCCAAGATTATCCATCCTTTATTTTTGATGTAGTTAAATACCTCGCCTCTCATATCTCTATTTGCCTGGTATTCAATTGTTAGGAATAGTGACTCATCGGTGTGTCTGATGTCAACTATCTGAATTTCGGGAAGGTTACTCAACAAATCTTCAGAATCAAAATCTTTGCTAATCATTTCTATGTTAAGTCTTGTTGTCCCTTGGAAGCTGGTTTGCAAGTCTTCCATTTTACCGTCAGCTACTATATCCCCTTTGTTTATTATAATGATTCTACTACAGACCGCTTGCACTTCCTGCAGGATATGGCTTGAGAGGATTAGAGTTTTTTCTTGTCCCAGCTCTTTGATGAGTTCACGAATCTCGACGATTTGGTTAGGGTCTAATCCAGCAGTAGGCTCGTCAAGAATAAGGATCTTAGGATCGTGAATGATAGCTTGGGCGATGCCGACACGTTGTCGATACCCTTTAGACAATGTGTTTATAGGCTTGGAGATAACATCTCTAATCCCACACTTGTCAATCACGTTTTTAAGGCTATTTTTAAACTGATCGTCTGTAAGCCCACGAAGGGTGCCTATGTATTTTAAGTAATCGTAGACAATCATTTCAGTGTATAGGGGGTTGTTTTCTGGCAAATATCCGATCATCTCTCTAATCTCGGTAGAGTGATCATAAATATTGTAGTTGCCAATTTTTATAACCCCTTCAGTAGGTGTCATAAAGCAGGTCAGCATTTTGAGAGTAGTCGACTTCCCAGCCCCGTTGGGACCTAAAAAGCCAAGGATTTCACCCTCTTTAACTTGAAAGTTGATCCGGTTGACCGCTCGTACCGGACCGTAATATTTCGTTAAATTTTCAATACTAATCATAATTACTCCTAATTAGTGATGTATATCTCTTTGTTCTTAATATTAATGATGAGGTCTATTTGTCAATCGGTAATCGAATTTTGAGTATAACAATCCTCTGAATTGGCTCTTCAATAGCCTTGAGTTACACGGCAAGAATACCTGCCAAAATAGTATCAATAAAGCACTTGATAAACTTATTGTCATTGTTCCCATATAGTTTTTAATCGTATTTATAAGGCTAACGCATAACAGAGATAGTTGTTACACGAAAGAATGTCCTGCTTGATGATTTTAGGTATTTCAACATAGATGTTTTGGATGTTTGGCTTTGGTAGACATAAAAAATAGTCATTACAATTGTAATGACTATTAATGTGGTAACCCATAGGGGAATCGAACCCCTGTTGCCAGACTGAGAATCTGGAGTCCTAGGCCACTAGACGAATGGGTCGCATTCTTTAACCAAGTTTTGGTGACCCATAGGGGAATCGAACCCCTGTTGCCAGAATGAAAATCTGGAGTCCTTGGCCACTAGACGAATGGGTCGCCAAAAATTGGTGAGCCTGGATGAATTCGAATCATCGACTCTCTGCTTAAAAGGCAGATACTCTACCGCTGAGTTACAGGCCCAATTAATTCATATGACTGTCACGTTATCTAAACCGTTTATCTTGTCAACAACTTTTTCTCTATAAATCAAGAAAAAAGAGAAAAAGTCCGAAATAAATAGAGAAAACACTACCGAAGTTAATCCTAAAAAATAGTGAAATCCCTTAGCTGTACTAAGGGGATTATAAGGAAGAATACCGTAGCCGGCCCTGTGCCGACTACGGTGATACTACTTAAGCTCTCGTTACTAACTATTGAGTATGCAGAGTTTTAGCCGTAACTTATGAGAATTGTTAAGAAAAAAGAGGTTAGTCAGTAAACCTTCGCATAAAAGAGGGAATCTCTATCTCATTTTTAGAGTTTTTAGGCTTCGGGTTATTGGTGTTCACTGATTTAATATTATCGAGGTCATTTGGACTGGATCGATGAATTCTCGTAAATATCTCTTGTAATGCGGGGGGGGTATCGGTATCTTTACGAGGATCGGTTGGATCGGGCATTCTTTCAAATCCATTCGGTAGACCAGATGCAAAGATGGTGACACAGACTTTACCGGTCATTTCTTGATCCTTTACTAGTCCAATAATGGTATTCTCAGCGGAGCCTGTTTCGTTGTTAATAATGGCGGAGACCTCTTCGAACTCACAATATTTCATATCTTCACCTACAGTAACATTTATCAAAACAGAGGAGCAGCCGTTGAGTTTAACATCGCTTAAAAGCGGGTTAGAGATAGCGAGATTTGCAGCTTCTGCCGCTCTATTTTCACCTTCCGCTATGCCGGTGCCCATAAGTGCGCAACCTTTATTTGCTAAGACGGACTTTACATCCGCAAAATCGACGTTAATATAACCACTTTTATTGATAATATCTGACATTGCTTTAACCGCTTCATAAATAACGGAATCTGCTTTTTTAAATACTTCAAAGACTCCCATATCTTCGGAAATTTCAATTAGTTTTTGATTAGGGATAATAATGTAGCTATCAATATACTTAATTATTTCATTGAATCCTTCGTTAAAGTTCTTCAACCTTCTACCACCTTCGATAGATGTGGGTTTAGTGAAGATACCGAGCGTTAAAATATCTTTCTTTTTTGCTATTTCGGCTATAACAGGCGATGCACCTGTACCAGTACCTCCGCCAAAGCCTGCAGCTATGAAGAGCATATCGGTGTTTTCGAGCTCTTTTTCAATTGCTTCTTTAGACTCTAAGGCTGCGTCTCTACCCACTTCAGGCATAGCTCCAGCCCCTTTACCTCCGGTTAACTTTTCCCCGATATGTAGTCTGTTTTCGGCTAATGACTTTTCTAAGTCTGTCGTATCTGTGTTTACAACAATGAATTCAGGACCATCAATCCCTCTTTCAATCATAGTATTAATTGCGTTACCTCCTGCTCCACCGACGCCGATAACTTTTATCTTTGTCGGATAATTCACAGGGTTTTTGTCTAATCTGACTTTTGTGTCTTGCATACTCCCTCCAAGATTAGGTGAAATCGATTAAAAGGTTTTGTATTTTTTTGAACAAATTAGTGAAGATATTATCGAACTGTCTATGCTTAATAATACCTTTCGATTTGGTTTCAGCTTTATTGTAATTATCTGCTGCGTAGTATAATAGACCTACCGAAGTTGAATACCTTGGGTCTTTAAGTGACTCTTCTGGATTAACGAAGCGCTTTAAGTTAGGGTAGCCGATACGGACTGACAAATTAAAGACATCTTTGGCTGAGTGTTCTATATTCTTTAATAAAGATGTGCCACCTGTCAGAATAATACCAGCTGACATAAAATCTCGATAGTTAACATCAGAAATCGCTTTATAGGCTATTTCTAAGATTTCACGCAATCTGCTTTCCATTATTCGAATTAAATAACTTCTTTTTTGTGGCTCCTCTTCACGGCCACCGATTCCTTCGACAGTTATCATTTCTTGCTCATCCATATCTTTTACCAAAACATCCCCGAACTCGGTCTTTAGCATCTCTGCGTGTCTCGGGGTGGTCGAAAGTCCACTTCTTATGTCGTTAGTTATGTTTGCTCCACCTAAAGGGACTACTAAGCTGAACCGAATGCTTTCTTTAAAGAATGCGGCTATGTCAGTAGTGCCCCCTCCGATATCTAACAGAACGCAACCGAGAAAAGTCTCATCATCAGTAAGGACTGCTTTACTCGAAGCGAGTGATTCTAAGACTATTTTCTCAATATCGTAGTTTATGAGTTCGAAACATTTATTTATGTTTCTAAGTGAGCTTACGTCTGCCATAACGACGTGGACGTGTGCCGTAAGAATCATCCCACTCATATTTATCGGGTTGATAATATTGTTTTGGTTATCAACTTCAAAATACTGTGGGATGGCGTGGATGATTCGTTGATTTTTATCCCCTAACTGTGTGACTACTAATTCCTCAGCAATCTTGACGACTTTATCGATGTTTTCTTGAGTTATTTCGCCCGGCTCAGCTTCTGACTTCCCCTCAATAGAAAGTCGGCTGTTAGCATTGGTGCTCTTGATGTGTTCACCGGCGATACCGACATAGATGTTTTCGGCTCTGTAATTAGATTTCTCTTCCGCTTCCGAAATAGCTTTTTTAATAGATTCTGATGCCTTGATAATATCCTTTACTAATCCATTTTCAAGGCCACAAGAGGGGGATTCTCCTACACCTTTGAGCTCTAACTTGCCGTTTTCAAGTAAAGTGGCAATTATGACCGATATCTTTGTGGTACCTAAGTCTACCGCAGTGATAATCCGCTCTTGTGTTGCTTTAAATTTCTGTCTCATATCTCTCCCCCTGATTTAACAATTATACGGTTCTCAAACTTCAAATCTATATGCTTGTATTCTACTATGCCTACATTATCGCATACGAACTTTAATTTTTGAATTCTCGTTGGGAAATCTTTGTTCCCTAAGCAAACTACACTACCGGTGTTTGCTTCTATCAAATAGACGTTACCCCTGTTTATATAGTATTCTGAGATTAGGGTTCCATCTATATTGTTTTCCTCTATTAGTTTATGAACTTCTATTAGCTGGGTTACATTCTCATCTTCTAAGGTTTCGCCAGTTTGTAAGTCAGCGATAGATAGTTTAGTCTCGATTATCGGAAGATTTTCCTGTAGATAAAACCCACCTTTGTCGAGTATTACGAATTCCTTGTCGATCGGAACGATAACCCCTTCAATTGTTTTGATGTAAGCGTATCCGATGCGCTCAATAAAGATTAGTTTGAGCTTGAAAGGTAACACTTTACGTAGCTTCATCTTTTTCACTCGCACAATATTGCTGTATTTGTAGCTTAATTGGCGTGCTGAAATCGTGTTGATGTTAACCCCTATATATTCGCTTACCATCTCTCTTAAGAAATCAGTTTCGAGGTTTTGATTGCCCGAGATCTCGATTTTTCTCACGTTGAAAAAGCTCCACTTCTTGGAGTAGGTGTAGAGAATAGAGGAAAGTATGATCAGCCCTACACCAATCATAATGAAAAGCATAACGTATCGGCTGTTACCCCTTCTTTTGACCCTTTTCTTAAGTTCTCTATTCTTTTTCATTCTACACCTCCTTTTTCAACTTTTCGATTAGCTCCTCACCATATTTATAAATATTGCCTGCACCTAAAGTAATAATGCAGTCATTGCTTTGGATGAGAGGGGCTATTTTATCGACTATGTCTTCATTAGAGTCTATATAAACGACGTTTTTATGACCTGATTTAATTGCTGCCTTAGCAATTAGCTCGCCCGTTACTCCAGGTATCGGTTTCTCACGAGCAGGATAGATTGGAGTTATGATCAACAGGTCTGAATAAAAGAATGAACGACCAAAGTCATCACTGAAATCCTGTGTTCTCGAGTATAGATGAGGCTGAAATATGGCAACAATTCTCTTCTGCGTGTTGTCGCGGATGCCGCATAAAGTAGTTATGATTTCGGTTGGATGGTGGGCATAATCGTCATATACAATAATATTGCCGATATCCCCTTTGTGTTCGAAACGTCTGAATACACCTGTGAAATCATTGAGTGCTTTTTGTGTGATCTCGAAAGGTATATCTAATTCTATAGCTATGGAGACAGCCTGTAAAGCGTTGAGTACGTTGTGATGTCCTGGAGTTTTTAACGTAATATCACCCAACTCCTGTCCACGGTGGCTTACTGTAAACTTTGTGGTAAAATTCTTGTTCTCTACGTAGCTTGCTTTGACGTCCGCCTGTGAGCTATAGCCGTATGTAATAAGTCTTTTACTCAGTTCAGGGATAATCGATTGAACCCCTTTGTCATCTAAACAGACAACTGTACAACCAAAGAAAGGAACTTTATTACCATACTCTTTGAAAGCACACTTTATATCATCGAGGTTTTTATAGCAGTCTAAATGGTCGGCCTCAATATTAGTAATCCCTGCAATAATAGGGGTTAAGGTTAGAAAAGAGCGATCGTATTCATCAGCTTCGACAACTATGTGCTGTCCTGTTCCTAAAATATTGTTTGAACCGAAGTTTTTTACTTTACCGCCCACTATGACCGTTGGATCTAAACCGGCCTGATACAAGACAAGCCCCACCATAGAAGTGGTTGTCGTCTTTCCGTGAGTACCGGCAATGGCTATTCCGTAACTCATTCTCATCAGTTCGGCTAACATTTCGGCACGTCGGATAACCGGTATTTTTTTAGAAAGAGCGTAGGCAACTTCAATGTTTGTATCGTCAACTGCAGAAGACTTTACCACTACGTCGACACCCACTACTAAGCGAGGATCGTGCCCGATATTGACTTTGATTCCAATACTTTCGAGGTGACGAGTGTTTTCAGAGCTGTTCATATCAGAACCTGAGATAGAAAACTTCTGGTTATGTAGGAACTCGGCTATTCCGCTCATACCGATTCCGCCTATTCCAACAAAGTGTATTTTTTTCGTTCTTCCTAACATTGGTTCACCCCCTATAAGTCTCGTTTAGAATCTTTCGCCTGATTTTCATAAATACGGTCGACGATTGTCTCTGTTGCTTTCGCGTGTACAGAATGTGTTAGATGTTTCTGAAAGTTATCGTAATCTCTCAATAGTAAGTCCAGACTCTCCAATAACTTCTGTTCGGTATTTTCATTTTGCTCTAAGAGTAACCCCTTGAGCTGCTCTTGTTGATGCAGAGCATTGTGATATTGGTGGTCACCTGCTGAACTTGGCAAAGGGATAATTATTGCTGGAATCTTGTAAGCTTCTAACTCAGCGAGAGTTAACGCCCCTGCTCGACAGATAGCTAAGTCAGCACTCTGATAAATAGAAGTTATGTTGTGAGTATAGGGGAAAATCTCAACTGAAGCGTTTATTTTTGGAATAGCCTTCAACCTCTCCTCTATTTCAGTGAATTGATAATTACCCGTTTGCCATACGATTTTCAGCCCTTTGTCCAAAAGTAAGTTAATGTTTTTCAATACTATATTGTTAATGAACGAGGCACCCTGACTACCTCCCAAGATGAAGAGTAGGAGTGGCTGATTTGAGTCCTTGGTTGCCAAGGAGCGGTCTTTAACCTTATCAATGTCTAATAGCAATGGATTACCAGTGTACTCCCATTTGCTGTTTGGTAAATATTTCTGAGCAGATTCGTAACCTAAGAAGACTCTCTTTGCCCCTTTGCTTAGCTTTCGAGTAGTGAGACCCGGAAAACTATTTTGCTCAAGAAGATAATAGGGTATTTTAAGCTGAGCAGCACGAATTATTACCGGTCCGCTGACAAATCCACCACAACCGATACAGAGATCTGGCTTAAACTCTTTGATGATTGAATTTGCCATCATTATGCTCTTTAGAAGCTTGAAGGGAAAGGCTAAGTGCTTTATCGTAAATTCCCGATATAGCTTCTGAACGTCGATACCCCTAAAGTTAAAGCCACGAAGCTTTACAACCTTCTCCTCTAAACTATTGATATTACCGACATATAGTACTTCAGCTCCGCGCTTCTGAAACTCCTCGGCTATTGCAATAGCTGGGTAAATATGCCCACCGGTACCACCAGCAGTAATCAATACACGCTTTAACATAATTGCCTCTTTGCAGTTACGTTTAAAATTAAACCTAATGCTATGGAGTTGGTTAACAGAGAAGTACCTCCATAACTTATAAACGGTAAGGTTACACCTGTCGACGGGAAGGCAGACATAGCAACGCCGATGTTCACTATAGCGTTGTAAAAGATGTTTAACGTTAGACCTATACCAATAATTTTGAGATATAGATCCTCTACCTTCCAAGAACCTAATAAACCTCGGAAAAAGATTAGACAATAAGCCACAAAGACTAATATCGCCCCTATAAAACCGCGTTCTTCTCCGATAACGCTGAAAATGTAGTCGGTGTTGGACTCAGGTAGATAGAAGTTTTTGGCCTGACCAAAGTCGGAAGAGACTCCGAAAAAGCCACCTTTAGAAAGACTTGTTAAGCTTTCTCTCGTCTGATAATCGTCTGAGCTTACGGTCTCCGCTTGAATGCCAAGTATTTTGTGGAATAGTGAGTATTTTTTGTAAACTTCCATACGTGATGAGCGATAAGAAGCTCCAAACTTCAGTACTCCGAAGAGTCCAATTGCCCCTATTAAAACTATGACCAGTATCGTCTTTAGCCTGACTCTAACAATCCATAATATTGATAAAAGAGTCATAGAAGAGATGATAATGGTGCTTAAATGACGCTGCTTGAGGATGATTGCAAAGCTTACCAGCGTTATGACTATCATCGGTAGAAAATGCTTAAGGAAAAACATAGGGGTGGTGTCTGGCAAAAGCTCCTTTTTCTTGTCGATGAAGTGTGCGAAATACATAACTAACATTACACGAGCAGTTAAACTCGGCTGAAAACTTACCCCGAAAAAAGAGAAACTACGAATTGCACCCTTAGATTCACGCCCTAAAAATAGCACCAAAAATAGGAGTATTATGTTGATAAAAGTGAGATAAGGAATAATTGATCTAATCTTCTTTAAATCTATGTATACAAAGGTGATAAACATTGCAACTGCTGAGATTATAAACCAGATTAACTGCTTGATGAAGGTGGTCATCTGTATCTCGCGCACTGAGCTTAAATTAAGCATCATATAAAGCCCAATCCCGCAAAGAAAAAGATACGTCAAAAGCAGTGCAGAGTCGTAATTGACTAACATAAATCTGGATTTCTGAGAACGCAAATAATTAGTAGGCATATTATCTTAACCCCCTCACAATGCTCCTGAAAACTTCACCACGATGCTCATAGTCGGCAAACATATCAAAACTGGCACACGCAGGAGCAAGTAGTACCACTTCGTTGCCCTTTGCCTTACTATATGCTGATTTTACAGCACTTTCAAGATCGTCATATGATTCCATTATACTGTCAAATGTTGAGAATTGCTTGGACATTTTGTCACGTGTAGCACCTATCAAATATAGCCCTTTGACCCTTTCTGCAATTAGAAGGGATAGAAGAGAGTAATCCTCCCCTTTATCATAACCGCCAATAATCAGATGTATACCCTCATTAAATGCAGATAAGGCGTATTTTACAGAGTCGGTGTTCGTTGCTTTAGAGTCGTTTACGAATCTGACTCCATCAATAGTTCTAACGAGCTCTAAACGATGAGGGAGTGCTGTGAAGCTGTTGATCGAGGCTTCAAGCTTTGACACCAGTTCAGTTTCAGAATAGTTAACTGAAATTACGTTAAATACTGCCAAAACCGCAGCCATTATATTGTAGCGATTGTGTTGACCAAATAGTTTAGAGTTAGACAGGTGTATTCTTAGCTTTGTGTTGATGTTATCTACATTGTTGACAATAATTAAGGAGTCGTTCTCCAGATAGGCAGAGCAACGGTTTGATTGCTCTTCAGTTGGCTCATCTTTATAGAAAAAGAGCCTCTTTCCGCTACCTATAATCTTAGATCTATTTAGCATTTTATCATCCCCGTTAAGGATTAGAATGTCGCTTGAGGTTTGGTTAGAGCTAATTCTTAGTTTCGGTGCTAAATAATCCTCAATACAATTGTATCGATCTAAATGATCGGGGGTGATATTCAATATAGCAGCCGTGTTGGCTTTGAAGGTATGAATGTCCTCAAGCTGGAAACTGCTCAGTTCTAAAACTATGTAATCGATGCTATCTTTTTCTATTGCGAAAGAGCTGAAAGATTGCCCTATGTTTCCACCTAATACCACATTAAAACCAAAGTCCTTTAAGATATGATATATGAGGCTTACTGTTGTGCTTTTCCCATTGGAGCCGGTTACTGCTATTATTTTGCTTCTTGGATGCTTGATTAGATAAGCAAATTCGATCTCGCCGATTACCTTCAGACCTCTCTGAAACGCCTTTTGGTAAACTGTATTTGTTTTTGGCACGCCAGGACTTACTACTATTAGATCGGTGTTGAGTATCAGATCAGTGTGAGCACCAAACTCGCAGAAGGGTAAGAGTAGCTCCCATTCACGCTCAGAGAAATACTTGAGGACGGTCTTTTTGACCTCTTTAATATCTCTATTGTCACTGATAAATACTTCAGCACCAAGGCTTAAGGATTTCAAAGCAGCTGCAACACCACTTCTGGCCATCCCTAAGATTCCTATCTTCTTTCCGTGTAGTAACATAAGCCTTAACTATTCCTTTCTTTGTCCTTAGCGTAATTTGATTGTTGATAAACCTAAGGCTGCAAATAACGCAGCAATAATCCAGAACCGGACTACTATCTTGTTCTCTGGAATCCCCTTCTTCTCAAAATGATGATGTAAAGGGGCACATAAAAAGACACGCTTACCCGTGCCAGTCTTGATTCGAGTGTATTTAAAGTAATATCTTTGAATAATAGTTGATAACATTTCGATGACGAAAACACCACTAATTATGGCAAAAAACACCTCTTCTTTTAAGAGTAACGCGAGTGTGGCTAATATGCCCCCTAAGGTTAGGGAGCCGGTGTCACCCATAAATATCTCTGCGGGATTGGTGTTAAACCAAAGAAACCCTAAGACGGAGCCGATTATCGACGCCGTGATAATAGTTAACTCACCCGCTTCTTTAATAAAGTTTAACTGAAGATATGTAGCGTGATTGACATTGCCCTTGATGTAAGCCATAATGCCAAGCGCTAAAGTTGTGAATATTATCGTGCCACCCGCAAGTCCATCAAGACCATCTGTGATGTTGACCGCATTTGATGTTCCAACTATCATAAAGATGACAAAGGGGAAGTAAAGCCACTTCAACTCCAGCACCATATTCTTGAAAAAAGGTAGATTGATCGAAGTAAAATCAAGCTTGTCTGAAGAGCCTATGTATATTAAAGCTACTACTATCAGAGAGAGTGAAATTTGACCGATAAGCTTGTACCGCTCTATTAACCCCTGCTTTGAACCAAGTATGTTCTTTAAATAGTCATCCAAAAAGCCTAAGCCCCCTAACCATAACGTTACGAGCATAATAATCAACACATAGTTGTTCAGTAAATTGTTCCATAATAAGACCGAGATGAGAAAACCAAAGATGATGATCAAACCACCCATCGTTGGAGTCCCTTGCTTTGCGCGATGTGTTTCAGGTGCATGCTCGTTTATCGATTCTACAAACTGATTCTTCTTTAAAATAAGGATTATTTTAGGGCTCAAATAGAGTGAGAAGAGTAAAGCGGTAATAAACGACGCAAGAGCTCGGAAGGTAACGTAGCGAAATACGTTGAAAACTATTGAGATGTCTGCTAACGGGGAGAAAAACAGATAGAACATTATAACCTGCCTTTTATTGTTTCTAAATGTATGCTTCGAGAAGCTTTAAGTAGGATAACACACTCTTGAGGGATTGACTCAAGAAGATCAGTCTCAAGTAGCGCATTGACGTTTGGAAAGTGGTGAGTACAGTTATACTCTGTTGCAAAAGTGCCGATTGAAATTGAGTTGAAAAATATAGAGCGAGAGGAGTAGTCTTCCTTGATTTGAGCAAGGTACTCTCCAATCTCTTTATGTAGTTCTATAGATTTGGGACCGAGCTCTAACATATCACCAATTATTGCCAAATGAGGGAGCTCATCCCTGTATGATGACAAAAAAATAAGGGCTGACTTCATTGATAAAGGGCTTGCATTGTAGCAATCTGAAATGAGATGTCGATTGTTTATTTGAGTAATCTCCATCCTGTCCGAGAGCTCTACAGGGAGCGTCAAGCCGCTCGATATTTCAGCGGCAGAATAGCCGAGAAGAGTTGCCACTATCGTTGAAAGACCTGCATTGTAAGCAAGAAAAGGAACCTCTGAGGCTAATGAATAGCTCTCTTCATTGACCTTAAAATTAATGCCATTCTCTTTTGAGGTTATACTGTGTATGTTGTAAGTTGAGGCTGAGTCAGCATTAACGTCAATGCCTACAGAGGTTGGGTCATTAAAGTTTACTCTGACTAATGGATAGGGAAAGTTGTCGAACCTATGCTCTGATGCCGATACTATACGAGCTTTAAGGTTACGTCTTAAAAGACTGCTTTTCTCCGTAAACACACCATCAAGACTTTTGAAGAACTCTAAGTGTGATGTGCTAATATTTGTCACTATCGCATAGGTCGGCTCTGTGATATTGGCCAGTGTTTCTATCTCACCAATGAGGCTGGAACCTAATTCAATCACGAGATACTCATAGTCTGAGTTGAGTCTGAAAAGTGTTTTAGAGACGCCTAAAATATTGTTTTCATTAGCAAAATTCTTGAGCACTGTCGCTTTTGTAGAGAGGATGTTATAGGTGTATTCTTTGGTCGTAGTCTTGCCAACGCTCCCTGTTATAGCCACGGTCTCTTTATTGAAGAGCGAGTTGAACTTTTTAGCAAGGAGTCCGTATGCTAATCGGGTATCCTTAACGTGAATAAGGTTGTCTCTATTAGCGGCGGTGTTTTTATAATCCGCATTAACTATCGCAATTGAACCCTCTTCCGAGATCACACTCTCCACAAACATATGCCCATCAAAGTTATCCCCTTTAAGTGCAAAGTATATGGCAGGGGGCTGAATAGTTCTCGTATCAGTTGAGATGCTTTCATAGGTATATGAAAAGCCGAATGTATCAAACTTGAGCTTCAGTTCTTCAATTCTCTGAACGTCTTTATCGTCAGTGTTCGGCTGACTAAGAGTTGAGTCCAGAGTCAAATATTGCTTTATCAAACTGTTCTTCTCGAATAATAGATATAATTGGATTAGATCTATTGGCACAGCTGTTTTGATACTACTTGGAGAATAACTGGATCCTTTAGTAGTGTGAAGAGTGTCTTTCCGGGCAGACCACTTTGCCTCCAATAATTCTTTGGCTATCAGTCTGTCATCAAAAGGGATCTTTACCCCTTGAATCTCTTGATAGGTTTCGTGCCCTTTACCGGCAATTAGAATAATATCGTTATTACAGGCTATATTGACAGCAGTTTCAATCGCTTTGTGCCGGTCGCATACCACCCAGTAGGGTGACATAGGGTGTAAATGCGCTACCATATCAATAATAATATCGGTTGGTTTTTCATCTCGGGGATTGTCAGTAGTTACGATAACTACGTCGGAGTGCTTTATTGCAGAGTCTAACATATCACCCCGTTTTCCTTTATCCCTGTTGCCGCCGGAGCCGATTATGGTAATAAGTCGATCGTGTCGCTTTGTATGCTCCTCATTCTTCAATCTGCTTAGAGTCTTACAGGTATGCTCTACAGCGTCTGGAGTATGAGCGTAGTCGACATAACAATCGATAGGGGAGGCTGTTATTATCTTTTGAAGCCTACCAGGGATTGCCTTTGGGATAGCGTCAACAACACTGTTTATACCAAGATTTGTATCTGCTAATAGAGAGGTTGCTATCGATATTACCGTGTTGAATGCATTGAAGTCTCCGATTAGCGGTGTGTTTATTGTATGGCTTTGAGCCAGCAAAGATGTTTTGTTTCCCTTCCACAGGTCGCCTAAGAAAGAGAGTGATACTTTGCTACCATCTCGATTCATTTCGATAATTTCATAGAGTAATGAATTAGGTAAAGCTTTAGATTTGTCAGAGGTGATAGCTATCTTTGAAGAGGGTATCTCACTATATAGACGGGAGCCATAGGTGTCATCCACATTGATTAAGCAGATGGCATCGTCGTCAGCCAAGTAGTCAAACAGGAGTCTCTTGCTTTGATAGTAATCTTCCATATCGGGGTGGAAGTCTAAATGGTCACGAGACAGATTAGTGAAGATTGCGAAATCAAACTTTAAACCATATACTCTGTCTAATTTCAAAGCGTGAGATGATACTTCCATAACGACATAGTTGACCCCTTCATTCACCATTTTAGCAAAGATTGTGTTTAGTTCAGTTATGTCAGGCGTAGTTCGCTCAAGAGGGTAAGATGAGTCGTTTATCGTGTAACCAAGCGTTCCTATGGAGCCTACCGATAACCCTTGAGCTCTTAAAATGTTAGAGATAATGGTAACGGTTGAGGTTTTCCCATTAGTTCCAGTTACGCCGATGAGGCAAAACTTTGAGGAGGGGTCGTCAAAGTATAGCTTAGCCAGAAGGGCGAGGGCTTTTCTCGTATCGTTACATACTATCTGCATCACCTTGACATCAGGCAAGAACTCCTCAACGAAAAGCAGTTTGATTCCAAGATCTACAGCTTTACCAGCCAGCTTATGTCCGTCAAATACTTCGCCTCTGATAGAGACGAAGCTTTTGATTGATGTGGATGTGTCTGCAGTAGCACTTATAGCTCTGGTATCTGTCTCTGGGTAGTGAACCATAGCATCAAGCTCTAACAAAGAGGCATTCTCGATGCTTTGTAATAGCCCTTCCTCTTTTAAGATGTCGACAATAAGTCTTAGTTCAATCATCTTGCCGTTAGCTTGCATTTTTCACCGTACCCTATTGTTCTTCCGACAGGAATGGATTGAGAAGTAATTACACCTCTACCTGCAACCTCTATGTTGACGTTATGCCGTTTCGCTTCCTGTAATGCGGTTCTTACAGTAAGACCGACAAGGGAAGGCATCGTGGAGCTGGTAGCAACTTCTTCTATGTCAACGCTTTCACGTTCTATAACTATGAGGACTTCTTCTGTTTTATCGAAATTAATATTCCCTTTTGGGTATTGATTGATGACGCGTGTTCCCGTTAAGTTAGGGTCACCGATCAGTTTATAATTTATATCATTCTTATTCAATATTTGCTCTGCTTTTGCCAGTGGTAGCCCCATTACATCAGGCATAGACACGAAGTCTTTTTCTTGAAGCTTCAGATTTGGGATGATTGTACAGTCAGGGAGTGCCAAGATTTGCTCTACTATTTTACGGAAAGAGACCGCTGCAGACATAGAGGCGTAATGATACGCATAAGAGGGCTCATCATAGATAATTACACCGGCATATTCGGGTGTCTGTGATGGGAAAAAGCCGGCAAAGTTTGATATATATTTGTTTTTAGTATACCCTTTCCCTTCAGTTTGTTTTTCAGCGGTACCGGTTTTACCAGCTATCGAAACGTATGGTAGTTTTGTCCCTGTACCGGTTCCGTATGCCACTACATCTTCTAACATTGTTCTTAAAGTATCGATAGCGGCGGTGTTAGATACTTTCCTTATACGTTGTGGGGTTGCTCGTTTTACTACCTTTCCATTTTCATCAAGAACTTCCTTTACTACGTAAGGTTTCATCACGATACCGTCGTTTGCCAAGGTAGCATAAGCTGAAGCGAGTTGAAGTGGTGTTACAGCTATCTCTTGCCCGAAAGAAATTGAGTGGAGTGAGAATCCTTGCCACTCACGTACTTTACGTAGCTGTCCCGCCGATTCTCCATAGAAATCAGAACTGGTTCTATTGCCAAAATTTAGGGAGATAAGCCGATCATAAAGTGCGTTTTCTCCGACCTCTTCAGCAACTTTACTTATTCCGACGTTACTCGAATGTACGATGACATCTCTGAAACTAAGGTCATCAAAGGGGTGTGCATCGCGGATAGTTCTACCTTTTAGATGATAGGTTCGGCAGTCTATCATATCGGTAGCCTTATAGAGTTTTTTCTCTAAAGCTACCAGTGAGGTAAAGGGTTTCAGGGTAGAACCGGGCTCAAACATAAAGGAGACACCTAAGTTTGCCATAGCTCTTATTTGAGCATTTGTGTGTTGTTTATCAGTTGAAGAGATGCTTGCCATAGCGACTACTTCACCCGACTTAGGGTGAATGAGTATCCCGATTGCATTTTTAGCGCCATACGTTTGCAGCCCTTCTCGGAGGTTCATTTCAACTATTTCTTGTATTCTCGAGTCAATCGTCAATACAAGTGAGTTGCCATTCTTCACGTTCTGCTTTTTCAAGTTTGGTATGGCTATTGGATTATTATGACCATCCAAGAACTTCTGATACCAGCCGTAAACTCCTTTTAACTCTTTATCATAGGCACTTTCAATACCAGAAAGTCCCTCCATCTTACTAAGAACGGATTGTCCTGTATTCTGATCTTTTATCTCTCTCACTGAGCCCAAGAGACGAGACCCCAATTCTCCTTGTGTATAATTTCTCTGTTGTGAGCTAAATTTAGTCACCAGTCCTCTATGGTAGCCGAGCTCTTTTAGTTCACGTTCTATATTAATCAGCTCAGTCTCTCTTACTTTATCAGAAAGATACACGCTTGCGCTACCAGTTCGGTTCAGACGGTTTAGAACATACTGTTTACTAAGGTTAGAGTGTTTAGAGATAGTGGTGGCTATAGCGTCGTAATCCTTTCTTAGCTCTTGTTGGTTATTCTTCTTATAGTGCCAAAGGGACGATTTATCATAGTCAATTTGATAGTATCGAGACGTACGGACTAAGAGGTTTTCATTTCTATCATAAATAAATCCCCTGAGTGCTGTTTCCACCTCCGTAACCGGTGTATACCTAAGTCTCCTTTGTTGTTCGAGGTTATGAGGGTCTAACACTTGTACGGCGAAAAGGTAAATTGACCAAACGACCATCAACAAGATGTTTAGCCCTATAAATAGCCGAAAGCGGGCTCTCATCCATTTTTCGAAGTTCATACCAGCCTGCTACGTGTTTCTTATTTAGGCGTTAATGCTTCAGCCTTAGGAACAAAATAGTCGATTAGTGTGAATTGTCGCTTATTTTTAGAGCCTGTATCGGATACCCTGATTATTCTGGAATCATCATATTTCATATTGAGTTGGTTGGTCGCAATATTGATTATTCTGGGTGAGGACTGTAGCTCCAAGCACTCAGAGGTAAGATCTTTATTGATAGTCTTCTCAGACTCCAACTCTTTTTCCAGATAGACATTCTCTCTCGATTTCTTATGAATATCGTTCTTCAACACGTAACGACCTAACCCTGAAAAAGCTACTACTAAGATTAAAATAAAGATTTTTGACTTCATAACTACCTCTCTTTTTTGGGGGTGATTAAATTCTCTCTGCCACTCTCATTTTTGCGCTTCTTGCTTGCCTGTTCAAGGCACACTCCTCTTCTGTGGGGAGGATCGGCTTCTTGTTGATTAGTCTAAGCCGCGCTGTTTTATCGCAAACACACTTGGGGAACTTTGGTGGGCAGACGCATTCTTTGGTTTCTAAATTAAAATACTGTTTCACGATACGATCTTCTAAGCTGTGATAGCTAATTGCTACTACTCTTCCTTTTGAATTCAAACTCTCTACCGCTGCAGCTAAACCCTCTTTTAGCGACTCTAATTCTTTGTTAATGTATATACGTAACGACTGAAATATACGAGCTTTGGCCTTTATTTTCTGAGATGACCTTGTGTTGAGGTCAATAATGTCGGCGAGCTCCCTGGTAGTCTTTATTTCTCCTTTTTGGCGGGCGGAGTCGACCCCTTTGGCTATGCGGTATGCCTCTCTTTCTTCACCGTATTCTCGGAAGATTTGAGTTAGCTCTTCCACTGAGTAAGTGTTGACAACCTCATAGGCTGTAAGTTCGTCATCTTGGTTCATCCTCATATCTAAATCACCATTTAAGTCGAAGCTTAGCCCTCTTTCGCCAGTTGCGATTTGATAGTTTGATATCCCCAAATCAAAAACAATACCATCGATATACTTAATCTTCTTAAGCGCAATATGTGTTCGTAAATTAGAGAAATTATCGTTTACAATGCTGAAGCGATTGCCATATTTTTCAAACATTTTGCTGTTTTTCTCTATGGCATCCTTATCACGGTCGAACGCTAATAAGGTTATAGTAGGATTTGCCTCTAACATTGCTCTACTGTATCCGCCACCACCAAAGGTAGCATCTACATATACCCCTTCGTCACGGATATTGAGCATCTCTACAGATTCTCTTAAAAGCACAGGAATATGATAGGTTGTCATAGCTCGTAATCTAATCTGGTATAGTTTGTACGAAGCACTTCTAAATCTTTTAGTCGCTGTTCGTTTAAGGTTTCAGGATTCCAGAGGGTAATGTAACTACCCTCCCCTTTTACGACTACTGAGTCAGTAATTCCTACTAATTCTAACAAGTAGGGCGCTATTTTGATCCTTCCAGGTCCTTCTAAAGTTTCTTCAGTTGAGTTATCTCTGAGGTAGATGTATAGATTTCTGTCTTTAGGGGTGCCGTTACTCAGTTTTTCAACTTTTGCGTTCCACACGTCCTTCGGGTAAACGGCAATATTACTTTGACAGTATCCCATAGTTACAACGACAGTTTCCCTAGCGGCGACGCTGAAAACTTTTTTAAATGGAGCCGGTATAATGACTCTATTTTTATTTACCGAGTTTTCGTAAGTGCCTAAGAATTCGCCTGACATTTTATGGTCACCTCCCTATAAAAACTTAATAAATCAAACAATCTTTGAGTTCTTTTGACTTTTCATGACAAAATTTGAGCGAGTACTTTTAGCCGTCAAGCTTTTTCTTTAGAAGAGAAAGAATTAATAAGGAAAACAAAAATCTTGACGAATAAATTCCGCTTAATGACATAGATATGAACGAGATATCCAAATTACGTAGACATAGATTAGAGGCTAATCTGAGAGAGAGTTTCACCGCCTTGCAGTGGTTCAAAAAGGTGACCTTTCAATCAAAGAAATAGTCAGGGGGGAAAGTTTTGAAAAAAAAGCTGAGAGGTGCTTTGTCATTGAGTAGAGTGTTGCTGATATTATTGATGGTCATAGCAATGACGTCAATATTTGCCGATTTTAGTATTATTTCTGAAGGTTATGATTTCGTAGAGGTAGAGTTTAATCTACCCGATTTTCAATTAGAGCCATTGGAGGTTGACGGGGAGTTATTTTATCGTTTTATCGATCCGGACAAAGGTTTTTTGATGGAAAAAGGGCTTCCAGAAATCCTTACATATTCCACAATTTTGGCGATACCTGATCGTGGAGACTATAGTATAGAAGAGCCAAAAATTATCGACACTTCAATATATAGTGACATAAATATATTTCCTTCTCAGGGCTTTGATTTTGAAATTTCCCCTACTGAAGGGTTTCAGATTAATCGACCATTTTACAAGAAGAATGCATTCTATCCGTCGTATGTAGCTAAGGGCACAACCCCTTCTATTATGAGAGATATGCGTTTAGTAAGTTTAACACTCTATCCTTTCTCTTTTAATCCTGCTAAAAAAGAGCTTGAAGTTCATAAGAGGGTGACAGTCAGGTTAAGCTTTAATCATTCGGATAAGGGTGAGAACGAGATTTTAACTCCGCGCCGAAAATATTCTCGTAGTTTTGAAGGGTTACTCTCAGAAAATGTTTTAAACTACTCACAGTTTCGGGATGGTGATTTGGAGTATCAAACGAGTAGTCTTCTTATAGTTCATAGCAAGAACGAAACGATTCTCAACACGGTGAATCAGTTTGCAGAATGGAAGCGTGAGAAGGGTTTTTATGTTAAGATGATAGACAACTCGGAGTTTTCTTCAAATATGGCGATTAAAAACTATATTCAGAATGCTTATGACTATTGGGATAACCCGCCTGAATACGTTCTTTTCATAGGTAACGGTATAGGTTCGGTAAGTATTCCTTATTTTACTTTTCACGGGTCTGGTGGCGACCATTTTTACTCCTTACTAAACGGTTCTGACGATCTTTCTGACATATTTGTAGGGAGGTTTTTCATCGAAAATCTACCACAGCTTCAGACGATTTGGAATAAAATTCAGAACTACGAAAAGAAACCGTATATGGTGAATAAAAACTGGTTCAAAAACTCTCTATTGGTTGGAGATCCAGCGACTTCTGGTGTTTCTACGATTATCACCTGTCGTTATGTAAAAGAGACGATTCAGACAAAGTTTCCAAGCAATACTTTCAGTGAAGTATATGCTCCCCCTTTCTCTTCACAGATTGACAATGCTTTAACGAAGGGTAGCAGTTTATACTTATATCGTGGATTAGAGGCAACATCAGGTTGGTCTCCGTCTGAATCGACGATGTCCAATGGCTTTATGCTGCCAAATGTGGCCTTAGTGACTTGTGGGACGCTTGACTATGTAAGCGCAAATCGATCTGTCTCATTAGCCAACCTTGGAACGCCGACTAATAGTCGTGGTGCGATAACGGTAATTGGGAGTAGCTCTCGTCAAACAACCACGGCGCTGAACAACAGTTTAACAGGCGGTTTATACTACGGAATATACAAGCAAGATATGCGCACAATGGGGGAGGCCTTAGTCAGGGGCAAACTCTATATGTGGCAAAGTTTTGGAAATACACACCCAGACCAGCCACCTCAATTTTCGCAATGGTTCAACTTGGTCGGTGACCCTTCAATGAACATCTGGGTCGACACCCCTAAGACTTTGAAAGTAGTTCATGATAAAACGATTCTGAACGGGACAAATAGCATCTATGTCAGGGTAACCGACGATACTGACCTACCAGTTAGCGACGCTTTAGTGTCACTTTACTCTCAGGGTGACGAAATTGCCAGATCAGCATACACAAACGGATCAGGAGAGGCAATAATCTATATTGATCAGGAGACTTTTGAAAAAGCCAAACTAACAGTAACAAAGCCCGATTATGCCCCTAATCTTAGTGAAGTATCCTTAGGTGAAGAGGGTGCTGTAGCCTTACACAACTTGATTATAAACGGAAATTTAATGGCAGGCTCCACAGTTGACTTTGTTGTCCAATTAAAGAATTTTGATTTGACTACTGCCAATGGAGTGACTGCATCTATTCACACTGATAGTGAATATATTGGTGTACACAAAAGCTCCTCAACTTTTGGCAATATCCCTTTTGAGGGGACTAAAAATAGCCAAACAGATTACCAAATTATTATAGATGAGACAACCCCATCCAACCACAAAGCAACTTTTCTTCTAACAATTATGGATGATGACGAGCGACTTTGGAAGAGTAGATTTGAGTTTACCATTCTCAACGCAGACTTAGTGCCCCAAGATATTTATTTGAATAACACAGTCGACGGCTTTATCAGCCCCGGCGAAACTGGTTATGTTAAGCTGTTTTTCAAAAACGAGGGGAGTGCTTCGGTCAACTCTCTCTACGCTAAACTTAATTCCACCTATGGTGTCACGGTTCAAGACAGTATAGTTTATCTGGGTAATGTGAATCCTGGAGCAAGGGTAAATACCGGAAATGAAGGATTTTACATCACTACAGCCGGCAACTTAATTCCCGGAATGATGCCCAGCTTAGATTTAGAGCTCTATAATTCCAATGGATTCTACCAAAAGAAAAAGATTTCAATTCCCATTGGTAGGGTCACGGTTGACGACCCCTTAGGCCCAGATGAGTATGGCTATTGGTGTTATGATTCAGGCGATGAGGACTATCTATATGCTCCTGTATATGAGTGGCTGGAGATTGCACCACAACATGGTGGTTATGGTATAAACACAGGCTTGAAGGGGGATCACAGTAACAATCAACAAGTAGTTCACAAAGATTTGCCATTTACTTTTAAGTTTTACGGTATAGATTACGATAAGATTAGTATTTGTAGCAACGGCTGGTTAAGTTTCGGTATCACTGAGCAGGCTGAACAGCGTAACTGGAGGCTACCAGGTCCGTTAGGTCCCAAGGCTATGATAGCCGCTTTTTGGGATAACTTAGCGTTTACGCTGGACACAAGCGGAATATACACCTTTTACAACGTTGCTGAAAATATCTTCATTATTCAGTGGCAAAACGGAAAAAACTTGATCAATAACGCTGAAGAGACATTCCAAATCATCCTTTACGACCCGGAACATTATATGACCAGCACCGGTGATGGGCCGATAAAAATTCAATATAAAACCTTTAATAACGTTAATCACGGCTTAGGCTCCCCATATGGAAACTGGGGTAACTACTGCACAGTTGGTATTTCTGATCACACTTGTAAGGTTGGCCTCGAATATACATTCGGCAATATGTATCCAGAAGCCGCCAGGCCTATCAAAAACGGAACAGCTCTTTATTTCGTGACCTCCACCGACTACTATCAGCCGTTTGTAGCTATCGATAATTACTCTATCTCCGACTATTTAAGCAATGAGCCTCATTATGACGAAACTGTCTCGATAGATATGTCGCTAACAAACTTTGGTAATGAAACAGCAGGAGGCGTTGCAGCCAAGCTTACTTCGACAGATCCACACGTGGTAATCTTAGAAGACTACGCAACGTTCGATTCAATAGCCTCTGAGGAGTCGGTAACCAACGAAAAGGCTTACACTATTAAGATTTCTGATAGTATTCCAGATAGGTATGAAATACCGTTTGAATTAGAGGTAACTGCTTCCGGCGGATTGAAGTGGACTCATAAGTTCAGGATAGCTGTCAAGGCTCCAAAAGTTATTTCTAATATTCCGATAGTATACGATCCTGCACCGGGTGGGAATAACAACGGCCTTATTGATGCGGGTGAAACTCTGGATCTGTACATACCGTTCGTAAATATCGGTGGCGCCGACACTAAGAGTGTAAAGGTGATTATTGAGTCTACTACACCGATAGCAGAGATTAACTCTTGTAGCGACCTATATTTCGACAAAATATCTGCCAATGAAATGTCATATTCGACCCTAAATATTACTACTGTCGAGCAAATCGACCCCGGAACTACGCTCTCTTTTGACTATACAGTCAAAACAGGTAAATACGAGTTCAAAGGCACGGCTTATATAGGTATCGGAGGCTATGTAAACGCCGAAATAGGGTTAGGTGTTAACACGAACAACGCCTCGACCCCCAATCCGATCAATATATATAGTCGAAGTCTCAGGACGCAAACTGTATATACCGTAGAGGAGCTGACAGAGGCTGGCGTCTTAGGTGGAGAGGCTATTGTGAGTTTAGGGTATTTTGTCTTCTCAGCTCCAAGATATCCTTTAAGCAACTTTATCGTTAGGCTGACTCATACAAGCGCTAAAGACGCCTCGTATCACTATTCAGGTCCCCTTGCAACAGTATATACCAACAGCTCTTACGAGCCGAAAGAGGGTGATTGGGATATGCTTATGCTGACAGAACCATTCGTCTGGAACGGAGAAGATAACCTACTCGTCGACACCGCATTCTCTCCAGTTATCGCTTGGAACTCCAGCGGTAGACAGCGAGTTTATAGGGTGGAAGACGGCTTCCGTTATGGTGCTTCAGAGTCGTATGATATGACTAACGAGCGCACCGACACAGCCTCCTTTTACAAGCCACAAATCAAATTTGTTTTTGATACAACTACCGGAACGGAAGGGGCGCATAAACCACGTCAGCTCGAAGCGCTAAATGTAGAGCATGGTATAGAGCTTACTTGGGAATCCCCGGAATTAGAGAGAGCAGGCAGCATATTTTCTTCCTCTGAAGCTATCTTAAGCACGAAAAAGAATAGGGGAAGTGATATTTCTGGGGTAAGAACCGAAAGGTCGTTTATAGGTTACAACATTTATCGAAATGGCCTGCTTATCAACATAGAGCCCATTACAGAAAACAATTATCTCGATGAAGAGATTACGTTTAATGAGCAGTATTTTTACTATGTTACAGCCCTTTACGAGGAAGGAGAGTCAGTCCCCTCCAATGTAATACAGATACGTGCCAAAGCAAAGACTGAGCCCCCTATGTTTGCCCCAGAAGCAGGGGTCTATTATGAGGAAATTAGCCTATCTTTAGAGCCTGTGGAAGCTGGCACAGAAATTTATTACACTTTAGATGGCTCTGAACCGAGTAGAGAGAGTTCTAAATTTGTTGAACCTATCGAAATAAACTGGCACACACTCGTCAAAGCTATTGCTTATCAGAAGGACGCGCCTCCCAGCAACGTCGTCGATGCGCAATACTATATCTTATATGCGCCACAGAATGTAATCGCTGAGGTTGATGGGTATGATGTGGAAATTAGCTGGGAAGAGCCTTGGACACCGGAAGATAATGGTGTTAGTAGGGAGCTTAAAAATACCTCTATGCAGAACAAAGTTATAAAGAATAGGCTCAGCAGTAGTAGCCGTGCGCTTGAAGGCTATAATGTCTACCGTTCTGGCGAGGAGGATACGTTTATCCTGCTTAATGATGAGCCTTTATCCGAAACACATTTCATCGATATTGATTTAGAGATAGGGGTCTATTCTTATTATATAACAGCGATTTACAGTGAAGGTGAATCCAAAGAGTCACAGAAAATAGAGGTAGAAATATTAGAGGCCTCGGCAGCAGAAGATGAGGTTGTTGAAATCCTTAAAACGGAGCTTTACAATGCATATCCGAACCCGTTTAACCCTTCTACTACCATTCGATTTGACCTAAAAGATAACTCTACCGTATTGTTAGAAGTTTACAACATTTCTGGCGGTAAAGTGAAGACGCTACTCAATCAACAAATGTTAGCCGGTAAACACAAAGTTGTTTGGAACGGCGCTAACGAGCAAGGCAAACGGGTTGGTAGTGGGATTTACTTCTATCGCTTAAGCACTCCGGAATACAATCAAATCAAAAAGGTTCTAATGTTGAAATAATGAGGCAGCAAAGGAGCTATCCTCTAATTATTATTGGTGGCGGCCCTGCAGGTCTCGGGGCCGCTATTGCTTTTGGTAAAGACGCTTTACTGTTAGAGCAAAACCCTTACGCTGGGAAAAAACTGATGATCAGTGGCTTAGGCCAATGTAATTGCACTAATGTATTACCAGTCAAAAAGTTCTTAGAAACAGCAGGAAAACAAAAAAGCTTCCTCGCCACCGCTATATACAACTTTGACAACACACAGCTAATCTCCCTCTTGCAGAATAATGGCTGTCCTGTCTACGCCAGAGAGGATGGGAAAGTATTCCCTGTTTCAATGCAAAGTGTCGATGTGAGAGACACCTTAGTTAAAATCGCTCTCGCTTCAGGAGCGGATATCGCCTACAACCAATCAGTTACAAGTATAGAAAAACAAAACGATGCTTTTAAGGTTAAAACTGATAAGCAGGTCTTTGCTGCACATAAAATACTGATTGCAACTGGTGGGAAAAGCTGTCCCACAACCGGCTCTAACGGCTATGGATACGAATTAGCAAAACGATTAGGACACACAATTATTCCCCTTAAACCAGCCCTCTCCGCAGTGAAAATAAGAGACTTTTCGGCGTTTGCTAAATGCGCAGGCGTTACGCTAAACAAAGCAAAAATCAGCTATGTCGTTAATGGGAAGAAAAAGGTGTTTGAAGGGGAGTTACTATTTACTCACCAAGGCCTCTCAGGCCCTGTGATAATAAACAATTCTCACACCTTTGAACAGGGGGGTGTAATCAGACTACACCTCGCCCAACAGGACGAGATTAGAGCTACACTCCTTTCAAAAAACAACCAACAAAGAATGACCTATAACACACTCAAAACGCTCGGTATACCTGAATCCTTAGCCAAAACTTTACTAAATAGAGTAAATATCAACATTGAGTCTAAACCTTCAGAACTAAACAAAGTAAAAAGAAATGAGTTAATCACAACCGTCTCAGCAGTTCCCTTTACTATAGAATCGCTCGATAGTTTCAACAAAGCAATGTTAACTGCAGGGGGAGTGTCACTAAAAGAGGTGGCTTCAAAAACTATGGAATCGAAAATAATCTCCGGTCTTTATTTTAGTGGTGAGATTTTAGACTACGTTTTACCGACAGGTGGTTTTAATATTCAAGCAGCATTTTCGACAGGCTATTTAGCAGGTCAATCTGCCAAGAAATCTGTATAATTTAACAAATTGACACATATTTGTCATCAATACCCACTTAAAATCTTATAGCCAATGAACTTACGTAGCCTCATCCTATAGGTATCTAAGGAGAATAGTCGTAGGCGGCTATGACCCGCCTACGACTATTCTCCTTACTTCCCCCTTGGATCAGGGTAAAGTATCGGGATGTTTTTCTGTTGAAAATTTGTAGGGAAAAAGATCTTTTAGGGATAAAAAAATCTTGTCAAAGGGGGAGGGTCGGGTAAAGTCAGTGAGAAAAGTAGTAATATTTAGGTGTAAATTGTTCAAAACAGAGTTTTTTGTTGACAATTTGCACGTTGAGCTATATTGGAAGTGCCCTAGATTAGGAGTAATATACGAAGAAAACAGAGTTTTTGGAAAAGGGGTTTACGATGAAGGAACTTAGATTAGGACTTATTGGATGTGGAAGGATTGCTTTGAAACACTTTGAGGCGGTAGAGCAAGTCGATAACGCAAGATTTGTAACCTGTGCCGATATTATAGAAGAGCGTGCCCAGAAGGCTGCAAAAGAGAATAATTTGGGCTCATATTACGTCGACTATATTGAGATGCTCGATAAGGAAAAGCTCGATCTGGTCGTAATTTGTACTCCAAGTGGTCTTCACCCGGAGATGGGAATTGAGGCTGCTAAGAGAAAGATTAACGTCCTTACAGAAAAACCAATGGGTACTGATCTTGAATCAGCAGATGCAATGATTAAAGCTTGTGATGACAATGGGGTAGAACTCTTTGTCGTTAAACAAAATAGACTTAATCCGACGATGAGTTTGCTGAAAGGCGCTATAGAAAAAGGACGCTTCGGACAAATCTACCTTGCACAGTCGAACGTCTTTTGGCAGAGGCCTCAATCGTATTATGACTCTGCAAAGTGGCGTGGAACTTGGGAGTTTGATGGTGGTGCATTTCTCAATCAGGCGAGCCATTACGTTGACGGTCTTTATTGGCTGATGGGTAAGGTCGATTCGATAATGGCTGAAACTTCTACTTTTGCTCGTAAGATAGAGGCTGAGGATTCAGGTGTAGCAGTATTTAGGTTTGCCAACGGAGCTGTTGGTACGATGAACGTTACTATGCTAACCTATCCGAAGAATTATGAAGGGTCTATCACCATTCTTGGTGAGAAAGGAACTGCAAAAGTTGGTGGAGTGGCACTGAACCGTATGGAGAAATGGGAGTTTGAGAACTATGACGATGAAGACAAACTACTGGAAGAGGTAAACTATCAGCCTCAATCAGTTTATGGCTCGGGACATCTTCCATACTATCAAAACGTGATCGGTAGCCTACTCGGTACTACAACACCGTTTACCAACGGGAAAGATGGACGTCACTCGCTTGAAATAATTCTCGGTATCTATCATTCAGCAAAAACTGGACAGAAAGTAGATCTGCCCTTAAGATAAACTAAGTTAACAAACCAAAGAGAGGTATGAATTGGTCTTAGATAATTATTTTGATAGCCGAAAAGCTATAGTCGAAAGAAAGCTTAAAAGCTATTTAACACCTTCAAAACAGTATCCACAACCACTTTATGAAGCAATTAGATACTCTGTGTTCTCAGGCGGGAAAAGATTGCGCCCTATATTGTTGTTCGCGGCTTTCGAGATGATGAGAGAAAGACGAAACGCAAATATATTGAAACCTATCCTGCCAGCTGCGTGTGCTATCGAAATGGTTCATACCGCGTCTTTAATACACGATGACCTCCCCAGTATCGATAACTCTTACCTCAGAAGAGGTAACCTTAGCACGCACGTAAAGTTTGGAGAAGCTACTGCCATCCTGGCCGGTGATGCACTTATCACAAAAGCTTTTGAAGTGCTTACCGATATTAAAGATAGAGAAAAGGCTGTGACCTGCGTAAACGTGCTCGCCAGAGCAATTTCTACACGTGGCGTGTTGGGGGGACAAACGGTCGACGTTACCGTTACCGGCGTCAGAGCAAGAATAAATGTTCTGAAATATATTCATATGAAAAAGACAGGGTCACTCCTTCAAGCAGCTATGGACCTCGCTTGTGTACTATACGGTGCTGAAGAAAATGTGACCTTAGCACTGCAAGCTTACGCTAATAACGTTGGGCTTGCGTATCAAATTATTGACGATATTCTGGACGAGATAGGGGATGGCGATATACTCGGAAAAGAACCGGGTGAAGACGCCAGAAATAATAAGGCTACCTATTCTGCCGTGCTTGGGCTCGATAGAGCGAGAAAAACTGCAGAAAAATTGCTGGATGACTCTTATAAACTCATCAAAGCTATGCCTTCAAACGAAATATTAGTCGAATACATTAACCTTATCAGGGAGCGCATACCCTTGTGAACTCTTTTCTATTGATAATTAGACCGTTTAATTGTTTATTTATCAGTTTGGCCGTATTTATGGGAGCTATAATCAATAATTATATCTATGATTACCCAATTGTCTTTATAGCAATGATTTCAGCTATGCTGATCGGTGCAGGAGGATATGTCATTAATGACTTTTATGACATCCCTATCGACGCTATAAACAAGCCTAATCGAATTCTGCCGAGTGGGAAAATACCGCCTAAAACAGCGTATCTATACGGAGTATTCCTGTTCGTATTAGGCTTCTCGATAAGCTACTTCACGAAAAACTTATGGGGGATTATTGTCGCTATAACAAACTCTGTACTCCTCTACCTTTACGCTAAAAAAGGGAAGAGAGTGCTAATCGTTAATAACCTCATAGTTGGATATACGACTGCCAGCGCCTTTCTTTACGGCGCTATTATTAACCAAAACGTGAAAAATGTCGTTCCACTTGTACTCTTTACTTTTTTATATACCGTTACACGAGAAATTGTCAAAGATGCTGAAGATTTGGAGGGGGATATGAACTATGGAGCTGATACCTTGGCGACTAAGTTTGGGCGACGTACTGCTGTCTATGCCTCACTTTTTGTAGCGTTGCTGTTAGCTGCTCTGATATATTGCTGTCAGGTGTATGGCTTTTTGAGCTTAGGGCTTGGGAGACTGCTTTTGATCTCGTATACGGTGCCGTTGATAGCAGTTTATCTTCCGCTCTTCAGAGAAATTAGTAAAGAAAAACTGTACAGAGCTTCGCAGATTATTAAAGGACATATGTTTGTACTTCTCTTTGTGATGGTGCTTTATAGATAAAATGGATGAATAGGAATAAGATGAAAGATAACATTTATAAACAAATATTGGATATGCCTAAGCCGGCTCACTTTGTCTTGATTGACCCCGATAAGAGTGGTATTGACGAGGGTATAGATTTAGCTGTTAATGCGGAAAAGTGTGGTGTGGATGCTATTCTGATTGGAAGTAGTATCCATCTTAACGACAACTTGGATGACTTTATACGTGAAATTAAAAGCAAAACTACTATTCCGATCATAATTTTCCCAGGTATATTGAATGTATTCTCATCAAGTGCTGATGCAATTCTTTTTTTGAGTATGATCAGTAGTAGAAATCCACAGTTTCTCATCGGAGAACAAGTTAGAGCCGCACCGATAATTAAAAAGTATGGTCTGGAAACAATTAGCACCGCCTACCTCTTGATTGAATCGGGGAAAATGACGTCAGTGCAATATATGAGTAACAGTATGCCCATCCCACGAAATAAGCCGGATATAATTATAGCCCACGTTTTGGCAGCTGAACTAATCGGAATGAAAGCAGTTTACCTGGAAGCAGGAAGTGGGGCTGACCATACAGTACCGACAGAGGTTATTTCGAGAGTTAAGGAGGTGACGAGTTTACCTCTGATAGTAGGTGGAGGGATAAGGACTCCTGAAGCTGCTGAAAGTATTGCAAAAGCTGGAGCTGATATAGTGGTTACCGGCACTATCTTTGAAAACAATAAAGACTTTAACCTTTTAGCTGAGTTTTGCCAAACAATCCATAAACAGAGAAATGATTGATATACATTCACACGTTTTGTTCGGAGTTGATGACGGGTCTGTTGACCTTGAGAACTCTCTTTACTCGCTGAAGCTTCTGCAAGACGCGGGTGTAACTGACGTCTTCACTACCTCCCACTATATTGTAGGTGAGTATGATCTTCCACGAGAGGAGATTAATCGAAAGTTCAAAGAGCTACAAGAGGCGATTGTAAGAGAAGGATTAACTATCAATATTCATCCAGGGGCAGAGTACTATCTGACCGACGCTAACTCTAAAACAAGTAATTTCGCAGACTACACTTTAGGAAACAGTAAGTACATCCTTGTTGAAACAGCTATGAACGGTTTCCCACATAACCTTTTAGAGACGCTCTACCAATTAGTAGTTAAGGGCTTTAAACCAATCTTAGCACACCCGGAAAGATATTCCGACATCATAAGCAATCCCAAACAAGTAGAAGATTTAATCTATCGTAACGTTTATATGCAGGCAAATGCAGGGAGCTTCTTAGGGTATTATGGTAAAAGCATAGCCAAAACCGTGTGGGAATTGTTTTCCAACGGCTGGATCCATTTTATCGCCTCTGATTACCATTGCCATAGTGATGACTACCCTTTGGCGAGACTCGTTGACGTCTTTTCTCGAGAGTATCCAGAGATCAACTTAGATCTCTATATCAAAGAGAATCCGACCAAGATTATTGCTAATGAGAAAATAGAGTATCTCAGTGCTGGCTTTTCACATCTATCACAAGAACCTGAGAGTTTTATTAGTAGATTACTAAGTATATTCAAGAGATGAACCGGAGAATACTTTTAACTGGTGGTGCGGGCTTCATCGGTAGACGCGTAGCCCAAATTATGACCTCTGAAAAGGTAAACTATACGGCTATAGTACGACCTAACAGTGATGAGAAAAGACTTCAACACTTAACAGGAGCTGCTGAATTAATTCAATTAGACCTCTCCGACATTGAAGGGCTAAAGAACTATCTGGCTAATCAGAAATTTGACGTAATTATCCATATCGGAGCACTGAGAGGAGGACGTAAGTTCTCTGAAAAAGCCTACTATGACACTAACGTAGTAGCTACTGAACAATTAGCAATCAATGCATTACAGAATGACTCACACTTGGTGTTCTGCTCATCTGTAGGGGTGTACGGAGCTATACCTAATGAGCTGCCTGCCAATGTAATGACGAGTTTTAATGAAGATAATTACTATCACTATACAAAGATACATGCAGAAAAAATTATAGCTAAATTCATGCTCAACGGCCTGAAAACTGACATACTTAGACCAGCCGTTACTTATGGTGTCGAAGACTATGGGTTTCCCTATACACTGACTAAGTTGGTACACCGCAAGCTAATGCTATTGCCTAAGGAGACAGTCTGGATAAACTTGGCAAATATTGAGATGGTTGCAGAAGCGTTCTGGCGTGTTGCGAATAGGGAGTATACAGGAGGAAGCGTTTATAATCTGGCTGATAAAGAGCCGGTAAAGTTAAATGAACTGGTTGATTTTATAAGTGAGAGGGTACACGGCAAGAAGTATCCATCTAATCGATATATAAATAGAAATATCTTTGCAATGGGAGAGAAATTGGCAGAGAAGTTACATCAAGAGAATCTTCATAATAGGATAAGGCTTATCAGCAGAAGCTGGTTCTATGATACGTCTGACTTATATCGTGAATTGTCTCTTAAAGGGGGCGAAACAATACCAGATTTCGGAGTAGTAGTAGACTGGTATAAACGGCTCAAGGGGGTCAAGTAGTATGGCAATACCCATTATTAATCAATGGAAGGTTTACTTTTCGGATGAGAATGAAGGGCTTGGCTCGTCGTACGAAAGGATAGTACTCAATAATCTGCTCAGAAGAATTGTTGCAGAACACAATGTTGAGAATATATTAGAAGCTCCTTGTTTCGGCTTTACAGGGTTATCGGGGATTAACAGCATCCAGCTCGCTTCAGACGGTAAGAGAGTAACTCTGGTCGATAATAAAAGTGATCGCATAGTTATGATGGAAAAGGTGTGGCAAGAATTAGGGTTAACGGCGGATATACAACACTCGCAAGACTTTGACTACCTCCCATTTAAAGAAGGAGAGTATGACCTTAGCTGGAACTTTTCAGCCCTTTGGTTTGCTAAGGACTTGGATGTTTTTCTTAAAGAGTTGAATCGAGTGACCTCAAAGGCTATCCTGCTTACTGTCCCAAATAGAACTGGCTTAGGCTACCTCTGGCAAGTATTGATTATGGATAAAAGCCTCAAAGGGAAATATCAGCCTAAGAATATCCGATACAAGCATTTCAATCCTATCTTGGAGAGTTTAGGATGGCGTCTTAAAGAGGACAACTATATAGACTGCCCACCCTGGCCAGATATCGGGATGAAAAAAGAAGACCTGCTGAGAAAGATCGGTCTTAAATTTCTTGTGGGGAGAGGTTCATCGAAAAAGGGGGAGCGGATTACGATTATGGACTACTATAGAGGACAAGACGATAAATTCCCGGATAAGATGATGAAACACTATTGGTTTGAGAGATTACTACCGAGATTTCTAAAAATGTTCTGGGCACATCACCATTATTATTTATACATTAGAGAGTAAACTATAGCTTAACATACCTGATGAAAAAAAAGTATCTAACCATCATAATTAGCCTTATAATAGGAGTTTTAGCCCTTCTTTTGTGGGCAAGTTTTGTAGACTTAAACGTGGTTAAACAGAACTTTAAGAGCTTACGAATAGAATACATCCTTTTAGCCTCTGCTTTATATATTTCAGCCTATTTCGTCCGAGCTCTAAGGTGGAAAAAGCTGTTAGGTGGAGTTCTCACAATATCTGTGGCTCAGGCATTTTTTGTGTCAATGGGTGGTAATTTGACAAACTACCTGATACCTATAAGAGCTGGTGACTTAGCAAGGTCAATATTTCTTAAGAAGAGCACAGGGGTCAGGGTATTCGAGACGCTCCCCTCTGTTTTCATCGACAAGCTATTTGATATGTTGGGTATATTTGTCGTCGTGGCGCTTATTTTGTTACTCCAGATCAAGTTGCCACCAGCCCTCAACTACCTCTTGATTTTAATTGCAATTCTATTTATACTCAGTATTCTGTTTTTGATAGTGTCTGTGAGGTATAAAGATGGAGTGTTGAAGTTTTTCAGGCGACTCAGCTTCATTATACCCCGTCGCTACGAAGATAAAGTTGAAGAAATTTTGGAAGTTTTCATTTCAGGGCTTGATCTGTTTAGGGAGCGTCGAGGAGTTTTAATAAACTCTATATTCTACACACTTTTAGCGATTATTTTAGACAGTCTGTTTTTCTACTCTCTATTCTTTGCTTTTAGGGTGCCGGTCAACTTTTTATATGTATTACTTGGGTACACTTTGATATATTTATCGTATGCCATACCTCATCCACCGGCGCAGATAGGTAGTAATGAATTGATAATGGTATTGATATTTGGGGTCGGTTTTGGGATGGAGGTTGACAGTGTCAGTTCGATAATGTTATTTTCTCACATCTTGACAGGATTCCTGATTATAGTAATTGGTTTAATGTCATATAGTTATGCAGGGATGCGTTTGATAAACATCTTTAGTGAAGGAGAAGAGTTGAATGAGTAATGAGAAAGATAGAATGTTGTTGTTAGAGAGACTAAAGTCTGATAAACAGTTGATTTTGCAAGAGATTAGGAAAGTTATTATTGGCCAAGACAAGGTAATAGATGAGATATTGATCGCTCTGTTTGCCAACGGACATTGCCTTATAGAGGGTGTTCCTGGATTAGCCAAGACTCTCTTGATTTCGACCTTAGCAAAGACGTTGAATCTTAAGTTTAGTCGCATCCAGTTTACGCCAGACCTTATGCCTTCAGATATAACAGGCACCGATATACTCGCCGAAAGTAAAGAGAACGGAAAGAGATATTTTGAGTATATCCAAGGGCCTGTTTTTGCTAACATAATTTTAGCAGACGAAATCAATAGAACCCCGCCAAAGACTCAGTCAGCTTTGCTTCAAGCTATGCAGGAATATCAAGTGACGGCTGGTAATCATACTCATGATCTTGAGAAACCGTTCCTTGTTCTTGCAACGCAAAATCCGATAGAGCAGGAGGGTACGTATCCACTTCCAGAAGCTCAGCTGGACCGTTTTATGTTCAATATAAATATCTACTACCCAACCTATGAAGAGGAAAAAGAGATAGTGCTTAAAACAACTTCGGAGACTACAAAAGAAATCAACTCGATACTCTCTCCCAACGATATTTTAGCAATGCAGCAGATGATTTTGACGCTGCCGGTCAGTGAGCATGTATTAGACTTTGCGGTTAAATTGGCACGCTCGACAAGGCCTGATTCAGCAGAATCGCCCGACTTTGTGAAGAAATGGGTAAGTTGGGGTGCCGGTCCTCGAGCCTCTCAATATTTGGTGTTAGCTGCTAAGACGAGAGCGGCTTTGGATGGGCGAGTTACCCCTTCTGAGGAAGATGTAAAGCAGGTTGCGATAATTGTATTGCAACACCGTGTGATAGTCTCTTTTGCCGCTGAAGCTGAAGGGATCAATGCGCAGCAAGTGGTACAGGAGCTGCTTAAGCATTTGGCTTAGGGCAAATTTTAGATAGAATATAGATAGATAAATATGGACAGGAGGAGCGATGTTAACTGAGAAGCAGAAGTTGGAAGAGATTATTAAACTTGGCAACTTGATGACCCAAATTAAGGACGTGGATATTCTTATGGAGACGATTCTGTCTGAAGCAAAGAAATTTACTCAGGCAGACGCAGGCTCGATTTATAGATGTGAAGAGAATACGCTCTTTTTTAACTATACGCAGAATAATACTCTGCTCAAAAGGTTGGAGCCTGGTAAAAAGCTGATTTATAGTACGTTTAAGATGCCTATAGACTCAAAGTCTATTGCTGGATATGTTGCAGAAACTGGGCAGATTTTGAATTTACCTGATGTCTATCATTTACCTCAAAACGTGCCTTATAGCTTTAATAAAGAATTCGATAAAACGTCAGACTATAAAACTACATCAGTCTTAACGATTCCGCTCAAAACAAACGGAGATCGTATCGTCGGAGTGTTACAATTGATCAACGCTCAGGATGACTATGGGGAAATAATACCTTTCCTTGAAGAGGATATACCTTTAGTTAAACATTTCGCTAACAATGCTGCAGTGGCACTTGAAAGAGCTGAGATGACCAGAGCAATTATTCTTAGAATGATCAAGGTTGCCGAGCTTAGAGACCCTAAAGAAACCGGTGCGCACGCTAACAGAGTAGGTGCTTATTCAGCGGAAATTTACGAGGAATGGGCTACCCGGAAAGGTAAAGAAACTCTCGAAATAAAGCGAAATAAGGATACCATAAGGATCGCAGCAATGCTCCACGATATTGGAAAAGTCGCCATACCTGATGCAATATTGAAAAAACCGTCGAAACTGACTGATGAGGAATATGCTGTGATGAAAACACACGCCTGTGCAGGTGCTCAACTGTTTATGAATAAACAGTCAGAACTTGATGAAATGTCTCAAGAAATTGCCCTGAATCACCACGAAAGATGGGACGGCTTTGGCTATCCTGGGCACGTTGACTTCGAAACAGAGGAACCTTTGCCAGGCTTCAAGTTAGAGAATGGGAAGGCGAGAGGCAAAGAGAAAGAAGAGATCTCTTTATGGGCCAGAATAGTTTCAATTTCAGACGTTTATGATGCTTTATCCTCTCGACGCTCCTATAAATCTGCCTGGACAGAGGAAGATGTAATAAACGAAATGGTTAATCAAGCTGGTAAACAATTCGATCCTGAACTAATCGATATCTTTGTTGATATTATTGATGTTCTTAGATCTGTCAGACAGAAATATCCAGACGAGGAAGCACAATAGTCTGAAACATAGTTTTCCCTACTATCTTCTTAGGGGGATATAAGGGGTAATACCGTAGCCGGCCCATAGCCGACTACGGTATTACTGGTTACTTACTCCATAGTAGGCATATAGTTAGCTTGTTTTTGACAAAGTAACGGTAGGCAGATCTTTTTTATTCGATTCCAATAAGGACAGTGTATTGCTTCATTGAATTTAAAGAGTTCGTATAAGACAAAGCTTAATTCAATAAGAGAAAAAGAGCTTAGTTTCTCTTATTAACATCGCTAATCAGGTAGATAGTTCTGTTGTTTTTATCCCTTACTTTTCTGATTATATACGGTTTTTCTTCAGGTAGTTCTGAAAGTTCGTTAACTTGGAATGCTTGCCCATCTTCAAATCCTTGCGAGACGTTTTGTTTCATACCTAAGGCGATGCCCTGGTCAAGTGGCAGTTCAATTTCAGTTTGTCTTTTTTCAGCCAGTAGTTGTTCGAAGTCTATAGCTTCGGTTTTCACCACTCCGGTTTTGTAGAGTAGATTGTTGTGCAAGTTATTTGCCAGTGATGGGTTGTAGATCATAACAATCGTAAAGATAGATACAACGATGCCAAGGCTGCTTGTAACTTTTAATGTAAGCTCTACTCTTCTTCTTTTTTCATAGATGCTTCTTCTCAGGTTGTGCTTAAGTCTGACAGAGAATGGGCAAGGGTGCACTTCAGGCACTCTTATATTTTCAAGATACTTTTCGACCGACATTTTCAATAACCTCTTTAGGTAATGATTGTTCTAATTTTTTCAAGGCTCTATGCAAAATAACTCTTACGTAACCCTCTTTTTTGCCGAATATTTGTGATATTTCCTCAAAGCTTTTTTTCTCCATATACCTGAAGACGATCACATCTTGATCCCTTTGTGGGAGCATCTTGATATATTTATGAAGAAAGTCATAAGACTGTGCTTCTTCATAGGTTACAGAACCGTAAGGTTCGTCGGACTCGTGAATAAGTACACCTACTAATTTACGTTTTCTCTCTTCACGACGATAATAATTGCTGATTTCATTCATTGCTATTCTGTAGAGCCAAGAGGAAAATGGTACCGAGCGCCATTTAAATGTATGAAGTTTACTCATTGCCTTGTAGAAGACATCTGATACAACTTCGTTAGCGATATCCCTATCCCTAACTCGCAACATAACAAACTTATAGATCTGTAGAAAATATTTGTCGTACAAGTAGTCGAATGCTGATACATCAGTTTTGGCTTTAGCTATGATTTCTTGCTCGTTCATATTCCCCTCTTTTATCTTTATAACGCCGAACGACCTTTTACGTTTCAAACAGAGTACTGTCCAGGGAAAAGTTTGAAATGTTTATGTCGTCTCGAAAGTTTTGGATGCTAAATCATCTGTCGTTAAAATACAGAGATGGGATTGTTACTCCCATCTCCGTGTCGGTTTATATTATACCAATGTTTGTAAGAACTTAAGTCTTCCTTCCATCAATAGCGATGCTTGCAGATTGATGCATCACATCTACTAAATGCCTGTTGTTTTGGGCTAAACTGTATTGATATGAATTAGGAAGTCTTCTCTAAACATCTCCAATGCGCTCTTAACTGGCAATAATGCTGACTGTCCAAGGGCACAAAAAGAGGTGGCGTTCATAGTCTCTGCAATCAGAAGCATGTTGTTTAGATCTTCCTCTGTAGCTTTACCCCTCTTTATGGTTTTGATTATTTTGTAGAGCTGTTCATAGCCGTTGGGACAAGGTGCACACTTACCACAAGATTCATGACGGAAGAATATTACTATTGATTCCAACATGTCCAACAAGCTCATTGAGTCGTTTATTACAAGTATGGCTCCAGAACCTAAAACAGCTTTATATTCTGCAAGGTTGTGGAAGTCCATTTTGACATCTAACATTTTGTCGCTTAAGAATACACCGGCAGCACCACCAACTAATGCGGCTTTGAACTTACTCCCTTTCTTCATACCACCACCATATTTATTGATGATTGTGCGTAGAGTGGTTCCCATTTCAACTTCGCATAGACCTGGTACCGAGACATCACCAAGGATGGTGAATACCTTAGTGCCAGGACATTCCGGGGTTCCGATTGCCTTATACCAAGCGGCACCGTTTTTGATAATTGACGGCACGTTAGTTATTGTTTCAACGTTGTTTACAACTGTTGGATGTTGCCAGAAGCCCTTCTGTCCAGGGAATGGTGGTTTGCTTCTTGGTGTACCTCTGTTACCTTCCATCGATTCGATAAGAGCAGTCTCTTCGCCGCAAACATAGGCGCCGGCTCCCACACGGATATCGATAGATAGATTAAAGCCAGATCCTAAGATGTTCTCACCAAGTAGACCATACTCCTCAGCTTGCTTTATGGCATTTCTTAGCCTGGAAATACAGAGCTTATACTCTCCTCGAACATAGATAAATGCCTTGGTAGCACCTATTGCTCTGGCGGCAATCATAGTACCTTCTATTAGCTGATGAGGATCACCCTCCATAATCAAGCGATCTTTGAAAGTTCCTGGCTCCCCTTCGTCAGCGTTTATTACGACATATTTTTGTTTATCTTCTAATGGGGCGGTGAAGCTCCATTTTAAGCCGGTGGGAAATCCTGCTCCTCCTCTACCTCTAAGACCTGAGTCCTTAACGGTTTGCACCACTTCCTCAGGGGTCATATTGAGTAGGACCTTTTCCCAAGCTTCATAACCGCCGCGGCCTAAGTAATCATAGATCTCATCAGGGTTAATTATTCCAGAGTTTTGAAGTACTATTCGTCTATCATAGTCGAGAGGGATATCTTTTTTGATACTCTCTTCTAAGACAAGTCCTTTAACCACACGCCCTTTAACAAGGTGTTCTTCAACGATTTCGGGTATAAGAGCAAGAGTTATGTTTCCGTATACGACATTATCAGGGTAAACTACCATACATACGCCTTGATCGAAAAAGCCTAAGCTACCTGTCTCTAAGACGTTAATTTCATCTACTAAGTTATTCTTTCGTAACTCATTTCTGAGCGCTTGAATGACTTCTTTTGAGCCGGCCAACAAGGATGACTCATCGGTTGAAACTAAAATATGACCTCTGAAATAATTCATTTGCTCTCCTCCTGTATGTTTTTAATGATCTTCTCTACCTTTTCTTCATTGAGGTCGGCATAAAAATCATTGTTAATCATCATTACAGGAGCGTTTCCGCACAACCCTAAGCAAGCACATAACTCTAATGTGAATAAACCGTCGGCGGTCGTCTCACCTGTCTGAATATTTAGTGTTTTCTTAAGCGCCTTGAGGATGGTGTTAGCCCCCTTTACAAAACAAGGGGGAGATTCACATAAGCGAATAACATACCTCCCTCTCGGCGTTGTGCTATACATTGTGTAGAACGTAAGGACACCGTAGATGTGATTGGTTGGAATTCTAAGATAATCAGACACTTCTTTAATGGCTTCTTCGGACACGTAGTTCTGTGGGTGGTTATCTTGTATCTCGTGAAGAATATAGATTAAATTATCTTTTGTTGGTGGATATTTATCAAATATTTTCTGATACATAGCACTTCTCCCCTGCTAAGTTCTTTAAACTCAATTAACTACACACATTTCCATGAAAGCAAAGTGGAATTGCGGGTTTTACTCGGAAGCAACAACAAAATCTGTTACTACACGACCGTTAACTATATGTTCAGATACAATTTTTCTCGCTTTTTCAGGATTCAGGTACCCATAAGTTACTGTAGGTTTACCTTCCTCAATAATATCAGCAACTGGCTCCATAGAGGATAACCCTTTTTCACCAGTTTGAGTAACTAAGATATCCTTCAAAGTACGCTTCTCAATCTCTTCTATGAAAGTTTTCATTACATCACGAGCGCCCATAGCTATGCCAGAAGTACCCATTCCAACGACAATTTTGACGCGGCTTTCGCTTCCACGCAACTTCATATCTTGCTGAGCTTTCTCGCGGATCTTTCTAAGTTCTTCTAATGATTTCATACTCTACTCCTCATCGTTATTTTATTTATTGTTTTATAGTTTGATTAACACGTCAACACCAACGCTCAAGGTTACCCTAAGAATGGGTATCTATAGTCTGTTGGTGGTGCAAAAGTCTCTTTTATTGAGCGAGCGGAGATCCAGCGCTGTAAGTTAAGTGCTGATCCAGCTTTGTCATTAGTACCTGATGCTCTACTTCCACCAAATGGCTGCTGACCAACTACTGCGCCGGTTGGTTTATCATTGATATAGAAGTTACCAGCGGAGTGTCTAAGTGCGTTACAAGCTTGATGGACGGCAATTCTATCTTGCGCGAAAATTGAGCCTGTGAGTCCGTATGGTGATGTTGTATCACAGAGGGTCAAGACTTTATCGAACTCTTTTTCTGGATATACGTAGACAGTGAGAACAGGGCCGAAAAGCTCTTCTTGCATTGTGACGTAGTGTGGGTTAGTGGTTTTGATGATAGTCGGTTGGATGAAATAGCCAACGGAGTCATCATAAGTTCCGCCACTAACAACTTCAGCGTCATTAGCTTTTTTAGCTCCATCAATATATGAAGCGAGTTTATCAAAGCTTGTTTTATCGATCACGGCGTTCATAAAGTTTGAGAAATCTTGAACGTCGCCAACTTTGACGGTGTCGAGCATCTCTTTCATCAACTTAATCCATTCAGGGTAAAGAGTGTCGGGGATATAGAGTCTTGAGAGGGCGCTACATTTTTGGCCTTGGAATTCAAAGGCGCCTCTTAAGCTGGCTACTGCAAGTGCTTTAACGTCTGCAGAAGCGTGGGCTACTATAAAGTCTTTTCCACCTGTTTCGCCAACGATACGTGGGTATGTTTTATAGTTATCTATGTTACCTGAAATCCTCTTCCAAATAGAGTTAAACACACCTGTGCTACCGGTAAAGTGAACACCTGCCAAGTCTGGAGAGTCGACAATAAGGTCACCAATTTCGCTTCCTGAGCCGGGAACAAAGTTGATAACACCGTCGGGTAGTCCAGCCTCTTGTAATATTTTCATAATAAAATATCCGCTGTAAACTGATGTTGAGGCAGGTTTCCAGATGGCGGTATTTCCCATCAATGCAGGAGCAGTAGGGAGGTTACCGGCGATTGAGGTAAAGTTAAACGGTGTGATAGCAAAGACGAACCCTTCAAGGCCTCTATATTCTGAGAGGTTCCATTCACCTTTGGGTGACACTAAGGGTTGTTGTTCGTATATTTGTTGTGCGTAATAGGGGTTAAAGTTCCAGAAGTCGATCAGTTCAGCTGCTGCGTCGATTTCTGCTTGGTGAGCGCTTTTACTTTGGCTAAGCATAGTAGCGGCATTTAGTATAGGTCTATATTTTGTGGAAAGAAGTTCTGCTGCTTTCAAGAAGATAGCTGCACGGTGTTGAAATGGCATAAGTTCCCATTCTTTTCTTGCGTTGAGTGCAGAGTTAATAGCATCTTTGATATTCTCTTTGTCAACTTTATGGTATTTCGCCAACTTCTTCTTATGGTTATGCGGTTGGATACAGTTACCGGTCGAGTTAGTAAACACTTCTTTACCGTTAATAATTGCGGGGATTTCAAAATAGTCGTTATCAAGTTCAGCAAGTTTTTGCTTAAGTAAATCTCTCTCTGCAGACCCTGGAGCGTAGGGTTTTACAGGCTCGTTAACGGGTTTCGGGATTGAAAAGTACATTTAAACCTCCAATGTAATAAGTTAGTATCAGGCAAGGGGAGGGTGATTTGGTTACGTCAAATTTAATTAAAAAAGACCTAAATATCATTCCATACCTCGCCTTCTTGTTTTGCACGTGGACGTTCTAATTTGCCACGCTCATCTTTTGCTCAGCTTTTTACAGGTGAACAAACCTCTTATATTGACTCACCAACTACTCTATTTCTGTTTTGGAGTCAAGTAAAAAAGAGTTAATAAGAGTTGGTCTCTTGACCCTAAGCAGAAATAGAAATTTGTTGAGATAATTTAGAGGGTAAATGATTAAAATAAAGGGGGTAAAATCCTTGAAGTGTAGAAAAAAATTGACAAAATAGACATCAAATTCAAGTTCTGAAGCAGCTTTTATTTAATAAGGGGGATATTTTGGTTAACGAATTGATTAGAAAGAATAGGAGTTATCGTCGGTTTGACGGCTCACACAAAGTTTCAGATAGTATTTTGTTTGAGTTGGTTAACAATGCTCGTCTCTCCTCGTCGGCAGCTAATTTACAGCCGTTACGTTATATGATAGTAAACAGTGCTGAGAAGGCTCAAGCGGTTTATGATACGGTAAAGTGGGCTGCTTATTTGCCGGATTGGGCGGGACCTAAGGTGGATGAGCGTCCATCGTCTTATATAGTGATTCTCGGTGATAAGAGTTATCCAAATTATCATTACATTGATGCAGGAATTGCTGTTCAGTCTATTTTATTAAGTGCTGTCGAGAAGGGGTTGGGTGGCTGTATCTTTGCATCGACAGATAAGGCAAAGTTGAGGGAAGAGCTCGATATAGACGTGGACTTAGAGGTTATTTTAGTTTTAGCGATCGGAAAGCCTACCGACAAGGTTATTCTGACAGAACTACCTCCGGAAGGAGACGTAAAATATTGGCGTGATGACTCTGATATTCACTACGTACCGAAGCGAAAATTAGAGGACATTATTGTCGCAACTTTTTCAGAACGAAACGAGTAAACATCACCATGCGTACGGCACTAATATCTTTACTTATTATTTTGATTGTGTTTTATCAGTATTTTTTAGATCACAAGCTTAACGAACACAAGTTTGGCCAGGTATTATCCAGCTTGATCAACATCTTCTGGAGCTTGTCGATTATATCTATAATTGCAGTCTTAATCCTGGAGAATCATAATCCTACCAAGACTTTATCGTGGATCATAGTATTCTTTTTCTTACCTCTTGTTGGATTAATCCTCTATTTTGTTTTCGGCAAAAATGTTCGCAAAAGCAAGATATACAATAAAAAAGAGACAGAAGACTATCTGAAAATAGAACATCTCGTAGAGATAGAGGACGATTATCACGGGGATATCGAGTACGCCTTAAGCCAAAACAACCTCATTCGACAGGTTAATAAACTGCTGGAAAACAACAATAAAGCATTTTTGACTCACCGTAATAGTATTGAAGTATACTGTGACGGGGTAGATGCGATCGATGCTATATGTGAGGAGATTGACAAAGCTAAGGAGAGTGTCCATTTTCAATTCTACATTATAAGGAGCGATGAAACAGGAGAGCTTGTCAAAAAGCACCTGATCAAAAAAGCGAGTGAGGGTGTTCAAGTCAGAGTTTTGTATGACGCAGTTGGCAGTTGGACTCTGACAAAAGAGTATATAGAATCTATGCGACAAGGGGGTGTGGAGGTAGTTCCTTTTTCACCAGTTAAGTTCCCATTTATAAGCAGCAAGTTGAATTATCGTAATCACCGTAAGATAGTTGTCATTGATGGCAAAGTAGGTTTTGTAGGGGGGATCAACATTTCAGATAAGTACCGACATAAACCAAAATATTGGCGTGACACTCATTTACGGTTAAAGGGTGATGCGGTTCATTCTTTGCAGGCCATATTTGCCAACGATTGGCTCTTTAGCACGGGTAAGGATTTGTTTGTTAAGAGTTATTTTCCTCAGATTGAGGAGAAGCAGCTCAATCCGATCCAGATTATATCCAGCGGTCCTGACTCCAACTGGGACACGATAATGCAGGGTTATTTTGCGATGATTTCCTCTGCCGAGGAGTATATTCATATCACGACCCCTTATTTAATATTAAATGAAAGTCTTTTAACTGCTATTAAGGTCGCTGCATTAAGTGGCATAGAAGTGAAAATAATAGTTCCTGGAGAGCCTGATCATAATGTTGTATATTGGGCATCCAGATCGTATTACAAAGAGCTTTTACGATCGGGTGTACGTCTTTATGAATACCAAAACGGCTTCATACACTCTAAGATTTTATCGGTTGACGGTATAGTCACTACGATAGGCTCCGCAAATATGGATATACGCAGCTTCATCCACAATTTTGAAGTGAACGCGGTGATCTACAGTATGGAGTTGACGGAGAAGATGAACAAGATATTCTTAGAGGATATGAGCAACAGTAAAGAGTTGTCATTAGAGGATTTGAAGAAGAGAAAGGTATTGGAGAAGATGCGTGATTCAACAGCTCGTTTATTTTCTCCTCTCTTATAACGGTATAAAAACAAGTGTGAAAACATAGGAGAATAAAATGAACTTAGGATGTCATATCTCAATATCCAACGGAATGGAGCTGATTTTCGAGCGTGCTGAAGAGGCTACCGCCAAATCAATCCAAATATTTGTTACTAATCAAAATCAGTGGTCTACAAGAACCCCTAAGCCGGATGAGGTTGCCGCTTTTTTAGAAAACAGACAGGAGTTTAATCCCTACACAATAGTGACACACAGTCGATATCTCATTAATTTGTGTAGCAATGACAAGGAAAAAGAGGAGAAATCGGTTAACGCTTTACGTGATGAATTGGCTCTTTGCGTTGAGTTTAAAATCCCTTATATAGTTTTGCATCCGGGATCGCATCTCGGTGAGGGAGAGGAGTGGGGGTTAGTAAAGATAGTTCAGAATTTAGATTTAATCATCGATGAATTCCCTGAGCTAACCACAAAAATACTGCTTGAAACTACTGCAGGCCAAGGGACTAACCTCGGTTACAAATTCGAACATCTAAACTATATCTTGGAAAACACTCGCTATCCAGAGTGTATGGGTGTCTGTTTCGACACTTGCCACACTTTTGTTGCCGGTTATGACTTGAAAGATGACTACGATGGGGTGTTTGAAGAGTTTGATAGAATCGTCGGCTTAGACCAATTGAAAGTGTTTCACCTCAACGATACTAAGAAAGGGTTAGGCTCAAAGGTAGATAGACACGAGCATATCGGAAAAGGGCAGCTCGGTATCGGTGCTTTTGAAAGATTAATGAATGACCCTCGCTTTAAAGAGACACCGATGATCCTGGAAACACCGCAAGGTAAGGACTACGAAATGGATAAAGAAAACTTGAGAGTCCTTCGTGGTTTAAGGAAGTGAGACAGATGGAAAACATTGATCTAATCAGACAAGAGGCTCGAGCAATAATTAAACAAGCGGGCGAGATAATTCTTCAAGAGAAGAGAAGTCTTATGAAGATTGTCACGAAAAGCAACGAGTTTGACCTCGTCACCCAGCTCGACTTGAAAATAGAGAAATTTCTTAAGGAAGAGCTAAGTAAACTACTTCCCGATAGTAAATTTATCGCTGAAGAGACTGACTCTAAGCTGAAAGAGTATCCTCTATTGTGGGTGATAGATCCGCTTGATGGCACGACTAACTACGTGCATAATTTGCCGTTTTTTGCAGTGTCGGTAGCTCTGATGATTGATAACAGGCTTGAGCTCGGATTTGTTTACAACCCTGTAATGGACGAGTTTTTTGAAGCGGAGAGGGGTAAAGGAGCGTTACTCAATGGTGAAAAAATATCGGTATCAACTACTGATGAGCTATCCAAAGCCTTATTAGCAACGGGATTCGGATATAACTATGAGACTGCTGAAGAAAATAATTTGAAGTTCTTTGACCATTTTCTGATGAAAGGACACGGAATTAGACGGTTGGGGAGTGCTGCTATCGATTTATGTTATGTAGCTTGTGGAATATATGGTGGATATTGGGAATGGTATTTGTCACCTTGGGATGTCGCAGCAGGTATTTTGATAGTAAAAGAGGCTGGCGGAAAAGTTTCAAAGATAGATGACTTACCATACAATTTTGGCGATCTGAATATTTTGGCTACTAACGGGAAAATTCACGACAGAATGGTCGAGGAATTTTCAAAGGTCTAATAGGTTATTCAGAGTGGGTCTTATTTGTCATCGTGCTTCATAAAACAGGTTTTCCGAGAATGACAATACATGCTCAACTTGATAGAATGCAGGCAATTTTAGTAAATTAGCCTTAAAAAAGCAATAAATCCTAACCAAACAATCAATTAGCAATGGTCAACTAAGGAGTAAGTAAGGAGTAATGTCGTAGGCGGCCCCGACCCGCCTACGACATTACTCCTTACTTATCCCTATGATGAAGGTATAAAAACAGGGGGATAATTGTGCATTATCTACTAATCGTCTCGATAATTTGGGGTTTTTCTTTTGGCATAATCAAGCATCAATTGGTAGGGTTGGGGAGCTCATATGTTTCTTTCATACGGCTTTTTTTATCAGCGATAGTATTTCTCCCATTTTTGCGGTTAAAAGATATGAAGCTCAAAACGGTAACTCAGCTGGCGCTGATAGGTGCGATTCAGTTTGGTTTGATGTATCTTTGTTATATTGAATCTTTTCGTTACTTAGAGTCATATGAGGTAGCGCTTTACACTGTATTCACCCCTATTTACGTGATAGTTTTCTATGGTTTATTAAAAAGGGAGATACACCTGCTTTATACAGTTTCTGCTGTTTTAGCTGTAATCGCAGGCTTATTAATGAATTACAAACTTATCCATCTACCTAATAGCTTTTTTGGATTCATCTTAGTTCAGCTGTCAAATTTAGCGTTTGCGTTCGGACAGGTTAACTACAAACTCATTGATTTGAAAGGGGTTAAGCAGCATCAAATATTTGCACTACTTTATCTCGGAGGCTCCATAGTTGCTTTTATTCCAGCACTTTTTAAAAGTGAGATTGTTTCAGTTAACATGGAGCAATTTTTGGCGTTAGTTTATCTTGGCGTAGTCTCGTCAGCGCTCTGCTTTTTTCTATGGAGCGTCGGCTCCAAAAAGACAAACGCAGGCAATCTATCAGTATTTAATAACTTAAAGGTGCCGATAGCCGTTTTGATTTCAGTTTTGATATTTAAGGAGCGGGTGGATATGAATGTATTGTTGAGTGCCAGCTTGATTTTTGCTATTGCTTTAGTGCTCAACGAGTTACCATTTTTTAAAAGTTGGTTTAAGAAGAGGAAGTAAGGTTATTTCGCTCATCAACATTCCAAATAAAAAGGGCAGTCGAAATGACTGCCCTATATTTATCTATTAACTTTGCTCTAATTATCTGTTGTCGGCAATTTCGCGTCCTTTAGCCATTGCTTCGAGGTTTGAATTGACTACTGCATCCCCTTTGCTACCAAAGATGAATTTAATTCCTTCTTGGAACTTTTCGTAAGGGAGGTCGATATATTTAGTAACCGCTCCGAGAACTACCATATTCATAGCCCTTGGCGCACCCAAATCTTTAGCGATTTGGTCAGCGTCGATGAGGATATGGTTAGGCACTTCTTTAATTCGGCTAATAATAGCATCTTTTTCTGGGTAGTCGGTGGTATTGATAAACGGGGTAGTATTAGTTATAAGCCACCCTTGTTTATTAAGATAGGGGAGGTATCTCAAAGATTCCATCGGTTCAACAGAGACTATTAAGTCGGCATTTCCGGATGGAATAAGGTCAGAATATATTGGTTTATCAGAGATTCTGAGGTGTGATTGAACGTCGCCACCTCTTTGGCTCATACCGTGCACTTCCGCCTGTTTGAGGTTGAGATTTGACTCCAAAGCAGCATACCCGATTATTGTCGCGATAGATAGGATACCTTGTCCACCTACGCCTGCAAGTATAATATCAGATTTCATCTTCTCCTCCTATTCTTTTCTCATTCTTCTGGTCATCGTTTGAACACACTCACGACGAGGAATTATCACAGAAACACCTTCATAGGCTAATTCCTCTTTGAGAACTTGAACTATTTCAGCGTGATTACGGGAAAGTGGATTTACAACCCTGATGTGCTCTTTTTCAACACCAATTCCGATACAAATCTCTTCCAACTTGCCAAAGCCAGGAGAGTCTTGACCGCCAGTCATAGCTGTGGTGTGATTATCGAGGATTAACACGACGATGTTAGATTTTTCGTTGACCGCATCAAGAAGACCTGTCATTCCTGAGTGAGTGAAGGTTGAGTCGCCGATTACCGCAATCGAAGGGAAAAGACCGGCGTCAGCAGCACCTTTTGCCATAGTGATTGAAGCTCCCATATCAACACAGCTGTTAATAACTCTGTATGGGGGTAGTGCACCTAAGGTGTAGCAACCGATGTCGGCAAATACGTGACCGTTGCCGTAGTCTTCCATAACCTCTTTCAAAGCGTTGTAGCTATCGATGTGTGGACATCCGAGACAAAGCTTGGGTGGACGAGCAGTTACCACTTCAGGAATTGCCTCACCTGATAAGTCATCCATTCCGAGAGCTATGCGCACAAGGTTAGGGTTGAGTTCACCGTCACGAGGTAAAGAGCCGTCCATTCTTCCTTTGATTTTTAAAGGTTTGTTGAGAAATCCACGTAACATCTCTTCCACAATCGGAGCTCCCTCTTCTAAAACGAGTATTGTATCACACTCTTTAGTTAGTTTTTCGACGTAGTTGTAAGGGAGTGGGTATTGAGAGACTTTTAATATTGGGTATGGACAGCCATTCTCTTGGTAGTTTTCCATCAGGTAGTTGTAAGCCAAGCCACAAGCAATTATACCGATTTTTTTATCGGTCCCGTCAATGTATTGGTTAAATGATGAGGCTTCGGACTCTTTTAAAAAGTCTTTTTGCATCTCTAAGTGTAGCTTGTATTTGCGACGTGCGATACCTGGTAGCATTACGTATTGTAAGGGGTCTTCAGGTAGCTTGATTTCTTTTTCGGGGAGAGTAGATTTTCTTACAATTCCTGCCCTTGAGTGAGCTAATCGGGTAGTGAATCTAATCATTACCGGTACTCGGAATTTTTCAGAGAGCTGGAACGCATAAAACGCCATATCATAGGCCTCTTGCTGATTACCAGGCTCTAAGATTGGAATCATCGCATACTTGCCAAAAAACCGTGAGTCCTGCTCATTTTGAGATGAATGCATTGAAGGGTCGTCTGCAACAGTGACAATCATTCCACCGTTAACACCTGTCAAAGCTGAATTCATAAATGGGTCTGCCGCGACGTTTAAGCCGACGTGCTTCATAGACACCATCGTCCTTTTACCTGTATAAGACATCCCGAGAGCTGCCTCATATGCAGTCTTTTCGTTTGCTGACCATTCATTGTGAATATTTCTTTCCTTTGCTTCAGAGCTCTTTTTGATATACTCTGTGATTTCGGTAGATGGGGTGCCCGGATATGCATAAACACCGGATACACCGGCATCCAACACACCTTGAGCTAATGCCTCATTACCAAGTAAGAGTAATTTCTGCATAGCTTCCTCCTTTTATTCATTAATTTTTCTAAAGACAGTTATAATTCCCTCTGTAATCTGCAAGCTTTTTCGTGCAACTGAGAGAAACTTAAAGTTATTCATAGCCATTGATATAGTTATAGATGAAAGGTTTCCGGTAATAAGTCTTCAAGGATTGCTGACCTTTCACGGTCATTATTAGCGTAAAGAACCTTCATCTTAGGTGAGAACTCTATAAGAACTTGGCGACACGCACCGCAAGGGGAGAATAGCTTGTCAGAATCAACGTAAATGGCTATCGCTACGTATTCTTTTTCTCCAGCACTAACCGCTTGAGCAAGAGCGCTACGCTCAGCACAAATTGTTAATGAGTATGAGGCGTTTTCTATATTGCAACCTGTGAAGATTTTGCCACTCTTAGCGAGTAAAGCCGCGCCAACCTTATAGCCTGAGTAAGGGGCGTAGGCATTTTGTGAAGCAAGCTTAGCTTTTTCTATTAAACTTCTTTCATTGTCTGTCATAAAGCACCCCCTAATAATGGTATTTTTTTCCGTTTATGATTGTAAAAGAGCGATAGATTTGCTCTAACAAAATTATACGTGTCATTTGGTGGGTAAAGGTCATCTTTGATAACGAAAGATGTAGGTCTGCTCGGTTTAATATGTTTTGAGATAGACCGTATACTCCGCCAATGATGAAAATTAAGTCGAGTGAGCTGTTTTTCTCTTCAATAATTTTCGCAAAATCCTCTGATGAGTATTGCGTTCCTTTGTAGTCCAAGGTGACTAAAAAGAGAGGCTTAGAACTTTTCTTCAGCCTTTCATTTAAATAATTTTCGATTATTTTCCCCTCTTTGTCTACCACTATCTCTCGATTGCTCGACTTGGTAAGGGGTACGTCCGGCAGGTAAACGAGGTCAACTTTAGAGAATGGTGAAAGTCTTTTACAGTATTCATCACTAACCTCTTTGATATAGCGGTCTTTATTTTTACCGACCGAGACAATTGAGATGCCCATCTATACTACGCTGATAAAATGCCAAGCGCCATTGAGAGCATTTTGGTTTCCGCATCGTCAGCACGAGATGCAATAAGAATAGGAACTGCAGCACCCATCACTACGTGAGCAACACGATAACGACAATAGTAGGTGAGCGACTTACCAAAAATATTGCCCGCTTCAATGTTCGGCACTATTAAAATATCGGCTCTACCAGCTACTTCAGATTCAATTCCTTTCATCTTAGCAGCTTCAACACTAATCGCATTATCAAAGGCTAAGGGTCCGTCGATGTAGCAGTCTACAATTTGTTTGCGTTCATTCATTTTGGCGATTATAGAGGCATCTATGGTGCATTGCATTTTGGGGTTAACCGATTCTACAGCAGCTAATAAAGCGACTCTTGGCTTTGGATTCTCAAGGGCATGAGCTACTGCGACTGCATTTTTTATGATGGCAATTTTTTCATTTAATTCAGGGTAGAGGTTAATTCCGCCGTCACTCATTAACATAAGTTTTTCGGGGTGTTCATAAGCGAGAACATCGCTTAATACGCTACCAGTTCTCAACCCTCTTTCTTTATCTAATACTGCTTTAAGGAGTGTTGCCGTATCGGCCTTACCTTTAAGTATGAGGTGTCCTTTACCTTCTTTAACCGCTCTTACCGACTCAGCGCAGGCAAGACTAAGGTATTTCCCGGTGTCTATTATTTGGAAGGCATCTTTATATTCAGGGTGTTCTTTTTCGAGGAAGTTTAGGATATATTCTTTATCGCCGACGAGCAAAGATTCGGCCAAGTTTTCTTTCTTAGCGAGGATAGCGGCTTCAATAGCGGAACCAGCTTGTGCTGCCGCTACTACAACAGTTTTCTTAGGTCTTTCTTTCACTAAAGCAATTAGTTCATCGAAGTTTTTAAGCATATATTACTCCTTTATATCAATTACTGTTTACGAGTAGATAATCGATATTAGTATCGACTTCTTCGTTAATATCTTTAAAGATTTTTCTCAATGCCTCTTTATGTATTTGGCGGATTCTTTCTCGGGAAAGGTTAAGCATTTCAGCGATTTGGGCAAAATTCTTCTTAGTTTCCCCACCGAGCCCGAAATAGTGTTTGATAATAAAACTTGAGCGCTCATCAAGAGAGTCGATTGAGTTTTGAATTTTTTCGTTAGTTTTATCGCGATAGTAGATAGCTTTAGGGTCTAAGATCTTTTCATCACTTATAACGTCGATCAGCTGTAATTCATTGCTCATTCCACCGAAATTAAATTCATCTAACGAGAGGATATCGAGTCTTTCATCTTTTATTTTACGGATGTTACTTTTGTTGAGTTTTGTCTCTTTAGAGAGCTCTTCCATAGTAGGCGCTTCTCCGGTGAGGCTAATGTGTTTGTTTTTAGCTCTTCTTATCTTATTTATAGCATTTGATTTCCCAAGGGGGATTCTGATAATACTTGTTTTCTCTGCTAAGGCGAAAAGGATTCTCTGCTTGATCCACCATACTGCATACGAGATCAACTTTATATCTCGGGTGGGGTCAAACTTCTCGATCGCTCTAATCAGCCCCATATTCCCTTCACTAATCAGCTCAGGATAGGAGAGCCCGCGGTGTTGATACCTTGCCGCAATAGAGACGACAAACTTAAGATTTGACTCAATAAGCTTCTGTATAGCAGCTTCATCACCTTGTTTGGCTCTGATAGCCAATTCTTTCTCCTCTTCTCTACTGAGAGTAGGTGTATCTGCTATTTCTCTCAGATACTTTTGGAGTCCTTGGTCGTCAAAGATATCGTGTGACATACAATCTGTTATTCCTTTAATGTTTTGTGTATTATCTCTGATTTATAATCGTCTATATAGTCAAGAAGTACGTCGTCAGAGTGCTGGTTTTGTTTAGCAAAATCGAGCAAGATTTTGACACCTGCCAAATTAAGACCTAACTCTTGAGTAAGTAGAGTAATGATCATAATGCGTGTTACATCAGCCTCACTGAAGAATCTTGTGCGTTTCTCTGAGCGTAACGGTTTGACTAATCCTTTTCTTTCGTAAGCTCTAATAGTTTGCTCATGTATTCCTAATCTGTGAGCTACTTGTCCGATAGGTATTAAGTCTTTACTGTTCTTTGCTTTCATATCTTTACCTGTTAAAAACTACCAATAACGTTACGTGGGTTGATAGCTTTACCCTTCACTCTGTACTCAAAGTGGAGGTGTGGAGTAGTTGCGTTACCGGTCTGGCCGACAGTTGCAATAGGCTGTCCTTTTTTTACTGAATCACCTAATCTTACAAGGTTTCTCTCATTGTGGGCATAGACGGTTATGATGAAGTTAGCGTGTTCGAGTAAAACGACGTTACCATACCCTCTTTGAGTACCGACGAATACTACCTTACCGTCTAAAGCGGCATAGATCGGTTCGCCTACAGAAGCGCCTATGTCGATACCGTTGTGTAGAGTACCGTTCCTTAAGCCAAACTCTGAGAGTATTTTGCCTTTCAGAGGGAGATGGATATCTTTTCTTATTTGAACGGCGGGTTCGGCAGTTCTTTTCTGAACCGGTTTGGTCTGAGCTACCTCTTTTGCTTTACCAGGTACTATAGCCAATCTTTGTCCAACTTCAATATTGTCGTTGGTAAGGTTGTTTAGCTTTTTTAGCTGAACCACAGTCATTCCATATTTAAGGGAGATGCGATAAAGGTTTTCGCCTTTGGCTACTATATGGAAGTCTTTGTCATCCTGAGGAATAGGTGTTGGCTCGATAGCGGTGTCCTCTTCAGATACTACCTCGCTATCTGGAGGAGTTACGGGTGATTTTTCTTTATTGAGCCATATCTTTTGCCCTGCCATTATGTCGAAGCTCTCTAAGTTGTTGTATTGCATCAGATCCATAATCTCAAGGTTGTACATTTTTGAGATACGGTATACTGTTTCTCCTTTTTCGACGAGGTGATAGCCGGACTGAGGAATAGGTCTAACTGTGACGTATTCACTTTTAGTGGGGGTACTGGGTGTAAAGTAGATCTTTTGCCCTAAGATGATAGTGTCATCTTCGAGGTTATTGTATAGCTTTAGTTGGTCGACAGGGATGTCATACTTTTGACTAATATTATAGAGAGTATCCCCTTTTCTCACAATATGATATTTATCTGAGGGGGTGATATAGGCTGGATTGCTCTTCAGAGAGTATACATTGCTGCATAGTCCAGTGACTATGAGCAAGACAGGTAGAGAAATATTTCTAATAAAGTACAGTAAAGTCTTCATAATCATTTGCGTGCTTTAGTTCTGTGTAATGTATTTCCTTAACTGAGGCAAATATAGGTCCTCTTTTAAGTTTACGGAGGAAGATCATTAAGTTCTCATCGTATCCACGGGCAACTACTTGGACACTCCCATCCGAGTCGTTTCTGACTGTACCAGTCAAATTAAGCATTCTGGCATATTTTAAGACAAAAGCCCTATAGCCAACCCCTTGCACTCTTCCTTTAATTAAAATATCTAATGTTTTCAGCTCAACCTCACTCAAGATTTCCTTACTAACCAACTAACTACTTTGATTTATAACGACGGTTCTGTCAACCATTATTCGCTTCATATTCCTAATTAAGACATCAGTCCAGCATAGACAGGAATACATTAAAACCTATATCTATCGCATCTTCATTCGGCAAGAAATGTGGTGTATGAAGATCGTTGTCTTTATCATCCACCCCCAGCCAAAACATTAACCCTTTATACTTTGAGGTGAAAAAACCAAAGTCTTCACCGGTCAACGTAGCATCGATGTCTTTAAGGGTAATGTAGTCAGGGAGATAATGTTTCATTTTATTATAGAGATCTATGTCGTTTACGACAGGGTCATAAGTGATCAGAAAGTCGACAATTGCTTCTGTATTAAACGGTTTTGCAGAAGCGTCGGCGATCGAGATTACTTTTTCTTTAAGCCTGTTCATTACACTTTTATCAAAGCTTCTAAGTGTGCCTTCTATGGTGCATTGTTCAGCGGTAATATTGCGAGCATTTCCTCCACTTATTTTACCCAGATGACAAATAAACTTCTCAGCAGGAGCAAAAGACTTAGCGAGAGTAGAGTAGATATTGTTGCAAAACAAAGCAGCAGAGGCAATTGCATCTTTCCCTCTATGAGGGTTCACAGCGTGAGAGCTTCTACCTTTGAATTTAACGTCAAACTCCTGAGGTATGCCGAAGAGTATTCCCGGTTTGCAAGCGATTGTTCCAACGGGGAAGTCAGGGTGCACGTGTAGGGCAAAAGCTTCTTTAATGGGAAACTTGTCTAAAATACCGGAGGATAGAACTCTCTCAGCTCCACCATATCCCTCTTCTGCAGGCTGAAAGAGGAATAGGGTATTGATATTTGGTTTTTCTTTCACGACATGTTGTATAAGTCCAATCAGGACAGTCATATGTATGTCGTGTCCACAGGCGTGCATATACCCTTCATTTTGGGATGAAAAGTCAACTCCAGTTTGCTCAGTTATTGGCAGGGCATCCATATCGGCTCTAAAGAGTTGATAATCATCTTTACCTTGTGAGTACTCAACTAATAGCCCTGTGAAGGGGAACTTATGTATTTTAACTAAGGGTAGTTTTGACACATATTCCTCAATATACTGAGTTGTTTTATACTCTTGGAATGATGCTTCAGGTATTTTGTGTAAGTCTTTTCTAATTTCTTTCAACGATTTCATACAGGCCTCTTTAGTATTCAGCGCTTCATATTGCTTTCGATCATATGTTGCATAATATTTACAGCGTTTGTAGCTGCTCCAAGGCGCACGTTATGTGCCACGTTCCAAAACATAATAGAGTAATCATCCACCCCTTTTCTAAGGCGGCTGATATGGCTAAAGTCTGACTCACCAATCTCTTTAGGTGTTAGATAGCCACTCTTCTGGTAATCTATATGGGGGAGAGGTGTGAGAGCATTTTCGATATCTGAGAGTATAACTCTGTTTTTAAAGCGAACAAAGACCGATTCAGAGTGCCCGTAAAGTACGGGTACGCGGACAGTGGTCACGCCAATTTTTAGGTTAGGGGCATCAAGTATTTTCCTGATTTCGTAAATCATTTTATTCTCTTCTTCAGAGCGCCCTTCACTATCGAACCCGCCAATTTGAGGGATAACATTGTTGGTTATGTCTTTGGGGAAAGGGTAGTCTTGTTCTTTATCTGTCAGAGTCTGATCTAAAGCGATCATACCTTTTCTTCCAGCTCCCGAAACAGATTGATATGTGCTAACAATGATCTCTTCTATTTCGAAAAGCTGGTGCATAGGGTGTAGAGGCAGCACAAGCTGAATAGTAGAGCAGTTAGGATTGGCGACAATACCGGTATAATCTTTGAGCAGATCGCCATTTATTTGGGGGACGATAAGCGGTTTAGTTTGACGAAAAGCGGAGGAGTTGTCGATGACAATATTTCCTGCATTTTCGGCTATAGGTGCGTATTTGCGGGAGGCGTCACCCCCTGCAGAAAAGAGTAGGAAGTCGAACTTATCCTCAAGCAGTTCAGGGCTTGTTTTTAACACTTTATAAGGGGTGTTTTGGTATGTAATCGAATGTCCAGCTGATCTTTCTGAAGAAAGAAGAACCAAGTCGTCTATGATAACACTACGCTCTTCAAGCACTTTGATTATAGTTCTTCCGACCTCACCAGTCGCCCCTAAAACTCCTATTTTCATTTCACTCCTTCCAGACCGTTCTCTCTTCAGTAGCTATCATTCTACTTGACATAAAGCGGTAAAATAAATTTTAACTGAAACAGATGGCGCTAATTATCAGCCCCCGTAGCTCAGCAGGATAGAGCAGTTCCCTCCTAAGGAAAAGGTCAGCCGTTCGAATCGGTTCGGGGGCGCCATACTTAATCAACAATCTGCTTCCTTAAAAATATAATCCCACCTATAATTACTTCCTCACTCCGATGAGAAGTTCTGTCAAGAAAAACAAAATCATCTCACGGGGAAGTAAGGGGTAATACCGTAGCCGGCCCCGACCCGACTACGGTGATACTCCTTGTGTGCTCCTAAGATAGGATAGTCTAATATCAAGCAAGATAGGAAGATAAGTGAAGTTTAGATGAGAGAGGGTCTAATATTTCTTTGAAACTTTTTCATACCGATATAGGTTATACATAAAAACTATTGCAAGACTGAGTAAAGCTCTACTATATAATTACGAGGTGTTAATGCCAGAATTACCTGAAGTTGAAACGATTGTACGTGATCTTCAAGCCTGTGTTATCGGCAAAGAGATTAAAGATATTATTGAATTGAGACAAGGTACCGTTAAATACCCTGCCGATTTTACCGCGAACTCTTACGGAGTCATCGAAGAGATACGCCGTCGAGGAAAATATATTATCATCCAGCTCTCATCAGAGTATCTTTTAATAGTCCATTTGAGAATGACGGGTAAGCTAATCTATGATGATATCAAAAGAGAGGATCCTAAACACTTGAGATGTGTAATCAAGTTTGGAGATGACGGTAGACTAATGTTTGACGACGTTAGAACGTTTGGCACTATGGAGTTTATACCGGCTGGGGACGAAGATACATATTTCAAAAGGATTGGGATAGATGCTCTTTCAGAGCAGATTACCTTAGAAAAATTTAAAGAGTTACTCTCTAAAAAGAGGACGAATATAAAGAATTTCCTTTTAGATCAATCAGTGATTGCAGGGCTCGGGAATATATACGCCAATGAAATACTTTATAGGAGTAAAGTAAGCCCGCTCAGACAGACTGCAAAAATAACAGCATCTGAAGCTAAAAGGATTTTTAAAGAAATGCAGCTTGTTTTGCAAGAGGCAATTGAGTGTAATGGGACGAGTATTTCCGATTATCGTCGGGTAGATGATAAGCAGGGTACTTTTCAAAACTTCTTGAGAGTGTATGGCAAAGAGAGTTGTCCTCAAGGGCATGAAATAGAGAGGTTAAAGATAGGTGGGCGCTCCACCTTTTATTGTAAAACATGTCAGAAATAAACTCTAAAACAGGTAAGTTAGCAGCTGAAAAGTGGCCTATTATTTCCAGGTTAGAAATATTTTGATTGACAAAGGAACAATACCGTTCCATAAAAGCTCACTCTTTAGAAGCTACGAGTTTAGCTACTTTGAAGAGTTAATTTTTAATGGTACATAGTCGGGCGTTTAGAAAACAAAAAACGATTTGAGAATTAAATATAGGAGGATTTTAGTTATGCTTAGTGAAAGATTAGAGAAAGAGCTGAATAGTCAGATAAATAAGGAGTTCTACGCAAGTTACTTATACTTATCGATGGCAGCCTATGCTGAGGATATTGGCTTGGAGGGTATTGCTCATTGGTTTAGGCTACAGTCTGAAGAAGAGTATGAGCACGCGATGAAGATTTACGAGTTTGTAAACGAGAAAGGTGGTCGAGTAGTTTTAGAGGCGATAGATAAGCCTCAAACTGAGTATAAATCGGTAAAACAGCTATTCGAACTCGCTTTAGAGCATGAGGAATACGTGACAGACTCCATCAATAAGCTCGTTGATTTGGCTATAGCTGAAAAGGATCACTCTGCAGTAGTTTTTCTCCAATGGTTTGTAGAAGAGCAAGTAGAGGAAGAAGATAGCGTTAATTCCATTCTGGACAAGTTCAAGTTTATGAGGGAAGACGGAATGGGTATTTTAATGCTAAACAAAGATTTAGGATCAAGAGAATAGAATTAGGGAGGAATAAAATGACAGTATTAAGAGAGTTATATTATTGCGAGAAATGCCATAACCTTGTTGAAATTGTTCAAGAGGGGATGCCGGCATTAGTTTGTTGTAAGCAACCGATGGTTTTACTTGAAGCACAAATAGCTGATCAAACCTATGAGAAGCACGTACCAGTAGTTGAGAAAACAGATACAGGCGTTCTTGTTAAAGTAGGTTCAACTGATCATCCTATGGAAGAGAAACACCATATTAAATTCATCGAAGTTTTGACCGATAAAATGGTCTATCGTGCAGAATTGAACCCTGGTGATAAGCCTATGGCCGAGTTTCCAGTATGTATCGAAGATGTCGTAGAAGCCAGAGAGTTCTGTAATATACACGGACTTTGGAAAAAATAAGACGAGTAAGGAGATATAATAATGGTCCAATTTAAAGACACAAAAACAGCAGAAAATTTAATGAAAGCTTTTGCAGGTGAGTCACAAGCGAGAATGAGATATACTTATTACGCCTCAACTGCTAAGAAACAAGGATACTTACAAATCGCAGATATCTTTATTGAGACTGCAGAAAATGAGAAAGAACATGCTAAGCTATTCTTAAAACAACTCATTAAAAATGGGATGGAAGGGATGCCTGTTGAGATTACCGCTCCATACCCTGCAGCACTCTCAGATGAAACTTTAAATAACCTTGCCTATGCAGCTGCTGGCGAAAATGAAGAGTGGGCAGAGCTATATCCAGCGTTTGCTAAAATGGCAGATGAAGAGGGGTATAAAGAAATTGCCGATACCTTTAGAAAAGTAGCAGTGGTAGAGAAAAGACACGAAACAAGATTCCGTAAACTTCATAAGAATATTCAAAAAGATTTGGTGTTCAAGCGTGAAGAAAAAACCGAATGGATTTGTATGAACTGTGGCCATATACACGAATCAAAAGAAGCCCCTGCAGAGTGCCCAGTATGCTTCCACGGTCAGAAATATTTCCAAATATTTAATGAAAACTACTAAATTGTAAGGAGAGTAAGGCTATGCAAAAGTATATTTGTGATGTATGTGGTTTCGTATACGATCCAGCTGAAAATGATAACGTATCATTTGCTGACCTTCCAGAAGAGTGGGTTTGCCCAGTCTGCGGCGTAGGTAAAGACTTGTTCAGCGAGACTGACTAAGTTGCTTGATGGGCTGTCTATAACGGACAGCCCTTTTTTTGCTCATAAGAAAATTTAAGCAAAAATAAAGGGGGTAGCCAATTGGTTACCCCCTCTTTTTATATTAGTTTATTTAGCTACTTAAGCAGCATCATTTTCTTAGTTGATTTATAAGCACCAGCTTGGAGTGTATAGAAATACATTCCACTACTGACACCTTTTCCATTGTAGTCTTTACCATCCCACACAACCTTATGATTACCGATAGGTAAAGATGTATCAAGTAATGTTTTCACTAACTGACCTCTCGTGTTGTAAACATAGATAGTTACATCACTTTGAGTAGAGAGCGAGAAGTTGATCTCTGTCTCTGGATTGAATGGGTTTGGATAGTTACCGATTAATTTAGTAGGGAGCGGAGCTTCCACAAACATATTCTTGACCGGTGTCAAGTCTGCGTAGTTACCTGAACGTCGGTCGTTTCCTCTAAAGAATCCCCAAGCTATTTCACCTATTGGTCTTTTGAAGTCGATGAAGTTATAGCCATTTAAGTTTGGTATAAGTATTCCGGGTGTATCGTCATTTTCGACAAACCCTATGGCTGCACTTGTAGATATGCTACTTTGTAGTGAGATTGGGAAGTTGGATGTTTCTTTCCCATCTAAGCCTATAGAATGGAGTAATCCACCACTGTCACCGTACACTATATCAAGTTTACCATCTAAATCCATATCGACCAAGACAGGTGTAGATTCGATAGGAGAGCCGGTATTTTTAGGGAAGTTAGGTTTAGGGTTACCATTGTTATCTAAAACGATGATATTTCCGCTCATATCGGCGACGATTATTTCGCAAGTTCCGTCATTATCTAAGTCATAAGCCAATACACCAGCTCTAACTTGATTGCCTAATGCTCGTGAAATAAACTCATTACCTTCATTGTCAAACGCTTTTACAATGCCTTGTATGTTAGCTACTAAAACGTCTGGTGAACCGTTACCACTTATGTCAGCCACTATAGGACCGTTCCAAGAAGCAGCGCCTATAGATTTTGGCCAACCGGGGAGATCCTGTTTAGTTACTATAGAGATGGCGTGTAATTGTCCAGCAGATGTAGAGAAGATAATCTCTTTATTTCCGTCTCCATTTAGGTCAGCCGAGGCTGGTGCAGACATAACAGGTCCGCTGATATCTATTGGGAAGCCAGGATACATAGTACCGTCAGCATTCAAGACAATAAGTTGGGGATTTGAGAAGGTAAGAGATACTATCTCAAATTTATGGTCTCCATCAACGTCGATAATCATTGGGTTGGATGAGAGTCTTCCACCTGCATCGTGTTCGAATAGGATTCTTCCTCTATAGTCAACACAGAATATTTTACCAGAAGCTGTATGTGCCACTATTTCTTTACGACCGTTGACGGTAAGGTCAGCAGCAGCTACAGCAGTATTGATAGCTGAGCCTAAGTTAACAGGAAACCCTGGTAGAGGGGTCTTATCTTTTTGAACTACTCTTAAGTTACCAGAAGGGTCGCCAAAGATTATTTCAGCTGATTCGTCTCTATTAATATCGGTGATAAGGGCTGATGATGTTGAAACACCTCCAAGTGCTAACGGCCAGCCAGCTTGCTGTAATGAGAGATCAACTTCTAAGTCAAAACTCTTTTCGTAAGGGAATTGGGCGTTATGGTTAGCAGTAATGGTAACTTTAAAAGGAATAGTTAAGTTTGAGATAAACTCATCAGTCTTGAAGATAAATGGGTTACGTGTGTTAAACGATACAGAGCCACCATCAATTACGGGATAGCCTATAGTATCTTGGATTATTTCTACACCTGGAGCGTTTGTTGATAATGTGGCTGTTACGTCAGCCGCAGTAAGCCAATCTAATTCGTTGAATATGTGAACAAATAGGTTAACTTCCTCGCCTGGGTTAGGTACGCCGTCCATATCACCATTAGCTTCTTCAACACTATAGTCGAAGATTGATAGGTTTGGAATTAAATCGAACATAACAGCTTTAAAAGCGTTAAGGCGTCCAAATCCTAATAATCCAGCATAATTTGGATTGAGATCATCGACATAGTCGCAGGTAAACATTAAACGATCTTTAATGTCTGTAGGACCTAAATGTGGGTGAAGAGTCTTAACGAGAGCTGCAACACCTGCAACAACCGGTGAAGCCATTGACGTACCACTTTGAGTACTATAGTTATTCTGAATCCAAGGGGCTCTGATGTTTGCTCCTGGAGCCATTAAGTCGATCGGCTCACCATAATCAGAGAAACCAGCTTTAATATCTCCAGGACCAGACGCTGCGACGCAAAGAGCGCTCGGTACGTCAGCAGGGTAATCTCTATAGGATGAGTTATGCTCTGTGTTATCATTTCCAGCAGCTACAACAACTAATGAACCATTTTGTGTTGCGTTGTTTACTGTAGTGGTAGCGGTACCACCATTGCCAGGTCCACCCCAGCTACAGTTGATGATGTCAGCACCAGTATCGGCAGCATATTTAATCTGTTGGTAGCCGTATTGGACACCTTTGGCTTCCTCTCCCGTTGGGGAGCCTTTGCAAATCATAATAGAGACAGTTAGTGCTGCTCCTGCAACACCGACGCCATTGTCTCCAACAGCCCCTGCACATCCAGCAACGTGTGTGCCGTGTGCGCTACCTGGGTGGTATTGGTATGGGTTGTTATCGTTGTCTACAAAGTCCCAGCCCATAATATCATCTATTCTTCCATTCCCATCATTGTCTCTACCGTCTCCGCCAATAATACTCCCTGAAGCCCAATTTATAGTAATGCCTGGCAGTTCTGCTTCGTTAATCCATATGTTATCGGCTAAGTCAGGGTGATTCCATTTTACTCCGGAGTCTGTGATAGCTACTACTATTTCTTTGCTACCTTTGGTGTAGTCCCAAACATCAGGTGTTTGTATAACTTTATGGTGCCATTGTTGGCTAAACTCCGGGTCATTAGGAGTGTATCGGAATCTATTTATAGCCTCATATTCAGCATAAACTACATATTTTTGTTTAGCGAGTTTTTCTTGTGCTTTTTCTATATTGTCGTTACTTTTGAGAGTAAGTTTATAGATATTTTGAAGATAGACTCCATTGTCACTCCATTCGGGGTCTTTGACAAAGTCGAACATCTGAGTCAGATCGACAATTTGGAACTCTTCAGCCAATTTATTAAACTCACCGATATGAGTTTTAACGATATCGTTTTCTTTAGTAAAGTCAATTTTGCCACTTGTATTGCCAATAGCATCGGCAGTAAAGGCGACGATAATTGTCTTTGGATAGAAGTGTTCTTCAATGAAGGGTAGTCCACTTGCGATCAGACAGGTCGTGATCAATGCTGTGAGAAGTCCAATCGCAGTAATCTTTTTAGTCATCAATAGCTCCTTTATTAAGACGAATTATAAAAAAACCGGAGCTTATTAGGCCCCGGTTTTTTATTATGTCATATGTGATTTATTTTAACAGGATCATTCTTTTGTTAATGGTTTGGCTATCGCTTTCGACTTTATAGAAATAGATACCGCTTGATACGTTAGTGCCGTTTTGGTCTTTTCCGTCCCAAACGTAGCTATGATCGCCTGCAGTAAGGAAGTCATCAACGATAGTTTTTACTAATTGTCCTTTAAGGTTATACACTGACAGGTTAATGTCAGTAGCTTTAGGGATCGACATTTTAATAGTAGTTTCTGGGTTGAATGGGTTTGGATAGTTATTAACTGTCAATCTTTGTGGAGCAGGTGTAAGAACAGTTTCAACGTCTGTATTTCCGTCGAGAATAGCTCTAATCATAAGGTTACCTGCTTGTAACTTATTCCAGGGTGCATCTTTTCCAATCTGAGTTAAACTACTGCTTACAGTGTCTTGATCCAATCCAACCGCTGAAGAAGCGTTAGTTTCTTGGATAGCGATATAGAATGGGCTACTTGTGAGGTAGATAGGGTTATCAGGTTGTACAGTAATAGTATTCCACCCTGTTTTGATATTTCCAGCTGCATAGATGAACTGGTTAATCTGCATTGGAGCAGGAGCTCCGTCAACGTCTGGATATATTTTAAGAACCATTCCACCACTCTTTTTGGTTTCCACGTATACTTTGATGTGGCTCAGGTGTGCTTCACCATTAATTTCTGGGATGAATCTAACAGCTACGTGGTTGTTATGTCCAGCATTATAGCCAGTTTCTGCAGTTCCATCATCATAATAATGCTCATAAGCAGTTGGTGACATTACGAAAACACTGGCTTCATTTGAGAATTCAGACTCACCGTCATCATAGATAGCTGAAATAACGTAGAAGTTGTTAGCACCGGTGATTGGATTTGCGTCTATATAGAAGTCTGTATCTTGGTCGACGTTTTCGATCAGATTGTATCCGTTGCCGGAAGTAGCAGAGCGATAAATGTTGAATCCAGTAAGGGCTCTATTATTGCTTAAAATAGATGGTATTCCTTGTATTTCAACGAGAGCTTGGATATTCCAGTTACCATCGAGCTGTCCACCAGTAGCGTCAAACAATGACTGCCATGCACCGCCAAGTTTAATCATATCACCTTTGTTTTGAACCCTTGGGCCACTGTCAATTCCGAGTGGGAACTGGCCTGCTAATAATGCGTCTGCCTCATAGCCGATCCAGTAATCAACACCAAACTCGATATTAACAGGGTCGTTTAGTACAACTTCGTTCCAAGCATCTGGTGTAAAGGTGTTTACAACTTGTGATGTTACTTCAGAACTACCTGTTATGCCTCTCCATACTTTTACTTTATATTTAGCATTAAGCTCTCTTGGGAAGAACTTTATTCTTGTTATTGAACCACCGACGTATGAGTTTAAGTCCGCTGCTGTAAAACGAGCTGAAACCTCGGTAATTCCTGCCTGCTCTGTGCCTACGCCGTCGTGGTTAGCCCCATTATCCCAGTTTATCCAACCTTCACTACCACCGGAAGCAGGAATGTCCCAGCTAAGGTCAACTTCTTGGTCAACAGCATGTGCCATAAGGTTAGTCGGAGCTGGTAAGTATTGAGAGTGATAAATCACATAGTCATCAATCATAATACCTTCAAGGCTTGGCTGGTGTTGGATTGAATACATATAGATTCTGAAGCGAACTGTTTCACCGGCATAGCCTGAAATATCACCGTCTAAACTATAAGCGGATGCAACAGAATACCAGGCTGCAGGAGCGTCGATATAGACATAGTTTTTACCCCCATCTTTACCGTATGGGTTACTCATTGCGTACCAGTCTCTACCATCATTAGGTGAAATTTCCCATCCCCAATAATCACAGTTCGGGAATGCGGCATTATCGCCGTGGAAATCGCCACGCAACATGAAGTCCACTCTAATGTCTCCACTTGGTGGAAGGGTGATTGGTGGTGAGATTAAATAGTTAAGCATGCCACCATTGTAAGTGCCTTCTTCGTTTTGGCAAAGAGCTGCATTAACAGGTGATGGTGGTGTTTCAGTTGGAACGCCAATATGCCATAAGTCGCCACCTACAGGTAAGAGGCTTTTATAAACCATACCGTGATCTTCACCGTCGTCAAAGTCTTGGAAGAAATCGCCTAAGGCAATTTCGTCAATCTTCATTCCGAAAAGTTCAGGTTCAGTTGTTGAGTCAAGACCTAAGTCTGAAGCGAAAGCAAATCTGATGATAACTTCCTGTCCAACATACTCTGAAAGATTATAAGTAGCGTCAACCCAACCATCGGATTTGCCACCCCAACCAGGAATTCCCCTCCCTTCACCGTGAATTTCTCCAAAGCTCCACATATTACGACAGTTATATGCTGGGAGACCTTCTAAAATTGACCAAGTCTCGCCATTATCAGTTGAAATTCTAATGTTAGCGCCATCCCATCCATCATAGCCTTCGTGGACAGCAGGTGATTCAAAAGCATAGGCAAGTTTGAAAGACAAAGCACTGTTGCCTTCTGTAACTAAAATAGCAGGTGTATCCAATACATTGTAACGATTGTTTCTATATCCGCCAATTTCTGGATCAGCCATCCACCAGGAATAACCGTTGCCTGTATAAGGCTCGGCATCACTTAAGTGCCACTGATCAACTGGTATAGTGCCATCTTCAGTTTCCCAACCGTTCCAACCTTCTTCGAAATCTTCAAAGTAGAATACGGTTTCTGCTCTTGTACGAGTTGCTTTATTTATATTGTCTGTTTTTAGCTCAAAGCTTTGCCCTGATTGCAAGGCAATACTTTTTGTTGTAACAGCTTTCTGTGGCGTATACGCCATCTCAGCAGCTGATAGACCAAAAACAAGCACTGAAAGCAACATAATGGTAAAGTATCTTTTCATATCATCTTCCTCCATCATTTGATAATATTTCCATCCCTGTAATCCATATGAGAGTGCGAGTTTTTTGTCAAACTATTTTTGCTCTAAGAAAGTGTCTTATCATAAAGAATAGGGCGGAGGGGAAGAGATAAAAGCTTTTCATATCAAGAAAAGCCGGCTTTGATACCTAAATTTCGATAAAGTTTAAGCTCGTTTATCGTGTTCCTTGATCCCAGTTTTTTAAACTCTTGTTTAGATTGTAAAGATATTCTATTCCTATAAGGAACCCGAATTGTAGTGTCTATTATCTCCATTCTAACTTCACAACTCTGCTCTTCCTTCTTGCTTAACACATCTCTTTTTTCTTTGTTTGTTAGATTACCCATAAACTAAAGGCACTAATCGTCGTTTTGACTTGTTTGATGATCTCGGGAAGAGCAAGCCCTTCCCCTACGAAATCCACCTTATAAACAGAGGTAATTCTTAACTTTTGCATGGAGTCCACTGATTTGTTAATTTGTCTTGTAGGGGCTACATTTATGTCGCCCAACCCCTCACTTAACTTCTTGAACATTCCCATCCTTAAATCTTTTTCTTTGATGTGTTTAATTTAGCGTTAACTATATGTATCCCAATGATTTGCTGAATTTTTCTGTAGGGGTAGGGCTTGCTCTACCAGCCAGTGCTTTTTCGTTAGCTTTTCACATAATTATAAGGAGCCAGAATTGCTGTGTCCATTATCCCCTTTTTTTACTTCACAACCTCACAATTCTGCTCCGCTTTCTTGCTTCACTCCAATTGTCCCTCCAGTTTTCTCTTTGATTGGCTAATTTACCCATAACTGTCATGCGTAAACCTATCTCCGCCAAACTACCCATCCTTAAATCTTTTTTTCTTTTTAATCTGTGAGATCTCCGAGATCTGCGTGAGACCCCCTTTTTCACTTCACAACCTCACAACTCTGCTCTTCCTTCTTGCTTTACTCCTCCCCTCACCCTATAGGAATCATAGGAGAATAGTCGTAGGCGGCATATGGCCGCCTACGACTATTCTCCTTACTATCCCCTTGGATGAAGATTTTTATATGATTGGCAGACAATGAGATACAAAGACAAAACAAAATAGTCTTTGACACGTTATCAGGTTGAGCTGGATTGGGTCTAAAGAAGAGGGAAGTCATCCTAATAAATAAGGGGGTCTATTATGAGTAAAAAATCAAAAATTCAAGAGCTTGCTGACGATTTAAGTTACCGCTCTGCTGGTAGTGTTTTGTCAATCTACCAAATTAAGCCAGAACTTAGGCATTTAGCGTCTAAAACTATCCAGAATTACTTGGAATTGCCACTTTCCGTACAGATGACAGTTAAGTTGTCTTATGAGATAAGTGGAACTTTTGGGACTAAGGTTGGTAAAAAAGGTGGCTTTGTGTTTCAGATGTCACACGGCACCCAACAAATCAAAAAATATGACCCTAAAACTTATAAGAAGAATAGTGATAATACACCGCTTCGCAAGCGTTCCCGTCTAATAATGCAACAAGCTTCTCAATTCCCTTTAGCAGAGCGTAAAGACAAGGTGCGGGAGCTCTATAAGACAATGCCGTATAACCTATCTCAAACAGATCCGGTTAAGCTAAGAATGAAAAACTTTTACTTCGACAAAGAGACTATAAAAGATGACACACTAATAATCTACCGTGCAACAGACCCTAACAATCCTAACCCGGAAACAGACCTCTTTATCGCTGAAAAGAAATACGGTCCTAAACGTGAGATACACTTTGAATTTGACGGTAGGGAAGAGGAGTATTTTTACGCAGTCAACACCAGAACAGGTGAGCGTTCCAACCTCTTACATTTCATCTGGGAGAGTGATTTCGACCCAGTGATAATCTCGATCAAGAAGAGTGCCCCATCTATTATAAAAACTACGTCTAACCCCATACAACAACGCTCAAAGGTTCTAAACAAAAGGGGGATAGGAATTTCTCTACCCGATCAGTTCAAGGGAGGAAACAAGAACGGATCGGTTAAATAAATCATTAACTAATGAGCCATTAGGGTTTACATAAGCAGCAAGAAACACATTTGTTTGGTGGATTTTGTAGGTCGTCGAGCTTGCTTCAGCCGCCAGAGCTTTTTTGTTTAATCTCTACGAACGGTTTCTACATCACTGTTGAAAGGTAGGATCTGCAGGTGGAATACGATGATGGGTAGCTCCTTATTTAGCAATTACAAAGGCTTCTTTTTGTAGAAACAAGTTTTTCACCATTATTGGTCGCCAAAGAATATCAGACGAGTAGACTGGAAACTTTTATAGTGGTGTCTCCATATCTTCTCTTTATTCTTGTAGTGAGGCAGATGACTTTCAAAAAGAGATAGGGGTGTATCAACTTTATTGGAGGTGGCTTATACTGAAAGGGTAAAAGTTTGCCTATGAAAGTTATTTCTCGCCAAGTCTATTTGCATTTGTTTTCATCCCATCACTTTGAAAATGTCTCTTTCGAAGTATTGTTTTTTGTAGGTGATGAAGAAGTCGTTGCTACACAAGGCTCATTTACTTTCTTACCACATTTGGTGCGAAAAAGCCTATCTTTACAGAGCTAATTACCATATTCCCCCTCTTCTAATTAGCATGTGTAAACCCATGCCTATCTGCTGTTTGTTTTCATTCCACCACTTTGAAAATGCCTCTTTCGAAGTATTGTTTTTTGTAGGTGATGAAGAAGTCGTTGCTACACAAGGCTCATTTACTTTCTTTCCGCATTTAGTACAAAATGGCCTGTCTTCACTGAGCTGATTACCACATTGAGTGCAAAACATAAAACCTCCTTTACTTGTTCATTTATTCTCTCAGAGCTGTGCCACATTTACCGCAAAACTTTTGGGATTCAGCTATTGAGGCACCGCACGAAGGGCAGCGGTTTAAGGCCACTGCATTTCTTTGCTTGTTTTTACATCCATTTAGTATTTCATTATATTTTCCTTCATTAACCCAGGTAAGAAGCTCTTTAGCTCTCATTACAGTCCAAGGGTGTGTCTGTAATCTAAGTAAGAGAAACTTTGTGAACTTATTTAACATACCTGTGTCAAATCCTTCAAACTCAGTTGCTTGTTTTATAAAACACTCTACGTCAGCATTAGAATAAATTTTAAACGGTAGTCCAGCAAACTTCATATGGACTTTTATAGCGGCTTCCAGGTTTTGGCATACTAATAAACCTGCTCGATCCGCTGTAAACTCAGATTTACGTTGCCAATCGTATAGTGCAAGAGCCAAACCTTGAGATACCAGTCCTCCAATACCGGGGATTATGTTATTGGCAATACCACCCAAGTAAGGAATGTAGCGAGCCAGCTGATAATAAAGAACATGTTCACTTTTGATGTGTCCAAGTTCGTGCCCAATTAGAAACATTAATTCATCGTAACTTAGAAGATCCACAGCCAATGAGCTGATGCCGACAATGTGATTTTGTGCTCCAGAGGTGAAAGCATTGATCTCGAAATCCGGCTGTAGGTATAAATCTGGAATTATTTCAATATCGAGTATATTGCATGCCTTAATAAACATTTCATATAGCTCAGGATAAGAATCATTTGTGACTCTAATAAAGCTGCCTGTCTGTGAAATTCTGAGCAATCTTTCAATTCCTAACTCAAAAAATTTTTTTATCAAGGTATCTAATCCCGGAATCTTCGATAAGTGTTCTAGAGCCAAACGGTCAAGATCATGCTCATATTCCCTTGATGAAATACCTTTAAGAAGCTGCTTCTCGCAAGTTAATGATATTAGTCTATCAACCAAGCTACTAAACTCTTGCTTCGGGAATATTATGGATTCCATAATAGAGTTTTCAATGGCTGAGCTGTGAATATCAGAGTTAGCTATAGAGTTATGTATTTTTTCTGCTAAATCCCTGGCCAAACATAGCTTATCCATTAACCGTAGAAGTTTATTGTTGCATAGTAAAGAGAATTTAATTCTCACATACAGGGAACAATAAGAGTATATGAATATCTTTTGTTCTTGACTGATTAAGGTTGGGTTGATCAAATCAAGTATCTCTTTTTCAGAATTAATTGTGCTCAGGACTTCTTTTGTAGTATCATGATCCAACAATGTCGAGTTGTTTAACAATATCTCTTCTAAAGTTTTTCGATCACCTAGTTCAGAAATATAAAATAAAGAGTACACCAATAGTTTCATTATCATTATCCTTTATGTTTACTGTAGTTTGATAACAGATCCGTGTTTAATACTATGGAATGGCTGTTATTTCCCTGAATCAAGAGCTGGATGTGCTGGATAAATGCTGAGGTTGTTCTTCCTGTATTATTTTCGTAGTTTGTACCAGGTTGATTAAGTTTAGAAGAAAGAGGTATTTGAGCACCCATGCTAACATAATGGTCGAAAATATTCAAAGCCCCTCCTTGTTTATCTTAAAAACTTTAACAGAACTTTATCAACTTTATCCATCAACATATTCTGGTTAATTGCACCCCATCCAGCTGTAATAATAGTTGGCCAGAACACGAGGAGCCCTATTGTTGCACCAGCAGCTTTATCCATCCATTTAGCACCACCTATTTGTACGATTAAATCTTCACCATCTATACTCAATATTACTGTAACAGCTTTATCAAGTCCTATGGCTTTCTCTAAGAAAGAGCTTGATTTTTGGCCTTGTACTACTATTTCGTTCTCGTTTTCTATAAAATTTGTTTGCAAGCGATCGTTTTCAAGGGTTAATCTAACGAGCTCAGCAGCTTCATTTAAGTGTTCAGACATGCCGACATAGACTCTTTTTGCTTTTGTCTCATCATTAGTCTGACTTGAACTTGATGAGTTTTCAGATATATCAGATAGTTTCGCCCCACAACTTCCACAGAAAACATCACCCTCAAAAACTTCCTTACCACATTCAGTACACCACATAAAAACCTCCAATCAATTAATGTAAAAACTTCTGAACCAGAAGTTGTAGAGCGATATAGTTATGTCAAGAGAAAAAACTCTTTATTTTGAAGACACCACTATAAAAGTATCCAGTCTACTCTGTTGGAGATCTTTAGTGGTATGATTTAACACTACAAAGAGAAGGATTATGACTTGGTTTAAGAGTCTTTGTACAGATACCATACTGTATTGAGTCTCAAAAGACTGGGTTGCAGCAGTATTCGAGTTTAGTTGTCGTGCCTTTAACGATGTTGCGTATTGTTGGTTTTCTCGACTTCTTTCAGTTCTTTGGCGACACTGGCTACATTTTCTGCAAGTATGAACCATACTACCCAGGCAACTATTACACTATTGATCCACGCGGCTTTCACAATATATCTCATAATTGAGAAGGGAATCCACCAAAAGGCGAATATCAAAAGAGTGTTAAACACTACGGCATGGATATTTTTATTGGTAGTTTTCCAAGCTAACTGGATGACATAGAGCCATAAAGTGATGTGAAAGCCTACTCGAAGGAGTGGACCATATCCAAAATGGATTAAGGTTGAGATTATTACTATAATGGTCCAAAATATTCCGAGGAGTAAATTACCGGCTGTCGCAATTGGGGTCTTTGGGTCTTGTTGCTGTCTCATAGTAACCTCCATCTTTAATCTTTGTTGTGCCCTTATTATAACAGTTCGGTCAATAAAGTGAAAAAATAATCACACTATCTTTTTAAATAGGGCACCGTGTAACCCCTTATATATAATAGAGGGGTGCTGATCTGAACTCCTCAGTTGTTTTCCCTTGATATGTAGAAAAAGAGTATAAGCCTGTTTGACTGAACATGGTTTTAGAACTCATCGAGTAGTAAATCTCGTTAGCAGGTCTGATCAGCTTTGATACTGCAAATTAGCTCTATTAAAGTGTATCGGCGAAATAATGATTGACAGGGTAAGTCTAAATTCTAAGGTGAAGCAAGAACATAGCCAAATGGGAGAATTATGAATCTTTATCAGAAAATACTTGAGAGTGAAAATTTCTTCCTCATAGCAGGACCCTGTGTAATAGAGGACTCGGCGATTCTATATAAAATAGCCGAGACATTAAAAAAAATAACAGAAGAGAGAAACATACCTTATATTTTCAAGGCTTCTTATCTCAAAGCAAATAGAACATCAGAATCATCCTATTCGGGTCCTGGCTTAGATGAAGGGTTGAAGATTTTAGAGAAGATTAAACGAGAGTTTGAGCTTCCGATCCTAACGGACATCCATCAGACAGAAGAGGCTGAGCTTGTGGCAGAAGTTGCCGATATACTCCAAATACCTGCATTTTTAGCGAGGCAGACATTCCTGATTAAGAGTGCCGCCAAAACGGGCAAGATAGTTAATCTTAAAAAAGCTCAGTTTATGGCGCCTGAAGATATGAAAGGGGCTGTGGATAAGGTGGTCAGTGAAGAGAATACCCAGGTAATGATAACTGAGCGTGGTACTTCATTTGGTTACCATAATTTAGTGGTAGACTTTAGAGGATTTCCTGTGATGAAACAGTTTGGCTACCCTGTGGTTTACGATGTTACACACAGTTTGCAGAAGCCTTCGATAAAGAATGTGTCGGGTGGTACACCGGAATACGTACCAATGATGGCTAAAGCTGCAATGGCAACAGGTCTCATTGATGGTATATTTATCGAGACACATCCAAATCCTGAAAAGGGGCTTAGTGACGCAAAAAGTATGATTAATCTCGATTTGATGGGTCAGCTTTTAGACGAGCTAATTGCGATAAAAGAGGTTGTGAGATGATAGACTATAACAAAATCAAGCTACTTATCCTTGATTGTGATGGCGTCCTTTCAGATGGCATGGTCATCTACTCTGAGGATAATATTGAGTCCAAAGCTTTTTCAACCAAAGACGGTTTAGGCTTAATCCTCTTGAGGTTTACCGATATTAAAGTTGCTGTCATTACGGGAAGAAGCTCAAAAGCGTTGGTGAGAAGAACTGATGACCTTAAGCTCAACTTTCTCTACCAAGGGGTCAAAAACAAGGTTGCTACTGCACAGAACATTATCGACAGTATGGGAATAGGGTGGGAGAACGTTGCTTTTATGGGTGATGACCTGAACGACTATCCACTCTTAAAAAAAGTGGGCTTTACTGCTACTACCGAAAGTGCTCCTGAACGTATCAAACAGCTCGCAAGCTTTGTTTCAACACTACCCGGCGGCAATGGAGCTGTACGTGAATACGTCGAGTATATCCTACAAAAGCAGAATAGGTTTGAACAGATAGTTGATAAATATTTAGAAGATTTGTTATTGAAGAGTAAAGTGTTACCTAAGTCCATTAATCAGTAAAAGCTTTCCAAAGTAGTATGAGACCGATTAACGTAATGAAGAGCCAACACCGAAGCGTTACCCTGATACTACCTGTTTTGTTGGCTATGTTTGCTATTTCCTGTGATCTAACTGAACAACAATACTATGAAAAGATCAGAACTAAAAACGCTGAAGAGCAGAGTGATAACGTTGAAATTTATGAAATTAAAGATAATAACGTGATGCGAAAGATTTTGGCTGATAAGGTCGAACGCTTCTATGAGAAAAAGCAGTTAGAGGCTTATGTTGTCACCATTATTGATTTTGATGAAGAAGGAAATGAGATAATGAATCTAACTGCAGAAAAGATGACGATTAGTGAAAATGATGACGAATATACTGCCTCCGGTAATGTTGTAGTTAAAAAAGAGTCTAACTATCTTTATACAGAGCTCTTAGTCTGGGATCAGATATACGATACTATTTATGCGCCAGGGGAAGTGACCTTAGTAAGAGAGGATAATGTGGTTAAAGGGGTGGAGCTTAGGAGTGATATTGAGTTTAAGAACATTTCCCTCAACAAAGTTACAGCGGAAGGTAAATTAGATGAAAAGAATATTGACTTTTAGCCTATTAATCCTGTTGTCCACTTTGCTTTTTGCGTCGGACGGTGAGCATAGACCCTATAAGCTAATTAACTCGGATCAGTTAAAGATAGACTGGATTGGGGGAGAGTATTTGACTCGACTGATGGGGAATGTACACTTCTTTTATGGAGATACAGAATTTTTTGCTGATAATGCAGAGATATATGACGTTACTAAGATTGCTAAGATGTTTGGTAATGTCAAAGTAGTTGAAGACACGCTCACGCTTAAAGCAAACAGAGCTGAATATGACCAGATCAGTGAGCAGTTGATCTTGAACGGTGACGTGTTTGTTATGGAGAATCATGCTGACGGCTCGTACCGTACATTTTTAGCTGATAAGGTTCACTATATGCGTGATGAGAGACACCTCTATGCTTTTAATAACGTAAGGTTTTATGATGAGCGGGAAGATGCTCGAGGTGAATCCCAGTATCTTGACTATGATTTTGAAGAGGGATACGGCTTTATCTCTGATTCGCCTAAAATAGAGGTTGGTGGTGAGGAAAGGATGACAATCACTGCCGAAAAAGTCGAGTTTCATAGCGAGTTTAATAGACTCTCTGCCTCTTTCAACGTCGAGAGTTTATATGAAGATTACTTGATCAAGAGTGACTTTCTACTCCTTTTCACTAAAGATAGCTATGCCGTATATATCGGAGAGCCAAAATTGAATTCTAATTTGGCAGATGCAGAGGCTGACAAAATATACCTTTATTTTGATGATAGGGCGATAGAGAAAGCAATCTTAGAGGATAACTGTGTGGTGAATTTCGCCCTTAAAGAGGATGAGGCAAAAGATAATGAAGTTAAGTGTGACTTAATGGAGCTACGCTTTAAGGATAATTCGATCACAACAATGTATGCTGAGAAAAACGTTAAATCACTGTATATAGGTGAATCAGAAGAGGATAAGGACTCATTTAGAAACTATGCAGAGAGCGACAAGCTTCAAATCAATTTCGGACTCGATAATCAAATAGAATCTATCTCTTTTGCTGGTAAAGTAAAGGGGGGGTATCTGTTTTCTGGACAGAACATTTTTGGCGAGAAACAATGAGTAATACTATGAATAAAAATAAAGTAATTGTAAACAATTTGGTTAAGAAATACGGGAAGAAAACGGTAGTTAATAACGTCTCGCTCGAAATAACACAGGGTGAAATTGTGGGTATTTTAGGTCCTAACGGCGCCGGTAAGTCTACCACTTTCTATATGATATTGGGGCTTGCTAAGCCGAACGGTGGACAGGTTTTGTATAATGACCTTGATATCACCCGGAAGCCGATGTATAAGAGAGCGAGACTCGGTATTGGCTATTTGGCGCAAGCACCGTCAGTGTTTCACAAACTTACTGTAGCGGACAATATAATGGCGATATTAGAGACAATTCCGATGAGTAAAAAAGAGCGGAAAAATAAATTAGACGAATACTTATCCGAACTGTCTTTAACCAAAATAGCGCACCAAAAAGCATACACGCTATCTGGTGGAGAGAGAAGGAAGTTAGAGATAACAAGATCGTTGGTTACATCCCCATCATTTTTGTTGTTGGATGAGCCTTTCGCTGGTGTAGACCCTTTAGCGATAAGCGATATCCAAGACATTATAGTTAAATTGAAATCGAGAAATATCGGTATTCTGATCACCGACCATAATGTGTTAGACACGCTCTCAATAACTGAGCGAGCTTACATTATATTTGAAGGGGAGATTCTGATGTCAGGAACATCAGAAGAGCTGATTAACAGTGAAAAGGCACGTAAACTATACTTAGGTGACAAATTTCTAAAACCATTTTATATTAAGTAACTATGGGCAAGATGGAGCATTTTTTAATACAAAAGACAACGCAAGAAATGGCGTTGAAGCCGGCTATGTTGCATTCACTCCGCATGTTGGCGCTGACTCAGACAGAGTTAGAGATGCAAATTAAGAAGGAAATTGAGCTTAACCCCCTCTTGGAAATACAAGAGGAGGAAGATGAGCTGCTTAAACAAGATACACCCGCAGTTGATGAAGATATTGAAAGCAAAGAGAATGAGGATGATGACTCTGAAGGTGATGAGGAGTTAAAAAAGACAATCGAAGAGCTTAAAGAGTTCAGTGAAATACTTGATGAGTGGTCTGACTATCATCGAGATAATAGAAATGACTCGCGTACCAGAGAGTATCCAGAAGTCTCTAACACCGACTCTTATCACTCAAACTTCAACGAAAAGATAGAAGACCTGTTTAACCAGATCGAAAAGCTTCCTTTGAATGAAGATGAACTATCCTTTGTACACGAGCTTTTAGAGAATATAGATGAATTCGGCTTTCTGCCGAGCGACTTAGATATCTATCTCTTGGCAAATGAATATATAGAGGGAAATCCTAAAGCTAAAGAGTTCATCGAACGCGTCAATGAAATCCATAAGATGGTATTAAACTTGGAACCGAAAGGCATTGCTGCCAGAACTATACCGGAATCTCTTTTAGCCCAATTAGATCCGAATGACGATGACTTTGAGCTATTGACGTTGATTATCGAACACCATTTTGACGATCTTATCAACAGAAGGTTTCAGCAGATTACGAAAGAACTTTCGATCACTATGGACGAGCTGTCTGACTGTAAGAGCAAGATTATGCTGCTTAACCCGAAACCTGGCTTACAGCTGATCAACCAACTAATAAGCTATGTGCTACCAGATGTGATAATCCGTAGAATTGAAGATGATTTCGTTGTTTATGTAAACGATACAAATATACCTCGGCTAACCTTGAATCGTCGATACAGAAATATGATCGCAACAGGAAGAATTAAAGATAGAGAGTTTCTCGACTTTTTACGAGATAAACTGAGTTCTGCTAAGTTTTTGATCAGATCGATCTATATGCGGACAAACACTATTCTACGAGTGACACGCTCTATCATCGACCACCAGAAAGACTATTTTTATAACTATAGCGGGATTTTAAAGCCGCTTACTTATAGCATTATAGCTGATGACGTTGGAGTTAGTGAGTCGACTATATCTCGTGTTGTCAAAGATAAGTTTGCCGACACACCTTTTGGAATAGTATGCTTGAAAGATTTCTTCACTACCTCTGCAGGTAGAACTAACAGCTATGAAGAGGTGTCTAAACAAAACGTGCTTAAACTTATAGAGCGGATAATTGACTCTGAGGATAAAGGGGCACCCTTTTCAGATGAAGAGATTGCAAATGAGTTACGGAAGATAAACATTATTATCTCGAGGCGAGTAGTCGCTAAATATAGAGAAAATTTAGGAATATTAAATAGCAGATTAAGGAGGAAAATGGAATGAATCACAAGGTAGCGGTAATTGGTGGAGGTCCAGGCGGTTATGTGACAGCTATTAGACTGAAACAGAAGGGGATAGACGTTGTTTTGTTTGAAAAGGAGAGGTTAGGTGGGGAGTGTCTAAATCAAGGCTGTATTCCGACCAAGGCGTTGGTAAAAGTTGCTGATCTTTATAACGAGATGAAAAACTCTTCAATATTTGGTATCAATGTTGAAGCCCTTAGCTACGATTATGAGAAAGTGTATGAGCGTAAAAATGCAGTTATCGAGCGCTTAGTTTCTGGGCTCGACTATATATATAAGAAAAGAGAAATCCCAATTATTAATGAGGAAGTAACAGCCGTATCCAAGCCAGGAGATAAGTTTAGCGTCAAAACTAAAAGTAATGAATATACTGCAGAATATGTAGTAGTAGCTACAGGCTCAGCACCTTTTGAGCTGCCACAGATGAAGTTTGACGGTGTTGATTTCCTCTCTTCAAGCGATGTATTGGCTTTGAAATCACTACCTGAACATATCACTATTATCGGCGGTGGAACTATAGGTTGTGAGTTTGCCTCTATCTTCAATAATTTTGGAGTGAAGGTTGAAATTGTCGAGCTCATCCCGAACTTACTCAACAATGAGGATCAAGAGATAGTCAAGAAGCTCAATATAGCTTTTAAAAAGAAAAAGATCAAAATACATCTTGGAACTAAAGTGGAAGAATACAGTAAAGAGGGTGACAAGATTACCCTTAAACTGGCTAACGGAAAGGAAATCGTTACAAATAAAGTTTTGATTAGCACAGGTAGAGTGCCCGTCTGTTCAGTTAAATTTGAAGATTTAGAGGTTGAATATGACCGAAATAGAATCGCAATTGACTCAAAAATGGAGACTAATGTCGCTAACCTATTCGCTATTGGCGATATTACAGGTAAAATGATGCTTGCACACACTGCCAGTAAGCAAGGTTTGATGGTTGCAGAAACTATTGAAGGAAGAATTAATGGTAATGAAAATAAGCAGCCTAATGAGCTGATTTATTGCAATATTCCACGCTGCACGTTCACCGAACCTGAGGTTGCATCAGTCGGTTATACCGAAGAAACGGCTAAAGAGGCAGGTTTTGATATAAAGATTGGTAGATTTAACTATATGGCTAACGGTAAAGCGATAGGGATGAACGCTACAGACGGTATGGCAAAAGTGATAGTTGATGCTAAAACTGAAAAAGTGATAGGTGTTCACATAGTGGGCTCAACAGCTACAGAGCTCATAGCAGCGGGCAGTGTAATGGTTAATCTCGGTTTAACAGTAGATATGTTAGATAAAGTCATCTATGCTCATCCAACCTTGTCAGAGGTTATTATGGAGGCGACTGAAGATATAAATAATTTATCGACTCACAAAATATAGTCTTGCTTTTCTGATGAAAAAGGTTAGAATATTTATTACGATGATTAAGTCTGATAAGCAGAGAAGATTAGTAACAAATAGGTCATACGGAAGTTGAATATAAGAGGGATGCAATGACAATAGAAAGAAAGCCAGAATGGTTAAGAATTAAGTTTAGACGTTACAATGAGGCTCTGCAGACAGAGAACATCGTTAGAAAGTATAATCTACATACAGTATGCGATAGTGCTGCCTGTCCAAATAAAGGTGAATGCTTCTCCAATAGTACCGCTACATTTATGCTCTTAGGCGATATATGCACACGCCGATGTCGCTTTTGCAACGTAAGTGAAAATGTCGACAAAATAGACGCCCCAAATCCAGAAGAACCAAAGCTTATCGCTAAAGCTGTTAAAGAGATGGGGCTCGATTATGTTGTGTTGACAATGGTGACGAGAGATGATTTGCCAGACGGTGGAGCTGAGCACATATATAGAACAATTAGTGAAATTAGAAGGGAAAATGGTGATGGCATCGGGATTGAGATCTTAGTTTCAGATTTAGATGGAAATCGCAAAGCATTAGATCGAGTCTTAGAAGCTTCACCAAAAGTGTTTAATCATAACGTAGAAACAATTCCAAGACTTTACTCTGAGTTACGTCCTCAAGCAGTGTATACCAGGAGCTTAGAGGTGCTTGAAAACGCTTTCAAGGCGGGTATCGAGTATACTAAAAGTGGGTTTATGGTAGGGCTCGGTGAGACTGAGCCTGAAATCTCTGTCTTGATGGACGATTTACGCAGAGTAGGCGTTTCAATTTTAACTATTGGGCAATATTTAGCCCCTTCAAAACTACACTATCCAGTTAAAGAGTATGTACACCCGGACATATTCCAGAGGTACAAGGAGATGGCTTTAGAAAAAGGTTTTAAAACCTGCTTCTCAGGCCCTTTTGTCAGAAGTTCTTATAAAGCTAAAGAGGCTTTAACAAATTGATTTAACTTTTAAATACAGATAAGGGGGATCGATATGCAGATCACAATCACAGCAAGGCGTTTTGAGTTAACAAATGCAATCAGAGACTATGTTGAACAGTCTTGTGAAAGACTTGGTAAGTATTTTGACCATATAATTAACATTCATGTAATCTTGACTTTGGAGAATAGTAGGAACATTGTTGAGATGAGTATGCACGCCTCAAGATTTAATCTACAAAGCGAAAGTGAAGAGATGGATATGTATCTCGCACTGGACACAGCAGTCGATAAGATGGAAGCCCAGATCAAAAAACTGAAAGATAAGGTAACCGACCACCAAAAGAAAAGTGTTATGAAAGATCCTAACTTCTTCCATTCTAATCTTTTTGAGACATCCAAAGAGAGAAACGAAAAGAAGATGGTTAAGACCAAAAGAGTACAAGCTGAGATTATGAGCGTGTCAGACGCTATTGACGCTCTGTCTCAGAAAGATAAACCGTATATGATATTTAAGAATGTCGAGACTGATAAGATTAACGTCTTGGTTAAGACAGATGCTGATCAGTACAGACTAATTGAACCTTAACTGATAACTTTTAAAGAGTTACTATAAATGAAAGTTTTAACTGCTAAAGAGCTTTTTGAAAACAAAGGAAAGGATTTGGCTCTGTCTCTCGTGACAGAGCCAAAGTCATTATCTAATACTATTCAAGATGACCATTTGAATAGGCCGGGATTGGCCATATCTGGTTATTTGGGGTATTTTTTGTATAAGCCGATCCAGATCTTAGGTGAGACAGAAATCAGCTATATGCAGACGATTAAAGAGGATGTCCTATACGATCGTATCAAAGCTATGTTTGAATACAGTATTCCTCTGATAATCGTTACCAAAGGCCTATCTATCCCACAGCAAGTAGAGTTTTTAGCAAATGAAATGAATATTGCAATAATGTCGAGCCGACTCTCTACCGATAATCTAATCTCCTCACTAACCCGCTATCTAAAAGAGTATTTTGCGCCGAATAAATCAATCCACGGAACACTGATTGAAGTTTATGGAGTAGGTGTGTTACTCACAGGAAAGAGCGGTATTGGAAAAAGTGAGTGTGCTCTTGACTTAATTGAACGAGGACACCGCTTAATAGCTGATGACTTGGTTAAAATAACACGTTATGAGGATACTCTTATCGGTACTCAAGTTAACGATTTTGGATGTTTTATGGAGGTTCGTGGAGTTGGTTTAATTGATGTCGAACGGATGTTTGGAGTTGAGGCATTTAGAAAGCGGACAATTATTGATACCCAGGTAGAGCTGCTGTTGTGGCAGGATAACGTTGATTACGAACGGATTGGCTTGACCAACAACTACGTTGATGTCTTAGGTGCTAATATCCCGATCATTTATCTTCCAGTCTCTCCAGGGAAAAACATTTCCGTAGTTATTGAAGTCATAGCACTGAACCATATTTTAAAGAATTACGGCTATGAAGCGGCAGAAGTATACCAACGAAAGCTGAATGAGAAACTACAGAAGAAGAATATCACAAACAAGTTTGGTAAAACTTTTGATTGATTTTTGAAATTAACTATTAAGGGTTCGCCTATAGGAGTAAACATTAACGATATGAGTTATAATCTATGATAAGGAAAACAGTTAAGGTATTGAACAAGCACGGTTTACATACGAGGCCTTGTGCTTTAATCGTCAAAACAGCTTCTAAATACCGTTCAGATCTTGTTATCAAAAAAGGAAGTATTGAGGTTAACGGCAAGAGCATTATGGGTGTTATGATGTTAGCTGCCGAGCATATGTCAGAGTTAGAGTTAATAGCAAATGGTGTTGATGAGGAATATCTTGTAAACGATATAGTGGAGTTATTTGCAACAAAGTTTGGTGAGGAATAGTGCGACAGTATTCAGGCATTGCAGTCTCTTCGGGTATAGCGATTGGTGAAGCACGGGTTAGAGTAAAAAAAAAGCTAAACGTTGCTAAACGAATCATTAATGACCGTGAAAAGGAGCAAGAAAAAGAGAAATACCTCACGGCTATCGAAGAAGAGTTAAAGGAATTAGATGACCTTTTAGCAAAATTTGACGTTGAAAGGGAAGATGTAGAACTCTTAGATATTTATAAAGAAATACTTAACGATCCGGCACTTAAAGATAAAATCACACAGCTTATAGAAGAAAAGAAGTTCTCAGCTGAATATGCACTTTATGAGTTTTTTATGGAGATTAGTGCCGTTTTTAAAAATATGGATGACCCTTATCTTGCTGAACGGGGCTCTGATTATGAAGACATAGTTAACAAGCTAATCAACCGATTAAACGGTAATTTAGAGCTACCCCTTGAAGATGTAATAGCTGAAGCAAAAGATGATAGACAGGTAGTTCTTGTGATGGAGGACATATCTCCTACCGATGTAGCCCGCTCTTATCACTCTAATATTTCCGGTATCTGCTTGGTGAAAGGGAGCAAAACATCCCATTCCGCTATTATAGCCAGAGCGCTCGGTATACCTGTTGTAGTAGGGGTCACAGAACTTTTATTTAGTACCAAAGAGGGTGATC
>Ga0265293_10000127_pt1 | contig 178783 bp, 170 predicted proteins | sample Munlanlewell138R_FD_192505 | JGI IMG/M metagenome (GOLD analysis project Ga0265293, IMG submission 192505) | Leachate microbial communities from a municipal landfill in Southern Ontario, Canada - Leachate well 138R | ecosystem: Engineered > Solid waste > Landfill > Unclassified | place... | reverse complement strand
TTCCGTTTAATCTAGTAATAACTGTTTTACTATTTTCTCTATCACAAGCAAGTTTAGTTTTCGGGTCTTTAATTTCCTTTATAAACTTACTATTTATTAATTTATCTAAAGTTACTTCTTTACTCTCACCTTCTTTACTTGGTAATCCATCTTTTCCTAGCGAGAAATAATTGAAAGCCGATTTTTCCATCATACCTTCATTTATAGAACACACTCTTTTATATACTCCACCCATTACATTTGGTATTACAAACATGGCAATTAAAAAGATAATTATTATAATTACTATTGTTGCCAATAACTCTATTAATGTAAATGCGGATTTCTTTTTATTAACTTTTTTTATTTTTTCCATTCAGTTGCCTCCGAATCTTATTTATATTTTGTTCTGCAATAATTATACCATAACTTAATAAATCAAGGAAACCCTGTAATATATATATTCATTCAAAAATAAAACAGTTCAATTGAACTGTTTTAATGTTTTACATCATAGTTTTACGTCTCCTGTAAATATATCTTTTATATATCTAAAGTATAACTCAATAAAGTTGGCTTTTTCAACATTGTCCTTGACCGTAACACCAATTTTTCTAGTTATCTTATCATTCTCTTTGATTATTAATTCACCAACAATATCTCCCTTTTTAAGTGGTGCTTTTAAATCCTCTACTTCTATTTCATATGTTGCTATTTTCTTTTGATCTGACTTCTTATTAAGAATTGTTATATTATCAATTGGAACAATATCAACATATTTTTGTTTTCCTTTTTCAACTTCCAATGTTCCTAAAACACTATTTTTCGATAATAATTGTTCTGTTTCATATTGGGCGAAGGCAAAATTTAACATTTCACTTACTTCAGCATTTCTTGTTTTACTATCCGAAACGCCCATTACAACCGCTATAAATCTTGAATTGTTTTTCTTGGCAGTTGCAGTCAAACAATATCCAGCTTCAGCCGTATACCCCGTCTTCAAACCGTCGACACCATCATAGAAACGTACCAGTTTAGTCGTGTGTTAAATAAGCATAAATCAATTAACAAATCCCTTATTTTACAAGGCTTTTTAGAAAAGTCTTTTTTTGTTTTTGAAAAAGTGATTTTCAAAATTTGTGTGTTTTAGGACTGGAGGGGTATCAATTGAAATCGATTTTTATAAGAAATGAGTGAGGCTTTCAGTAGGTAAAGTTCCACACACGCAGATTTTGTTGTACAAATTTTAAACTGATAAAACATAGGATTAAGGGAGAAGTAAAATGAAAAAAGAAATTGCATTATATATTTATGCTTATAAAGAATCTAATATAAATATATTTATAAAACCATTAAATAGATATTTATATTCTAAAGATATGACTTTGGGTGATATAGACTATTACATGACTACTTACAATAAAGATAAAAGCATTAATAAAAGTGATTTAGAAAAATTGTTAAATAATATCGAAAATATAGATGAACTAATACTAATAAAAAACATTTATCCACTAAAACAAGAACTAGATAAAATTAAAGAATATTGTAAAACTCATAGTTGTAAAATTATTACCATTTCTAAATATGGTGAATTACTAGGGGTGATTAAATGACTGATTGTGTTAAGACAGCTATATATTTAAGAGTATCAACAGAAGACCAAGCAAAAGAAGGATTCTCTATATCTGCCCAAAAAGAGAAACTAACTAAATATGTAGAGGTTAATGATTGGGAATTATATGACTATTTTATCGATGATGGTATTAGTGGTAAGAATATTACTGATAGACCAGAGTTAACTAGACTAATTGAATTAGTTAAGAAAAAGGAAATCAATAATGTTTTGGTGTATAAATTAGATAGACTTACTCGTTCAGTTAAAGACTTAATTAATTTAATTGAATTGTTCGAACAACACGAATGTAGTTTTTCTTCACTAACTGAAAAATTAGATACCAGTAATGCTGTTGGAAGAATGTTTATTAAAATTATTGGGATATTTGCGGAGTTCGAGCGAGAGAACTTAGCTGAACGAGTAAGTTTTGGTTATGAGGAAAAAACAAGACAAGGAAACTATACAAATACTAATGGAGTATATGGATATGAGTACATTATTGGTAAGGGCAATTTAGTTATTAATGAAGAAGAAGCTGAACTTGTAAGGCACACATATCAAAAATATTTAAATGGCAAAGCAATGATTAGTATAGCTAAAGAATATAATCAATTAGAAGTACCTACTAAAAGAGGTGGCAATTGGTCACAATCAACTATTCAATCGATTCTTACTAATAATACTTATTTAGGTAAAGTAAGGTATGGAGTAAATAAAAAGATTAAAAATAAAGCTTTTATTGTGGAAAGTGAACATGAACCTATTATTGATGAATTTACTTTCAATAGAGTTCAAGAAATAATGAAAAAAAGGAAACATTTTAACATTAAAAAGTTTCCTAGTGAGAATGCTTATTTTGGTTCAGTATTAAGATGTTCTAAATGTGGTTCTAGATTTCACCCTAAACAACAAAAGCATAATGGTAAGTTATATATTAGTTACTATTGTAATAATCGGCAAACTGCTAAATGTGATTGTAGTGGTGTATCCCATAATAAAATACTGTCTTCATTTGAAGAATATATTAAAAACATAACATTAGATTGTGAAGTTGAAAATATAGATAATAGTAAAAATGATAAAAAACTGGAAAAACTAAGTAAGGAACTATCCTCTTTAGAAAATAAAAGAAAGAGAATCCAAAAATTATTTATTAATGAAGAAATTAATAGTAGAGATTATAAAGAATTATTAGGTGATATTGATAGTCAAAAAAACATTTTAAATTCATCAATTATCAGCATTAAGGAAGAAGAAGTTTCTGCTATCGATTATAGCCAAATAAAGGGCATTCTGACAAACATTAAACTCAACTGGGAGTATTTAGACATTGAACAAAGAAAAGCCTTTATAAGCCAGTTTATAGAGCATATAGAGGTGGATATAAATAATGGTAATGTCATAATAAAAGAACTTGACTTTTGCTAAATTTTTAACTTTATTAATAGTCTGAAGTACTAAACTATTAACAATAGTTATGATTTATTATAGTTTAAACATTAGATTAGAAATTTTTTTACACTCTCAGATGGTTTGATACTATTCATAAAATATAGATGTTAAAAACTCTATAAATACCTATTAAAGAAACATTTGCTAAAGTAGGATAAAAGTATTAATTAGTTTGTTTATCAGCCTGTATGGCATTAATAATTAACAATAAAAGGTATAGTGTCTAAATATCAAAACACTATACCTTTTGAACGTCTATTTTTAGCAAATATAACATTTATTTCTTGAACAATAGATGAAATATCTTTATTTGGCTGATTTAGTTGATTATATCTTTGTTTTAATTCTTCAATTATATAATAGGAAAATCCAATATTTTCAATATCCTTATTTTTGTCAACCATTTCATTCAATCTTTTAATTGTTACATCATATGAACTATTTTTTATGTCTGAAAGCCCAATATTGATCATTGCATTTTTACAGCCATTATATAAACTTTCAAATCGATTATCTTTAAAATCTTTACTAAATGTCAACAAAAAAATTTCAATAATAGTATCTAAAAGTTCAATAGAATTAACCTTTGATAATGCATCTTTCAAACTATCATTGAAGGATTTATCTATATCTTTTTTATTTTTTATTAATAACTTTTGATATGATTTAAGTCCACTCAACTTATTACATTTAATTAAATATTTTGAATATAAAATAATTTTACTATCATCTGTTTCTTCTTCTAATTTTTCTGATAAGTATTCTATTATCTTTGTTGCTTCTAGTTCATATATTTTTTGAATAACTAAAGTTTCGGTTTCAAAATTAACTTTATTCAAATAATTTTTAACTACACTATCTGCTCCACTATCAAACAATAAGTAATTAATTACATTTTCTTTTTGATATGTTGATAGTTTACCATCAAGGAGATATTTTTCTAAATACACAGATAACCCTTTAATTTGTTTTTGTATGCAATATTCAACTTGATTTTTTAAAACTCCATCGTACATTATTTTTGTTTTAATATTATTTATTATTCTTGCTTGAACTTTTTCTTCTGGTACAGAATTTAGAATATAATCTATACCAACATGTCTATAATCCTCCATTGTCCAATCAAAGTCCAGCATATCCAAGAGAACATTTTCTGGGTATGATAAATCAAATTTATTTCTAAAATACCATAAATATATATTAATATGACTAGTACTAAAACCCTCTCCAGCCTCTTTATAAGTAATTGAATTTTCAAAGCTAATTTCTAGTGCTTTCTCTTCACAGATTACAGATATTATATTTTTTTGTTCTTCTGAAATATTTATATTCTTATCCCTTGTTAGATATTGATAAGTCTCATTCAAAATTACCCAATCCCAATTGAATGTTCGAATATACTCTTCATTAATAACTTTATCTTTTTTAAATCCCCATAAGAAATGTTGCATTTCTCGAAGTTTTTCATTATCTTCAAAAACCATATAATCTATCTTTTTAACTTTTTCAGAAGTGATATTATCAAGCTTACTTTCTCGTTTAAACTCATTAAAACAATCAATGAAATCATTTATATTAAAGAAGGTATTAAAAAAATCTTGCTTAGAACATCCTGCTTTTATTTCCCTAGTTCTATTTTCTAGATAATCTTCTCCAGTTTTATCAAAGTAAATAGTGTTTAGTTTTTTATAATTCTCATTATCTATATTTGAAGAACTTAAAACTTCTCTTGCTAATTCATCATCATAGTTTCCCTTAATATACTCATCAATGAAGTAATTTAAACAATTATTATCAACCAGATAGTAATCTGAATAAAAACGTCTCTTTTTATCTAAACTTATATAGGCTTTAAATAACTCAAGTCTTAATCCAGCTTTATCTAACTCTAATGGTATAACTTTCAAACCATCATTGTCATAGTTTTCACTACAGACCATATATAATCTTAATATTAAATCAAAGGACTTTGGATTTTTTTCATATATATTTAGAAAGGAAAAACAAATATTTTCCAACATTTTTTCTGATAAATAATTTAAAATTTCTTTTCTGCTTAAATCTTCAAAATATAATACAACTTTCTCTAACAATTCATATGAAGTAAGATTTAAAAATAGTTTATCAAACTGCATATGTTCATCCACTAAACTAATATCTTTATCATCTTCGTCATCTGCATAACTAACTGATGCTAACCCTTTATGTACGACATTCATTTTATCAAAAATTATATGAATATTTCTTTCAGTCAATTCAATTTTTTCTAAAGTATAAAAGTATCCTGTTCGTATATAGGCATCTTCAATGGTTTTATTCTTTTCAATTATATTCAACAAATCTTCTTCGTCAATAAGTTGATTATCAGCAAGTACCATCAAAGCATATCTTTTACTTTGTGATGTATATTTTTCACTTGTTGATATATCTAACATTTGTTTTTTAATATCCTTATCTTTATTATATAAACTTTGAAAATCCATTATAATCGAAAGTGCATTATATACAATTGTATAGTGTTTGTTCTCATTGATTTTATTCATTAAAAATTCAAGTACTTCTCTTGACGAAATAAAATCAATAAAATTATTATTATTACCATAAAGTAAGTTACTTGATAACCATATCTTTTTTTGTTCATATATTTCAAAGAAGCTCTTGAAAATATTAACTCTCGTCTTTTCATCAAAGTCACTTTTCTCTAAGTACGCAATACCATCTGGTAAAACTTCCACAACCCAACTTTTAAATTCTTCATCATCATAAGTATCAAGTAAGAATGATAAAGTATTTATCCAAGTATCCTTGATTTCATTTTCTTGATTTTCATAAGTAATTAATTTTTTTATATCTTCTAAAGAAAACTCTTTTAGTATTTCAGAAGCCAGAAACTCTCCAAAATTATTATGAGTGAATGAAAATTCAGTTCCATTTTTTGCCCATATACCACTATATTCTAGTAACTTCCTATCATCTTTATTAGGGAGAATTTCACACAATTCATCTTTAGTTAGAGTATTTTTACCTAAACATTGGATACACAACCCAACAGTACCAAGAAGTTTATACAAACAGTCTTTATCATTCTCTAAATCTTTAGTAGTTATATATTTACTTTCATCAAATTTAAAAGCATCTATTACCATCTCTTTAACAAACATTTTTCTATTAGGTAATATCTTTGTACTTTCATATTTTTTTATAACTTTCAATAGATAAAATGGGCTATTTAAAAAGTGAAGTAAGTTCTTATTTAATACTTCTTTCATAAATTCATCATAATTAGTATCCATTTTTTTTAAGAAAAATCTTATGTCTTTATCACAAAAGGGAATTAGCCTATATGTTTTAAAGTTATTGAAATAGTCATCATTTTTATAAAAATTAGTACGGCTAGTTACAATTATATTAGTTTCGGGATTTCTATCAATAAAATCATTTAAATTTTTAATAAAAGTATTTTTATTTTTATCTTCTATTTCATCAAAAGCATCTAAAATAAATGTAATACCTCCATTAGGAACATTTTTATATTCTTTTGGCTTTAATTCATTAATAGCTTGGTTTGTATAATTATTTAATCTATAATAAAATGCACACTTATCAACATTATCATTTATCATATTGGAAACCTTTTTACATAATTCACTTTTACCTATACCTGCATCACTTAGCAAAACTATTTTTTTATTTAATCTAATTGAATTTTCTAAATCTTCATAATTACTTTCTGATATATATAAAGACTTATACATAGATGCAGGACAAACTTTTCTATCTAAATATTCTTCAACAATTGAATATTTGATTTTTTCAATTTTACTGTAGTCAAATATAATTGGATTTTCACTTTCTTGTTGTAAAAGATAATCTAAAACCATTTTTCTTATGTCATCGTCTAATTCATAAATATCTTTAAATATATTTTGATTATTTTTTATATCATTTTTAATATCGAAAGAAATCTTACCGGCAACTTTTGATTTATTTATTTTATCTCCCTTTCCTGCAATTAGGAAAAAAATAAATCTATCATAAATATCAACTAAATCACTTTTATTAAATTTTTCCAAAGTATCATAGATTTTTTGTGCATCCTTTCTAGAAGTAACCTGAATGCATATTTTTAAATCTTCATCTCCTAAATCTATATATTTCGAATTTTTTTCCTCAAAATTTACATTAACCAAATTATAATTATATACTTTGTTTAGTAGTCCACAATAAAAATCTTCACAATATTTATTTATATCAAACATTCCTATGGAATTTTTATATTGTATAGTCAATTCTAATTTCGTTAATATATCACAAATTTTGTTCATTTCTTTTTCTTTACTCATAAAACCTCCTAAAAAAAGCGAAGTTAAAATCTCACGACCTCAACTTCTTCGTAACAATATTATATCATTAATTGTCGAATTATTATATACGACCAAATAAAAATACTTGTTTTTATAAATACTTAAAAAAATACGTATTTGGGTATTCTTTTTATTGCTATCTTAATCGCAAACCCACTTGTGAAACAACAGATTGAGTTCGCGTAATGTAGAAATAGCAGGAAATTAAAGATTCAAATTATAGTATCAATTATTAAAAATTTTTATTAATTAATATATTTCTTAAAATATTCTCTCAATCCATCATCACATACATATAAATATGTACCAAGCATTCCCCGTAAACACATAGTTGAATAAATATTTAATAAATAAGATAATAAATCTTCATCAGTAGTATCTGATTTACCTTTAACATCTTTATAGCTTGACCTATCAATATAAAACTTTTCATTGTTTAAATCATATCTTAAATCATTACCTATAATAAGACCTGTATAATTTAAGTCATATCCTTGTGTTGTATGAATACTACCAATTTCATTTACTGAATTACTTGAATTAATCCAATCCGTTGGTTTAGTATTCCATATATATCTATACCCATCTATTTCAATATCATATAGATTATTAAAAATCATTTTATCTATATCTTTTTTAGTTAAATGCATTGGTAATTTTTGACCTTTGCTTTTCCACTGCCAAGCATATCCTGCAACATTTCTACATAGACCATATTCTTTATCTTTTTCTTTTATATTTTCAACCATTTCATTTACATTATCAAATATTTTAAAATCATAGTTTTTAAACGTTGCTTTTCTCTTTGGTGGATTATTACTAAAAATAGAATTAATGTAATCAATATATTCATTTCCACCTAATAAACATCTTAATTGTGCACTAAGAGAGTACAAATGATTTTTAGAATCAAACATGATTTGTTCAAATTTTTCTTTTCTTACATCAGTTGGTTTTATACTTTGTCTTTCATCATAAAATAAAATTTGATATTTACTTTTTAATAAAATCCAATCTAACTCAGTTCCTTCTTTTCCTAAATTAAATTTATCATTGTTTTTATCAAATGTACCATATTGTGTAAGGTTTTTTCTTCTCCTAAGTCTATGAGCTTCATCGACTATTAATATATCAAAATATTCATCAGATTTTGCTACATCATTTGGACTTAAAACCATCTTACTGTTTAACCCTTTAATTTCTCTAAAGCATTTTCTTAAAGTAGTCCTTAAATTATCCATAGGAATTACCAATCCTATTTTTAAATCTGTTTTTGTTTGTTTTATTTTTAAAACATCTAATAAAATTTCTTCAACTTCATCTTCTTCAGCAAAAGAACTATCATTAATTGCTTCATTTAAAAGTTTCATTAAATAAATTCCTAGTATTGTTTTTCCTGTTCCTGCTCCACCAGTTACAATAAATGATGTTTTAGAATTGTTTTTAACATCATTAGCTAAAACACTTAGAATATCATTAACCACCATATATTGGTCAACTGTAAGAGACTTATAAGGGGAGTATTTAAATAAATCAGTGTTTCTAATAGTACTTAAATCTCTTGTAACTAATCCTTTAGCTTTAAGTTGAATCCAAATATCTTTAAATTTCTTTTCATACATTTCTCTTTGATAATAATTGTGGTCTTTTAAACCTGTATTACCATTTTGTAGTTTAAATTTATTATCAGCAGACATATATTTAATTAGGAATGATTCTAAATCTAGTATTGATGATTTATTAAATGTTTCATCTGTTATAATGCTAATTTTATTCAAATCTTTTCTAACTTCATTAGCAAGGTGCTGATTTGCTCTAATACTAGCATTTGTTGTCTCACCAATATATGCTTCTTTTTGGTTATTTAAAATATAGACAACAGGCCAGTTAGTACCATTTTTTATTTTTCTAAGTTTTTGTGGGGTTTCAATATTAAAATTGATTGTTTTAATGTCTATCATTTTAATTTCCTAACTTATCGTATTTTGTACTAACACCTTTAGACTTTTCAACAGGATATTTTAATCTTGTTTTTTCTAGTTTATTTACTAATATTGTTTCTAAATCTACACCTAATTTATCTGAAAGTAAAATACAATAATTAACTACATCAGCTAACTCTTCACAAACATCATTATGGTTGTACTCATTATTCCATTGGAAGCATTCTAACAATTCACCAGCTTCTATGGAGATTGATTTAGCAAGATTCTCTGGTGAATGAAATTTATCCCAATCTCTTTCTTCATTAAAATTTAGTATTTGTTCTTTAACTTCTTTCATAAAATCACCTGACCTTATTATATCACAAAAAAAGAGAGTATTTATAATCATAATCTCTCAATAAGGTTATATTTATTTTGTATCTTCTTCAAAAAAATTTTTTATATCTATTTGTAGGCTATCTGCTATTCTTCCAAGAGTAGCTAGACTGAAGCTTTTATTTTTCTTTAAACTCTCAATTTCTGCAATATAAGTCATTGATAAATCACACGCATCTGCTAAAGATTGTTGAGTAAAACCTTTTTGTTGACGATATTTTTTTATATTTTTTCTTACTATATCATAATAGTAATCATCAGTATGTTTTGCTAGTGCCACAAGCATCACCTCTAATAATATGATATAGTAATTACTTTTCAATGTATTGATGCTTATAGCACTAGACAATTAATAAAAAATAGCATATACTTTATATAGTGCTTATAGCACAAGTTGGAGGTTGCTATGAAAAGAAAAATTACAATACTAATTGCTATATTTATTTCTATTTTAATTATTACTGGTTGTCTTAATAGAAAAATTGATTTTGAGAGTTTATCTATAGAAGAAAAAGTAAACTACCATATCAAAAATATGTCTTTAGAAGAAAAGATAGCACAAATGCTAATTGTTTATTATAATAGTGATAGTTTTGATAACAATTTAAAAGGTACATTAGAAAGCGTTAAACCAGGAGGTTTCATATTACAAGGTATTAATATTACAAATTATGAAGATACTTTGAATTATGTAAAACAAATTAAAGAAACTTCACAAATACCAATGTTTATATCAATAGACCAAGAAGGTGGATTAGTTCAAAGACTATACAATTTGAAAGATATTAAACCAACCTATATACCATCTATGTATGATGTAGGGAAATTAAATGATAAAGATGTTGCTTACCAAGTTGGTGAAGTTATGGCTAAAGAATTAAGAACTATTGGAGTAAACTTAACATTTGCACCAGTTATTGATATATATACTAACGAAGAAAATACAGTCATTGGTAGTAGAGCCTTTGGAACTACTAAAGAAGTTGTTATTAATAATGCCATACCTTTAGCAAATGGATTATTTGATAATGGTGTTATACCAGTATTTAAACATTTTCCTGGGCATGGTGATACTCATGTAGATAGTCATGTAGGTTTACCAATTGTTAATAAAACACTAAACCAATTAAAAGAATTAGAATTACTACCATTTAAAGAAGCAATACAAAACAATGCTAAAATGATTATGGTAGGACACATTGCTTATCCAAACATAACTGGCGATTATACACCAGCTACTTTATCAAATAAAATGATAAATGAAGTATTAAGAAAAGAACTAAATTTTAATGGTGTGGTTATAACAGATGCCTTGAATATGGGTGCATTAACTGAAAATTATACTGATGTTGAAATATATGAAAAAGCAATAAATGCAGGTGTTGATATATTATTAATGCCTAATGGTTCAACTAAGGCAATTTCATTAATTAAAGAAAGTATAAGCAATGGTAAAATAACCGAAGACAGAATAAACCAATCATTAAGAAGAATATTAACACTAAAATACGAACAACTAAATGATGATAATTATTTAAGTAAAGATTATTTAGGTAAGCAAGAGCACAAGGATATTATTGATAAAATAAGCATTAATAATAAACTACCAATTACTGATATAAGTGGTATTAATAATTAAGTTTAACTAAAAAGAAACAATTTTCATTTTAAAATTGTTTCTTTTTCTTTTAATATTTTAGGAATTGAATACTTCAAAAAAAAATCAATAATAGCCTTCTGAGTCTCTTTACTAATCATAATAATCACCTTAGTAAAATATATGCTTTTAAAACAACTAAATGCTTATATTTGTTTATCAATATATGGAGTCTGCTTATACGATTTCCTTCTATAATATAGTATTTGGTCTCGTGCAAAATTATCATTGAATCTATAAAATCTAGCCATTTCTTTTGTATATGCAACTATATCTATGTAACCTAATTCTTCAAGTTTTTTAGAATATTTTCTTTGTTGATATTCAGTAAGCCCAGTATCTGTTTGAATCTCTTTATATGTAACCTCATAAAAGCCATATTTATTAACATCTTTATACATACTTAACCTAGAATATTCTGCTAATAGCATCGCCATTTCCAAGTTTCCAAAAGCTTGAATCATTACTTTTGGAACTGTCAACCTAGGACTATTATAAGAAATCATTTCATAATTTGTAATATCAATAGGATTCTTATTTTGAACTGAGTTATCTTTTACTCTGAAATTTTGAAGGTTATATTGATTATTTTTGCTAAAGTTTGCGTATTGATAATTCCAATAACTTCCTTTAATATTTTGCTCTATCATTTTTTCTTGAATATATAATTGTTCTGGCTCATTCTCAACCATTTTTTCGCCTTTTTTTAATCTTGCTATACTAACACACCTTTCTATGCTTTAATTTTTATATCTTTCTATACTTAAATATTTTATATTAGAAGCACTAATTTTAAAGTGTTCAAGGCTAAAAATACCAAATAGTATAAATAATATATAAACATATTAATTCTTTAAGCTAATTAATCGTATGTTATTATACTTAAAAATATGAATAATACCATCTAATTTTCCACACGCACTAATGAAATATTTGCACAACAAAAAGTTGCTACTCAAAGTAACTTTAGTGCTTAACAAGACCTTTTTAAAATAAGTCATCAACCCTAATGAAAAAACAATATATTTCTATACTGCTCTACATGCTAATTATATTTATTGTTCTACTGTATCACCAAATATTTCCGATTCTTCAACTAATTTGCCAGTTAATTCCTCAACAATCCCAAAATCTATAGGATTTTCAATATGTTCTTCTATTTCTTCTTCATCAATAATTATTGCTTCTTTTATTTTATCTATTAAATCATTTATTTTATCTTTTTCCCATTCAACAATTCCATCAGAATACACTATTTCTTCAATTCCTTCACCACTACATAAATCATCTACAAATGTAATATAATTAAATTCTGATTCAATAGTATCCTTTTTTACTTTTACTAAAATATCTTCTTCATTTTTACTAATTAGTAACTTCATTTTCTTCACTCCTATACTTTTTTAAATTGTATTTTTTATATCTTTTCTTTATCGCTGATTTTCCACCATCTGTTAATTCAGCTACAAAATCTATTATTTTTTTACCATTGAGTTCTGAATCTAATACTGCGTTCCTTATTGTTATAACTCCATCAATGTTTCTACACACAATAACATTTTGAGCATCACCCAACATTGGTATAGTTGCATTATGAGTAACTGTTATTATTTGTCTTGTTTTTTTAGACTCTTTTATTGCTTTAATTAAGTCTCCATTCATATAGGTGCTTGCCAAATTATCTTCGGGTTGGTCTACCAATAATGGAGCTACATCTTCTGTACTACCAAATACCAAATCTAATATAATTGCAGTTTTCCAACCAGGACTTAGTGTATTAAAATCTTTTCCTTCTTTTGTTACTATTTTGTATACTTCTTTGTTATTTCCACTTATTTCTTTAAAAACTTTATCTTTTAATTGAGAATAAGTTTCAACCTTAAGACTTACTAAAAAATTAGTTTTAAACAAATTACTTGGCAACAAATCTCCCAAAGTATCTACTTTTGCACCTTTTTTTATATACTTATTTATAGCATTTATAATAATTTCAGGTGTAAGTTTAAATTCGTTTATTATTGATAATTTATGTCCACTGCATTCTTTTTCATCAGTTTCAATTCTATAATCAAATACTAATAGTTTCTCAATACACTTATTAAACTTCCTACATTGCTTAACATACTCAATAGTTTTATTTATAAGCGATTGTCTTTGAATATCCTTTCTAGATTTCTCCCCATTTAATGTTACCAATTCTATATCACAATCTAAAGAGCTACTATCTATTATTCCTTTAATAGTATTACTTATGCTTGCTTTATCAAATGCAATTTTTAATTTTCTCTTAATTTGCGATACTTCTACATCAATTGATTCCATAAATGCATTTTTATTTGAAAACTCTACTAATTTCTCTAAATTTTCATTGTGGTTATCATAATGAATTTTTGCAAATACAATCTTTTCCAAATCATTTGCATCAACTTTAAAAGGTGTTATTGGATTCAATTGTAAAGTTCCTTCAATTATTAATTGTGTAAAAATTGGAATTGTATTAATTTCATCGTTGAGTTTTTCTATATTTTCAACAGTCTGTGTTAATTCTAAAATATGATTTTCAAGTTTTTGTAAATTTGATTGTACTTCCAATTTAATAGTCTCACTTGATGGAAAGAGAGCTTTTACTATTTTTATTTCCTCAATTTTATTATTGTTAATTACATTAATTATATAATTTTGATTTATATAGTGAGGTATAAAGTTCAAGGGATTAACTACTGATATAGCATTAGTAAGAAAGTTGTTATAATTTGAATCTTCAAAATCATTTTCTATCTTCCTATATAAAGAATCAATCAATAAGGTTTTTCCAGATGAAGATTCCCCAATAATTACATTTAATCCTGGGGTGAAATTTACATCTATGTCAACTAATTCATTTTTCAAGTAGCAACTCTTTATAAACTGAGATGATATTTCTGGTTTTTCATTTGAATATGTCAATCTACTACTTTCTGAAAGAGAAAGTCTTAAGCCATCAAATGTAGGAGTTGCTAACATCCAAGTAGTAATAAAGTCTGATGCATCGCTTCCAGCTTTAGGTTGTGGATAAATTGTTGGATTGTAATTATCACTTCCTGTAACTAAATTAATAAATTCATTTATATTTAGTTTTTTGAAATATCGATTAGTTCTTTCAACTCCTACATTACTTCTAGCGGTAAATCCATCAAATTGATTATAATATATGGTTCTTTCTAAAGTAGTATCAAAACTTCTATTTTCTGGAATTGAATGGTCAAAAGTTCTATGACTTTGTCCACCATGTGGAAGAATCATAAAATCATATTCGTCAAATTTTTGAATTATTTTTTCTAATTTTGGTGCTGATTCAGTTTCATCATCTAAAACCTTGTTAGGATAAAGGGTATCTAAAATGGTGTTAATATTATCAATCTCATTTATAATATCATCAACATCAAAGAAAATATGAGCATGATATAATGGTGCATCATCATAATTTCTAATATGTAATTCAACACCAAGAATAACATGTACTTTTTGGTCGTTTATATTAATTAGGGTTTCATAGGCCCTTTTATTAACTGTATTGTGATCTGTTAATGATATAAGAATATCTGAAGCAAAACTCCTTTCCTTAATTTTTTCTATAAGCATTGCTGCATTATAGTTTGTTGTCAAACTGTTTGCATTTTCTGATGTATGAATATGCAAATCCAAATAAACTGGTTTTATCATTTCTACCTCCTACCAAATAAAAAGAGCAGTACATTTCAAAAGTGACACGTACTGCTCTTCACTAAATTGATTTTAACATATTTCGACATTTTTTTCAATAACTAATATTGCTTTTGAAAAGTTTAATTATTTAAATAAACTAACTAAAGATATAACTAATGCCGATAACGAAACAATTGCTGAAAAATATGCTAATAAATATTGGGCATCAAATTCTCTCTTTAACTCTTTTGCTATTTTTATAAAGTAAACTGAAAATAAAATTGAAAGCATAAAAAACGATAATATAACTATAAAATAGTTGAATCCCATCCAAATATCTATTATTTTATTATCAACGAGTAATTTTACAAATGTTCCTATAAACATAAATGAAGTAAGTAAAAATATAATCCCTATTATTCTAAAAAACCAAACCAATGGTGTTTTTATAAAATCATTTGATAAACTGTTTTTTGATTTATTCAAATCTATTTCTTTATAGGCTTCTAAAATGGCCTTTTTTACTTCTGATTTAATATCATAATCTAATTTTCTCTTTTTCCTCATCGTTACTACTCCTTTACTGCTTATTTATTTTTTCCTTGTTTTACAAAATAAAATGCTGCACCTATTATTCCAAGACTAAATAATCCAGTACCTACATTCCTTGAATCAGATTCATTTTCCTTTTGTTTTATTACAGCATTTTCTTCTTTTGTAGAAACTACTGTTTTAACTTCCTCTTTATATTTACAGTTATCATCACTAACATTTGCACTTGAATTATAATTTAATGCTGTTTCATCCATACAGCCCAAAACTTTCTTTATGCAGCTACCATTATCTTTTTCAGCATTGCTATTATAATTAATAGAATCATTATCTGTACAGCCCATCACATAATAAGTACAACTCCCATTGGCTTTATTTGCATTTGAATTATAATTTTTAGCACTGCTATCAGTACAACCATATATATAAGATGGAGTACAAGTACAACTCGGACTTAATGTTCCATCATTACAAACTTGTCTACCACTTGAACTACAACCCGAAACACCTCCATGATGAGAGCAGCAACCTCTTTGTGCTTCAACATTTAGTGGTAAAATTACAACTAATAACATTACAACAACAAAAACACTTTTTTTCATAACTAATCTCCTAAACAAAAAAACTCACATTAAAACTTATTAAAGTCTAATACGAGCCCTTCAAACATCTATATTCTACCATTTTTTGACAAATTTCTCAACAAATTTATATTTTTTAATAAATTTAATTATTAGTTCATAAAATTACATAATAATTTATTTTACATCTTAATCTAAAACTAATTTTATATAGTCTTCTAGTCTAGAATAATGAATTGTTTCAAAATTGTATCTATCATCTTTAACCTTAACTTCCATCGGTTTAGAAATTACCATCAAATTGTAAATTTTGTATTCCTTTGCATTAAAATATTTTAGAAACATCGATATATTATTTAACATGAATTGATTTCGTCTATTGCATTTAAATGCATGGCCTTTTTTACTATAAAATGCATATAAATCTGTCTCCAATTCAGAACCTGTCATAGATGTTCCAATATACTTCACTTCAATATTAAAAATAATTTTCTTTGAATCATTTATTGATACTAAATCAAAATCTCCATAATTTATTGGTTGATTTCCAAAAATATTATTGTACTTAACATTAGTGTATGTTCTATTACTTTTATTTTTAAATATTAGCTCGATGTCTTTAACCATCTTTTCCGAAATTATATAATTTACTTTTTCTGTTGCTGCTGTAATTAAATCATTATCATTGTAAGGAATGATTCCTTGATTATAAACATTTCGCCAATAATATAATGAATTACGAATTAATCCCTTTATTATTAAAACTTCGTTATCAATTAATATGAATGGAAGGGTATCTAGTCGATATTTATGTTTTGACTTATAAATATTTCTATATTCCACATTAATATTCATATTAGACAAACAATTATTAGAAATAAATTTTTTTAAATTTATTCCTTTATAATTTTCCTGAATAATCTTTTTAAATTTTTCTAAAGAAATTAAAAGTATCCTATTTTTTCGGTTATTAAAATAATTCAAAAATGTATTGAGCATGATATCAAAAGTGGAAAAATCAAGTTGTTTCTCTAATTTGAAGGCTTGATTAAATTGTTCAGAAATATTCGGAAATAATTTTGGATTATAATTTTGCCTTGATAAATTTTTATTTTGACATGTTCCTTCAATAAATGTTGAAGTATTTATTGTGTCTTTTCTGAATGGATAAATTTGTATTTCACTTCTTATTCCTGCCTTTGATATACCGTTTCTTGAACTATAAAAACCTATAATAGACCAATTAAATTGGTATGCAAGAAATTTTTTATAATCTTTATTGCTAAATAAAGATTTTGCTCCTATTTTATTGTTTCTTAATATAGTCCTTTCCATTAATATTTTTATTCCTCTAGACATTAATTCGGCAGCATTACCATTATAATCTAAATCGATTATGACATCATCACAAACATTAGTAACATTAACCTTATTTTCTCTTACTTCAAAAGCAATTTTTTCTGTGTTAGAATAAATTATACCTAAACTTTTAATCATGTATTTTACATTATATTTATTAATTAAATGTTCAAAAAACGATTCAAAATTATTTCCCCAATCATTTATTTTATCGTTTATTATGTCTTGTTCTAAAATATCATCATACCCAAATATTTTACAATTTAGAAAACGTCTATAAATTGGAGAAATATGCAGAGAACCTAATATATCATTTGAATAAAAGATTTTTTTATTATTATTGATATAAAATTTTTGATATTTTATTTTTTTGAGAATTTTTTTAAACATTTATACCACCCATTGAAATTCTTATAATATATATTTAGTTTATTATATCACTATTTCTCAACATTTTTTTAATATTAGTGTTTATTATCACTTGATTTCTGAAAATTTATCCACTATACTATAAATAACACATGAAAAAACATAAAAATAAAAAGCCCGTAAAATAAGGCTTAATTGAGTATTTTTATGCTTTATTCATATACGACTTTATTAGTATTAACCAGCCAAATCTTTCTGGGGCTATTAATTCTTAAATAGGCTTCATATATTGATGTATATTTTAATACTTCTTCATGTTTAACTAGTTCTTTTGCTATTACAGCCATATCGTATGCACTTGAATAATGATTAGCGGCATCTAAACCATGAACATTTTTAAAGTTTGTGTTTTTAAGTCCTAATTCTTTAGCACGATTATTCATTTTAGAAACAAAATTGGCTTCGGTTCCATAAATTTGTTCAGCTAAAGCAACCGAAGCATCATTACCACTAGCTACAGCAATTCCTTTAAATAAATCTCTTACACTCATTTTCTCACCAGTTTCGAGTAATATTTGACTACCACCCATTCCTGAAGCGTTTTCACTAACCGTAACTAAATCGTCCCACTTGATGGCATTGGCTTCTATACTTTCTATGATCAAAAGCATTGTCATCATTTTTGTCATAGATGCTGGCACAAGTTTTTCATGAGGATTTTTTTCAAATATAACTTCTCCTGTACTAGCCTCAATTAAAATTGCACTTTTCGCTGATTTAGCAAGACCAACATCTTCAGCTTTCACAACATTTAGGGGGAAACATAACAATATAACAATTATTAATGTTGTTAATAATTTTTTCATAATTCACCTCAATACACTTTATGTTATTTTGTCGTATTTAATGATTGCAGTTGCATTCAATTGAAAAAAAGGTTATAATTTTATTGGTGATAATATATGAAAATAAGAAAACTATTATATTTAGTGATACTACTTGCATTAATTTTTGGAGGATACAAATACATTAGTTATAAAACCAGTAATCAATATAAATTACAAGAAGTTGGATATTCAAAAGAGGAAACAAATATCATTATTGATAAGTTAAAAGAAGAACCAATTACTTTTTTATTAAGCCAAGAATACAGCGAAAAGGTAGCTCCTATTATTCAAGAAAAATATTTTGTCGAAGGTAAATTAGAAGCATATTTAAGTTACCAAAATAAAAAACCTGAAATGTCTATAAAAGATGTTATCAGTGTTGTAAATGCTGGTGCTGATAAAGAGTTTTATTCCGATGTTAAAAAAGTAGATACTTCAAAAGGTAACCTAATGTTGGTTAACAAGTTTAATAATCTAGATGAACATTTTAAATTTGATGATATTGTTCCTATAAGTCTTCAATATGCCTATAATGGTCATAGTATTAGAAAAGAAGTATTAGAAAAGTTTGTTGATATGTGGCATGCGGCTAATAAATTAGATTTAACTTTAATTGTTAATTCATCGTATCGTGATCATGAATTTCAAACTGAATTATATGAACTATATGTTTCTATGGATGGTGTTGCTGAAGCTGATTTATATTCTGCAAGACCAGGTTACTCTGAACACCAAACCGGTTTAGCGCTTGATCTTTCTGCTTATGGTTCAAGTATTGACGATTTCGGTCAAACAGATGAATTTGTTTGGATGAAAGAGAATGCCCATAAATATGGTTTTATACTAAGATATCCTGAAGGAAAAGAACATATTACAGGATATGGTTATGAACCTTGGCATTATCGATATGTCGGAAAAGAAGTTGCCGAAAAAATTCGTAATTTAAATATTACATTTGATGAATATTATGAATTATATTTAAAATAGGACAACGTCCTATTTTTTTATTACAATCATATAATATATTGGTGAAATATGAAGAATATTAAATATATAATTTTATTTCTTTTTCTTGTATTTCTAATATGTATATTAAGGAGTTGTTTTTGTATGAATAAAGACTTTTATAAAAATATAAAGTTTGTTAAAAATCCAAATGACATTACTGTGTTGGTAAACAAATCAAATAAATTAACTAGTGATTTTATTCCTAATGATTTAGAAACTCTTGATTTAAAATGTTCGAATGAAGGAAAATTAGTTAAGTCCGAAGTAAAATATAATTTTGAAAAACTTTGTAATGATGCTCGTGAATATAATTATCAAATTATTGCTATTTCGGCATTCAGGGATTATGATTACCAAAATGAATTATATAATTATTATGTAAACACTAAAGGTGAAGAATACGCAGACTCAGCATCTGCAAGACCCGGACATTCAGAACATCAAACTGGCTTAGCAATTGACGTAATGGGTTCTAATAACGATTATGATCTTTTTAGTGATAGTATTGAATTTGAATGGATGAAAAATAATGCCCATAAATATGGCTTTATTTTAAGATACCCTGAGGGAAAAGAACATATTACTGGATTCAAATATGAACCTTGGCACTATCGATATGTTGGAAAAGAAATTGCAAAAATTATTTATAATGATAACCTAACTTTTGAGGAATATCACGAACTACATTTAAAAAAGGATTGAATTAATTTCGTCTTTTTTTTTACAATTTAAAAAGATGAGTTTACCTCATCTTCTAACTGATATTAAAACTGACAACAGCTACCACATTGAATGTTGCAAACTTGATTTTCCTCTGAACAACTAAATTGTGGTCTATATGTATGTTTATAAATATGTTTATTTATGATGTGTGTATGTTTTGGACATACATGCGGAACTTCATGGAAAATTTCTCTTTGAACACACTGTGTCATAGTTGGTTCAATAACTTCTGGTGCTACTGTTCCAGCTCCAAAAGGTCCTTGTGGTTGCATCATTGGTCCCATCGGCATGTTTTGTGGTTGCATCATTGGCATATTTTGTCGTGGCATCTGACCACATTCTCTATCAAATAACATATAATAACCCCCCTTATCTATTGCTATAATATGATAATCGAGGTTTTTTGAATATGTAATTAGCCTTAAAAAGGCATTTTAAAGTTACCACTTTGCATTTGCTTCATCATAACTTTCATTTGTTCGAACTGTTTTAATAACCGATTAACTTCTTCAACCGTTCTTCCTGATCCTTTAGCAATTCTTATTTTGCGACTTGCTTTAAGAATATTTGGGTTTTTCCTTTCCTTTGGAGTCATTGATAAAATAATAGCTTCAACATGAGAAAAGTCTTTTGGATTAATACTTATGTTGTTAAGTCCCATTTTAGAGGCACCAGGTATCATCTTAATAAGATTTTCTAATGGTCCCATTTTTTTTATTTGATTTAATTGAACTAAAAAATCTTCCAAATCAAATTTACCTTTACCCATTTTTTTAGCTAATTTTTCAGCTTCATCTTTATCGATAACGGCTTCAACCTTTTCAACCATACTTAATAGATCGCCCATGCCAAGTATCCTGTTTGCTAGTCGATTTGGATGAAATTCTTCAAGGCCATCCATTTTCTCGCTAACACCAACAAATTTTATTGGTAGTTTTGTTAAATGCCTTATTGATAGAGCAGCTCCACCTTTAGTATCACCATCTAATTTAGTTAAGATTGTCCCAGTTAGAGGCAATTGATTATTAAATCCTTCAATAACATTAATGGCATCTTGACCAGTCATACTATCAATTACTAAAATAATTTCATTTGGTTTAACTGTATCATTTATGTTATTCAATTCATTCATTAATGTTTCATCAATATGTAATCGACCTGCTGTATCGATTAGAACATAATTGTAATTGTTTTCTTTAGCATAAGTAATCGCTCTTGATGCAATTTCAACCGGATTTCCATTACCCTCTTCATATACCGCAATGCTTAATTCCTTACCAATTTGTTTTAATTGATCAATAGCTGCCGGACGGTAAACATCGCAAGCCACCAATAGTGGTTTTCGATTATGCTTTTTTCTTAAGTACGAAGCAATTTTTCCAATCGTTGTTGTTTTACCACTACCTTGTAAACCAACCAACATTAAAACAGCAGGATTTCCATTTATAATTAATCCTTCTTGCTCCCCACCTAATAGTGCTACTAATTCTTCTTTAACAATTTTCACAAAAAGTTCACTAGGTTTTAAGCTTTGTTGAACTTCTTCTCCTAAAGCTTTTTCTTTGACATTGTTTATAAATTCTTTAACAACTTTATAATTAACATCGGCTTCTAAAAGTGCTAAACGAATTTCTCTAGTAACTTCATTAATGTTTTCTTCAGTTATTTTTCCGTAACCTTTTATTTTATGAATGGCATTTTGCAATCTATCCCCTAAGTTTTCCAACATTTTATCACCTATAAACCATTATACACTATTTCGTTTTCATTTGAAATAATGGTATAAAAAAAGATATATTTTTCAATATATCTACAACTTTTCAATCTCTTTTTTTATGATTGATACTGTATTGTTAAACCTTTCGATTTCAGATTGAGTTAAATTCATTTTAGAAATTCCAACTACTCCTTTTTGATTAACAATACTTGGCATTCCGATATAAAGATTATGTTCTTTATTATATGATGATATTGTTAGAATTGTATTTTCATTATTCAAAATAGCATTTGTAATTCTAACAAGTGACATGCCAATTCCATAATATGTTGCTTTTTTCCGTTTTATAACTTCATATGCAGCATTTTTAACTTCTAATTCTAATGATTCTAATTTTTCTTTATCCAGATATTCATCAATTGGACTACTGCCAATAAAAGCATTTGACCATGGAACAAACTCACTATCACCGTGTTCACCAATGACATAAGCATGGATATTTTTAGGATTAATAGTCAAAGTGTCTCCTATTAAATATCTTAAACGTGCAGTATCTAATGTTGTGCCAGTGCCGATAACTTTTCCGACTGGAAACTTCGAGTGATTTTGAGCTACATAAGTTAATACATCTACAGGGTTAGTAACAATCAAGAAAATTCCATGAAAATTTGTTTTTAAAACATTATCAATGACATCTTTAATAATTCTTTCGTTTTTATGAATTAAGTTTAGTCTTGTTTCGTTTTCTTTTTGTGATGCACCTGCACATATACAAACAATTGCTGCATCCATACAATCTTCATAAGTTCCTGCTTTAATATTTATTTTATTCGGTGCAAATGAAAGTCCATGATTTAAATCCATAGCTTCCCCAATAACACGCTCAGTATCAATATCTATTAAAACGATATCAGTTACCTTTGTTCTTTGATTAAGTAGTGCGAAAGCATAACTCATTCCAACATTTCCACATCCTATTATGACAACTTTATTGTTCAATATTTTTCACCGTCCATTTATCTACAACATTTGCATTACTACTATGAGGTTCAGGATTAGGCAATTGCATTTTGACAATCATTGGAACTTTAAATGCTCGCCCAAAGGCAACGCAAGTACCTGGTTGCAATGTTTTTTGCTTTTCAACAATTTCCGAACTTATATTTGGAAGCATTTGTTTAATATACTCTAAATCCCTTGGATGATTCATCTTGAAAATCAAGAAATTACTACATTGAGAAATAACTGTTTCAGAAATTTCAACTGGCCTTTGAGAAATTAAATTAAGAATCATTCCATATTTACGGCCTTCTTTAGCGACTCTTTCAAATATATTATAACCGAGCAAATAAGTATCTCGGTCGTTTTGCACATATCTATGAGCTTCTTCCAAAAATATGTGCATTGGAATTGAAGCACGATTTTTTAAGTTTTTGGTAAAATCAAAAAATAATTTTGTAAATAATTTTGTAACAAATTTACCAAACCAATCTTCAACATCTTCTAAGTTAAAGTTTACAATTTGAGCTTTCTTACCATTCAGAGATACTAAGCTAGCAATAAAAGCCTCTTTACTTATATAATTATCAACTTTGAAAAATTTTGCATAATCACCAATTGCAATTGAATGTAGTCTAACTTTTAAAGTAACAGCATTATTAAATGATTTTTCATTTCTCAATAATCCTTCAGAAATCAAAGTGAATTCCAAGGCTTTTTCTAAATCATTTAGTGAATAAGGGTTAGTTTGGCTTGGAGAATATTTTTCAATATCATCATTAATAAATTTGGAAATATAATCAGTTACTAATACTGTTTCTGTAAAACTACCGGCAGTATCAATGGTAAAACATTCTCGTAATTTTCTAGTGTAACCAATTCCTTGTACAGGTGATTCTAAATTAAATTTTTCAGTACTACAACTAGCAAAGATAGAAAAAATATCATTTCTTTTACTTGATGAAGTTTGATTAGTATATAAAATAGTCATAATAGCTTTCGCTATCAAATGGTTTTTATAAGCTTCTGCTTGATTACTTTTTTCAGCAAAAACTTTTACTAATTTTAACATTCTTTCAATTATAGGTAATTGACCATGTTCATCAGCAGATAATAAAAGAGCTATCTCATCTACTTTAAGTAGCCACAATGGTATTTGTAATAAAAGAGAATTGGGTTGATGAGGATTGGTTGTATATATTTTGAAATTAAAGTTAGGATTAATTTTATTTAATGTTGAAAAAGCATTATGATATTCACCATAAGCATCAAAGATAAAAAAGTTTGATTTAAAAGGAACCACATTTTTATTTTGAAAAATGTTTTGAACAATTCTAGCAACCCCGTATGATTTCCCACTACCACTATTACCAAAAATAGCCATATGATTACTAAATAATTCATTAATATCAACACTAATAGGATAATCGTCATATAAAGGGGAGTGTCCTAACAAAAAACTTTGTGCGGTTGCTTCTCCAATAATTAAAGGTATTTCTTCTTTTTCAATAACTCTAATTTTAGCAGATAAAGTTGGTTTTCTAATTACCCCACCAATAAAACGATTATTAATAATTTCTCCTAAAAATCTAATTTTGATAATTTCAGAACTTATATCTTCAATTTCTCCTAATATTTTTTTGTTGCTATCCTCAAACATAACATGCAGATTCATCAAATTTGTTGCTACAGGGGTTCCATCAACAATTTTGACATGCGCTACATTATCACTTATATATACAATACTTCCAAACATCATATCACCCTTCTATCTTTTATATTAATTCTTTTATTTGTTCTTTTATATTATTATCAATATTTTCAATCAAAACCTTAATTTTTATACTTTTATCATAAAGTTTTAATTTATCTTCAAAAACTTTAAGTTTTAATTCTACATCTCTTAATTGCTTATGAATCGCGTTTCGACTAACTTCATAATTATCACTAATTTCAGCCAAACTAAAATTATTAAAGTAATAATCCTCAAAATATAATTGTTGTTTTTCAGTTAATAAAACACCATAATAATCATATAAATCACTTAGGTACAAACGATCATCCATTTTAAGAAAATAGCATACTAATTACTAATAATAATGCAACAATTATATTAGTAATAGTAAAACCCTTTCTTTTTAATAATATATGATTGTTATAAGCCATAACTAAAAACAATAATACTAGTATTTTATTAACAACGGTCATCATTTCTGGTTCACCAATTGTTACAAATAAAAAGACAAGTATAAAGAAAGTTAATAATAATTGACTTAATAATCCTATATGTTGTTTTTTTGTTAATTCACGTTTTTCTATTTTCATAAATCCTCCTACTTCTTAAAATCCATTAAATCTTTAAATAATCCATATATGTACTTTTCAATATCAAACACTTTTAAATCTTCTTTGCCTTCACCAAGTCCAATAAACTTAACTGGTATTCCGACTGTATCTTTTATAGCCAAAACAATTCCACCTTTTGCAGTTCCATCTAGTTTAGTTAAAACAATTCCAGTTATATTAGTAATGTTGCTAAACTCTTTAGCTTGATTAATTCCATTTTGCCCTGTTGTTGCATCAAGAACCAACAAAGTTTCTTGGGGAGCATTAGGGATTAATTTTCCGATTGTACGATTCATTTTTTCCAACTCGTTCATTAAGTTAATTTTATTTTGTAACCTTCCAGCTGTATCAATTAAAACAACATCGTAACTTTCATTTTTAGCAATTTCCAATCCTTCATAAATAACACTTGTTGGATCAGCATCCTCTTTATAAACAACTTTGGTGTTAACTCTATTTCCCCACTCAATTAATTGTTCAACAGCGCCGGCTCTAAAAGTATCACCAGCTACCAATAAAACTTTTTTGTTTTCATTTATCAATTTATGTGCAAGTTTTCCAATAGTTGTTGTTTTTCCAACACCGTTAACTCCCACCATTAAAATAACGGTCGGTCCTTCATTATTATAATTAATTTTGTTGACTATTATTTCATCGTTAACATAGATTATAAACATTTCATCAACTATAATTTCATTTAAATCTTCAACGTTAGTAATATTTTCTCTTTTAACACGAGTTGTTAAATGTTCTATAAAATTAACAACAGTATTAACACCAATGTCAGCACCAATTAGAATTTCTTCTAATTCCTCAAAATATTCAGTATTAATTTTTTTATATTTATTTGATAACTTATTTAGTTGTGACGTAAAATCTACTCTAGTTTTCTCTAATGCTTTATCATAACTATTAAGATCTTTTTTAAGATTATTGTCTTTTATGTTAAACATTTTTTTGAAGTTACCCAGCAGTCCCATATATTATCACCTATTAAATATTTTACACTACAATTCCATAAATTACTAGACAAATGAGGAAAAAAAGGTTATACTTATATAGTTAATTTTATAAACACTGAAAAAGAAAGGAGTTATTATGAAATTTTTAAATAATGACGACACCAAAATATTCGCTTTAGGTGGATTAGGTGAAGTCGGAAAAAATATGTATTGTGTAATGCATAACAACGAAATTATAATTATTGATGCGGGTGTTACTTTTCCAAGAGGCGATTTAATTGGAATTGACTACGTGATTCCAGATTTTGCTTTTTTAAAACAAAACGAGAGCAAAATCAAAGCCTTATTTATAACTCATGGTCATGAGGATCATATCGGTGGAATACCATTTTTATTACAATCAGTTAATATTCCAGCTATTTATACTCCTAATCAAGCAATTGGTTTGATTAGAAAAAAATTAGCTGAAAGAAACATACAATATAAAAATATGTTTGTTTATACTGAAAAAGATAAAATTAAATTCAAAACAATGGAAGTAGAGTTTTTTAGAACAACTCACTCGATACCAGATTCACATGGAATTGCTATTCATACTCCAAATGGAACGATTGTTTCAACTGGAGACTTCAAATTTGATTTCACACCGATCGGCCCAATGGCCAACTTACATAAAATGGCGGAAATCGGTAGTAAAGGAGTATCACTTCTATTAAGCGATAGTACCAATGCTCTAAACGAAGGAATGTCAATGAGTGAATCAAAAGTTGATGAGGCTTTAGGTGAACTAATAAATCGTCATCATGGACGTATTATTGTTGCAACTTTTGCTTCAAATATATATCGTCTTAAACATATTATTGATACTTGCAAAAGAAATGGTCGAAAGATTGCAATTTTTGGTCGTAGCATGGAAACTAATATTGATATATCAATTCAAAGTGGCTATATAAAAAGTAAAGATTTGTTTGTAACGCCAGAAGAGGCAAATCGTTTACCTGCTAATCAAGTATGTTTATTATGTACGGGTAGCCAAGGAGAGCCATTAGCAGCGCTTAGTCGTATTGCAAATGGAACTCACCGTCAAATTAAACTTAAAGATGATGATGTTGTGGTCTTTTCATCTTCACCGATTCCTGGTAATGCTATTAGTATATCTAGAACAATTAACAAACTTTATTTAAAGGGCGTTGAAGTTTATACTAATACTTCTTTAAGTGACATTCATACATCTGGACATGGTAATCAAGAAGAGTTGAAATTAATGTTAAGATTATTTAAACCAGCTTATTTCATGCCAGTTCATGGTGAATATCGCATGTTAAAAACTCATGCTGATTTAGCTGTTGAATGTGATATTCCAAAGGAAAATACTTTTATCCTTGAAAACGGTGAAGTATTATCACTACATAAAGGAGTTATTACAAGAGCAGCAAATGTTCATGCAAGTGATGTTTACGTTGATGGTAATCGTATTGGCGATGTCAGTAATGCTGTTATGAAAGACCGTAAAACAATGGCTGGTGACGGAATTGTTGTTGTTATTGCCAATGTTGATACTGCTAACAACTTGTTACTAGGAAGTCCAAACATTACAACTAGAGGATTCGTCCTTGTTAATTATAATTTCGAATTATTAAAGCAATTGGAAGATATTTCTAAAAAAGCTATTATTTCAAAATTAAAAGATCGTATTAATTACGCTGAAGTAAAGCAAGAAATAATTAACCAGTTAGCTCCTTACATATATGACAAAACAGGAAGAAAACCAATTATTTTACCTGTTATAATGAATATCAAGAAAATTAATTAGTTTTCTTTTTTCATGAAAAAAATGTAATTTCTTACATCCTTTTCTTTCGATAATCATCAATAATAATGCCAATGAAGATTACTAATCCAATACCACTTAGAAAAATACCTTCTTTAAATAACGGCGATTCAAATTTGATTTTGACCTCGTAGTCACCTTTATTAATTGGAAACCCTAAAAATCCATTATTAACCATTTCTGTATCGATTACCTGGTCGTTTAGTGTAACAGTAAACCCCTTATCATAAGGAATTGTCGTTACAAAATAACCATCTTTTAAAACCTTAATATTTCCATAAATATAGTCACCACCGGTTTTTTTCATATCTATTTCCATGTTATCTATTTTATTCAAGTATTCTCTAAATACATTATAATTTAAAACATAGGTTTCAACTTCACTAATTTCATATTTTCCTTTTAATAAATTTATATCCAAAACATTTATCTTTTCATTGCTAGAAACAACATATTCAAAATTATAATTACGATTATGATATATCCATTCTTTACAAGTTAAAACATTGTTAATTCCGTTAATATTGATTTCAATATCTCCTTGACTACATCTAGGATTATTTAATAACTTGAATCTAATTATTAATATTTCATTTTTATTTAAATTGTCTATGTTTAATCTTATTTTGTCAGGTTTATGAACATCAATTTTATAAACCTTATTATTAATATTTAAATCTATGTTTTCCCCAATAAAACTTTCATAATCAAGATCAATTTTTTTAATATTACTATTATAATCATAATTACTAGGTTTATTAGCAATCACGCCACTTAGGTGCGGCTCTAATCGATATGGGTATTCTAATTTATTATAATCATCAATACTCATAATGTTGTCCGTAGCATACGCTAGCGGGAAAACTAAATCATTTTGATAAATTTTATAGCCCTTACTTTCTTTTAATAAATTATATCCAATCGGGCTATCTCCAGTGGTTCCAATATATTTAACACCCATTAGTGTTTGAAATAAAATGTTGCTACTTTGAGCAGTTATAACCCGATTACGATATGGTATAGCGTTACTAAAAGTATCGTAGAAAAAATCGTTATAATTATTGCTATAAGTTGATGAATAAAGTGATGTTTGATAATATTTAGGATTATATATTTTGTTAGATGTTGATAAAGTTGCATCTAGATTATTAAATCTATAATAGCTATTATCATGATTAATAGTTTCATTTATTAAATTTGTAATATTGGAATCAAACTCTTTATTATATCGATCTTTATCTACAAAACTTTCAGTTGTACTGGCGGCAAAAGTATTTATAAAAGTTAAAATAATTAACGGTATATAAATAATAAAAGTTTTCTTTTTTTTATAATAAAGATAAACTGAACTTAGAACAATAAAAACATCTAAAAAATACACTAATACATATTTACCATAACTTATGTTTATAAAACCTATAATAAGTGCAATCAAAAAAACGGGAAATAGTTTAATCTCCTTTTTTATAGATTTATCTATAAAATTAGCAATTAACAAAGCAATCAATGGTGCGAAAGGAATTAAGACTTTGTAACGAACATATAACATTCCGTTTAATAAATAAACAAATATTGGTAGAAAGAAAATAATTGATATGATTGAAGATAAGATAATTGTTTTTTTATCTTTACTAAAAAATCCATATATTAAACTAATTAAGCTAATTCCTGTAAAACCTAACGAGTAAGGATTATATAGAAGTGATTCGGGATTTAGTTTTGGTATAAATAATGAAAGAAGTTTAGTTTCATCAATCAATTGACCACGACTGTTAACAATAACTCCAATTGTTGGTAACAAAATAATACTTGCCATTGCTACTCCAACAAGCATTATTAAAACAATTTTAATTAACTTAAAAGTAAAATCTTTGAAATTTAGTTGTTTATTATCAAGTATTTTATGAATACTATATATTCCTAAAACAATAAGCCCACCTACGCTATAAAAATAACTAGTCATAATCATTAAGAAAATACTCATAATCAATAACCACTTTTTATTGCTCTTGAAATATTTATCAATACCGATAAGTCCAAGAATAATAAAGGGAATATAATTCATAAACATAATGTGACGATGACTATGAAAAATAATAGGATTAGCAAGCATAAAAATAAGTGAACTTATTAAAGATACTTCTGAACTATGATTATTATTTAAAAGCCATTTATATAATAAAATGCCACTTGCAACAACAATTAAAATTGAACTTATCATTATATAATCAACCATTTTTATAAAGGGTAATAAGTAGGAAATCAATATAATGGGATTTAGTAGCCCATAGTATGAAAAATTATATATATTTTGACCGCCACCTATGTTAGGGGCGAAATTAGGAAATAATTCCCCAGTCTCATAAAATAATGTTCGAAAATATTCTGGCAATGCCCAATGTTGACTCAACCAGTCAGTTTGTGAGCCATACAAGGTGTTCGAACCTTTGCTAATTAATGCTACTATTAAACCAACTATAAAGATAATTAATATATATATATAATCTTTCTTTTTCATATGACACCTCGTAATAAGTATATCATAAATTCGGCTTTTATCTACTAAAAACTAATAAAAATAAGGCGTTACTAGGATTTCGGTTTGACTTTGAAAAAATATATTGTATAATATAGTTGTAATTGTGAATTAAGACAGTCACAATCATGTAGGGGAGTGAGATATTTGTCTAAATACGTAAGAGAGATAATGAGTTATCCAAATCTAACTAAGGAGGAAACAGAAAAACTTATTTTTGAAAAAAACTGTGGTAATGAATGTGCAAGAGAATTATTAATTATCCACAATTTAAAAATTGTCGCAGGATTAGTTAACGAATTTCAAGGTGATATTGATTTAAGTGATGATGAATTAATAAACATCGGCGCAATCGGGTTAGTCGAAGCAGTTAATATGTATGAAGAAGAAAACAACATCGAATTTTCTAAATATGTTTATATTAAAATCAGAAGTGAATTTAATAATTATTTAAACGGGCTTAACAAAATTGATGGAAATATTTATGAAAATTATGATCAGTTAAATGATAAAACAATTTCTTTTAACGAAGATAAAATCGGTTATAATCAAAATCCGGTTGAACATTTTGTTTTAAACCGTATTGAATTAGAAGAAAGACGAGAATTTTTAGCTAAATTATCAGATAACGAGAAAGAAGCATTAACAAAATTATTCCAAGAACCTACAACGGCAATAGCTGTTAGACCAAAACAATATATTAAAACATTGCATTAAAAAACAGATTTTAAATCTGTTTTTTTAATCCCTAAGTTTAATATGTACTTCTCTTAATTGTTGTTCAGTAACTAATGATGGAGCATCCATCATTAAATCTTGGGCATTTCCACTCATTGGGAATAAAACTACTTCTCTAATGTTAGGTTCATCTTTTAATAGCATTATAATCCTATCAATTCCTGGAGCCATTCCTGCATGTGGCGGTGCTCCATATTGAAATGCAGTATAAAGAGATGTAAATTTTTCTTTAATAAATTCTTCATCATATCCTGCTATTTCAAAAGCTTTTTTCATAATGTTCAAATCGTGGTTTCTAACTGCCCCACTTGCTAATTCAATACCATTACAAACAAAATCATATTGATATGCCAAAATTTCATCAGTTTTTTTATTATTTAAACTATTTAGTTCTCCTTGAGGCATTGAGAATGGGTTATGAGTGAACATATATTGTTCACTTTCTTCATCCATCTCGTACATTGGAAAATCATTAATAATACAAAACTCAAATTTATTAGTATCAATAAGTTCTAATTTACGACCAAGTTCATCTCGTATCATACCGGCAAATTTACTAGCAGTAAGTTCTTTTTTATTAGCAATAAAGAATAATACTGAATTTTCTTTCATATTACATTCTTCAATTAATGCTTTTCTTTCTTCGTCACTTAAAAACTTATCAATTGGACCTTTAAAAATACCATTAGATTCTAATGTAATATATCCAATTCCTGGCATTCCAATGCTTGTTGCATAATCTACCAATTCATTAAACCATGAATTTGATTTGCTTCCAATATCATGAACAACAATTCCTCTTATTGTAGAACCAACAAAAGGTTTAAAAGTTGTTTCTATAAAATATTTAGTTAAATCTACAATTACTAATGGGTTTCTCAAATCCGGTTTATCAGTTCCATATTTTAACATACTTTCTTTAAATGGGATTCTTACAAATGGTTGATCACTAACTTTTTTATCACTAAATTTAGTAAATAAATTATAAAATATTTCTTCACCGATTTTTAAAACATCTTCTTGTTCAGCAAAAGCCATTTCTAAATCTAATTGATAAAACTCACCAGGAGTTCGATCACTTCTTCCATCTTCATCTCTAAAACACGGTGCTATTTGAAAATATTTATCAAAACCAGACACCATTATTAATTGTTTAAATATTTGTGGTGCTTGAGGTAAAGCATAAAATTTCCCTTTATGTTTCCTAGAAGGAACGATGAAATCTCTTGCCCCTTCTGGTGATGATGCTGTTAAAATAGGTGTTTGAAATTCAGTAAAACCTAAATTATGCATTGTATCTCTAAGATACTTTATAACTTCTGATCTAAATAAGATATTATCTTTAACCTCTTTATTTCTTAGGTCTAAATAACGATGTTTTAATCTAATTGATTCATTGTTTTGTTTAGAAGTAATTATTTCAAAAGGTAATTCATTTTTCGCACGACTTAACAATTCAAGTTTTGATACTAATAATTCAATAGTACCAGTTGCGAGTTTTTCGTTTATCGTTTCGACATCTCTTTTTCTTATTATTCCAGTAACTGATAAAACACTTTCTTTTGTTATATCTTCAAACATTTTATTTTCATTACTAACTAATTGTAAAGTTCCATACATATCTCTAAGGTCTAAAAACAATACACCACCATGGTCTCTTATATTTTCAACCCATCCAGAAAGTTTTATCTCTTTACCAATTAACTTTTCACTAACACTTCCACAGTAAGTATCACGATATTTATTTTTTAACATTTAACTTCCTCCTTTCGAGTTCTTCTTTAACAATTTTTAATGTAACATTAGGATTTGCCTGCTTATTTGTTTTAGCCATTACTTTACCAATAAAGAAATTTGCAACATAATCCTTTCCCTCTAAGTATTGTAAAAAAACATCATTATTTTCGTCAATTGCTTCTTTTACTTTAGGTAATAATATTTCTTCTTCATCAATTTGTTTAATATTTTTTTCTTTTATGATTGCAACTGGATCTCTGTTTTCATCCATTGCTTGATATAAAATGGTTTTTGCATTATTGGTAGATATTTCACTATCTACAACCATTTTTAAAACCTCTGACAACATAAATGGGGTTATATTAAAATCGTTTATTGCCACATTTAATTTATTTAACGAACCAAGAATAACTGTTATTACCCAATTAGCTGCTACTTTAGCATCAATACCGTATGATATTACTTCATTATAATAATCAGACACTTCCTTTTCTTTAACAAGTATAGTTGCATCATAATTAGATAACTCATATTCATTGATATATTTATTAAATCTTTCAAATTGTAGCATCGGTATTTCTCGTCTGATTTTATTAATAAAATCACTTTCTAATTTTACCGGTGGGATATTTGGTTCAACAAAATACTTATAGTCAACTGCATCCGCCTTATCACGCATTGCATATGTTTTTGAATCTTCATCACTATAACGTCTTGTTTCTTGAATAACTTCACCACCAGATTCGAGAATTTCTGTTTGTCTTTTAATTTCATATTCAATTGAATTTCTAACAGTATTGAAAGCATTGATATTTTTCATTTCGACCTTTGTTCCTAGTTTAGTATCAGTATCTTTCATTAGCGAAATATTAACATCACATCGCATTTGGCCCATTCTTGAATCGGCATCAGACACTTCACAATATAAGAAAACAGATCTTAATGATTCTAAAAAAGTAACAGCTTCATCCGCACTATAAAGGCACGGTTCAGTTACAATTTCCATCAATGGAATACCGCTACGATTATAATCAAGTAATGAAAAATTGTTAAAATGCTCTAAAGAAGCAGTGTCTTCTTCAAGATGTAGTTGATGAATATCAACTCTTTTAACAACATCATTAACTATAATGTCCAAATATCCATTTTTACCCATTGGTTTTTTCATTTGAGTTATTTGATAACCTTTTGGAAGATCTGGGTAAAAATAATTTTTACGATCAAACATTACTACATCAGGAATAGTACAATTTAAAGCCATTGCCGTCTTTAATGACTTATATACAGCTTCTTCATTAACAAATGGCAAGGTTCCTGGAAAACCTAAATCTATTGGTGAAACATTTTCATTTGGATTTTTAGAAAAAGTATTTTTTGCTGATGAAAAGTTTTTAGATTCTGTTTTTAATTCACAATGAACTTCTAAACCGATTATAACCTTATACATTTTCTTCACCATCCATTACTAATCCTTTTAGTCCTAATTTTTCTTCAATTTTGTAAGCCATATTTAAGACTTCTTTATCTTTGAAAACATTACCCGTTATATTAATTGCCACTGGCATTTCAGATACAAATCCACTTGGAATAGTAATACTTGGATAGCCACCAAAGTTAGCAATCGCTAAATGATTTTCTAAAATCAAATATTGATCAGATAACTTTTCGGTTGTTTCCTCAAATTGAGGTGCAATACTAGAAGCAGCAGGCATAATTAAACCGTCATATTCCTTAAATAATTCATTCATTTTATCAGTTATCATTCTTCTAACTCGGGCTGCATTTAAAAATAATTTTTCTTGATTTTCTTTTTGCAAAACATAACTTCCAATTACAAACCTTCTTTTAATAAATTCAGAAAACCCATTAGTTCTTGCATTAAACATAATTTTTTCAATGTTTTCTCCGGTTCCTCTCGGTCCAAAATGAATACCTGTTAAGTTTGCATTATTACTGGTAGCTTCAGCACAAGAAATTATCAAATATGTTGGATAAATCGCTTTTAACAAATCTATATCAAACGGAACTTCGTTAACTTCAAATCCGATTTCACGGCACTTATTTATAGTTTTTTGAAATTCATTTAATGTTTCTTCTAAGTTGCTATCAGTAACTTCTTTATAATAAGAATAATTACATATATCTTTAAAATAAAATAATTTTTTACCAGTAATATTATCATTTAAATTTTTAGTATAATCTAATTTATCATCTTCAAGAGCTGTCATATCATATCCGTCTGGGCCTTTTAAAATATTCGTTAAAACTGCACTATCTTTAACACTTCTAGTAAAATAGGCAACATGATCTAAACTTGAAGCAAAAGCAAACAATCCATACCTTGAAATGCGTCCATAAGTTGGTTTAAACCCCACTAAGCCGCCGTATGCAGCCGGTTTTCGAACAGAATCACCTGTATCACTTCCGATGGCAAAAGGAACGGTACCAGAAGCCACAGCAGCTGCACTACCGGATGACGACCCTCCAATTAATCTTGTTTTATCCCAAGGATTCAAAGTTTTTCCTAAATGGCCAGTAGTTCCTGAACCACCCATTGCAAGTTCATCCAAAACTGTTTTACCAACTAATACAGCACCCGCCTTTTTTAATTTTTTATAAACAGTTGCATCAAATACAGGAATATAATCTTTTAAAATATTAGAAGAACCAGTAGTAAGTATTCCCGATGTTGAATAGTTATCTTTTAATGCATAAGGAATTCCACTAACATAACTATCACTTTTTTCAATATTAAAATCATTTATTATAGTTTCAAATAAATTATATTTTTCGTGGTTTTTAATTCCCTTATTAATCGCCTTATCAAACACCTCTTTTGGGGTTGTTGTTCCAGCATCTATTTCTATTCTTAAATCTTCAATTGTCATCTTAGAATATTTCATTATTCCACCACCTTTGGAACACGTACTTGATTTTGGTAAACGTGATCGGCATTTTCGAGAACTTGATCAACATCAATTTCGTTTTTTGCTTTATCTTTGCGTAATTTAATACCATCATTCACAATTGGAAACACCATTGGTTCAACTTTGCTAATGCCTGGAATATTTTCGATTAAACTTAATTGATCTAAAATAATTTCAAACTCTTTTTGTAATGTATCATACTCTTCTTCTTTCATTTCAAAAAGTAATTTCTGAGCATATATTTTTAATTTTTCTTTTTCAATCATAATTTCCTCCTTATAAATAAAAAAAACGTCCTTAAAATTTAAGGACGTGATTACGTGGTACCACCTTAGTTTGTAATTAAATAATTACCTCAAGTATTTAACGCATACAGACGATATATTCTACTGTTATTTCAAATATACGGCTCCTTAGTGTTCTTCTTATTAGCTATGATGTCGACTCTCACCATTGTCAACTCTCTTTGATCTAGTTCTAATATTACTCTCTAATTCCTCGCCATTAAAAAGGATTATAGCACAAAACATTTTTAGTGTCAAATGTTTTTTAATCGATTAATTACAGTTTCTTTGCCAAGTAAATAAATTGTATCTGGCAATTCAGGCCCATGCATCTGTCCACTAACCATAATTCTTATGGGCATATATAACATTTTTCCTTTCACTTGAGTTGCTTCTTTTGTTTTATTAATTGCATCAACAATGTTTTCGATTGACCAATCACTAATATCATTAATTTGGTTTTTAAATTCAGAAACAACATCTTTAGTTATTGGATCACTCATAAACTCTATACACTCATCATCAAGTTCTATATCTTTTTTAAAGAACAAATCAGTTACTTCAACTATTTCTTTACCATAAGATATATGATTATGATAAATTGATATTAAATGATTAATCCATTCATCTGTTTTATCACTTAAATCATAAGCTTCTTTTAGATGTGGTACAGTTATTTTTAATAACTCTTCATTACTTAATTTTTTAATATAATGTCCATTCACCCAGTTTAGTTTTTTAACATCATAAACAGCAGGTGATTTGTTAATTCTAGCTGGATCAAAAATTTTAATTAATTCTTCAAGAGTAAAAATTTCATCGGTTGTTTCAGGACTCCATCCTAATAAAGATAAATAATTTACAACACCTTCTGGTAAATATCCGTGATTATATAAATCCATAAACGATGATGCTCCATGACGTTTGCTTAATTTTTTCATATCAAAATCAACAACCATAGGCAAATGAATATAAGTTGGTTTTTCCCAACCAAATGCATCGTATAAATGATTATATTTAGGTGTCGATGTTAAATATTCATTTCCTCTAATAACATGACTTATTTCCATTAAATGATCATCAACTACATTAGCAAAATTATATGTTGGAAAACCATCTGATTTAAGTAATATTTGATCTTCTAACAATTTGTTTTCAAAAGTCATTTCGCCATATACAACATCATGATAAACACTTAAACCTGTTTTAGGCATCTTTTGACGAATAACATATTTTTCACCGTTATTTACTTTTTCCTCAATTTCTTCCTTAGTATGTTTTTTACAGTGACCATCATATAGAAATGGAACCTTATTAATTTCTGATATTTTTCTTATTTCTTCCAATCGTTCTTCTGTACAAAAGCAATAATAAGCTTCTCCCATTTCAACTAATTGTTCTGCATATTTTTTATAAATTGGTAAACGTTCACTTTGTGTGTACGGTCCGTAATTACCACCATTCATTGGACCCTCATCAGGAATTAAACCACACAAATTACAAGTGTTATAAATAAACTCTACAGCACCTTCAACTTGTCTTGTTTGATCAGTATCTTCTATTCTAAGAAGAAAATCTCCATCATAATGTTTGGTTACTAGGTAGGCAAATATCGCACTTCTCAAATTGCCAACATGCATATAGCCAGTTGGTGACGGTGCGAATCTTGTTCTTACTCTTTTCACAATATCTCTCCTAATCTTCATCTAAACTAAGAACTGATAAAAAGGCTTCTTGAGGTATTTCAACACTACCAACCATCTTCATGCGCTTTTTACCTTCCTTTTGTTTTTCTAATAATTTACGTTTACGGGATACATCTCCCCCATAACATTTTGCTAATACGTTTTTGCGCATAGCTTTTATATCCGCTCTTGCAATCGCTTTACTACCAATAACTGCTTGAATTGGAACTTCGAATTGTTGTCTTGGAATAATTTTTCTTAAATTTTCGACAATTGTTTTTCCTCTTTTGTATGCAAAGTCTTTATGAATAATAACACTCAAAGCATCAACGGCTTCATTATTAAGTAGTATATCCATTTTGACCAAATTGCTACTCTTATAACCAATTATTTCATAATCAAATGAAGCATACCCTTTAGTCGTTGATTTTAATTTCTCAAAAAAGTCATAAACTATTTCTGATAAAGGAATCTCATAATGAATATTAACACGAGTTTGATCGACATATTCCATTGATATATAATGTCCTCGCTTATTTTGACACAATTCCATAATCGCACCAATATACTCGCTTGGAACAAATATATTAGTTCTTATATATGGTTCTTTTATGTCTTCGATTTTAACTCGATCAGGCATTTTAGATGGACTATCAATCATAATTATTGTCCCATCAGTCTTTTTAATTTCATAAATTACTGATGGTGATGTAGCAATCAAGTCAATGTTAAACTCCCGCTCAATTCGCTCTTCAATTATTTCCATATGTAATAATCCTAAAAAGCCACAACGGAATCCAAAACCTAAGGCTTTAGAAGTCTCCGGTTCAAATTCTAGAGCTGCATCATTTAATTTTAATTTTTCAAGGGCCTCTCGTAATTCTGTATATTTTGAAGTTTCAATTGGATATATTCCACAAAAAACCATTGGTTTCATTGGTTTATATCCAGGTAGTGGAGTATCACTTGGATTATCAAGCAACGTTAATGTATCTCCAACTTTAATATCTTCTATACTTCTTATACTAGCACCTAAAAATCCAACTTCACCTGCTACTAATTCATTCTTATTAACGACAAACGGACTATAAACACCAAGCGAGACTATTTTATAATGATTTCCATTAGCCATCATTAATATGTTATCTCCAACTCTGATTTTTCCATTCATAACTCTAATAAGAGGTACAATACCTTTATATGAATCATAATAACTGTCGAAAACCAAAGCTTGAACGGGAGCATTGATATCACCAGTTGGACTAGGAACACGTTCTATTACAGCCTCTACTAATTCCTTAATTCCAATTCCCTCTTTAGCACTTACTAATAATATTTCATCTTCGCTAAACCCCAACATATCAATCAATTCTTGTTTTACTCGCTCTGGTTCAGCATTCGGTAAATCGATTTTATTTATAACTGGAATAATAGTTAAATTGTTATTTAAAGCAAGATAAAGATTAGCTAATGTTTGAGCTTCAATTCCTTGAGCAGCATCAACAACTAGTATCGCACCTTCACAAGCCGCTAAACTTCTTGACACCTCATAACTAAAATCAACATGCCCAGGAGTATCAATCAAATGAAGAAGGTAATCCTCATTATGGTATTTATACTTAAGCTGGACTGCATTTAGTTTAATAGTAATACCACGTTCTTGTTCGATGTCCATATTATCAAGTAATTGAGCATGTTTTTCTCGATCAGTTACTGCGTTAGTAACCTCTAAAATACGATCTGCTAAAGTACTTTTACCATGATCAATATGCGCGATAATAGAAAAATTCCTAATATTTTTTTTTGACACCATGTTCTCACCTTCTTCTATTATAACAAATTTTATACTGTTTTATATATTCAACTACTATTTTTTGAAAATAAAGATTTTACTAAAAAAGTAATTAGCAACTACAACTGCTACTTGAACTACTATTTTAGCAATTAAATCATCAATATGCAATAATTCAACAAACAAAATCATTAATACTACATCCATAACCAGTGATAATAACCGATATTTGATGAATTGATAAGCTTCTTTTAACACAGCTAGATTATCTTTAAAATTTGTTTTAAACACAAAAATTTTGTTTACAAAGTAGGCAAAGACAACGGCTAGAATAAAAGATAGAACACTACTTATTATATAATTAATACTCATTAATTTAGCAAATGCTGCATATGAACCAATACTAACAATAGTGGTTAATCCACCAGCTATTAAATAATTTATTATTTCTTCATACTTATTATAAACATTAATAATAAAACCAATAATTTGTTTTTCAAATTTCATATAAAAAATAAATATTATTAAAGCAATAAAAGATATTAATGCTCCTAATTTTAGATAAGGTGGCGTAAAGTTCATTTCAATCTCATGAACTCCTGGTTCTAGATCAAGTGCAATAAAAGAATCAAAAGCACTATAATAATCCACGTTGTTTCCATCAACTGATATAGTCCAACCTTTTTCATAAGGAATAGATGTAAATAAGACTGATTTCTCACTATCTACATTTATCCTTCCCTTAATATATGAATTATCTATATTTATAATCTCTAATTGATTTTTCTTCAATTCATTAATAGCTTCAATTATTAAATCATCTTCAAAATAATAAACTGATGGTGTGAAAACAAAATCACTTTTAAAAGTGGACTCAAGTCTTAACTTTAATATTTCACCTTCGTGTTTGTTTTTTATTTTAAAAATTCCACTACTAAAGTAATCATTCCTTTTTACAAGTTCATCATTTGCATAAACTTTAACATAATCTTCTGTCTTCATAATAACAAATGGAATATTTAAATACAAATCCTTATCATTATCAATGACAATATCAAAATTAAGATTATCTTTTTTTATAACTTTATATGGTTTTACAAAATCGTTACTAGTATTCATCATAGTTTTTAAAAAATAATTTTGAACTTCAAAAACATTCGAAACTTTGCCAGAAACAAACTCATTAATAAAATTATTTATCTCATCATTAACCATGAAACCAAGTGATAATGCGTATGGATTTTCATATACTTTTATTTCATCTTTAAATAGATTAAATAAAAGTCCGCTATATCGAGAATATTCAAAAGTATCAATTTGATTGTATTCTAAATCATTCCCTTTAGTCATTAAATATTTTATACCAAAAAGTGAATCAGTAATATAACCCATGTTTAAATTATATTGAACAGAAGAGGTACTTGATCGATGACCGAGATTTCCAAACATTTTTTCGTTTTCATCACTTATAGTTGATAAAAATATAGATACTCCTTGATAATCCATTAACATTGAATCGATCCGACTAAATTTAATATCTTTCTCCACACGATAAAAGTCATTATCCGTTGCTTTAACTTTATCAATTTGTTTTCCAATTGTTTCTAAAGAAACACTATACTCTTCTTTATAATCAAATTTATATTTATGAATTGACATATAAAAATTCATAAACAACTCAGACAATACTAAAACTATTAATAACATTTTGAAAGTTTTTTTATCTTCTTTATCGGATTTATAATAAATTTTAAAGATTGATAAATATAAAATTACTAACCCAACTGACAAATATACAAACCACATATTTAAAAATATATATTCTTTTATAATAGCAATGGTTGATAAAATAATATAACCTGATAAAAATATTAAATAATGTTTTGTATCAATATTTTTTAATTTGTAAAATGATTCACAAGCGAGATTAATTAGAAATAGCGATATGATAAATGAATACCTAAATTCAAAACTATTAGTATAGCTAAATCCGTGCCAAAAATAATCAATTGGTTTTATAAAAATGCCTAGAAATAATAAGATTAATAATATTCCGTTAACTATTTTATCTTTTTTATTTATCTTTTTATTTACAAAATAAAAGTAGACTAAGGGTAAAGTGATTAATCCTGAATAAAGCGCAGCAGATGTGTGGTTCAAAACATTATTTTCGTTTTGAGAACCAATAAAAAATCGAGAGAATGTTTCTAAAAAATTACTTATAAAAATTCCATTTTGATTATTATAACTTCCAACCCGTTCGACATTAGCAGATAATTCATAAACTGATGGTAGCAATAGAACTGAGGTCATTACTCCGGCAAGAACAGATGTAATTCCAAATTTCATAATGGCAGCTAGTATTTTGTCTTTATCCTTATTGAAGTTAAATTTAAGGAATGTCTGTTGAACAAAGTATAAACAAGACATTATACATAACATATATCCAGTATAATAATTTGTAAGGATTGCCATAAATAAGAAAAAACCATACATAAAAGAACTTTTACCTTTTATAATTCTATCTATTCCCATTAATATTAAGGGTGCGAAATATAAGGCATCAAGCCACATTAAATTAAAAAAGTAAACTACCATGTACCCCATTAAAGCATAGCAGCTTGAAAAAATAAACAATGTGTTTTTGTGGTTATATTTGCTTTTTAAATACATATACATAGTAAGACCAGATAATCCTATTTTCAACGAAATAATTAAAATCATTCCAATGACTAATGTTTCTTTTGAAAAAAGAATAATTAATAAATTTAAAGGACTCGCTAGATAATAGGCAAAAGTTCCAAGCATATTACCGCCCATTCCTTTAGAAAAAGAATAAAATAGGGATTCGCTACCTGAAAGTAAGTTTTTCAAATAAGAAAACAACGAAATATATTGTGCCTTTGAATCACTTATTAAAAAATTGTTTGTTCCACCTAAAAAAATATTGGCAGTTGAGCAAACCATAATAAATATTAAAAATGGTATAAAAAAAGATATAATATGCAGTTTGTATTTTTTCATCTTACTACCTCACTCACTTCATTATACCTTATTTTATAATAAAAATAAATATACAAAAAAAGAACAACGTTAATTGTTCCTTTTTATTTTTGTTATTCCTCAATTAGTGAAACTGTACCGTCGTTATTAACTTCGAATACATAGTCACCAAATTCTAATAAACCACTAACAACTGTACCATTGCTAATACTGATGTCAACACTTTTTGGTGCTTGTCCACGAAGTGGAATTAATGTTGGATCAGTTATTGTCGCATTCATTAGTCTGTCTGAATGTTCAGTTACTTCTCTTGCCATAGCTTCTTTTTCAATAGCATTGATGTATCCCATTGCACTACTTCTAGCAGCACCTTTTCTAGCATCACCAATAATATTTAAAATAGATGGTGTAGCAATTAACATGATAATCGCTAAGATTACGATAACCGCTAACAGTTCGACAAGTGTAAAACCTTTTTTGTTTAACTTCATTCCATTTCCTCCTTTATTTTACATATTTAATATACCACACATTTAATATAATAGTCAACTAATATTTACATATTATGACAATATTTTAATTAAATAGGTCAATAATATTATTAACAATATTCATAACTAATATACCATTTTGAATAAAATTCCTATTTAGTAGACTTTTTAGTAGTTTTTTCTTTATTATCTTTATTTAAAAAATACATAAAAGCACCTATTATAAGAATATTTCCAGTTGAGTTTATTAAAACTTTTGTTTGATTACGTTTTTCTCTTTCTGTATTTAAGTCATTAGACTCATGTTGTCTTTTACAATCTTCGTCAGTAGTTGACTTACAATATTTTATTTTATATTCTTCATAAGTATATTGATAATTATCAAAGAATATATTAATAACACTATTGTAAGAAATTACGACAGCAATAATAATCCATACGACTAAAATTAAATTCATAATTCTTTTAATTAAATCAGTATTTTTAGTAAACAATTTTAATACCTCCTATTTTTTTTCTTTATTTAGTAAATAGATACCTAAAGTTACAATGACAATATTTCCAAATGATGTGAAAATACTTTTTTGTTGTCTTCTTTCAAGATCACGATTATAAAGCTTCTCATTTTCATATTGGTCAAGACAGTTTTTGGCAAAATCAGTTTCTTCGTTGACTTTACCACAATTAGTTAACTCATACTCTTTGTATTCAATTAATGGTTCTGGCATTAACATATCAACAACAGCGATATGAAAAAATGTTATTGCAGATATTAACCATACAAGTAATACTAAGTTAGTTAATTTTAAGATCCAATCTTTTTCACTATCAAATAATCTCATATTCCCTCCTTATTATTACCATTATACCACATATAAAATTAATTGTTTTTTATTTTTTCTTCTATTAATTTTAAAGAAGTCATTTCTTCTTCGAGTTTTCTTTTTTCTTCTAAAACAATATTTTTGGGGGCATTATTTACATACCCTGTATTTGATAAAAGTTTTTGACGGCGCTCAACAGATATTATTATCTTTTGTTGTTCTTGCTTTAATGTTTCAATATCTTCTTCAATTATTAACCCAATATATCCAACAGTTATATCACCGTAAGTAAATGGAATCGTTACTGTTGTCATGTTTTCTTCTAATTCATTAACAATATTACATTTTAATAATTTATTAAAAATATCTTTGTTATCATTTAATAAAAATTTATGATCATTATTTAAATTATTTATTAGATAGAAGTTAGAGCCAATATTTTTTTCGTTTTTAACATTTCTTATTTTAGTAATAATCTCAATAATTTTAGTTATATTATTAACATCATCTCTAAATTCATACTCTTTATTATATTTTGGATAATCACTTATCATTATCGAATCAAAATCACGAGGAAGTTTTTGATAAATCTCTTCTGTAACATAGGGCATAAATGGATGTAACATTTTTAAAATATTTTTTAAAACAAATAACAATACGGTTTTAGTTTGAACATTCATATTGGTTTTTGACAATTCAATATACCAATCACAAAAGTCATTCCAAATAAAACTATATAATTCTTGTCCTACAACATTAAATTCGTATTTTTCCATATGTTTTCTAATAACTTTTATTAAATCATTTTGTTTATTTAATATCCATTTATCACTACTTGATAATTCTTCAATTTTAATGTCTGTTTTTTCATAATCTTCTAAATTTAACATAACAAACCTTGAAGCATTCCATAATTTATTTATAAAATTCCAAGTAGATTTAACCTTTTCTTCATCAAATCTTAAATCTTGACCCGGAGCAGAAGAAGTTGATAAGAAGAATCTCAATGCATCTGTCCCGTAGTTATCGATAACATCCATAGGATCAACACCATTACCTAATGATTTACTCATTTTTCGACCAATCTTATCCCTAATTAATCCATGAATTAGACAATCCTTAAACGGCCTTTTATCAAGAAATTCTAAGCCTTGGAAAACCATGCGACATACCCAAAAAGGAATAATATCATAACCCGTAACCAATACATCATTTGGATAGTATCTTTCTAGCATCTTCGTGTCATTTGGCCATCCTAGTGTACTAAACGGCCACAAAGCACTACTAAACCAGGTATCTAGAACATCGTTATCTTGTATCCATCCTTCACCTTCTGGTGCTTCATAGCCAACATATACTTCATCATCTCTATACCAAGCAGGAATACGATGTCCCCACCATAATTGTCTTGAGATGCACCAGTCATAAGTTATTTCCATCCAATGAGTTAATATTTTTTCAAAACGTGATGGAACAAAATTTACTTTAGTATCTTTGGTTTTTTGATTTTCTAAAACTCGATCAGCAAGTGGACGCATTTTAACAAACCATTGTTTTGATAAATACGGTTCAACAATCGCATCACTTCTCTCTGAATGTCCAACCGAATGAACGATTGGTTCAATCTTAACAATTAAATTTTTTTCTTGTAATTCCTTTACAATTTGGTCACGACATTCAAAACGATCTAATCCATTATAAATACCTGCATTTTCATTCATTGTACCATTAGGATTAATAACTCTAATACGTTCAAGATTATGTCTATTTCCTACTTCAAAGTCATTTGGATCATGAGCTGGAGTTATCTTAACAACACCAGTTCCAAACTCTGGATCAGCATGTTCATCACCAACAATTGGTATTAATTTATTAACTACTGGCAAAATTACATTTTTACCAATCAAATCTTTATATCTATCATCGTTTGGATTAACAGCAACAGCTGTATCACCAAATAACGTTTCTGGTCTAGTGGTTGCAATTTCTAGATAATCATTAGTTCCTTCGATATAATATTTTAAATGATAGAAAGAACTTTTATCTTCTTTATAAATAACTTCTTCATTTGATAAAGCAGTCATTTGCACTGGATCCCAGTTAATAATTCTTTCGCCACGATATATTAAACCTTTATTATATAACTCAACAAAAACATGGGTAACAGCATCGCTTAATCCATCATCTAAAGTAAATCTTTCTTTAGTATAATCTAAACTTAATCCCATTTTTGACCATTGATCCCTTATGTTTTTAGCATACTCTTCCTTCCATTCCCAAGCATGTTTTAACCATTCCTCACGATCAATAGAACGAGGACTTATTCCTTGTTCTCGTAGTTTAGCATCAACCCTTGCTTGAGTAGCAATTCCTGCATGATCCATTCCTGGTAACCATAAAGCATCAAAACCATCCATTCGTTTATAACGAATAATTATATCTTGTAGCGTAGTATCCCACGCATGACCAAGATGTAGTTTACCCGTTACATTTGGTGGCGGAATAACTATACAAAATGGTTTTTTGGACAAGTCACCTGACCAAAAATAACCCTTGTTATTCCATTCTTCATATTTTCCTTCTTCAACTTCTAAATGATTATATTTAGGATTTAACATTTCATTCACCTTCCCTTATAAAATTTACCATATATTTATTTATTTCATCAAAATATGGTTTAAACATTTCCTTATTATCAAGTAATCCATAATATTTTTCCATAATCTTATTATTTAATATATATTTGATAGTATATATATAATTTATATCATATACAAACGATAAGTATGATATAACCCTTTCATTATTATTCTTGATAGTTGCATTCTTTATTGTACTTTTATTATTAAATTGTTCAATTACCTCTTTACTTATTTGATCGTTTGTATCTTTAATCACAATTTCTTTAAGAATTGTAATAAGATACAAAATATCAATTTTATCAGCATCTCTTACAATGCATGAATGAAGTAACTCTTTTTCGGCTAAATTCCCTTCAATTTCAAATTTATTATGATTTTTAATTGCCGCTTTGATAATATTATCGTATGAATCAGATTTAATATATTTTCTAATTTCACCATTATTAAATAAAACATCAACCGAATAATTAGCGTGATCAATTGATTTTGAATCATTATAAGTATTGTAAACTTTTAATTGTTCGAACCTACCAAAATCATGAAGTAATCCAATTATTTCTGCAAGTTTTTTGTCAGTTTCATCCAGTCCTAAACTTTTAGCAATATTAACGCTTTGTTCCATCACTCTAAATGAATGTTCATATTTCAATTTAATATTTTTGTTTTCTAAATTATAATTACTAACATATTTTTTAAATTCTTCTATCATAAATCCTCCTATAAAAAAACGTCCTTATAAAACATAAGGACGTGATTACGTGGTACCACCTTAATTTATAGCAATCAAAAATTACTATATCTCAACTATTTAACGCATATATACGTAATATCTTAACTATTCGGATATTAATCTCCCTTGCGACTTTCAACATAACTTATTATTAGTTTCCACCATCCACTAACTCTCTATAAATTCATTATATTTACTCCTCAAGTTCCTTGATTTCTTTTTTTATTATATAATAACCAAACTATTTAATCAATGCTTTTTGATTATTTACCTAAATATGTTACTCTCGCATATCCGTGACCGACATGGCCAACTCCAAGGTTATATAGCGTTCCATCAGGACTTGGCATTTTAATTTGTTCAGCTTTAATATCAGTCCATTTATAACCATTACCATCAATCATTATAGGTGAATTAAATACTTTACCAGAATAGTGATTTGGTTGATTAGTGTGAACTCTTGAACTATCAATAGCGTTGCACCCATTATGTCCCGAAATGAAAGATGAACCCCCTGCTCCTGACGAAACTCCGCTTGATATATATCCACTTCCACCACCGCCATAGTAACCACCGCCACCACCGGCACCATGGGTAGTAGAACTATTGCCACCTTTTCCAAAAATTCCTGATTCGCCAACCCCTTCGCTACCTCCACCAGTACCTCCAGAATTATTTGTTCCACCTGTTGCTAAAGGATGAACAACAGAATTTTCATTTAATTTACCATCTTCACCAATAAGACCGCCGCCACTCCCGCCGGCTGTAGCATAGTTCCAATTTGAGGCACCGCCCCCACCAGCTGAAACTAAAATTCGACTATTAAGACTCTCTTCATCATTCCATAATCCGCTAATTAAACGAACATCCGTTGCTCCACCACCGGCACCAGCTGTTTGTTCTGTTAATCTTCCAGTAAATGCATCTCCACCACCATTGTAACCACCCATTGGTTTGGTTTCAACTAATTCTCCCCCATTATCTCCTTTACCGCCAACATAAATAAACAATGATTCATTACTATTTAATTTAATAACACCACTATTATAAGATCCAGAACCACCAAAAACATCGTCACCTGTTGCATCTAAATTTACTTTAGTATTTCCTCCACTCGCACCCCATAATTCAATTTTATAATTACCATCATATTCAGCAACGAATTCTTGAGGAGTACCCGTATAATCAAAAATATAAACAATATTTTCCATATTATTTAATCTGGTATATACATCTTTTTTCATTTTATCAAGTAACACTTTACGAGTTGACATCATGCTTAAAATTCCTGTAAGCAGGACTAAAAACATCAGTAATGCTGTATAAAGAATACCTGTTACTGCAAATCCTTTATTATTCAACTTCATAAAATCATCTCCTATTTTAATAAGTAATCACTTCTAAAAATGTCTTTTCTTGTAATTTATCTTTTTTTTCTTTGGGTATAACAATCGTTTCTTTGTCACCATCAGAAATATAACGAGTCTTTTCTAACATTTTAAAATTATGTTCAATATCAAATTCTGTACCTAAATTATCATAAGCCCTTATTCTTTTTAAAAATGTTTGATCAAAATTTTTGTTAAAAGGCGAGTACTCACTTTCCCAACCTACTCTTAAAGTTGCAATTGTTTCATATTTTTTTCCTTCATAATTTCCGCTTAATATATGCTTAAAGTTCGGATGAATTGTTTCGTAAGGTGAACCAAAAGGAAGAGCAACTATTTTTATGTATTTATCCTTTATTTTATCTTTGAGCAAATTATATAAACGACCAATTTCTTTTTCGGTCTCTGCAGTACCAATATTAGTTAAATTAGCATGTCCATAACTATGGTTTCCAATATCATAACCATTATCAATTAACCAATTTAGTATTTTTTTGTTATACTCTGGTTGTTCAAATAATCCACCATTTAGAAAAAATGTAGCTGTAACATTAAAATCTGGATATTTTTTCTTAAAAGTCTCTAAAACTCCAACAGCACTATTAGGATCAATAATAATATTTTCTTTTTCGTCTAATCCAGTAACCCTTATATTGTTTTTGAGTCCATCATCAAAAGATAAAACAATTGGACTTTTACCTACTTCTACATCTATTATACCATTAACATAATCATTTAATCTAATCATTCTATAATCTTTTTGATAGTAAAACTCTAAATCATTTTTAAAGGCCTCAACCGTCCTTTGATATCCATCTCTGTCAACGTTCCCACCAATGTAAGCTGTATCATCATTTTTCAAATTTTGAATTCCGTGATACATCATTATTGGGATGTTACCTAATTCATTAACCTTATTCTTTTCATAATATAATTTATCCATTTTTCCAAGTGAAATTGTAATAATTAATTTTTGCTTTTTTTCTAAAACAGTACCAGGCAAAACATTTTGACTAATAACTTTACCTTTTAATATTTTTTTATGATATTCTTCTTTAATTTCAAGTATTAAATCTTCAGCTTTAGCGTATTTTTTTATTTCTGAAATTGTTTTATCTTTCAAATTTACCATCTTACTGTCCTTATTTATAATCAAAAAAAGACTTGTTAAAAAAATAAACATAATTAGTATTAGTAACCCTACAATCAATTTTTTACGTTTTTTATTTTCCACACAATCACCACTACTATCTATATAATAGAATATCATTTTTCGGCCTCTTTTACAACTTATATGTATTTAAAAACTTATATCTTTCAATATAAGTTTACAAGTTACCTATTCATAATCTATTCTCTTGAATAAATTATAGTAGGTGATTATATGTCAATTAATATAACGAAATTAATAACGGGAATTCTTATTTACTTATTAATCATTATCGTTATTAAAAATTTTTTTAAACTAATTATATTAGCAGCAATTATTTTGTTAATTTTTCACTTTCTTAGAATAATACGGGGTAACTAAAAAATCGGTTTTATATAAGAAATCCATTTTTTTGCTAACTTCCCTACATATATCATATTCGCTACCACCAAATTCTATTTTGTCTGGCAAAGAAATTAAAATAAACAACAATTTTCTTTCTTCTTCCAATAAAGGATAACCCTTTTCATACTGTTTAAGAATTTCAGAAAACTCATAATCTAAACTATGTTTACGATATAATTTATATATATCAAAAATGGGGATACCTTCTTTAGCTTTATTCCAACTAATTAAATACGAATTTTTATTTTTAATAAAATGTTCTATTTCTAAGTGATTATGGAGAATAACAAATCTTTGTTTTCGTTTTTCTTTTATTAATTTATACCACTCTTCTATTTCCTGCTTACAAAAACTAAGTGCTGAATAGACTTTAGAAATATTTCTAATAAGTGTATATTCAGAAGGACTCATATATACTTTTGTTTCAATATGAGTAGCTAAATCATTATAATAACCATATAAATATTCAATATTATTGGTAACATCCTCGTATATTTTTTTATAATCTGATTCGTCTACCTCCTTATAATATGTTGTTTTACTATGAAGAAGGCTTACTAAATTTATCATATCAATCATTTTTTGATCTAGTGGCATTTCGACTTCTTCTTGATATTCCATTATTTCATAATCATCATCTTTAGAACTAATAATATTAGGATAATAATTAAAACTTCTAGAATTTAAATAATGATAGATGTCACTATTTTCATCTCGAAGTTTCGGTTTTAAAACATATTTACCTTCTTCTGTTTCAACTATTACAGCCTTGCCAACAAAACGGTATCTATTTGCTTTTAAATTATATCTTTCTAATGCACTATTGATTTTTTTCATTTGATACTGATGGAATAATTAACTTATCACCGACACTTATTTCATTAATATTATTGTAGAGTCCTAATTCTTCCTTACTAATACCATAATTTTGAATTAGTAACTCCAAAGTATCCCCTTCTCTAACAATATAAATTTTATAAGTCGTATAAGTTTCACTGCTACTGTCAAAATTATCAAATAATGAATTGGTCATTTCTTCATTTCTATTGCCAACCATTTCAATTTCCTCTTCCCTATCATTTGTTCCTTTTTCAGCTTCTCTTAATTCTTCAATATATGAATTTTTAACTTCCTCAGCTTTTTCTTCTAAATCGTAAATTTGTTCAATTTTAGGTTCCACTATTTTGGGTTCTTCTGGTATAGATTCTTCTTTGGATTCTTCTATTAGTGGTTTTTCTTCCAATTGATCAATCAAGACTTCAATATTAATTGATAATATATTATTATTAATTATTTCGTAATAGAAATCATATATATCAACAACGACATTATCAATTATATATCTCTCATCGATACTAACTTCAAATGGTACATTAAAAGAAAATGACTCAACGTTTACACTAGTATCAACCATTTTATAATCACCACTAATAATAAATTCTCCAGTTACCATATTATCTTTATCAACTTGTAATGTATGTTCAAGTGAAATGCTTGTTATTTCAGATAAATTGGTTTTAAAAATAATCTCTTTTTTAAATGGAATTATTTTGTTCAAAAACATCACCCTCTCTGTTTCAATTAATTATATGAAAACATTTCTTAAATATGAAAAAAAGTAAAGTTTTTATACTTTACTTAATACTTTTTCCTCATCAATAATATGCATTACTTCTTTGTAGTTTTTAACTGCTATATAATCTATATTGTTTTTAATTTCTTTAGGTATTTCATCCAAGTCGTTTAGGTTACCATAAGGAATAATAATTCTTTTAATTCCGTTGCGACTTGCACCAATACTCTTTTCCTTTAAACCACCAATTGGTAAAACATTACCTCTTAAAGTGATTTCGCCGGTCATGGCAAGATTGGCAGGAATTTTTTTACTAGTAAAAGCACTGATTAAAGCGGTAGTTAAAGTTATACCCGCACTTGGACCATCTTTAGGAATTGCACCTTCTGGAACATGAATATGAATATCATTTTTGGTTAATTTTTCATAATCAATTCCAAATTGCTTATAATTTGATTTGATATAGCTAAGTGCGATGTGAGCACTTTCCTTCATAACTTCTCCAAGTGAACCTGTAAGGAATAGATTACCACTTCCTTTAAAGTAATTAACTTCAATTGGTAATGTGTCACCACCAAAACTTGTATATGCTAATCCGTTAACTACACCAACTTTTGATAATTTGTTAATTTCAGAAAAATTGTATTTTACTTTACCTAAAAGTTTATTTGCTAGTTTTATGGTAATGCGATGTTTTTCATAATCTACTTTAGCAATAACAATATCAGCAACTATTTTCCTAATAATATTTGACAACTGACGCTCTAATTCACGAACACCAGCTTCTCTAGTATATCCTCTAATTATATATAGCAATATTTCATCACTAAAATATATTTTAGAAGAATCAATACCATGATTTTTACATATTTTACCAATTAAATGTCGTTTGGCAATATCTAACTTCTCGTATTCTGTATATCCTGATAAATTAACAATTTCTAAACGATCTTTTAAAGCCTCAGGAATATCTTCAATGTAATTTGCAGTTGCAATAAACATGACATTTGATAAATCGTATTCTTCTTCAATATAATTGTCGCTAAAGAACTGATTTTGTTCCGGATCTAAAACCTCTAACAAACTACTAGCAGGATCCCCACGAAAGTCTTTAGTCATTTTATCTATTTCATCAATTAAGAAAACAGGATTAATACTTTTAGCTTTTTTAAGAGACTGAATAATTCTACCAGGACTCGAACCTATATAAGCTCGACGATGTCCAATTATTTCAGCTTCATCATGAACCCCACCAACCGACATTTTGACAAAATTACGGTTGATAGCTGAAGCAATACTAAATGCTAAACTAGTTTTACCAACACCTGGTGGTCCAACCAAACAAATAATTGGGCTTTTTAAACTATTAGTCATTTGCTTAATCGCCAAATATTCAATAATACGTGTTTTAACCTTATCCAAACCATAATGTGAAGCATCCAGTTTTTTACGAACATCTTTTAAGTCTTCATTATCTTTAGTCGTTTCACTCCAAGGTAAACTAAGTAACCAATCGATATAATTTCTTACAATATTCGCCTCGGGTGAAGTTTGTGAAAGGCTTTCGTATCTTTTTATCTCACTAGATAATCTTTCTTTTATTTGTATTGGAGCTATTAAAGTTTCAATTTTTTCTTTTAACTTATCTATTTCTTCATCTTTAGATGAAATATCTCCAAGTTCTTCTTTAATAGCCTTAATTTTTTCTCTTAACAAATATTCTTTTTGATTATTATCTATTTCATGTTTGACTTTTTGATCAATTGATTTCTCAATATCATATATTTTTTTGCCATCATCAATATCCGTTAAAATCATTTTTGCACGATTTTTAACATCGTTACTATATAAATATTGTTGAATTCTGTCTAACTTTGTTGGTAGGAAAGATGCCAATACATCAGTCATTTCAGATAAACTATTCACATTTTCGATAATACCCAAAATATTATTACTTATATATGGAATACCTTTGATATATTCTTCAACTTCACGATAAAGTTTATTAGTTAAAATTGATTCTTCACTTTTATCAATTACAGTATCTAAAAGTTCCACAACTATGGCTTCTAAAATATCTGAACCCTTTTCTAAATTTAAATATTCAAGAACTTTTCCACGGCGACTACCTTTTATAACAACTCTAACATTGCCATTTGGTAGCTCTATTTTATGAATTATTTTAGCAATAACTCCGATTCGTGGTAAATCACTTATTTTAGGAAATTCTTCCAATAAATTTTCTTGACTTACAACTAGGACATTATTGTCATGAAATAATTCTGATACATCTATAACACTTTTACTTACCGTATTATCAAATTCTAACCGAATTTCATTATTCGGTAATAAGACAATACCTTTAAGTAGTACTACTGGTAAATTCATTTTCACTTATAATACACCTCCCGGTAAATTGGTATTTATTATAATATAAAAGATGATAAAAGTCTACCTTAATTATCATCTTTCTAAAGTAGTAAAAAATACTTTACTATTCTTTTATTAAGTTTTTAAATTCTTCTTCATTTAAAATTGTTATATTTAGTTCTTTAGCTTTATCGTATTTACTTCCTGGATTGCTTCCAACAATTAAAGCATCAGTTTTTTTACTAACAGTATTGGTAACATTACCACCATTTATTGTGATTAAGTCAATTCCTTCATCTCTTGTCATACTTTCTAATGTACCAGTTATAACAAATGTTTTATTAGCAATTTCTTCGTTATTGGATTTTTTTTGCCCTAAATATTTCATATTTAGATTATGATCTTTTAGTTTGTTTATTAATTTAGAATTTTCTTTGTCATCAAAATAATTTATAACGCTATTTGCAATAACTTCGCCTATATCTTTTATCTTTATTAATTCTTCAAAAGTTGCTGACGCTAGTTTGTCGATGTTTTTATAATGACTTGCCAAAACCTTTGCTGTTTTACTTCCAACATGACGAATTCCAAGTGCAAACAACAATTTTTCTAAGGAGTTGCTTTTGCTATTTTCAATATTTTCAAGCAAATTATTAATACTCTTTTCGCCAAAGCCCTCTAACTCCATTAATTTTTCTTTATTAATGTGCAAATTATAAAAATCTTCCATTGTTTTTAAATATCTTAAATTATAAAAATCTTCAATAATCCGATCTCCAAAGCCTTCAATATTCATGGCATTTCGACTAACAAAATGAATTAATCCTTCCTGACGTTTCGCGTCACAATTTTCATTTATGCAATAATATGCTGACATATTTTCTTTCCTAATTAACTTACTATCACAGATTGGGCATTTATCAGCCATTTTAAAATCGATTTCATTACCAACTCGTCTTTCTTTAACAACACTTACAACTTCTGGGATGACATCCCCGGCTTTTCTAACAACTACTATATCATTTATTTTAATATCTCTCTCGTTAACATAATCCTCATTATGAAGGGTTGCTTTAGAAACAACTGAACCGGCTACTCTAACAGGCTCTAGAACAGCATTAGGTGTAACTTGGCCAGTTCTTCCAATTGTAAAAATAATATCTTTTATTTTAGTTGTAACTTCAGTAGCTTTAAACTTATAAGCAGTTGCCCACTTAGGATACTTAACTGTATATCCGAGTTTAATTTGATCATTTATATTATCCAGTTTAATAACAATACCGTCTATTTCATAAGGTAAAGATTCGCGATTTAAAGACCAATGTGAAACGAATTCTAAAACTCCATTAATGTCTTCAACTCTTTCGATATTGGGATTAACCGTTAATCCGATTTTTTTCATATACTTAATTGTCTCATAATGACTATCTATATTATACTTTGCAGCTTCTGGTATATGATAAACAAAGCAATCCAAATCCCTTTTAGCAGCGACGCTTGAATCTAATTGGCGAATACTTCCAGCAGCAGCATTTCTAGGATTTGCAAGAAGGGATAAATTATCTTTACTTCTCTCTTCGTTAATTTTATTGAAAGCTTTTTTACTCATATATATTTCACCACGAACTTCAATATCAATTTTTTCTTTAAGCTGTTTAGGAATCGTTTTTACGGTTACAACATTATGAGTGATATCTTCGCCAATAATTCCATCACCACGAGTAACCCCTTTAACAAGTTGCCCATCTTTATAAATTAAAGAAACTGCTAATCCATCGATTTTTAATTCACAAACATACCGAGGATTAGGTATTTCTTTTTTTATTCGTTCATCAAAAGTAATAATTTCACTTTCATTAAAAACATTACCCAAACTAAGCATTGGAATTTGATGAATAACTTTAGAAAATTGATTGATAACTTTACCACCAATTAGTTTAGTTGGAGAATTATCAACGACAAGAGTTGGATTATCATTTTCAAGTCTTATCAGTTCTTGCATATAACGATCATACTCTTGATCACTTATGTTTGGATTGTCTAAAACATAATACTCATAATTTGCCCGATTTATCAATTCTATAAGCTCGTTGATCCTTTTTTCTTCCATGTTATCACCTATTAATATTATATCACAGCCACTTTTTTATATAAAGAAAATAGATAAATATTTCTACTTATCTAATTCTCTTACAAGTTCTAAAATTTCTTTTTTATATAATGGATTATCAAATGCATATGCAATGTTTGCTTTTAAAAAACCCACTTGATTTCCAGTATCGTACCAAGTTCCATCAAGAATACAAGCATAAAAATCTTGTTTATTTATTAAGGTTTCCATTGCATCAGTTAAACAATATTCACCATTTTTAGCTTCCACCTTTTCAATCTCTTCAAATATTTCTGGTTTTAAAATATACATTCCAAGACTAGCGCTTGTACTTTCAACTGTTCCAATCGCTGGTTTTTCAACCATCTCTTTAATTTTTAAACTGTCACTATTATAATAATCCATAATTCCATATTTATAAATTTCTTCTTTTGGTACTTCTTGAACCCCAACCACATTACAATCATATTTTTCATATGTATCAATCAATTGTTTTAACGCTGGTGTCATTGATTTGATTAGGTTATCACCATAAAGAACAGCAAATGGTTCATTACCAACAAAGGTTTTAGCAAGTGATATCGCATGCGCGGTACCTAGTGGTTCTCCTTGTCTAATAAAATGAAAGTTTCCCATGTTAGTTATTTCTTTAACCATTGATAATTGTTCCATTTTACCACTTTTTTCAAGCCTTGCCTCTAACTCATAATTAAAATCAAAATAATCTTCAACCGTTTTTTTAGTTGAACTAGTAATAAATAAAATTTCCTCAATTCCACTTTTAATTGCATCCTCAACAATAAGATGGATAATTGGTTTATCGATTATCGGAAGCATTTCCTTAGCATTTGACTTAGTTATTGGTAAAAATCTTGTCCCCATCCCTGCAATTGGAATAATAGCCTTTCTAATCTTTAACATTTTATTTCTCCTTTCTTAATGCATCATAAGTAAACCAAAACACTAATATAACTACAACAATTATAGCAAGCCAGAATACCGGATTATTATGATGTTCGAAAATAAACTCACGAAGTGGTTCCACAACTTTTTCTAACCACTTATATAATTTTTCGAAAATGTTCATCGTTTATCATCCTTTCTTTATACTTTTATGACCTTTCATTAATTTTTTAAGACCGTATTGTCTTGAAAAAGCAATCGTTAATATTTCTCTATCAATACCAACAATAAGTCCTTTACCAAAAACATCGTGCATGACACTATCGCCTATTTTATATTCTGCAGTCTTATCAATATAATTACTAAAATCATTAGTTGAAAAATGTTGGTTATAATCATCAACCTCTAAATTTTCTTCATCTATTTCACTAATAAAGCGACTAGGTAAATTTTGATTAGTTAATCCATAGATTGTTCTTCTCTTTGAATTTATTAGCCATAATTTTTCTTTCGCACGAGTAATAGCAACATAACATAAGCGACGTTCTTCTTCGATCTCATCTAAACTATCACTTGAATTACTATGTGGGAAAATACTTTCTTCAAGCCCAACAATAAAGACATAATCAAATTCTAATCCTTTGGCTGAATGAATAGTCATTAAAGTTACTGCATCTTTATTATTCTTATATTCTTCAACATCTGCTACTAAACTTATCTCATATAAAAATTCTTCTAATGATATTATACCATTTCTTTCTTCAAATTCTTTAGTAATTGTTTTGAATTCCTCAAGATTCTCTAATCTAATCTCTGATTCTATAGTTTTTTCATTGATTAGTTCCTGCCTCATCCCACTTCTATCTAAAACATAATCAACTAATTCAGTTAGAGTCATACTCTCAGTTTTAAGTTTTATATCCTCAATAATTTTTTTGAATTCTAATTCTTTACCACTGTCAATTGCACCATATAAAGAAGTTTCTTCATCAATTGCTTTATTAGATAATCTCTCGATAGTCTTATCTCCAATTCCTCTTTTTGGAACATTAATAACTCTTAAAAAATTAATGTTATCAGATTCATTATATATAACTTTTAAATAGGCAATTAAATCTTTAATTTCTTTACGATTATAAAAATAAACACTTCCAACTACTTTATAAGGAATGCGAACTTTTAAGAAAGCTTCTTCCAAATTTCTTGACTGGGCGTTAGTTCTATATAAAACTGCAATATCTCCTCCGCTAATTCCTTCATTGATTAATTCGGTAGCTTGTTCAACAACAAATGATGCTTCGTCTTTTTCACTGAATGATTGATGATATACAACTTTTGATCCGGCATTATTATCAGTCCATAAATTTTTATCTTTCCTCTGACTATTATTTTTAATAATGTCATTAGCTACATTCAAAATATATTTAGTTGAGCGATAATTCCTTTCTAGTAATATTACTTTAGGTTCTTTATAATCTTTTTCAAAATTCAAAATATTTCTAAAGTTTGCCCCTCTGAAAGAATAGATAGATTGTGATTCATCACCAACAACACAAATGTTTTGATATTTTGCACTTATTAATTTAGTCAATAAATACTGTGCTTCGTTAGTGTCTTGATATTCATCAATAAGAATATATTTATATCTTTCTTGATATTCTTTTAAAATATCAGGATATTTTCTAAATAATATTAAAGGCAACATTAATAAATCATCAAAGTCTAATGAATTACCTTCAAATAATCTTCTTTCGTATCTTCTAAATATTTCTAAAACTTTTTCATCAAAGTCGGTATGAACAAATTTACTGTACCCCTCGGCATCAATTAGCTCGTTTTTATTGCTACTAATAATATTTTTAATTGCTTTAGGATTATAAACTTTAGGGTCTAGATTTAATTCTTTCATCACCTTTTTAATCATCGTTAATGAATCGGAACTATCTAAAATAGTAAAGTTTCTTTTATAGTTCAATTTTTCACAATGTTCTTTTACAATTAATAATCCAAAAGAGTGAAAAGTTGATATTTGAATGTCAAGAGCCATAGGTCCTAAAATATTTATAACACGATTCTTCATTTCTTTAGCCGCTTTATTTGTAAACGTAATAGCTAAAATAGATCCAGGATGAACATTCTTCACGGTTATTAAATACGCAATACGTGTTGTTAAAACTTTTGTTTTACCACTACCTGCACCAGCTAGTACCAATAATGGTCCTTCTGTGGTCATTACTGCTTCAAGTTGTTGAGGATTTAAATTATCTAGCTTCATTTTACCACCTATTTAATCATAACATAAAAAGACTTACATTATAAGTCCTTTTGCGACATATTTTTGTCTTTAAAATGGGTCACAATATTCTCCAAGGCATTTATTAATTTAATAATATTCTCAGGGTTTTCAACATCCCTATATAATTTATTAATTTCCATTTGAACAGATGGAATTTTTGTTTTTAATGATGTGTTTTTTGTAATTGTTCTAGTTCCTTTTGCAGTGAAAATTTGATCAAACCCAATATTTCTTATTTCTTGCTTTTCAAAAATTGTTTTTATAATCATAGGCATAGAATTATAATTATTTAGATTATTGTCAAAATCAGTTCCTAAATCAATATCTAAAAATTTATCTTCACTCATGCCATGAATATCAAAAAATAATTTTATTTGTTCCTTATCAATAATGTTAATAATTTTGTTTTTATAATCATTTGCAGTTCCTTTTTTATCATAATTAAAATCATATCCATCATTTTTGTTCTTATATATAATGTGACATCCAGTTAATTGGTGAAGGATTTTAACTAAACCACCAGTTAACAATTCGGCACTTTTATATTTGCCATTCCGAAAATTTTGAACAGAATGGGGTGCCGACAAAAGGATGGGAATTGTTCCTTTTATATAAGTAAAGGAGGTTGTTTTAGTTAAATCACCATTATATCCGTTATCCAAAAATTCTTTTTCATACTCAAGTATTGCTTTATAAATTTCGATATTATCAACCATTAAACCACCACCATTATCTTGTTTTTCTATGTTCTTTTTCATCGACCTGTACAAGAGATTTTGCTAAAACTTGCTTTAATATACTTTTATCACCAGTTTTCGCGCTTGCCACACATCCTTCAATAAGATGTTTTTTATCTTCTTTGGTCCACTTGCTATACTCAAAAGTATAGTTTGGTATATTTAATTTAGAATTAACATATTCCATATATTGTCTAAAGAACTCCCTTTGAACACGTCCATTTCCCTCTCTAAAAGGGTGAATAATGTCTATTTCGCCATAATAGTAAGCAAGATAATCAAGTAACGAATTTTCATCAACTACTTTTCTCAAATCCTTTTTCATTTGTAAAAGGGTATATTCTAAATATTGCCCAACAAACTCTGGGCGACAAAAAGGAATTCCACTTTTTTGAATATTCTCGTTTCTTATTTCACCAGCAAAATAGTATAAATCTTCAAATACATATCTATGAATACTTAAATAATGCTCTAAATCGAAATTACCAGTAAATTTTCTTAAATATACTTTAGACAATTTAAAAGTAGAAAATCCCCGATCAACATTTTCTAATAGTTGTTTATCTTTTATACCCAGCTTATTAATTAATATATCAGTTCCAGGATAGCAATACAGAGATTCAAAGTTAATAACTTTATCCCACTTATCGTGATCGTTTATCATTATAATCTTCCTTATGTTTCGCTCTATGAAGGTCAACCAATCTTTTTAGAAAGCTATAAGATGTTTTGTTTCTCATTATTGATTCTTTTATCTCTTTTATTTCTTCTTCATTATGATAAGTATCTTCTGTTTCGACATTTGCAACTGATTCATTAATAGCTTTGTCAATATCTTTTTCTGACATATAATCACCTCTACATTATTATAACATGACCACTATCTTTTAAAATGTGTTTTTTGATGACCTCGATTATTTATATCATTTATTTTACTTTCAAATTCATCTTTGGAAAAAGCATTTGTTTCAAAAATTTTATCGTTCAAAATTGATGTTTTTCTTAATACGTGAAGATGACGTGTTAATCCATCACCATTATCTTTACAATAATTAGCATATATATCTAATCTTTTTTGATTTCTAATATTAAAAATTTCATAATATAAATCAAATGTTTTATAATTAAATTCACTTAAAATTTCAATCATATTAGAAATGTTACTATCAATTTTATTAAGAACTACTGACTGTTCTAAACTTCTATTAATATTTTCAAAAAATTTACTACCACAATAAGACTTAATATCAATCAAGATATCTTCTCTATCATGTTCTTTTCCAACAATTATATATGTTTGATCTTCATTATAAACGGCATCAATAATAGTATACATCATTTCTTTATTGGTAGTTGGTAAGTACATCATAATATAAGCAGCGTCATCTATTTCGTGACCAGTACAACACATAAAAGTCTCTATGTTTTTTTTCCATAAATTTAACAATAGTTTTTCTAACTCTGCGCTTCCTTCTGAAAAAACTTTTGCATAATATGACTTGTTTTTCATTACTTCAAGAATATTTAGTTGTTTCCCAAATTGATAGTCAGCCATAGGCACACCCCCCAATTATTTATGACGTTATAATAACATTTAATTCAAAAAAAGTAAAGTAATCATTATAATCATATTTTATATCCGCTTTATAATGTCACTCCTAAAAACATAATGAATATAATAACAATGAAATAAAAGGAGGAATTTGTTTTGAAAAAAATTATTATATCGATTTTTATTGTTTTACTAATAGCATTAGGGACCTTATTTGCTTTCAAAGACAAAAATAAAGATTTAACGAAAGTAAAAGTTGCAGAAGTTACTCACAGTATTTTTTACGCCCCACAATATATTGCACATTCTTTAGGTTATTTTGAAGATGAGGGATTAGATGTCGAATTAATGTTAGTACCTGGTGCCGATAAAGTAGCTGCTGCTGTTTTATCTGGAGATGTTAATATTGGGTTTTGTGGAAGTGAAGCATCAATTTATATTTATAATGAAGGTGAAGAAGATTATCTAATTAATTTTTCGGGTTTAACTAAAAGAGATGGTAGTTTCATAGTTTCTAGAAAAAAAATTGATAATTTTAAACTTAGTGACATGAGAGGAATGAATGTTATAGGTGGTCGAAAAGGTGGAATGCCAGAAATGACATTCGAATGGGCACTTAAGACTAATGGCATTAATCCTAAAAAAGATGTTAACATCGATACAAGTATTGCTTTTGCTGCTATGGCAGGATCATTTATTGGTGGTAATGGGGATTATGTTACTCTATTTGAACCTTTAGCACTTCAAATAGAAAAACAAGGATATGGTCATGTTGTTGCATCGGTTGGTGAACTCGGTGGTGTTGTTCCGTATACAACATATAGTGCGAAAAAAAGTTATATAGATGACAACAAAGAATTAATTGAAGGCTTTACAAGAGCAATTCAAAAAGGGTTAAATTATGTTCATAACAATAAATCAGAAGATATTGCTAAAAACATAATTGATTATTTTCCAGACACATCAATTAATGATGTTACTAAAGTGGTAGACAGATATAAGAGTATTGATTCATGGTATAAAACCACAAAAATTGAAAAAAAAGATTTTGAACATGTTCAAACAATAATGGAATCTGCAGGAGAATTAAATAAAAAAGCTCCATATAACAAATTAGTTGATGTAAGTTTTTCCGTAGAAAATAATAATGAATAAAATATTAAATATTGAAAACTTAAAGAAAATTTATCATACTAAACAAGGTGAAATATTAGCTGTTGATAACTTTTCTTTTAATTTGTATGAAGGGGAGTTTGTGGCCATTGTTGGCCCAAGTGGATGCGGAAAGTCGACTATTCTATCAATTTTATGTGGTTTAGAAAAAATATCAGAAGGAACAGTTAATTTTAATGAAAATTCTACAATTGGGTACATGCTACAACAAGATAATTTGTTTAATTGGCGAACAATTTTAAATAACTGTTTAATTGGTTTAGAAATCAAAAATGAATTAACAAAAGAAAATACTGATTACGTAATAAAGTTACTAAATACTTATGGCCTCGGTGATTTTGTGGATAATTATCCTAGTAGTTTATCCGGGGGGATGCGACAAAGAGCGGCTCTAATTAGAACGCTGGCCACGAAACCAGATATTCTTTTGTTAGATGAACCTTTTTCAGCACTTGATTATCAAACGAGGTTAGCAGTATCAGATGATGTTTATAAAATTATCAAAAAAGAAAAAAAAAGTGTCATAATGGTCACCCATGATATAAGTGAAGGCATATACTAAATAAGTATAAAAAAAAAGATAATTATATTATCCTTTTATTACTTTATTAATTAGTTCAAAATATTCATCTTTTATTTTTTCAAGTAACTTTTCACTATTAGCCTCAAATCTAACTGTTAAGTTAGGCGTTGTATTTGAAGCTCTTACTAACACCCAAAAGTCATTCGTTTCAACTCTTACACCATCAATATCTTTAAATGGTATTTTTTTATTTTTCAATATTTCTTTTATCTTTTCTATTACCTTGAATTTTTTTTCATCAGCAACTGTTACTTTTATTTCATCAGTCGAATAATATTTATTAATCCCTTCTGATAATTCACTTATCATTTTACCAGTTGTTGACAATACTTCAACCATTCTAAGACCAGCATAAATACCATCATCAAATCCTGGAAATTTATCTTTAAAGAAGATATGTCCAGAATATTCTCCACCAAATTCAATATTTTCTTGATGAAGTCTTCTGTATACATATGAATTACCAGTACGATTCATAATATGTTTTAAACCAAGTTTATCTATTTCATTAATCAATGATTTTGAACATTTTACGTCATAAAGCGCCGTCTTATTTTTCATATTTTTACTTAAATAACGATACATTATAATCATATATAAATCACTATCAATAACATTGCCTAAATTATCGACAAGTCCAATACGGTCTCCATCAGCATCTAGAGCAAGTCCTAAATCGCAATTTAACTCAACTACTCGTTTTTGAAGATCAATTAAGTTTTCTGGCACTGATGGATCAGGATGATGATTTGGAAAAGTTGGATCGCTTTCTGCATACATCAACTCATAAACAATTGGTAATGAATCAAGAATATCTTTTATGACAACTGATGTAGTTCCGTTCCCACAATCAACAACCACTTTGATTTTTTTACCTCCCAAATCAAGGGAATTTTTAATAAGTTCTATATAGTCGTTTTTAATATTGTAATGATTTATAGTACCATTTCCATCTATAAATTCTCCCTTGATCGTAAAATTATAAAAATCGGTAATTTCTTCTCCAAGAGCATTTCCAATTTCGGTAAAAGATAATTTAAATCCATTATGATCACTTGGATTATGGCTTGCTGTAATCATTATTCCAGACCAAACATTTAAATATGTTCTAGCATAATAAAACATCGGTGTTGTAATAAGCCCTAGATCGATAACGTTGATTCCGGTACTAGTAATTCCTTTAATTAACGAATCCCTTAAAGAAGGAGAAGATAAACGGTTATCGTATCCAACTAAAGCTTCTGTTTTACCAATACTAGTAATATAAGTTCCAAAACTGCAACCTATTATAAAAGCCATTTCTTCGTTAATATCAATCGGATAGATACCTCTAATATCATAAGCTCTAAAAATTAATGGATTTATTTTACTCATTATTATCAAGTTCCCTTGCAACTAATTTTTTATATTCACTTACACCAGGTTGACCAAATGGTTCCACTTCAAGTAGGTATGCACCTGCTGCTGCGGCTATTTCAAAGAAATAAATTAGTTGACCTATATTAAAAGGAGTTAATGCATCAAGTGATATAAAATTACTATAAACATCATTTTTCATATGAGAAGTCGCTACTTGACTAGCAACTATTTTGTTTATATCATCTAATTTTTTATTATATTTAGATATAACGATATCGTTATTATATTCAACGTTAATAACTGTTTCAAATAATATTTGACTGCCTTCTTGATAAAACTGCCCCAAAGAGTGCAGATCTCCAGTATTAATCGAAGCAATTGGCAAAATAGCTTTACCTTCTTTTCCTTGGGTTTCAGCAAGTACTTGTTTGATACTTTCAACTAATGATAATAGTTTTGGTTCATAAATAGTAAGTGATTCCACTTTTTTTCCGTATTTGTATAAAAGATCCCTGCTGACAGCATAATCAAAAGATTTCTGTTTATCTAATGCTTTGGCACCAAGAATCATTTCATTTATATCTATACCTGAAACCGCTATTGGTAAAAGACCAACAACTGTCATAACTGAATATCTCCCACCAATATTACTTGGTAAAACAAAAGATTTGTAATTTTTTTGATTAACTAATTGTCTAAGACTTCCTTCTTTTGCATCAGTTGTTATAATTATTCTTTTATTAAGCTCGTCTTCAACATATCTTTTATTAAGTTCCTTGTAGATATATTCAAAATATAGATTTGTTTCAAAAGTCGTCCCGGATTTAGAAATCACATTAATAATTACCTCTTTACCTTCAATATATTTTAACAATTCTTTTAAATAAACTGATGATAGTGATGATCCCAAAAAGATTATTTCGGGATTGCTTTTTTTGAAATAAGGTTTGAATGCATCAACAACAGCTTTTGCACCTAATGATGATCCACCCACTCCAATAACAATAAAAACATCACAATTATTACGAATATATTTACTTGTTTCTAAAATATCTTCTAAAACTCCTGGCGTAATACATTTGTCTATATCATACCAATCATTCATCGATGTTCCTGTTTCTAATAAATTAATTATTTTATTTATTTTAGACTGATAATTTCCAACTCTATCAAATGATTTCATATAAGTGTTAAAATCAAATTTAATCATTTTGCTCTCCTTTCTTTACTAAAACTGTGTGTATTTTCTTATCATTTATTAACTCTATATAATTATAATAGGTAACTTTATTATCAATTATAATCTCGTCTTTAGGTTCTTTTAGCATAACTTTTATTTTATAAACCGTGTCTTGATAACGATAAGTTATTTCAAAGTCATTCCATTTAATCGGAACATTAGGAGTGACATATAATTTGTCACCTCTTAAATTAAATCCAATAATATCTGTAAGGGCGACATTGTAAAACCAACCACTAGTTCCGGTATACCAACTCCATCCACCTTGACCAGCAAAATTTTCGTTACTATAGATATCCGCTACAAAAACATATGGTTCAACTTTATATTTCAATGCATCTTCCTTAGTTTTAGTGCGATTAATTGGATTCATCATTTGATAGTGATCGAATGCTAAATCATTCTTTCCTATTTTTAGTAGGGCTTGAATGTACCAAGCGACAGCATGAGTATATTGACCACCATTTTCTCTAATTCCTTTAGGATAATCCATAATATATCCTGGATTATTTTTGTTTTTAGAGAATGCTGGTGTCAAAAGTTTAATAATTTTTAAATCATTATCAACTAACTTAGTTTCTACTGACTCAATCATTGTATCAATTTGTTTAGAATCGGCTACACCAGATAATATGGCGAAACTTTGTGATAATAAATCTATTGTGCATTCTTCATTAGTATTTGATCCTACTGGTTGACCATTATCAAAGAAAGCTCTTAAATAATACTTACCATCCCACGCAACATTTCTTAAAGATTCTTTTAGTTCTTTGTTAAAATCATTATAAATGCTTAAATCAATATTAGCATCATATTTATCAACAAATGCCATGAATTCATTAATTAATTGGTACAAGAAAAATCCTAGCCAAACACTGGTTCCTTTTCCTTCAATACCTATCTTATTCATCCCATCGTTCCAGTCACCACCACCCATAAGGGGTAAACCATTTTGACCTAGTTCATTCATTGCTTTATTTATTATTAATATACAACGATCATAAATACTAGACGTTTCTTCGCCAACTTTGTAATTAATTAGCTTTTCATGTTCGTGTGGTTCAAGTGCGAATCCTGTAATAAATGGTACTTGTTCATCTAAAATACTAAAATCTTCAGTAATTTTTAGATACTCACTAATTGCGTAGATTAACCACAAATAATCATCCTTATATAATGAACGCAAGCCAATATCTAATTTAGGGTGCCACCAATGAAGAACATCTCCTTCTTTAAATTGGTGAGCAGCATTAAATAATATTTGATTCCTTGTAATACTAGGATCAATACTGCATACATTCATTGAATCTTGTAATTGATCACGAAATCCATATGCACCACCAACTTGATAAAATCCTGCACGTGCTTGTAATCTAGAAGCAATACTTTGATATAAAGCCCAACCATTTAATATATAATCAAAACTTTCATCAGGTGTTTTTATTTGAACAGTAGTTAATATATCGTCCCAATGATTTTTGATATTAGATAATTCTTCATTAACTTTTGCAATATCATTATATTTCGTGACAAGTGTATCTAAATTATCTTTAGTGGAACTACCTAAAGTAAAGACCAATTCTTTTTCTTCCTTTTCATCTAGATAGAAATCAACTTCAATTTCTTTAACTAACAAATTATTGAGTATAGCGTTGTTTATTTTTTCAGTACTAGACATATATGCATATAAATGATTAAACTTTTGACTATAAACATTTCTGATACTTAAATAATTATTCTTTTCATTAAATTCACTTAGTAAATAACGTCCTGTTTTTTCTTCAGTAAACCCAAGATTAGGGTTTATCCAAAACTTCAAAATAATTCTTTGTTTACGAGCAGAATTGTTTTTTAGTTTCATCTTATAAAATTTAACGTTATCTTCCTTTGCTACAAATTGAATTAAATTAAGATCGACTCGTTTAAAGTTTCCTATATACTCACTATAACCGAATCCAAATTTAACATGACTGAAATTGATTTTCATATCATTAATTTTAAACCCTTCTGAATAATCATTAACTAAAGCATCATTAGTCCAAGACGTTAATTTGTACTCTCTACTGTTTACGGCATAAGTGAACCCACAGTTATTATTAGTAATAACTGTTCCAAAGTTTTTATTAGAAATGACATTACTCCAAGCTGAAGGAGTATTTGGGTCAACTATTAAATATTCTTTACCATTATTAATAAAACCACCAAATTCATTAAAGAATTTTATTTTGTTTTTGTCATACTTAATCGGTAAACTTGGAACTTCATTTTCATTATGCTTAGTTTTCACTGTGTTTAATTTTTGAAGTTCATTAATATAGTATTGCAGTGAATTATGAAGATTACTATCAATTTTTAGTCTAGCAACCGTTTTTAATAAAATATAATCCTCTTCACTAATTTTGTTTCTATCTAAAACAAAAATTGAACCAGGCGTATTGAAGAAGTTATTAATAGCATACATATGATATTTTTCGTTTTCTATTTCTTTTGCTATAACTTTAGCGTATTGTTCGTTTTCACTATTAATTATAACCAAATCAATGAAAATTGCTTTGCTTTTGTAATATTCAAAAGCATGCAATAATTCTTTAACCAAACTCAAATCACTTAAATCTTTTAAGTCTAATAATATTATTGGTCTGTCACCAGAAATTCCAAAGCCCCATAAATTTGTTTGATTTAACGTGTTTTTAGTTAAATTATCAAATATTTCGTCGCTTACAACAATATAATTTGTCTGTAATAGATAATTAAGCATTGTATTATATAAACGACGGTCATCGCTACTCATATTAACCATTTTATTGCTTGCATTACTCATAATAATAGCCGTTTCAAACCCTTTTTCATTGATAACTTGTTTATTACAATAGGTTCTAACAATGTTTAAAACATGTTCTCGTGATCTTCCAAAACCAGTGATTAAATAAACTGTTTTTTCACTATTTTTAGGTACTAAAATTTTATTTCTTAAACTAATGATTGGATCAAGTGTAGTTCCAACATAGTTACGAAGTTTTTCATGAATTGATTTTGGATTATTAGTATTACGACCTCTACCGATAAAATTATCACGATTTGTTTCATACTCAAAGGAACCAATTGGATCTTCTATAAATAATCGGCTTATCATGTAATAATTTGTATCAGAATTTCTTAATTTCCTTTTCATAATAATAGAATTGGTTTTTTTGTCGTATTCACTATAGACAAACATATTGTTAAATACTGGATGACCAATATCATCAGAATTAAGACCTAAAATAGGTTCTGTATAAGTTGTTAATTCCAACTCTTTATCTTTGTTTCCATTATTTTTAAAAGTGATTCTTCTTATTTCAGCATTGTGTGATTTTGTCACCACTATTTCAGTAGTAGTAATAACATCTTTATCTGCTCTAACAAATTTTATATTATCTAAAGCATATACTATTTCATATTTTTTCGGTTTTACATTAATTGGGGCATATGTGTTTGACCAAACCTTTTTAGTTTGTAAATCTTTAATATATAAAAATTGTCCATAATCCCTTTCAGTAACCTTACGATATCTATTTAATCTAATTTGATAATATTTACTATATCCATTCCCTCGATCATTAATAATAACACTATACTTTGAATTTGATAAAACCGACAACTCAGGTAGTTTTGATATTTGATTATAAACTCTAATATCATTAACAAAAGATTCTTTCTCATATGTATATTTCTTATACCTCATTGTCTCATAATTAATGTGTGGTCTTAATTGAACCTTTTCTTTTATTAACATATCAACAGCTTGATTACGAATATCTTTGTAAAAATATGATTGAATAACACCATCTGTTAAAAAGTTTGTAAGACTTCCTAAAATCATTGCTTGATGATGGGCGTAATATGATACAACTGGTGATTCATCTAAACAATCATATGATTCATATAATCCATATTTACCAAACATATTAAGTGGTTTAAATTTTTCAATATTTTTAATAACTTCTTTTGGAAATAGAGGTAAGGCTAGAAGGGAACTATATGGAGATATAACAACTCTTTCACTTGCTTCCTCCCGAAGCCTTAACTGTGGAATACCAAATGCTTTATATTTATAGTTTTGAGCATCATCTAGATCATTATAAGCGGATTCTGAAATTCCCCACGGATAATTTTTGTTATACTTTTTCATATAATCACTTTGAACATAGTATGCAAAATGATAAGCCTCATCAATTATCGTATTAGCATAACTTGGCATAAATAGAAGTGGCATATAATATTCAAAGAAAGTACCAGACCATGATGATAAACCTTTTTTATTTTTATAAGCTATTAACGTTTTATCAAGACCAAACCAATGCTTACTAGGAACGTCACCTTTAGCGATTGCTAAATAACTTAAAATGCGGCTTTCGCTCATAAATTTATTATAATTAAATGGTTCTAATCGACCTTGGTCAACATGATATCCAACACTAAATACATCAGTGTCTGTATATAAATACTGAAATTCTGTTTTATTTATTAATCTTTCAATCATTTTCAGTAATTCTAGTCGATTATATTTTTCAACAAATCCTTTGGCCACCATTAAAGAAGCAACAAAGTTGCCGCTATCAACACTCGAAATAAAATGAGGATACATAACTTTTAAAGTTTTAATATCATACCAATTATATAGATGACCATGCCACTTATCTAATTTTTTAATAGATGTAATTATTTTTTCGAGCAAATGAAGTGCTTCATCAGTATTTATTAATTTTAATTCGCATGCTGAAATAACCGATACTAACGAAAGTCCAATGTTAGTTGGTGACGTTTTAATATCTGGTTTTATATCTCTATTTTCTTGATAATTATCAGGAATTAAATAATTGTTTTCTTCAGTTAAATTGTCACTAAAGTAACTCCAAGTACTCTTAGCTAAATTATTTAATGTTTCAATACCATCTTTTTCAATTTTATTTTTATCGTGTGCTAAATCTTTACTAATTAAATAGGTAATAACAGGACCTAGCATAAAAATAAATGATAGAACAAGTTTTAATAATTGATGTTCTTTAGAATATAAAGCCCAAACAATTAAAATGATTGCTAAAAAAGTGTTGATCCAAAATTGTTTAATTGTATTACCTAAATTAGTTTTAACTAATTTAGCAGCGTCATCAGCTGTAACCCAATTAAGTAAATGCTTCTTACTAATAGTCATTCGATATATTGAACGAACAAAAGAGTTTAAATATAAGTAAGCATTGTAAGGAATTATTGATAGTTCAGTTATCGCTCTTAGAATAAGTGCTCTATAACCAAATACTAATATGCGATAATATTTCAAGGAACTAAAACTAGAACGACTAATCACAAAATTTTCGATAACTTGAATAATGATTGGTAAAATATATATTAAAATAACAAACAATAACCACCAGTTGGGATTCACAATATTACTATTAAGTGCTAGAAAAAGGATTATTAATAAAAATACATTAATCAATCCGCGTCTGATGTTATCAATGATTTTCCACTTACCTAATAAACTAATTGGATTTTTTTCTTTGATTCCAGATTCATTTCTAACTTTATTTCCAATCCAACTAATTACTTGCATATCTCCTCTCGCCCATCTTGAGCGTCTAGAAGCATCTACTAAAAATTTAGATGGAAAACCATCAATTAAATCAATATCAGTAACATTCCCGGCACGAAGATAATTTCCTTCAACTAAATCATGACTTAATATCAAATTGTTTGGGAAACGTTTTTTTAAGACTTGTTGATAAACCTTTAAGTCATATATTCCTTTTCCATAAAAAGTTCCTTCTTTAAAAACATCTTGATAAAAGTTAGGGTAAAGATTACTGTATGGATCAAAGCCCCCAATTCCTGCATATATTTGTGAAAACAATGATTTATTGCTAGCTTCAACTTCTAAACTAATTCTAGGTTGTAATATACCGTATCCAGCAATAACCTTGGTCTTTGATTCGTTTAAAATGGGTCTATTTAAAGGATGTGCCATGGTTCCAGCTAGTTTTAAAGCACTATTTAAAACCAATTCAGTATCTACGTCTAAAGTAATTACATATTTAATCTTATGATGAAAATTATGGAAAGTATGAACTTTAAAATATTTTTTTTGTTCTTCTTCATTCATATTACCTAATAGCAAGTCATTAAAATGAAGCAATGCCCCTCTTTTCCGTTCAAAACCTAGCCATGTCCCTTCACCTTTATTATATATACGACGGCGATAGACAAAATGAAAAATATTTTTACCATATATTTTGTTTAATCTTTCGGCTTCAGCCACACCAGAAGAAATAATAGTAGAATCATTTTGGTGATTTTCTTCATTATTTTCAAAAGCATCACTTAATAAAGTGAAATATAAATTACTTGTTTTATTGATTAAATAATACTTTTCTAAGCTAGTAAAAACTTGTTTAATTTTTTCTTCAGTTTTAACAATAGTTGGAATAACAACCATCGTTTTATGATTAGATGGTATTCCTTTTGAAAAATCTAGTTTTGCCAATGGTTTTGTTCTAAATAGTCTTAAAAACATATTTTGAACAACAATATTTACTATTTCGCTAATTGGAATCAGAAGTGCTAAAAAACCTAATAACCTATAACTGGTTAAAAAAACTGATAAATAATAGCTTAAAATAGCGGTTATTGCAAATACAATTACTAGATAAAATATAACCTTCAGAAAACCATAATCCTTCTTTTTTAAAAGTCCATCACTAATATTATTATAATCATCTAAAATATCTTTTACTAAAGTATCGGCAGTAACTTTGTCTTGTCTTGCGCGTTTAAGTAAATGTTGACGAATTAAAGTTTTTGTTTCAAGAGTCATTTTAGAATATAATTTATCTTCTTGAAGTAACTTCTCGACATCATTAACTTTTTCGTAAATATTTTCCATAACAAAAATGTTAGTTTCTTTAAAACTTAAAAATATATTATTAATAATTATGTTAGACTCGGTACTCTTTAAATGTTCCTTGTTTATAATATCAATCATTACTTTATTGTTGTTTTCTAACAAACTATTAAATTGTTTGAAAACTACATTAGAATATTCTCCCAACTCTTTAAATTGCTCATTAAAGTAAACAACACCATAACTAGACATTTTATTTAAATTTATATACTTTGCTAAATCTATTTCCTCGTTATTTAAAACCATTTTCTTTAATTTGTTAATAATATTTTTTACTTCTTTTTTATCATTTAATTTTGATGATTCTTCTTCACAAATTATCGATACTTCTCTTAACAACAAAACTTTGATAACTAAAGGTATAATAGATAGTTCTTTATATTTTAAATTATAACCAGTCGTTTTCTGATAATCAATCACTTCTTTTATAATAATGTTTTCATCTATTTTATAATTATACTTTTCCAAAATAGTTTTAAAAACATCATACATATTTAAATATTTACTAGTATAACTATATGCTTTTTTATCTTTAGTAAACTTTTTGATAGAATCTTTTTGTTCAACTAATAAATAATAATTATCAATTATCCACTCATTAACAATACCTACAAAAAAATGATTATTAATCATTTTAATTAATTTATTATAATGTTTTCTTATCCTATTAAATTCATTACCGCTTATCATCTTTAATCACCACCACCTATGTTTGTTTATTTATCTTACTACTTATATAGTATATCACATAATCCATCAAATTAAAACTTAATAACATTGACTCATAAAGGCTTTTATCAATCATAAAACTTTATTTTCAACGTCACTGGGCAACCATTTATTTTATTCTTTTCATCATTTTTTATGACAATATATTCAATAAACTGTGTTAAAAATTCATGTCGTTCAAAATTAGTTAACAATTCAAAATGTTTCCTTATATTAATAGAAATACCTCCAAAATTGTTTTGGTTTGTTTTTTGTATATTTTTTATTTTTTTTAACCTTTCACTCATTATTTTATCTTTTGATGTAATTTCTTTTATCATAAACTTCATTTGCTCATTAGAAATACTATCGTTCATAAATAGTTGCATTATTTCTTTTTTTTTGGATTTACACTTGCTAATATTTTTTGTTAAATCACTAATTTCTAAATTATCATTATTATTAAAAGAAACATCAAAACTATCAATCATATCAAATTGTTTTATAGATTCTAAATATTTAAAAAAGGCCTTTTCAACTTTTTTATGACTTATACTTGTTCCTTTACATGTTCCTAACTCACGTTTACGACATCTATAGCCATAATATGTTTTGTTGTTTCTTTTAGTTCTTTGTGTTGTTAAAAGCGTATTGCAACACCCACACACAACGGTTCCACAAAAATAAACATCCTCTTTGGGTTTATTAGTCCGAAATATTAAACTTGTTTTTTTATGTTTTTCTTGAACTTTTTTATATGTTGCAATATCAATTAAAGGAATATGAGTTCCATTATATTCTTGGTAATCATCCCTGTTTAAATGATATCTAATTTTACCTATATAAGTTGAGTTAGACAAGATAAGCTTTACTGTTTTTGAAGTCCACTTAATAACTTTATTCCCAGTTTTTGATTTTTTAGTTAATATTTTTGAAGCATTAAGTATTTTTGCAATATCTGCAAATGTATTTCCATCAAGGTACATATTATAAATTCGTTTTACAATTGTTGATTCCTCTTCGTCTTCAATTAATTCATTACTCCCTTTTTCACGATTATATCCATATGGTGGCGTTGAACTACATAGTGTTTTCCCCATCTTCGCTTTGCCCGCAAAACCATCTTTAATACGATTGATAATTGCCTTTCTTTCGTATTGTCCAAAAGCACTTTGAATGATAGTAAATAACCAATCACTAGGATTATCTGATTCTATTTTTCTTCCTGTACTATCTATTAACTCACAATTAAAACTATTAAAAACATTTAACAATGTAGCCGTATCAACAACATTTCTTGATAATCTGTCAAGCTTAGTAATTAAAACCTTATTTATTTTTTGATTTTTAATATCATCTAATAGTTCTTTAAGCTTTGGACGGTCTGTATTTTTTCCACTTATCCCAGCATCATTATATATTTTATATATATACCAATTGTTTTTGTTAGCTAGTTTTGATAATAGGTCTATTTGTTGTGGAATAGAATAACCAAATTCTTTTTGATCTTCAGTCGATACTCTAACATAAATACCCACTTTGAAATTATTAATCAACTTTATCACAATTATCCTTTTGAATCATCCTAGAAATTGAAGTCCTTAATAGAAAAGCAATAATTTTAACCTGTTGTTCTTTTGTTAACTTTATCATAACATCACCTAATTAAGCTTATGTGTCAAGTTAATTTATTATCATACTAATTGTACCTATGAGTGAAGCCATAAGCATGGCAGACCGAATTATTGTTTTAACAAAGAGGCCTGGAACAATTAAAAGTATTTATAATATAGAATTAACAGATAAATCATCACCTATCGAGAACAGAAAAGCCAAAGAATTTGCGTATTACTACGATTTAATATGGAAAGAAATTGATTTTCATGTATAGTAAAGAGCATATTAAATACTTAAAAAAAATCAAACAAGAAAAAATTATTATTCTGTTTATTCAAATACTTTTATCCATACTTTTTTTTGGAATTTGGCAATTACTTGCTGATTTTAAAATCATTAACACTTTTGTTTCTTCAAGTCCTTCTAAAGTTATTGAAACGCTTATAACACTACATCAAACAAATGATTTATATCAACATATTTTTACAACAGTTTATGAAACAGTGGTTAGTTTTACTCTTGGAACCCTTATTGGAATAATTATTGCGGCAGCATTATGGTGGAATAAATTTATTTCTAAAATTTTAGAACCTTATCTTATAATATTAAATAGTTTACCAAAAGTAGCACTCGGACCAATTATCATTATATGGATTGGGGCCAAAACAGGTTCAATTATTGTAATGGCTTTACTTATATCAGTAATTGTTACAATTATTAATGTGTTGCAAGGTTTCAATGAAACCGATCCAGTAAAAGTAAAATTAATGAAGTCTCTTGGTGCGAATAAAGGGCAAACGTTTTTCAAACTTGTTCTACCAAGTAGTTTTAATAACATTATCAGCGCTTTGAAAATAAATGTTAGTATGTCTTTGATCGGAATTATAATGGGAGAATTTTTAGTATCGAAAAAAGGAATTGGGTATTTAATAATGTATGGTTCTCAAGTATTTAATTTAGACTTAGTAATAACTGGTGTAATTATCCTTTCGCTTGTTTCAGCCATTATGTACTATATTGTCTACTATATTGAGAAAAGACTAGTCAAAAATGATTAGTCTTTTAATTTTTATTTTCTCCTAAGACATTTACAATTTATGAAAAAAAAGTTGTGCATATTATATCTTAGGAGGTGAAGAATGTATGAAAGAAAAAGAAATTGACAAGGATATTAAAAAACGACCCGAAAAAAAAGATAATTGTGTAACTATAAATATTTATGTAAAATGTGAAAAAGAACATCCTCATTGCTATGATAAAGATAACAATACTTGCGTTGATATAAACGTATATGCTGAATGTGACAAATAACTGAGCCTATGATAGAGAACCGTCGGTTCTCTTTTTTGTCTTAATAACACATATATTTGAATAGACAAGTCATTAAAAAAAGTGTAAAATATATATAGACAAAATAAATGGCAGGAGGAATTTCATGAATTGGTTTTTATTTTATTATTCTTTATTTATGATATATTCATTTTTAGGATGGGTGTCAGAAACAATTTTCGTTAGTATTGATAAAAAGAAATTTGCCAATCGAGGATTCTTAATTGGACCATATTGTCCAATATACGGTCTGTCGGCTATTTTTATAATTTTATTAGCTAGCGAATATAAAGAAGATTTCTTTTTGTTATTTATAATCATTATGTTAATTGCTGCTATTGTGGAATACTTCACAAGCTACATTATGGAAAAGGCTTTCCGCGCTAGATGGTGGGACTATTCGAATCTTAAATTTAATCTTAATGGAAGAATTTGTTTGCAAAACCTAATATTTTTTGGATTACTTGGATCTTTTATGATTTATATATTGAATCCGCCACTTAATAATTTTATTAACAACTTAAATGTTAATACATTAACGATATTAACTATCATTATTGGAATTATATTTATTGTGGATATTATTATATCATTTAAAGTAATTAGGAAAATAAGAACAACTGCTGAAGTATTAAAAAAGGATTATACAGAAGAGATTACCGAAAAAGTTAAAGAAATTTTATTATCAAAATCTTTATTAACAAAACGTTTAATCAAAGCTTTCCCAAATATTAAATCGATCAATGTTCGAATTGGTAACAAGCATCGAAAATAATAAAAAGAAAACCTGCTGAGCAGGTTTTTTTAGTTATTAAGTTTATTAATAATATTTTCGATTTTAGTTCCATATTCAATTGATTCATCATAAATAAAATTAATTTCAGGTATATATCTCATGTCAACACGGTCGTGTAATTGACTTCTAATAAAACCTTTTGCTTTATTTAAAGACGTCATTATCTCTTCTCTTTTATCATCATCTAAAACTGTAACATAAACCTTAGCAAAACTTAAATCATTAGTTAATTTAACATCTGTTACGGTTACAAATTTTATGTTTTTATCTTTCACTTCTGTTGATAAAATATAACTAATCTCTTGAACAAGAATGTTTGCTAACCTATTTATTTTAATACTCATATTTCACCTATTTCTTTGTTTCGACCATTTCGAAAGCTTCAATAATATCTCCAACTTTTAAATCGTTGTAATCTTCAATTGTTATTCCACATTCATATCCTTTTTTTACTTCTTTAACAGAATCCTTTTCACGTTGAATACTTTGAATTTGACCTGTGTAAATAACAATTCCATCACGAATAATTCTAACTTGTGAATTTGATTTTACAATACCATCTATAACATACGAACCAGCAATGGTACCAACTTTTGAAAACTTAAATAATTGACGTACTTCAGAACTACCAATTACTTTTTCTTCATATGTTGGTTCAAGCATACCTTTCATTGCGGCTTCCATTTCTTCAACAGCTTTATAAATAATATCATATAGTCTTATTTCCACATTATTATCTTTTGCATAATTTCTAATTTCATTACTTGGTCTAACGTTAAATCCAATAATTATAGCATCAGCAGCCTTTGCAAGTAAAATATCGCTTTCTGTAATAGCTCCAACACTACTTCTTGTTACTTTAACACGAACTCCTTCAACTTCTATTCTTTCAAGAGTAAATTTAACTGCTTCTGCACTTCCATTTAAGTCTGCTTTAACAATTACATTAACTGTTTTTACACCATCTTGTATTTTTGAAAAAATATCATCAAGAGTGACTGCTTCTTTTATATTACTATTATTATCTTGTTGTTTTCTTTTTCGTTCCTCAGCAATGCATCTAGCTTCTTTCTCTGTCTCAAAAGCCATAAATTTGTCACCAGCAACAGGAATTTCTGATAAACCAGTAATGAATACTGGTTGAGATGGAGAAGCTTCTGTTATTTCTTGACCATTTTCATTTTTCATAGTTCTTACTTTACCAAAACAAGTTCCAACAACAATCGGATCGCCTATTCTTAAAGTTCCGTTTTGAACAATAAGAGTTACTACTGATCCAGTATGCTTGTCTAGACGAGATTCAATAACGGTTCCACTTGCATAGCGATTTGGATTTGCACGATAATCTTGCATCTCAGAAATCAATAAAATACTTTCTAACAATTCACTTATTCCATCACCGTTAAGAGCGGATATTTGATTATATAATGTTTCTCCACCCCAAGTATCAGGCATTAATCCATACTCTGATAATTCAGTCATTATTCTTTCTGAATTCGCACCTTGTTTATCAATTTTATTAATTGCAACAATAATCGGTACATCTGATGCTTTCGCATGATCGATAGCTTCTTTTGTTTGTGGCATAATTCCATCATCAGCTGCGACAATAATTATAACAATGTCGGTTACACTCGCGCCACGAGCACGCATTTCAGTAAATGCTTCATGTCCTGGAGTGTCGATAAAGGTAATTAAACGATCATTACATTTTGTTTGGTATGCTCCAATCGTTTGAGTAATACCTCCTGCTTCACCAGATGCTATATTAGCTTTTCTAATTGTATCAAGTAGCGTTGTTTTTCCGTGATCAACATGTCCCATGATTGTAACGATTGCTGGTCTTGGAACAAGATTTTTTGGATCATCGATAATTTCAAATTCTTCAAAATTACAAATGTCAGCTGTTTCTTCACGTTTTAATTCTTTATTATAGTCAATGGTCAAAATCTCGGCACTATCAAAATTAATACTATTATTAACATTAGCCATAATTCCTAAAGTAAATAGCTTTTTTATAATTTCGGCTGAATTAACACCTAATGCTTCCGCAAATTCCTTAATAGACATGTTTTCTTTATAAAGAACAACATTATCGTTTGTAACAGAAACATTAGAAGTTAATTTTTCCTTGTTTTTATACATTTTCTTTTTTTGATTAGCTAATTCCTCTTTCGAATTAACAGTTGTTGGCTTTTTCTTTATTACCTTACGGTTTTTACTAGTTTCCTCAACTTTGATTTTTGTAGTATCAACAAGCTCTAAAGTTTCTTCGTCATCAACATCTAATTCAATAATGTTATCCAACTCAATAATGGCATCTTCAGATAACATGTCGTCTTTATTAGTCACCTCTATCCCTAGACCAAGGCAATAATTAAGTATTTCCTCTTCCGTTTTATTCATTTCTTTAGCGTATTCTTGCACACTCATCATATCGGTCACCTCTTTCTTATTTAATCATTTCTCGTAGCTCCTCAAAAAGCACATTCGGCACTTCTATTTCTAAATGTCTACTTAAAATTTTGGTTTTACATGCTTTTTCTATAACATTATTATCTCTTTTAAGATATGCTCCGCGTCCGTTTTGTTTACCAGTTATATCAATTACTACTTCATTTTCAGGAGTTCTAACAACTCTGATAAGTTCAGACTTAGGTAATTGTTCTTTAGTAACTATACATCTACGCATAGGGATTTTTTTTAATTTCATAAAAATCCTCCTTTATTCTATAATATTTATTCCTTCTTCTTTTGCTTGTTCATAAGTTTTTATATCAAGTCGGTAATGGGTTAGACGGGCTGCTAAACGCACGTTTGATCCTTTTTTACCAATAGCAAGTGGAAGGTTTTCGTTATTAACAACAACCATAGCTCCTTTATTTGCTTCATCAGTTATAAAAACTCGAACATCTTTGGCCGGACTTAAAGCATTAGCAATAAATTTAGATGGGTCCTTTTCATATAAAATAACATCGATTTTTTCACCATTTAATTCACTAATAATACGATTAATTCGACTTCCACCTTCACCAATACAAGCTCCAACTGCATCAACACTTGAATTTTCAGAATATACAGCTATTTTAGTACGGTTACCCGCTTCACGCGCAACACTATAAACAAGGATAATTCCTTCTTCAATTTCAGGTATTTCCAATTCAAATAAGCGTTTTACAAATCCATAATGATTACGTGATAATAAGATTACAGTTCCTTTTGAATTACTTTCAACTTTAGTTACATAAACCTTAATATTTGAACCCATTTTTATTTCCTCGCTCGGTATTATTTCGGTTTTAGGTAAGATTCCTTGAATTTTTCCAAAATCAATATAATAATTACGAACGTCTTCCATAGCGACAATTCCGCTGATCATTTCATCTTGTTTGTCGCCATATTCTTCATTTATTATATTTCTTTCAGCTTCACGGATTTTTTGTATAACAACTTGTTTAGCTGTGGCAGCCGCAACACGACCAAAATCCTTTGGTGTTACTTCTTCTTCAATTGTTTCCCCTAGTTCAATATTTGGTACGATAGCTCTTGCTTGTTCAAGTGTTAAATGTATTCTTTCATCAAATGGCAATTTTACTTTTTCTATTATGTCTTCTCCATCAAAGGTCTCATCAACAACAATCTCTACTTCACTTTCTGGATCAACTACTGTTTTAAATGAATATACCTTGATATCACCTGTATCACGATTAATATCTACCCTAACGTTAGATAGTGATTTATAATTTTTTTTGTATGCAGAAGTAAGCGCCAGTTCAAGTGCATCAAAAACAATATCTTCGTTAACGCCTTTTTCTTTCATCAATAACTCAAGTGCACCATTAAATGCTTTTATATCCATTTTATTCCCTTCCTCTCTCTTTAGAACATACGTCTAAAATATAACTTTCTTTAATAAAATCGTTTTCATCCAAAAGTGGACTAATAAGATTATTAACAAAAACGCAATCATCAATATCAATAATTCCATCTTTATCAATAATGATTCTTAAAAATTGATGATTATCTTCTTTTTCATATTTTACTTCATCTAACTGATAATTGTTTTCACTCATAACATCTTCAATTAATTTTCTTACCTTATCTTCTATTTTCATAAATTCCTCCATCTGTATGAAAGAGTGGGTCACCCCACTCTTCCTTTCTAGAAACATTATAGCATAATTCTTGCTTTTTGGAAACTTTAAGATGAATATATATATTAATTTTATTATTTTTGATATAATTATATTGGAGATGATAAAATGTTAGACTCTTTTTATAACAATAAGAATAAAAATATATTAATTGGAACAGGTGTTTTTTTATTATATTTGATAGTAACTCTATTTAAAGGTTACCCTCTACATTTACTTGGAATAGAGAATTTAAGTGAGAATGTGGCTTTGCTATATTCACTATTTGTTTCTTTGTTATTAGTAGCTATAATTATCTTTATTTATAGAGATAAACTTAAGCTAAGTATTAGGGATCTGAAACTGAACCATAAAACATATTTTGCAAAATATTTAAAATATTGGCTTTTTGCACTTTTCCTTATGTCATTAACAAACTTGATTATAATAAACTTCTCACCTAATGATCTTCCGACAAATGAAGAAGCCATAAGAAACCTTTTCAGTGTTAGTCCAATCATAGTATTTATCTCAGCTGTTTTAATTGCACCAGTCTTAGAAGAATTGGTCTTCCGTCAAAGTTTTAGAAACATATTTAAAGATGATATGTTATTTATAGTTATGTCTTCATTTATTTTCGGATCTTTTCATGTAGTTGGTTCATTTACCGAACTTATTGATTTTATTTATATTATTCCTTATAGTATTCCAGCGATTGCTTTTGCACTTATGCTCAAGGAAACAGATAATATCCTAGTTCCTATGGGATTCCACTTTTTACATAACGGGGTTTTAATTGCCCTACAATTTTTATTGCTTATACTAGGATAGGAGTGAAGGGATGAAAAAAAAATTATTAATTGTAATGGGAATTATTATTTTGGTTTTTCTAACAGTTTTCGCCTACGCTTATTTTATTGGAACAAAAGGATTAGTGGTTAAAGAAATAAAAATAACTGATAATACAATTCCAAATAATTTTCATGGTTTTAAGATTGTTCATTTAAGTGATATTCACTATGGGCGAAGTGTTAAAGAAAAAGAAATTAAAAAAATTGTTGAAAAAATTAATATTTTAAAACCAGATATCATTGTTATAAGTGGCGATTTACTAGATAGAGATATAGAATTAACCAACGAACAACAGAAATTACTAACAGAACAACTAAAAAAAATAGATGTTACAATTGGTAAATATATTATTGCCGGAAATCATGATTATGATAATGGCATTGATAAATGGCAAATAATAGTTCAGGATAGTGATTTTATCAATTTAAATGATAACTATCAATTAATTTATAATAAAGGAACCACTCCAATACTAATTAACGGAATGAGTTCAAATTTGCACAAGCATATGACAATTGAACAAAAATTAGAAAATCATTTTAAGTTTTTAAAAGAATTTGATAATCCTGATAATAAAACTATAAAACCTGCTTACAATATAATGATTATACATGAACCAGATTTTATTGATGAATTTAAACATGATAATTTCAACTTGATATTAGCAGGGCACTCTCATAATGGTCAAGTTAGACTACCTTTTGTTGATAAATTAGTTACCCCCCTTGGGGCGAAGAAATATCATAGTGAACAATATAATTTAGGTAATACAAACATGTATATTTCAAGTGGTTTAGGAACTTCTACACTTGATGTCCGTTTATTTAATAAGCCGTCCATAAACTTTTACCGTTTAACAACTAAATAAAAAATACTAAAATTAATTAGTATTTTTTATTTGATAAAATCCATGAATATTACAGTAAGTATATACGATGAAATTATCACTTTTCACATTAATCTTAGCAACGGGTTCATCATTTTGTTTTAGCATCACTTTTTGAACACGATCTTCTTCGACAACTGCAATCCACTCAATAAAGTGGGCATCAATCATTGGATGAATCGTTTTACCAATTTGAACAGTTACTTCATTACCTTCCTTTTCAACAAATGGGATATGCTTTTCATAAGTGTTTTCTTCAGTACTTATTGCAATTTCTCCCATTTCTTCTCCGCAGCAGACTAATGTCCCACCACCATCGTTGATTAATTCAACAATATTTCCACAAATCTCACATCTAAATAATCTCATTTGGACCTCCTTATGATTACATTATATCATAATCATTTAAATTGTAAATAATTATACGCCAGTATTTTTATAGTGTTGTTTTAACCATATTTTTCTTATCCAATCAACAGGTATTACAGTAAGTGAAATTAAAATTACTAAAACAAGTTCATATGTGTTAAGCCCAATTACTCTAAAAAGAGTTCCTCCATAATATATAATACATACTTGAATAACTGTTATTAATAACATTATAAACATAAACCCTCTGTTACGAGTAATATTAGCAATAACATTAAGTCGATGCGTTCTAGCATTGAAACAGTTAAAGATACCGATAAAAATAAATAGTGCGAAAAAAGCTGTCATCAAATGTAATCCACTTGAATCATCAATAAAAATTATTTTCATAATAGGCAACTTAATAAATAATACACATAAGATAAATGAATATAAACCAGTGAATACTATTTGACCAAACATATATTTATTAATAATGTTTTCATTTCGTCTTTTTGGTTTTTCATCCATATATTCTTTTAAGGCCGGTTCTCCGGCAAACGCAAGTGCGGCAAGTGTGTCCATAACCATATTTACCCATAACATCTGAACGACAGTTATAGGGTCCTCTATTCCAATAAATGGACCTATAATTGAAATGCCAACTGCACACATATTAATTGTTAATTGCAATATAATAAATTTTCTAATATTTTTAAAAATAGTCCTTCCATATAATATAGCCTTTGATATTGATTCAAAATTATTATCTAAAATAACTATATCTGATGCCTCCTTGGCAACCTCGGTTCCACTCCCCATAGCAATACCTACGTCAGCCTTTTTAATAGCTGGAGCATCATTTACACCATCTCCAGTCATTCCAACAACTAAATTCAGTTCTTGGGCTATACGAACCAAACGACTTTTATCACTAGGAAGGGCTCTTGAAACAACTCTTATTCGTTTTAAATTTTCTTTTAAATATTGATCTGACATCCGAGATAATTCATCACTACTAATAATTAAGGAATTATAATCTAATAAATCTATTTCATTTGCAATAGCTGTAGCTGTACTTTTAGCATCACCAGTTATCATTACAACTTGAATACCGGCTTTTCTCACTTGATCAAGAGATTCTTTAACACCGTCCCGAACATCATCTCTTATACCAATGATTCCAACTAAAGTTAGATTTCTTAATTGCATATTTTTGTCAACTTCACTATTAGTTGTTGCAACAGCAATAAATCTAATACTTTTCTCAGAAAGTTGATTCATTCTATTTAATAATATCCCTTTATTTATAAATGATTTTTTATTACCATCCTCATCATAATAATAATGACATTTATCAATTATAATTTCTGGTATTCCTTTAACCAAAGTAATATTATAATCCCCATTTACTCTAGTCATTGATAATTTAGTTTTACTATTAAAAGGGATTTGTTTTTCTTTTCTAATATTAACATTACTTTTATTAGAACTAACATACTCAAGTAGGGCTCGATCAGTTGCATTACTTCCAATAGCCAGATTTTTTTCGGTATCATAAGTAGCGCTATTGTTATATTTCAATGATATATTTAATAGTTCAAATAATTTATTAGAACCAAATGAAGGCTTGCTAGAATATTCTCTGCAATTTCCATCAATAAAACTTACAACTTGTAACTTTCCTTTGGTAAGAGTACCCGTCTTATCTGTAAATAAAATATTTAAACTACCAAACGTTTCTATTCCAAGCAATTTCCTAACTAAAATATTATCCTTTAACATTTTTTTCATGTTTCTTGATAATACCAAAGTTATCATCATTGGTAATCCTTCAGGAACTGCAACAACTATTACTGTTACAGCTAAAGTTGTAGCATGTAAAAGATGTCCAATCATTAAGTGATGATTACTAAACATATATTTTATTGAACTACTATCAAAACCATTTTTAATTAAAATTACATCAAATAAATATGACGTAGCAACTAAAAAGGCACCCACATACCCTAGTTTACTAATAGTTTTGGCAAGCTTTCGAAGGCGATGCTTTAATGGTCCTTCTCTTTTTTCATCTTGAAGCTCTAACCCAATACTACCATAAATTGTTTTATCACCAACACTAGAAACTAACATAAGCGCTTCGTTTGCACAGACAACACTACCACGCAATACTTTATTATCATTGATATCTCTTGTTACCTCTTTAGATTCACCATTCAGTGCCGATTCATCTACTTCAATACTACCTTTTATAATAATGCCATCAGCTGGAACTTTATCTCCTGCTTGTAATAAAGCAATATCATTTTTAACAATATCATCAATCGAAATTTCTGTTAACATACCATTTCGATATACTCGACAATTGATTTTAGAAGCTTCTTCCTGAAGTTTTTTAAATGAAGCTTCGCTTCCATATTCGGATAATGTTGATATTAGTGATGCTATAAAAATGGCAATTGCGATACCTACTGTTTCATACCAATCAAAATTTCTAAGCAAAAATAAAGTTTTTACAGCAAGAGCAATTAATAATATTTTTGTCATTGGTTCCCCTAAACTTTCAACAAAAAGTTTAACAAAGGAATTTTGTTTTTTTATACTTATTTTATTACTCCCATTTTTAAGTCGTGATTCAATAACTTGTTTATCTGTTAGCCCAATTTCTTTTATATTCACTATTATCACCTATAAAATACTATTAGGTAATAACTTTATCTACCACATTAATAAATCGACAAAAAAAACAGTATCAAATTGATATGCACCCCAAAAGTTGGACATTTTAAAATTATACTGTTTTAATTCTCTTTTTGAATTTACAATTTATTTTTAATTAGTGTTGTCAATGTTTTCACAGATAGATTCAGAATATTTTAAATTTAAATCCCCAACAATATATTTTTCCTGCTCATTATTTAAATTACAAACTATCATTCTATAATTATAGTCCGAATAAAAAATATCATTGTTATATTTTTTTTCAATGCCTTCTGCGTATCTACTACTTATTTCTAATTTTCTTATTAATTTTTCGATACTAACTCTTTTTTCTAACAAAGCTTCCTTTAAAAGCATTGTTTCGTTTTGAAATAAAATTTTTGTTTTATCAGAACAATATATATAGATGTTATCCTCATTCATTTTTTCGAAACTACATTTGTCATTGGGTGTAAATTGAAGGCTAAAATTTAAATCAATCAATTCTTGCTCAATCTTTTCCATTTCTTTGTCATTACAATAATTACCTATATAATATTTAAAAATAATGGTTTTAGATATTAAATTATTATTAATCATATAATCATAAATAGTAATATTATTTTTTTTGTCATAATAATAATTATTTTCGTTGGTACCACAATTTTGTTCAAATAAATTGTTCAAATAAGTTTCTCTATTTTTTTTAATGGTTTTAGTACTATTTAAAGTTTTGAATTGAAAATAACCATCCCCTTGTATCTTTGAATAAGAATATTTAGGTATTTCCAATTCAATTGTTCTGTTATTAATAACCACATTATATGAACTCTTGTAAAAGCCTATTTTCAATAATAACATTACGAGGACAATCGTCAAAAGTAAAATCGACATTATTGGGAAAAAAAATAATTTTCTCATGTTTTCAACTCCTTTACATTAAAATTAGCTATGTGCCTTTATTAAGATATTTCAATAATAAAATATCTACTATCCTTCGATGAAATTAGTATTTTATTTTTAGATACAAAATGATATTTTGGATTAGATTTTATATTAAAATTTAAAAACTTAAATTCTAATTTTTCAAAATCAAAAATTTTCCATTCAAATCCTTGATTATGAAATAAGATTCTATTTTCATCTATAAATGTATCAAATGTATTTATTTTAGTGCTAATTTCTTTAGTTATTTCATCTCCTTTTTTTATGATAATTTTACTATTAGAATTATATGAATAAATAATTTGAAAATATTGATTTTCTTTGTTTAATTTATAATTATTAATAAAGCCTTCATTACTATTATTTTCAAACAATATTTTAATATCCTTATTAAGCAAATTATAACTATAAATTCTTTGATTACCTGATTTATCTAGAAGTGAATAATAAATATAATTGTCATAAATGTAATAATTATATACATTATATGGCAAATAATCCTTTTGAGGTTTTATACTGCCACTACTCTTCATTAAAGTAACTAGACTTTTCTCAAAATATTCGGCAAATTCATAATTTATAACTTCCCCATTGTTTTCTGTGAAAAATATTATTGTTTTTTCATTGTACTTACCTAGGATTTTTGGAGTGTTAATTATATCTGTAATTGTTCCGCTTTTCAATACTTTTAAATCTTTTGTGAGTGGATCATATTCGATAAAATCCCAATTAAACAATTCTTTTCCATTATCGGTTACTATTATATATCCTATATTTATTATTATGTTCGAGTTCCGATAATCTTTTTTCGGATATTTTCTTGTTTTGAAAATATGATTCCTCTCCGCCAGCTTGATTGAATTTATATTTATCAGATGCATTAGTTGAATCTAAAGCTTAAACATTACTACCATTAAAAATAATCATCAATATTAACAATATTTTCTTCATAATTTTCCTTTCTTTATTTAAGTTTATTGAATGAATATTTTTGAATTTTGATCGACAAGTTTATTTATAGCTTTTTTTTATTTTAACCTCCATTCTTCACTTTTATGTTGGAAAAACTATTAAAAACAATATAAATGTTTTATATTGTCGTAGGTGTTATACTTCTATATATTGTAATCATATTATATCACATTTTTTTTAAAAACGAATACTAAAATTTAAATCTTCTTTTATCATCAATTAGATTATACACAATTAAACAATAAGTTATCCATCATGATAGTTATAAGTAATATATAGCTTGATATTTTAAGTAAATCGCTGTTTTGTTTTAATTTTCTTTTTCTTTTTGAATTTTATAATTTATTTTTAGCAGTAATTTTCTTGGTAATATTCTTGTCATAAAAACGCTTAATTTAATTAAAAAACCTGGAATTATAATTAATTTTCTTTTCATCATTTTATTAATTGCATATTCTGCAACAACTTTACTTTCCATAGCTTTAACTGAAAATTGCACTCCTGCCACATTATTAAAATTAGTATTAACTGGTCCAGGACATAAAGCGCCAATATATACATTACTACCTTCGCGACGAAGTTCTTCATAAATAGCTTCTGTAAGTTTTAATACGTACCCTTTAGTTGCATAGTAAGTAGCCATAAGCGGTCCTGATAAGAAAGCTGCTGTTGATGCTACATTTAATATATAACCGCTATCACGTTCTTTAAAATCTTGCAAAAACATTTTTGTAAGTGTATGAACGGCTTTGATATTTAAATCAATCATATCAAGCTCGCGGTCTAAATTTGTCTCACTAAAGTCGCCAAAAACACCAAAACCAGCATTATTTATAAGAATATCAATTTTTTCTTTCTTAACTCTATTATATAATTTCATACAATTAAAAGTACTTGATATATCCATTGAAATTATTTTTACGTTATCTCCTAATTCTTTTTTTATCGCTTCTAGATTTTTTTTATCACGAGCAACAAGTATTAACTCATAACCTTTATCATATAAAACTCGTGCCATATCAGCACCGATACCTGAACTAGCCCCCGTAATTAAAGCCTTCATACTATCAACACCTTCCACTACTATAATTATATAGCATATCGATTCATAAAACAACTTTATATTAAAATTACATAATTTATTCATTTTTAAAGATAAAAATACATTTTGGGGTATTCCTATTATTTTTTGATTATATCTCACTTACAAATTACCATGATTTTTATATAACTTTACTATCTATTAAGCAATTTATAAGAGCTGTGATTATTAGTCTTTTACGCTTTCCTTTTTTCGCAATTTACTATTTAACTCAATCATATAGTAGAATTTTTAAAATTAATAAAAAAAAGAAGAAAATTATTCTTCTTCTACTAATTTTAAAATTACCATTAAAGCGTCATCTCCACGACGTTCACTTAATTTTAAAATTCTTGTGTATCCACCATTACGATTAGCATATTTAGGTGCTAAAACGTCAAATACTTTTTTTGTTGCAACATTATCATTTTGTAGGAAAGCTAATGCTTTTCTTCTAGATACTAATGTTCCATTTTTTCCATATGTAACCATTTTATCTAAAAACTTACGAACTTCTTTAGCTCTTGTTTCAGTAGTTGTAATTTGTTCATTCATAATTAAGTCTTTAGTTAAATTTGCTAACATACTTCTTCTATGTTTATTATCTCTTCCTAATTTTCTATACATGATATCCTCCTACCTATTGATCTTCATCACGGAATTTAAGGCCCATTTCTCTGATTTTTTCAGTTACTTCTTTTAATGATTTTTTACCTAAATTACGTATTTTCATCATTTCTAATTCTGATTTTTCTGTTAAGTCTCCTAGTGTATTAATATTAGCTCTTTTTAAGCAATTGTAAGCACGAACTGAAAAATCTAAATCATCAATTGATGTTTCCAATTTCTTAAGTTTACTATCTTCTTTCTTAGCAGTCATGACACCTGTCATATCTGTAATTTCACTTAATTCTGTTAAAACGTTTAAGTGTTCAATTAAAATTTTTGAAGATAATGCAAGTGCATCTTCTGGTCTCATTCCGCCATTAGTATGCACATTAAGAGTTAATTTGTCATAACTATCATCTTGTCCCACACGAGCACTTTCAACTTCGTAATTAACACGATCGATTGGTGAATATAAAGCATCGATTGGAATATATCCGATTTTGCTATCTTCAACATTAATCTTGTTTTCATTTGATGGAACATATCCGCGGCCATTAGCTACAATCATTTCCATATCTAATTTCCCGCCTTTTGATACGGTAGCAATAACTTGATCTTTGTTAATAATTTCAATATCAGCATCTAATTCAATATCAGCCGCCGTTACAACTTGTTCTTTTGATACTGACAACCTAATTACTTTTACTTCTTTTGAGTGGTTTTTAACAACAATACTTTTTAAATTTAAAATAATTGTTGTAACATCTTCGACTACACCTTCGATTGTTTGGAATTCATGCATTACCCCATCAATTCTAACAGCTGCAATTGCACTCCCTGGCAAACTAGATAGCATTACTCTTCTTAATGCATTTCCTATTGTTGTACCAAATCCTCTCTCCAAAGGTTCTAATTCGAATTTTCCATAATTATTATTTTCCATATACTCAGTTATTTTATATGTTGGTTTTTCAAAGTTTAACACTCTAACACACTCCTTTTCTTTATATTAACCACGTGGACGTTTTGGTGGACGGCATCCGTTATGTGGTATTGGTGTTACATCTGTTATAGAAGTAATTTCTAAACCAGCAGTTTGTAATGAACGAATAGCCGTTTCACGACCAGATCCTAATCCTTTTACAAATACTTCTACTTTTTTCATACCAACTTCAGCAGCAGCTTTTCCTGCAGCTTCAGCTGACATTCCAGCAGCAAATGGTGTTGATTTTTTACTTCCTTTAAAACCTAAAGTTCCAGCTGACGCCCAACTAATTGCATTTCCTTCTTTATCACTAATTGTTACAATTGTGTTATTGAACGTTGAATGAATAAAAGCATTTCCTTCTGGAACATTCTTTTTTACTTTTCTTTTTCTTGGTTTATAAGCCATTAGTTACCCTCCTTTTTAATTAAAAATTATTTTTTCTTATTAGCAACTACTTTTCCTTTTCCTTTACGAGTTCTAGCATTACGATTTGTTCTTTGTCCTCTTACTGGTAATCCACGACGATGACGTGTCCCTTCGTAAGAGTTTATTTCCATTTTTGTTTTAATGTTCATGTTTGTTTCACGTCGTAAATCACCTTCAGTAATTTGTTTTTCGACTTCTTCACGGATAAGCGTTAATTCATCATTACTTAACTCACTTACCTTTTTGTTACCATCAACATTAACTGTTTTTAAAATTGTTTTAGATAAATTTTTCCCTATACCAAAAATATACGTTAAAGATATTTCTACTCTTTTATTATCTGGTATATCTACACCTTTAATTCGTGCCATAAAACACCTCCTATTATCCTTGTCTTTGCTTATGTTTTGGGTTAGAGCAAATTACATGTACCCTTCCCTTACGTCTGATAACTTTACATTTATCACATATTTTTTTTACTGATGGTCTTATTTTCATATAAATCCCTCCTAATTTTTTCTATAGGTTATTCGCCCACGTGTTAAATCGTATGTTGAGAGTTCTATAGTTACCTTGTCACCTGCTGAAATGCGAATGTGATTCATTCGGATTTTACCAGAAACGTGGGCTATCACTATATGTTTGTTTTCAAGTTCAACTCGAAATACTCCCCCTGGTAAAAGTTCTAAAACTTTACCTTCGACTTCTATTGTATCTTCTTTGGCCATCGTATCACCTCTTCGTTAAAATTTTAAATCCTTCTTTTGTTACTAAGACTGTATGTTCAAAATGCGCTGACGGAGAATCATCTCCAGTAACAACTGTCCATTCGTCATCTCCAATAAATACTTCACGTGTTCCTAAATTAATCATAGGTTCAACAGCGATTACCATGCCTTCTTTTAAGATTGGACCGGTTCCTTGTACTCCATAATTAGGTACATCGGGCATTTCATGAAGTTGACTTCCAACACCATGACCAACCAGTTCTCTAACAACGCCCAAATTGAATTTTTTAATGTATTTAGATATTGCATAACCAATATCACCGACACGAGCTCCCGCTTTTATTACAGCCAATCCCTCATAAAGAGATTGTTCTGTATGTTCTAAAAGCATCTTTTTTTCAGAACTTATTTCTCCTACTGGATAAGTCCAAGCGGAATCACCATGGTATCCTTTGTAGCAAGCCCCAATGTCAATAGATATTATATCACCATTTTTTAATTTACGGTCACTAGGAATTCCATGAACAACTTCTTCATTTATAGATGTACAAATTGATGCGGGAAAGCCATCATAATCTTTAAAAGATGGTATTGCACCTGATTTGATTATAAAATTATACGCTAATTCATCTAATTTCTTAGTTGTAATTCCAGGTTTAATATAAGTTTCTAAATGTCTATGAGTCTCACCGACAATTCTACCTGCGATTTCCATTAATTCTATCTCATATGGTGTCTTAATACTAATCATTTTTATCACCATTATCTAATATACTAATTATTTGTTCAAATGTGTATTCTTTACTTATTGAACTATCTATTTCATAGAGTTTATTTTGTTTTTTATAATAATCTATTAATGGAACAGTTTCATTTGAATATACTTGAAATCTTTTTTCAAAAACTTCTATAGTATCATCATCCCGTTTAACTAATAAACCATTGCATTTATCACAATGTCCCTCTACTTTTGGTTTTGTACTATCATACATGTAATTATATACAGCTTGACAGCTACTACAAGTTAATCTTCCAACAATTCTTTTAAATGCTTCTTCCATAGGTAATTTTAGATAGAAAACATAATCAATTTGACTTTCACTTTCCTCTAATATTTTATCATATAGAATAGCTTGGTTAATTGTTCTTGGAAATCCATCCAATATATAACCATTAATACAATCATTGTTTTGCAATCTTTTAAGTAATAATTCAATAATAAGTGTATCATTTACTAAATTACCCAATTCAATTTCTTGTTGAATTTTGTATCCTAATTCACTATTAGATGCTATCTCATTTCTTAAAATAGATCCAGTTGAAATATGAGGAATATTATATCTTTCAGAAATCATTTGAGATTGTGTTCCCTTACCAGCTGCTGGCGGGGCAACGAAGATTATATTTTTCATTTTCTTCGACCCTTACGAGTACGAGTAAATGTACGACTTGTTAGTTGACTATCAATACTTTTATATGTTTCAAGTGCTACCCCAATAACAATTAATACCCCAGTACCACCGATTGATACAGAAGCAGGTAGTTGTGAAACTAAACTAAATATAATTGGAAGACCAGCAATAATTGCAAGTGCTAGAGCACCAACGATTGTTAAACGATAAAGTGTCCCGTTTATATAGTTAACTGTTTCTTCTCCTGGTCTTACACCAGGAATATAACCACCGTTTTTTTGTAAATTTTCAGCCATTTCTTTTGGTTTTAATTGTAAAAATGTATAAAAATATGAGAATCCAACAATTAATAAAATATACAGTATAAATCCTGTTGGACTATTCATTGCTACATAGTTTTCAATAAATTCACCATATTTAGGATTTTTAATAAGTCCTGCAAAAATAGCTGGAATTGATAACAATGATGACGCAAAAATAACAGGTATTACTCCAGCAGAATTTAATTTAAATGGAATATAATTTTGTTTTCCTAATGTACTTGTAGATTTATTAGCATATTGAATTTGAATTCTTCTTTCTGCTGTTTGCTCAAAAATTATTCCAATTACAATAAGTAAATAAATGATTATAAAGACAATAAACATAACTGTTCCCCACATAGAACCACCTTCAGTAAAACTTTGAAATGCTTGATAAAACATTGAAGGAAGACTTGCTATAATACCAGTCATGATAATTAATGATATGCCGTTTCCGATTCCTTTAGTTGTGATTTGATCACCCATCCAAAGCAAGAAAGCGGTACCTGCTGTTAGAACAGTAGCAAATTGCATGTATTCTAATACAGTTCCTGTCTTAATAAAAGCAAATGACATTATATAACCTTGAATAAAGGCTAATATAATACCAACAACTCTAGTAATTTTATTTATCTTAACTCTACCTGTATGTCCCTCTTTAGCTAAATCAGCTAAGTAAGGGATTATATCCATTTGTGCTAATTGGATGATAATTGATGCAGTGATATAAGGCATAACTCCAAGTCCAAAGATTGAAAATTGAGCCATTGCCCCTCCACCCATAACATTAATTAATTCCAAAAAGCCTAAACTATTTGTTCCTAATTGTGCTGAATCAACACCAGGAACAATAATTGTTGTACCTAATTTAAATACGAATAAGGAAAAAAATGTAAAAATTAATTTCTTTTGTAAATCCTTATTCTTGGGATTAAATATTTGCTTAAAATTTGCAAACACTTTAGATCACCTCTGCTTTTCCACCTAATTTTTCTATTTTTGATAGTGCTGTATCAGAAAATTTATGTGCTTTAACATGTAATTTTTTTTCTAAAGTACCATTTCCCAATACTTTTATTCCATTTAATTGTTTTTTAACTAAACCCATTTCTTTTAATAATTCTGGTGTTACAACTGCTCCATCTTCAAAATTATTTAAATCACTTAAATTAATAACAGCATAAACTGTTTTAAATGGTGCATTAGAAAATCCTCTTTTAGGAAGTCTTCTAAATAATGGTGTTTGACCACCCTCAAATCCTGGTCTAACTCCTCCACCACTTCTAGCGTTTTGTCCCTTTTCACCTTTTCCACTTGTTTTTCCTAAACCGCTTCCTGGTCCTCGTCCAACTCTCTTACGAGTTTTTGTAGAACCTGGATTTGGATATAAATTATGTAATTTCATATTATATAATCTCCTCCACTTTCTTACCACGAAGGGCAGCAATTTGTTCAACAGTTTTTTGTGATTTTAAGGCATTAAGGGTTGCATGTGCCATATTAATTTTAGTGCTTGAACCAAGTGATTTAGACAAAATATCTTTAATTCCAGCCATTTCTAATACTGAGCGAACAGGTCCGCCTGCTTTAACTCCAGTACCTTTTAATGCTGGCTTTAATAATACTTTACTAGCTCCTTGAACTCCAAGTGCTTCATGAGGGATTGTTCTTTCATCAACAATAGCTACTTTAATAATGTTTTTAGTTGCTGCTTGAACAGCTTTCTTAATAGCATCTGGTACTTCATTAGCTTTACCAACGCCTAGTCCAACTAGACCTTTGTGATCACCAACTACTACTAGTGCTGAGAAACGGAAATTACGACCACCTTTTGTTACTTTAGTAACACGACTTATGTTGATTACTTCTTCATCGTATTGCTTAGGGCGTGGTTCTCTTCTTTTGTATTCCATTCATTAACCTCCTTAGAATTTTAATCCATTTTGACGTGCTGCTTCAGCTAATTCTTTTACACGTCCATGATATAGGTATCCACCTCTATCAAATTTTACTTCAACGATTTTTGCTTCTTTTGCTCTTTTAGCAAGTAATTCTCCTACTTTAATAGCAGCTTCTGTATTGCCACCATTTTCAATTTTTAATTCCTTATCAATAGAAGAAGCACTTACTAATGTTACAGCATTTTCATCATCAATGATTTGTGCAAAAATATTGTTGTTCGATCTAAACACATTAAGTCTTGGCACACTATGTGTTCCACTTACTTTACTTCTAACTCTCTCATGTCTAGCTTTTCGTACTTCATTACGAGATACTTTTTTTATCATAGTAAATCTCTCCTTTACTTTCGATTACTTAGCAGCTTTTTTACCAGCTTTACGGATAACAACTTCGTCTTTATAACGAATTCCTTTTCCTTTGTAAGGTTCTGGTTTTCTAATCTTGCGGATATTTGCTGCAAATTCTCCAACAAGACATTTATCAATACCTTTGATAATTAATTGAGTATTACTTGGTGCTTCAACCGAAATTCCTTCAGTGATTTTCACCTCTACTGGGTGTGAAAAACCAGCAGCAACTACTAGTGTATTACCTTTTATTGTAAAACGATATCCAACACCAATTGCTTCTAATTTCTTTTCAAAACCTGTAGTTACTCCTTCAATCATATTACTAATGTTAGCGTTTGCTGTTCCGTGAAAGTTTTTAAAGTTTTCATTACGAGCAACAACCTTTAACTCAGTTCCGTTTATTTCAACTGTAATATTGCGATTAATCTCGGTAGAAAGTTCACCTTTGGGACCTTTAACACTTACAATATTACCGTTAACTGATACTGTAACATTTTCTGGTATTGTTATTATTCTATTTCCAATACGACTCATATAATCTCCTACTTTCTACCAAATATATGCTAATACTTCGCCACCAAGAGATTTTTCTCTAGCTTGTTTATCAGTAACAACACCACTTGATGTTGAGATGATTGCAATTCCTAGACCACTTAAAACTTTTGGCAAGTCTGTTGATTTAGCATAAACTCTTAATCCTGGTTTTGATATTCTCTTTAAACCAGTAATTACACGTTCTTTGTTTTGTCCATATTTTAAATTTAGGACAATTATATTTTGAATACTATTTTCTTTGATTTGATAATCACTTATAAATCCTTCGTCTTTTAATATTCTTGCTATTTCTAACTTTATTTTTGAAGCGGGTACTTCAACTTCTTTATATCGCATTTGATTTGCATTACGAATTCTTGTAAGCATATCTGCAATTGGATCATTAACTACCATAAATATCCTCCCTTCAATTTACCAGCTTGATTTTTTAACGCCTGGTATTTGTCCTTTATATGCTAGTTCTCTAAAACAAATACGGCAAATTCCATATTTTTGTAAAACAGCATGTGGTCTTCCACATTTTTTACAACGTGTATATTCGCGTACTTTAAATTTTGGTTTTCTACTAGCTTGTATAACTTTGCTTTTTTTAGCCATAATATCCTCCTTTTTAGAGTTACTTCTTAAACGGCATACCAAAGCCTTTTAAGAGATCGTACGATTCTTCATTTGTTTTTGCAGTTGTTACAAAAACAATATCCATACCACGTACTTTAACAACATTATCATATTCTATTTCCGAAAAAATTAATTGTTCTGTTAGTCCTAATGTATAGTTTCCACGTCCATCAAAAGCTTTTGATGAAATTCCTCGAAAGTCCCTAACACGAGGTAATGTAATGCTAATTAATTTATCTAAAAAGTTATACATATTTTTTCCTCTCAAAGTTACTTTGCAACCAATTGCTTGACCTTCTCTTAATTTAAATCCAGCTATCGCTTTTTTTGCTTTAGTTGAAACTGGTTTTTGTCCTGTGATTGCTTCAAGATCCCTTAATGCTCCTTCAAGCATTTTTGAGTTATGAGATGCATCACCAACACCAATATTAACAACTATTTTGTCTATTTTTGGTACTTCCATAACAGATTTATAATTATATTTTTCCATTAAACTAGGTATGATTTCTTTATTATATTTTTCTTTTAGGCGGTTCACTATATACCCTCCTTCCAATTAATCAATACTCTCGTTTGATTTTTTACTTATTCTTGTTTTTTTATTGTTTTTATCGATTGTGTGTCCTATTCTGGTTCTTTTTTTAGTTTTAGGATCCAAAATCATAACATTAGAAGCATGAATTGGAGCTTCCATTTCAATAATACTACCTGGTGTTTGTCCGTCTGATTTTTTATGTTTTTTAATTATATTAACATTTTCAACCACTACTTTATTCTCATCACGTAATATTTTAGTTATTTTTCCTTCTTTTCCTCTATCTTTACCAGCAATAACAACAACTTTATCTCCTGTTTTAAAGTTCATGTTCTACCTCCTATAACACTTCTTTAGCAAGTGATATAATTTTCATATAATTTTTTTCACGCAGTTCACGTGCAACTGGTCCGAAAATACGAGTTCCAACAGGGCTTTTATCATCTTTAATAATAACGCAAGCATTATCATCAAACTTAATATAAGATCCATCTTCTCTCCTTAGACCAAATTTGCTTCTAACAATTACAGCCTTTACAACTTTTCCTTTTTTTACTGTACCATTAGGAGTTGCTTTTTTTACAGTTCCAACAACTATATCACCAATATTTCCCGTTCTAACGTGACTTCCACCTAATACACGAATAACTCCAAGTTCACGTGCACCAGAATTGTCAGCTACTTTTAAACGACTTTCTTGTTGAATCATATATTAATCCTCCTTTATCAGTTTCCAATTATATAATAATTGCTTTTTCTAAAATTTCTGCTAAACGATAATGTTTTGATTTTGATATTGGTCTTGTTTCAACTATACGAACTTTATCTCCTATTTTTGCTTCATTCTTTTCATCATGTACAGCATATTTTTTAGAGTTTTTAACACGTTTACCGTATATTTTAGCATTTTTGTAAGTTTCTACCAACACTGTTATCGATTTATCACTTTTATCGCTTACAACTTTTCCTATTAATTCATGAGTTCTTTTATCTTTCATAATGCCCTCCTTAATTTCCTAGTTCACGTTCGCGTAGTATGGTTTTCATACGTGCTACTAATTTTCTTAATTCTCTTATTCTAGAAGGCTTTTCAAGATTTCCAGTAGCTTGGCTGAAACGTAAATTAAATAATTCTTCTTTGTATTCTTCTATTTTTTTTGTGATTTCTTCGCTTGAAAGATTTCTTATTTCATCAATTTTCATTAGCTTCACCACTTTCTTTTTTTACAAATTTACATTTGATTGGTAGCTTGTGCATTGCTAAACGTAATGCTTCACGTGCAACTTCTTCACTTACTCCGTCAATTTCAAACATAATTTTTCCTCTTTTAACAACTGCTACCCATTTATCAGGTTGACCCTTTCCTTTACCCATACGAGTTTCTAAAGGAATACTAGTTAATGATAAGTGTGGGAAAATATTAATCCATACTTTTCCTCCTCTTTTCATATAACGAGTCATCGCAACACGAGCAGCTTCGATTTGTTGTTGAGTAATCCAAGCACCTTCCATTGCTTTTAATCCGTATGAACCAAAATGCAATTCTGTATTACCTTTTGATTCGCCTTCATAACTAATACGGTGTGGCTTACGATACTTTGTCTTTTTTGGTATTACTGCCATCTGTATTACCTCCCTTATTTTTCTTTTCAGGAAGGATTTCTCCTTTATATATCCATACTTTTACACCGATTTTACCAAAAGTTGTATCAGCTTCTTTGTGAGCATAATCTACATCTGCTCTTAAAGTATGAAGTGGAATCATTCCTTCTGTATAGCCTTCCGTTCTTGCCATATCAGCACCACCTAAACGGCCCGCTACTGAAGTTTTAATTCCTTTTGCTCCTGCTTTCATTGTGTTTCTGATTGCTCTTTTTTGGGCAACTCTAAATGAAACACGATTTTCAATTTGTTTTGCAATGTCCTCTGCTACTAAAGCAGCATCAATATTTGGATTTTTAATTTCCATAATTGAAATTTGAACATTTTCATCTACTAATTTTGCTAATTTATTTCTTGTTTTTTCAATTTCTTCTCCACCGTGACCAATTACAACACCAGGTTTAGCAGTGTTAATAATTACTTCGGTTTTGTTAGGTGTTCTTTCAATCAGAACACTTGAAACTGCTGCGTCTTTGAACTTCTTTTCTAAAAATTCACGGATTTTAATGTCGTTAACTAGAAATTTAGAAAAATCTTTATTTCCAGCATACCATTTAGATTGCCATGTTTTATTAATACCTATTCTAAGTCCAATTGGACTAACTTTCTGACCCATCAGTTACCTCCTTTGCCTATTTTTCATCACTTACGATTATTGTAATATGACTTGTTCTTTTCTTAATTGGATCCACATGTCCACGAGAACCAAATCTCATTCTTTTCATTGTTTGACCTTCATCAATTAATGCTGTTTTCACATATAAGTTTTCTTTTTTTAATTCTAGATTGTTTTCAGCATTTGCTACAGCTGAAATTAATACTTTACGAATTAATCGTGCAGCTTCTTTATTTAAATTTTTTAAAATAATATCTGCATCAGATACGCTCTTACCACGTACTAAATCTATAACTAAACGAGCTTTACGAGGTGCTATTCTAATACTTTTTGCAATCGCTTTCGCTTCCATTTTAGTCCTCCTCCCTGGCTAATTATTTTTTCTTTTTGTCATCGCCATGTCCACCAAATTTACGAGTTGGTGCGAATTCACCTAATTTGTGTCCAACCATATCTTCCGTTACATAAACAGGAATAAATTCTTTACCATTATGAACAGCAAATGTGTGTCCGATAAATTCAGGATAAATCGTTGAACGGCGAGACCATGTTTTAATGACTTCTTTTTTCCCAGAACCACTGATTCTTTTTACTTTATCCATTAAATGACTATCAATAAAAGGTCCTTTTTTTAAACTTCTTGCCATTTAAACCATCCTTTCAATTATTTTTTACGACGACGAACAATTAATTTGTTTGAAGATTTTTTCGTGTCGCGAGTTTTTAAACCAAGAGCTGGTTTACCCCATGGAGTAACCGGTCCTTTACGACCAATAGGTGCTCTACCTTCTCCACCACCGTGAGGGTGATCATTAGGGTTCATTGCAGAACCACGAACTGTTGGTCTAATACCTAAATGTCTTTTACGACCAGCCTTACCTAGGTTAACTAATTCGTGATCTTTGTTTCCAACTTCGCCTATTGTTGCACGACAAGTTCCTAATACTTTACGAACTTCCCCGCTTCTTAAACGAAGTAAAGTGTATTTTCCTTCATGTCCTAATATTTGAACTGATGAACCAGCTGAACGAGCCATTTGTGCTCCTTTTCCTGGTTTTAATTCAACATTATGAACCATTGTTCCTTCTGGAATATTTTCAAGTGGTAAACTATTTCCGATTTTAATATCAACGTTTACTCCACTTTCTATTTTATCTCCAACATTTAAATTGTTAGGAGCGATGATGTATCTTTTTTCACCATCTTTGTAATTTATTAAAGCTATGTTTGCTGTTCTGTTTGGATCATACTCAATCGAAGCAACAGTTCCTTCAACACCGTCTTTATCTCTTCTAAAATCAATAATACGATATTTCCTTTTGGCACCGCCACCGCGATGTCTAACTGTGATTCTACCTTGATTATTACGACCACCTGATTTTTTTAATGTTACAACCAATGATTTTTCAGGAGTTGTTTTTGTAATTTTTGTATTTTGTACAGCTGTCATTCCACGAGTACCATTAGTTATAGGTTTATATGTTTTAATCGCCATATTAATCCTCCTTCAAATTATTGAAGTTCAATTGAACTTCCTTCACTTAATTTAACCATTGCTTTTTTGACTTTATTAGTCTTACCGTAGTAACGACCAACTCTTTTTTTCTTTGGTTTTACATTGATAATATTTACACTATCAACTTTAACATTAAAAATCTTTTCAACAGCTTGTTTTATTTGCACTTTATTTGCTTTAACATCAACACTAAATGTGTAAGTGTTATTGTCTGTAGCTAAAGTACTACTTTTTTCAGTAATAATCGGTGCTTTAATAATATCTCTATAATTACTCATCATTAGACAAGCACCTCCTCTATAGCTTTTACTGCTTCTACAGTAATCACCATTTTATCAGCACTGATGATATCAAGTGTGTTTATTTCATCAGCTTGTAATAACATAATATTTGTTAAATTTCTTGTAGCAAGAATTAAATTATCACTTAATTCTTCAACAACAATTAATGTTTTTGAATTTGCTATTCCTAATTTTTCTAATGTTTTAATCATTTCTTTTGTTTTTAAACTTTCAACATTAAAACTTTCAACAATAATTAATTCACTATTAATCGCTTTATACGCAAGCGCTGATTTAAGTGCTAAACGTCTTTCTTTACGATTCATTTTTTTACCATAGTTTTTTGGCGATGGTCCGAATACTACTCCTCCACCAACCCATTGTGGCGATCTTGTACTACCTTGACGAGCACGGCCAGTACCTTTTTGACGCCATGGTTTGCGTCCTCCACCACGTACTTCTCCACGTGTTTTTGTTGAATGTGTACCTTGTCTTTGTGAGTTTCTAGTTAATGTAATTGCATCATATAAAACTGCATCATTTGGTTCGATTGACCAAATTTGTTCATTTAAAGTAATATCTTTTACTTTTTCACCACTAATATTTAATACAGATGTTTTACCCATATATATTACCTCCTATTAATTTTCTGTCACTTCAGCAGTTTCTTCCGCTAAAGCTTCTTCAAGAGTTGGTTCTTCTATCACTGGTGTTTCTTGTGTTACAGTTTCATTTATTACTTCGGAATCAACAACGTTACAAAAATTTAATTCTTCTACTTCGTTAATTTTTCCAACATTTTTGATTGCAGATTTAATAATAACTAATGATTTTTTAGGTCCAGGTATATTACCTTTTACTAATAATACATTATTTTCTAGATCAACCATAACAATTTCAAGATTTTGGATTGTTACAGTTTCTACTCCCATATGACCTGGTAAATTTTTACCTTTAAAAACACGCATTGGTCTCATAGAACCCATTGATCCTGGTCTTCTATGATAGTGAGAACCATGGCCCATAGGACCACGAGCTTGATTATGGCGTTTAATAACACCTTGGAACCCTTTTCCTTTTGAGGTTCCGGTTACGTCAACAACTTCACCTTCAGTAAAGATATCAGCTTTGATTTCTTGACCTAATGTATAACCGTTAGTGTCAACACCCCTAATTTCTCTAAAGAAGCGCTTAGGTGTTGTGTTTGCTTTATTGGTATGCCCAATTGAAGCCTTTGTCGCTAGTTTTTCTCTTTTTGTACTAAATCCTAATTGAATTGCACTGTATCCATCGTTTTCAGTAGTTTTGATTTGTGTTACCACATTTGGTTCAACTTCAACAACAGTTACTGGAATTAATTTACCTGACTTAGTAAATACTTGAGTCATTCCAATTTTACGACCTAAGATTCCTTTCATATTTTCTTCCTCCTACATTTGTATTTTATAATTTGATTTTAATATCAACGCCACTTGGAATATCTAAATGAGTTAAAGCCTCAATTGTTTCCTTGCTTGGGTTATTAATATCAATAAGTCTTTTGTGTGTTCTTTTTTCAAATTGTTCTTGTGAATCCTTGTATTTATGAACAGCTCTTAAAATAGTGATTTTTTCAATTTCCGTTGGCAATGGAACTGGGCCACTTATTTCTCCGCCTGTTCTCTTCACTGTTTGAATGATTTTTGCACACGCAGTATCTAAACTTTTGTGTTCAAATGCCTTCAATTTGATACGAACTTTTGTTTTCGACATCTTTCTTCCTCCCTTCGTCTACCTCGAGTGTAGACTAGCTCCGTACGAATAACTCAATGCACCATAGAATATTTAACAACTCAACCTGGTGTGTCGACAACCTCGCACATCAACGCTTCACACACACTAAAGATTATACACACATATTTTATGTAATGCAAGTGTTTTTGATTACTTTTTTTATTTTTTTTCTCGCTTGATATTTTTGATAATTATAGATAAGTCAATAATGGTTTTATCAATATTTCTCATTCCATTACCAACTGGATAATATGTTGGGTAAATATTATACTCAACATCATTGATTTTCTTTTTAAAAGCGATTTGGCGACATTTTGAAACTTGAATATTTTCATTTAAAACGATACTACTTACTTGATTACCAAACGTTACAATTATTTTGGGTTTTACTAAATTTATTTCCTTATATAACAAATCTAAATATTTTTTAAAAACTTGGTTAGGTAATGGTCTAGCATCTATTTGAGTACATTTACCTAAATTGGTAATAAAATATTTATGTTTTTCAACATTATTATAAACTAAATCTGCAAATTGCTCATCCCATTCTTTTCCTTTTCTTAACATGATCTCGTTATAAACATTCACATCTAATAATTTTAGTTCATAAAATAATTTCCAAATGTTTTTAGAACCAATCCAAGGAGCTCTTATTCCTTTCCATTCTTTAAAAGAAGCAACGTTTCTCGCAGTTGGATTCATAAACACAAAAAGAATTAGTGGTTGTTTTGAACATCCACCATTATATATAGAACGAAGTTCTTTAGAACCATATTTTGATTGTAACTTATCATACTCTTTATTTAATTTTTTCAAATTCATATTTTCACCATTCTAATTATATAATATCTAAAGATTTTTTTAAAAAAAGATCAAATAAAAATTTGATCTTATAAATATATATTATTTAACAAATGGTACTAAAGCCATTAAACGAGCTTTTTTAACTTCACCAGCAATGTGTCTTTGATGTTTTGCACATGCGCCAGTAATTCTTCTTGGTAAAATTTTACCTTTATCAGCACTTATATATTTTTTAACAATTTCAACGTCTTTATAATCTACAGTTTTACCTGTACACATTTGACATATTTTTTTCTTTTTTCTAAAAAATTCTGCCATTTGATTCCTCCTTATTAATCTATATCTTCATCAGTATCATCTAGTGTAACGATATCTCCCATATTGCTATAAGCATCATCACCGCTACCTAAATCAAATCCTTGATAACTATTGTTATCTTGGTAATCGTATGGACTATTTCCAAAATTATTATTATTGTTGTTGTTATAGTTTCCACTTGTATTTCTTGCTTGCGCTTGAGCTTTTGATTCTAAAAATTGAACATTATCCGAAACAACATCAAAAGTATATCTCTTATTACCATCTTTATCATCATAAGATCCTGTTTGAATTCTTCCATCAACCGAAATTAAACTACCTTTATCTAAATAATTACAAATAATTTCAGCTTGTTTTCTCCAAGCAATAACACCAATAAAATCAGCCTCTCTTTGGCCTTGGTTATTACTAAAATTTCTATTAACAGCAACAGTAAATCTTGTAAAAGGTACTTGACTATTAGTATAACGTAGTTCTGGTTTTGCTGTTATTCTTCCAACTAAAGATACGCGGTTCATATTACACCTTCCCTTTTTAATCTAGTTTTGTTATTAAATGTCTAATTACTTCTTTGTTTATTAAAGCTAAACGATCAAATTCATTAATAGCTTTATCGTCATTAGCTTCTACGTTAAAAAGAAAATAGTAACCACTTTTAAACTTTTTAATTTCATAAGCTAAATCTCTTTTTCCATAGTCTTTAAAGTTAGTTATTTTTCCACCATTAGTAACTAAAATATTTTCGAAGTTTTTAGCGACTTCTTTTATTTCTTCTTCTCCTAACGTTGGTCTAACAATAAACATAATTTCATAGTTTCTCATTATTCCACCTCCTTATGGTCTTTGGCTTTTTAAAGCAAGGAGTAATTTAATACTCGCGAATTGATTATAACAAACTTAACTAAGTTTGTAAACCGTTATTTTGCTTTTTTTAATTGTTAGGTAAATTTTAATATACCTGCATTCCTTATTATATTATATATTAAAGCGGAAATGACATATATCTCCATCATTCATAATATAGTCTTTACCTTCAAGACGCATTTTACCTGCTTCCTTGACGGCTTTTTCACTGCCAAGTTCTTTTAAATCGTTGTAGCTAATTACTTCGGCACGAATAAATCCTTTTTCAAAATCAGTATGAATTACACCAGCGCATGCAGGAGCTCTCATTCCTTTTTTAAATGTCCACGCTCTTACTTCTTCCTTACCTATTGTAAAATAGGTTGCTAGTCCTAGCAGTTCATAAGTTACATTAATTAATTTGTTTAAACCACTGTCCTCAAGACCTAAATCATTTAGAAAATCATTTTTTTCATCATCGGACAATTCGTTTAATTCTGATTCAATTTTTACGCATAGACTAATAACTGAAGCACCTTCTTTTGAAGCATATTCCCGGATTTGACTCACATACTTATTTTCACTATATAAATCTTCTTCATTTACATTGGCAATATATATAATTGGTTTTTGGGTTAATAAATTAAAGTGCTTAACAAAATTTAGTTCTTCATCATCAAATTCTAAACTACGAACAGGAATGTTTTTCTCTAAATTATTTTGAATTTTAGTTAACACTTCTATTTCTTTCAAGATTAATTTATCTTTTGACATTACACCTTTTTTACCAATTCTGTTAATTCGATTGGTAATAACTTCTAGGTCTGCTAACATTAACTCAATACCCACAATTTCGATGTCCCGGATAGGGTCCACTTCTCCCTCAACGTGGATTACATTGGAATCTTCAAAGCAACGTACTACTTCACAGATTGCATCAACTTCTCTAATATTAGCTAGAAATTGATTTCCTAATCCTTCTCCAACTGATGCTCCTTTTACTAAGCCAGCAATATCAATAAATTCAAAGGTTGTTGGCACTGTTCGTTCAGGAATAGATAATTTTGTTAAAAAATCTAATCTTTTATCGGGAACAAGTACAATACCTTGATTAGGTTCAATCGTTGCAAAGGGATAATTTGCTGCTAATATATTTTGTTTTGTAATGGCATTAAATAAAGTTGATTTACCAACATTTGGAAGTCCAACAATACCTGCTTTTAAACTCATAAATTTCACCTCATATAAATTTCTAACTGTTGTATTATACCATAACTATTTATGTTAAACAATGGCGTAAAATAAAGGAACAAGATTCTCTTGTCCCTAGAATTTTAAAGAGCAGGATATGTGCTGGTTCCAAGTGGTAAACCAATTATAAACCAGCAAACAATAATTAAAAGAATCAATCCACCAACAATCATAATAGTTGGCATTAATAAGCGATAAGTTCCAAATATTGTGATCTTTTTATCTTCATTATATTTTTGGATAAATCCCAACATAATAATAAAATACACAAAAATGGGTGTCATTGATTTTCCTATTCCATCCGCCATTTTGAAAATAAACTGAGTAAAATCAGGGGTGATATTTGAACGCATAAATAAAGGAACAATCATTGGAGCCATTAGCACCCACTTACCAATTGTTGAAGGAATAAATATACCCATTATAATGGTAACAATAAATAAAGTTACGATTAATGGTAGTCCAGAAAACTCTAATGTACTCATAAAACTAATTAAATTTGAAGCAATAACTTCTCCTACATTAGTCCAATTAAGAATCGCAATTATTTGAGCAATAAAGAATAACAGAGTTAAAGTATAACCGATTCCATACAATTCTTTGGAAAAACTTTTACTATAATCCGTCGTATTCTTAGATACTTTTCCGTAAATAAGGGTTGTAACTATTATAATACACAACATTATGTAAGGTAACCCTTCTTTAAATGGAGCATTATCTGAAAACAAACTTGCAAAATAAGTAGCACTTTCAGAATCTAATAAAACTCCCGAAAAAGGTAATCCGGGAATTATTGAATAGATCAATAATCCTATAAAAAACATAAATACAACAGAAGAAATTAACATTGGTTTTTTATTATTTTGAGATTCAATTTTTTCAACTATTTCTTCGTCCAATTCTTCCTTTTTACTTTCCTCTTTTTTCCATTTAGTTAACTTAGGTGATATTTTCTTTTCTAAACGATATGTTAAAAGTAATGCGACAAGAATCAAGGTTGTTACTGATATATAAAAATTAGACATTAAATGATATTTATAATTTTTATCAACATCTATTTTGGCAGATTGTTCTGTTAAAATTCCTAGTAAATAATCATTGTTATCACTAACAAATCCAGCACCATAAGCAAGTGTTAGTCCTAAAAAGACAGTAAGAATTCCAAGAATTGGGTTTCTTCCCATTGCTTTATATATTAATGCAACAAGAGGCATTAAGAATAAATAACTGTAGTCACCAATAAATGAAAATAATGCACTTACTATTATAACTAAAAATGTTAGTAAAAAAGGTGTTAATTTTTTTAGTGGCTTAACTAAGGGTTCAATAATTCCACTAAAATCTATAAAACTTACAGTTATTAATGAAACAATTAATAGCCCTAGTGGTTCAAGAATTTGAAAATTAGTTATAGCACTTCCTAAAAGAAACTTAATTCCCTCGATTGAAAAAATATTTTTAACAGTTATTAATGAAGTTTCAAGGCTATTATTAACAATAGTTGTTTTTTGACCCTCCAATCCTAACAAAGATAAGATTGAACTTATAATTATGGTTAATATTGTTATTAATATAATTACAAATATCGGGTTAATGTTTCTTTTCGTTTGATCTTTCTTCTTCTTCATAAATCCTCCTAGTAAGTTATGATTTTTTTAATTTTTTTATTAAACTCGATTCTCGGAAGCATAATACTTCTTTCACAATTGATACACCTTATTTTTATATCCGCTCCAACACGAGTTATTATCCATTCGTTAGTTCCACATGGATGTTGTTTCTTCATAACAACCACGCTTCCTACTTTATATTCCTTATTCATTTAATTAACCTCTTTAGACGTTAATTTTTCTTTGTTATTATTTAGACTTGTTACGATTTTAGTTAAAATAATATTTTTGGATTCCTCAAGTTTTAAATGTTTTACTTCAACTCGAATTCTATAATCAATCATTGCTCCACTAGCAGACATAGCACTTAATCCGACAAAATTAACTTGACCTTTAATATTTTCTAATTCAGATGTTAACTCCAAACATATTTTTTCGAAAACTTCTTTTGTTTTAATTACATCATAATCAGCTGAAACAGGAATATCAATTGTTAATATTGGGTTTTTAATGCTGTTATTAATAGATTGATCAACATAGCGATTAGGGATAGTCTTAACCTCTCCATTGTATGACGCAATTTTTGTAGTTTTCAAACCAAAACTTATAACTTGACCACTGTAACCACCAACAGTAATGTGATCTCCAACGGCATACTGGTTTTCTAAAATAATGAACATACCAGCTACAAAATCTTTTAAAATGTCTTGTAATGATAATCCAATTACTAAGCCAAGAATACCTAATGAAGCCACAATATTTTTTGTTTCAACACCAAATGCTTCTAATAATAATAAACCACAAAGAACAATTAGTGTATATTTTACAAGATTAGTAAATAAACTAATTATGGTTTCATGTTTTCGATGATTTATTCTAGATGACGAAAGAATTCTTTTTATTATTTTTTTTAATATTATGTATATAAGAAAACTTCCAATTATTGCAACAATCGGTAGGATAATTTCTTTTTTTAAAATTTTTTCAATGATTTCCATAAAACTACTCCTTAATATTTATAATTTCTAAAATTCGATTTAAATCAGCAGTATTATTAAAATTAATAATTATTTTATTATCTTTTATTTTGATTTTAGTATCAAGTTTTTCTCCTAATAAATCTTCAACATATTTATAGTTTTGTTTATCTTCGGGTACCCGGCGAGTAATTTTAACTCGTCTTTCAAACTCCTCACCATCAGCGACTCTCTCTAATTCACGAACAGGTATTTGTTGATTTATAATCTTATTTGCTGTTTCAATTATTTGAGTTTCATCTTCTAGCTTACTTAAGATTCGAGCATGACCCATTGTTAATTGACTATTTACAATCATATCTTGAACTTCTTGCGGTAAACGCAAAAGACCTAAAATGTTTGTAATATGACTTCTACTTTTTCCAATCTTTTTTGATAATTCCTCATGCGTTAATTTTAACTTTTCTAACATTTGTTGATAGGCATTTGCTTCCTCTATTGCACTTAAATTTTCTCTTTGAAGATTTTCTAGTAAGGCAATTTCCATCATTTGAATATCGTTAAAATTTCTGATAATAGCAGGAATAGTTTCTAATCCAGCTTTTTTACTCGCACGAACTCTTCTTTCACCAGCAATTATTTCATAGCCTTTTATCGTCTTTTTTATTATTATAGGTTGAAAAACACCATGTTCTTTTATTGAAGATGCTAATTCATTAATTGCATTTTCGTCAAACACTTTACGTGGTTGATAAGGATTAGGTCTTAATTCACTTAAATTAATTTCTATTATTTCTTCTCGATTTGCTGTTTCGTATATCTTTTTTTCAACGCTAGCAAGATCTAAATTTTCACTGTTAAAAAGTTGCTCCAATCCCATACCAAGGGCTCTTTTTTTATTTTCCATTTCGTTCAATCACTTCCTTAGCTAAATTCAAATATGCTTCTGTTCCACGACTTTGTGGATCATAGGCTAGAATTGGTTTACCATGGCTTGGTGCTTCTGATAAACGAACTAATCTTGGAATTATTGTATCATATACGCGTTCCTTGAAATAGCTTTTAATTTCTTCAACTACTTCTAGTCCTAACTTAGTTCTGCTATCTAACATTGTAAGTAATACACCCTCAATATCGAGAGTTGGATTTAGATTTTTTTGAGCCAGCATAATTGTGTTTAATAATTGCATAATTCCTTCTAAGGCGAAAAACTCACATTGAACTGGAATTATAACTGAATCACTAGCCGTTAATGCGTTAGTTGTTAAAATTCCTAAAGATGGTGGACAGTCAATAATTATATAGTCAAACATTTCTTTTGTTTCACTTAAATATTTTTTTAATTGGCCTCCTTTAGCAAAACCAGGTTCTTGGCGACTTTTATCCATCAATTCAATGTCTACTCCTGCTAGATTTATAGTCGCAGGAATTACATATAAATTCTTGAATTTTGTTTTTACAATCACTTCATTTAATGTTGCTTCATCTATTAATAAATCATATATGCTTTTTTTAACATCAGCTTTATTTAAACCAATCCCGGTGGTTGTATTACCTTGTGGATCTAAATCCACCAATAAAACTTTTTTTCTTAATATACCTAATGAGGCTGCTAAATTTATACTTGATGTTGTTTTTCCAACTCCACCTTTTTGATTAACTAGTGAAATTATCTTTCCCATTCTATCACCATTTTCTATATGTATATCTATTTATTATTTTATCATAAACTAGATAATAAATCTATGATATCAACCTAATAAAAAAGATATTTCAATTAATATCTTTTGTAGCTGATGTTGCAGCAATAGTTCCTTCTCCTATAGCAGTAGTTATTTGATATATTTCTTTTTTTATAACATCACCACATGCATATATATTTTTTATATTAGTTCTCATTGTTGGATCAACCAATACATATTGTTTTTCTAACTTGACACCCGATTTAACTAAATAATTTGTGTCTGGAATTTGACCAATATAAATAAACATTCCTTCAATTTCTAATTTACTTATTTGATTATTCGTAGAAATATTTATAGCTTTTAATTTGTTGTTTTCAGGTATTATTGTATTAACTACACTATTATATTTTATCTTTATATTTTCACGACTTTTAAGTTTATCTATAGTTGCTTTGTCAGCAGTTAACTCATTACGACGATGAATTAAAAAAACTTCTGAACAAATAGTTGATAAATACATTGCTGCTTCTACAGCACCGTTACCGCCACCAACTATAGCAACTGGTTTATCCTTAAAGAAGAAACCATCACATAATGCGCAAAATCCAATTCCTCTACCAATCAATTTGTCTTCGTTTTCTAATCCAAGTTTTCGTGGAACCCGACCGCTCGCCACAATAACTGATTTACATTTTATTTCCTCTGTTTCTGTTTTTACAATTTTGTAATCACCATAATTTTCAACCGAAACAACATTTCCATACTTGTATGTGACGTTTAAGTCAGTAACTTGTTTATTCATCTTCATTGACAAAGTAGGTCCCTCAACTCTAGTAAATCCTGGATAATTTTCAATATTAATAATATTATTCATCAGCCCACCAGGAGCACTCTTTTCAATTATTGCCACATTCAAATTTGCGCGTCTTAAATAGATTGCTGCTGTCATCCCAGATGGTCCGCTGCCGATTACAACACAATCAAAATTTGACATCTTCAACATTCTCCTCATCATTATATAAATTACTTAGTTTTGAACCACGCTTCTTAAAGATAAATAAAATTATACCCGTTACTACCATTGAAATAGAGGCAATTTGAGCCATTTTCAAATCATTAAACATTAAACTATCAGTTCTAAGACTTTCTATAAAGAATCTTCCGATTCCATACCACATTAAGTAAAAGGCAGTTATTTGTCCAATTTTAACATATCTATAACGGCGAATAAGTAAAATTAAGAAAAATCCAACTAAACACCATAACGATTCATATAAAAATGTAGGATGATAGTAGACACCATTTATTTTCATCCCATCAATTATAAATTGTGGAATATGTATACTGTTTAAAAATTCAAGAGTTGTTGCCGCTCCATGAGCTTCTTGATTGAAAAAGTTGCCCCAACGACCAATTGCTTGACCAATAAGCATGCCTACTGAAATTATATCTAATAATCTAAATAGATCTGCCTTGTGTTTTTTAGCATAGAAGATAATAAATAAAATACCAAAGATAATAGCACCGTGAATTGCTATTCCTCCCTCCCATACTTTAAATATGTCGACTATATTATTTTTATAATATTCAAAATTGAATGTTACATAGTAAAGTCTGGCACCAATTATTGATATAGGGATAAGAAAGAAAAATAAGTTAATCATAAAATCTTCATTAATTTTCCATTTTCCTGCTTCCTTAATAGCCATTGTTCCTCCTATTAGTAAACCAGTTAATATTATAACTGAGTACCAATAAATTTTGATAATGCCCAAATCTAAAAATATAGAACTCATCTTGCATTCCTCCTTAGTATTGGTTCTATTACTAACGCACCCATTAATAAATTCATTGCTGATATACATATGGCAACAATAAAACTCATAAATAGATTTTCTATATTAAAGTGATTTCCTAATATAAAATCAACCATGTTTAAAATAAATACATTTATAAATGGATAAAACAATCCTAATGTTAAGCCAGTGATTGGTAATGTTAACCAAATTAAAACTGGTTTTATAGTTTTATTTAAAATGTATATTATAATTGCAGCCATTAATCCCCAAAATCCAAAGTAACTATCATCTATATATATAGTCTTTTTAAAAATTAAAGATACCGCGATTAATACCAAAGCATACCCAAGCATATGAATTAACCAATCAATAAAACTATTAAGACGTTTAGATTGATTGTTTACTATTACTATTTTCATATTTCCTCCTTATTGCATTTTTGTTATCTTTTATATTATATAATATTTATAGTTTTATTACAATATTTTATAAAAAAAACATAAGTGTTAAAATAACACATTTCTACTTATCCCTTTAATTCTAATAATATATCTCTTAATTCTGTAGCTCTTTCAAAATCTAAGTTTTTAGCAGCTTCACGCATCTCAACTTCAATATTCATTATTAAATTTATCTTATCTTTCTTGCTTAATTTTTCCGGTTTTACTTCTTCGAGTTCTTGGTTATTGCTTATCAACTCTCTTACTGATTTAATTATTGTTTGTGGCGTTATGTGATGTACTTCGTTATATTTTTCTTGAATTAAACGACGACGATTCGTCTCGTTTATAGCTACATCCATTGCATCACTTATTTTATCTGCATACATTATAACTTTTCCATTAGAATTTCTAGCGGCACGTCCAATCGTCTGAATCAAACTTCTAGAACTACGCAGAAATCCTTGTTTATCTGCATCTAAAATTGCAATTAAACTAACCTCTGGAATATCTAATCCTTCTCTTAATAAATTAATTCCAACTAAAACATCATATTTACCTAGTCTTAAATCTCTAATTATTTTTAATCTCTCAAGAGTTATTATTTCACTGTGTAGATAAGCAACCTTTATATCCATTTTTTTCAAGTAAGCAGTTAATTCTTCGGACATTTTAATGGTTAATGTTGTTATTAAGGTTCTTTCATTTTTGGCGATTTGATCATGAATACTACTTATTAAATTATCAATTTGACCTTTAGTTGGTTTTATTTCAATTAGAGGATCTAACAAACCAGTTGGACGAATTATTTGTTCAATTATTTTGTTATCTGATTTACGCAATTCGTAATCTCCAGGGGTTGCTGATACATAAATTACATTTTTTAATTTTTTTTCGAATTCTTCAAATTTCAAAGGACGATTATCCTTAGCACTAGGAAGTCTAAACCCAAAATCAACAAGTGTTGATTTTCTTGATTGGTCACCGTTATACATTCCACCAATTTGAGGAATAGTTACGTGAGACTCATCTATTATCATTAAAAAATCATCACCAAAAAAATCTATTAAAGTCGTTGGTGTTTCGCCTGCTTCTTTTAATGCGATATGTCTTGCATAGTTTTCTACACCACGACAAAAACCTGTTTCTGTAAGCATCTCCAAATCATAATTAGTTCGTTCTTGTAAACGTTGATATTCTAATAGTTTTCCTTCTTGTTTAAATTTTGACAATTGGACTTCTAATTCTTCTCTAATATTTTTAATAGCAACTTTTAACTTTTCCTCACTAGTTACAAAATGACTGGCAGGAAAAATGCTGATTGATCTCTTATTTGATAGTAGTTCTCCAGTTAAAATATCAAATTCATTAATTTTTTCGATTTCATCACCAAAAAAATCAACTCTAATAGCCTTTCCGTGTTGACTAATAGGAACAATTTCTAAAATATCTCCGCGTGCTCTAAAAGATCCTCTTTTTAGATCAATATTATTTCTTTCATAAAGCATATCTATTAATTTTTCAATAATTACATTACGATTAACATTATCACCAACATTAATTGTTAACATTTTATTTTTATATTCATCTATTTCACCAATACCATAAATGCAAGACACCGATGCTACTACTATTACATCATCATTATTAAGTAAGGCTGAAGTCGCCGAGTGACGAAGTTCATCAATTTCGTCATTGATTGAAGCATCTTTTTCAATATAAGTGTCTGTTTTCGCGACATATGCTTCTGGTTGATAGTAATCGTAATATGATACAAAATATTCTACTTTATTGTTTGGAAACAATTCTTTTAATTCACTATATAATTGACCTGCAAGAGTTTTATTGTGTGCTAAAACAAGTGTTTTTTTGTTAACACTAGCAATTACATTTGCTACAGTAAAAGTTTTCCCCGTTCCTGTTGCACCTAATAAAACTTGATGTTTCTCATTATTATTAATATTATTGATTAACTCTTCAATCGCTTTAGGTTGATCTCCTGCTGGTTTATATTTGGAAACAAGTTCAAATTTCATATTACCACCCCAATCATTTTATCATTATTATATTATATAAACAAGATTTTACTTTTTTAAGAGTTAAAAAAAGAGTTAAAACAAATTTAACTCCTTTTGTGTTAATCTTGATAATTATTTAATTTTACTAATTTTAAAAGTAATTTGATACTTATCTCCAAAATCTACTTCGTCAACATCTATAAAATATCCAAGTTCTTCAATCTTTTTCCCACAGCTTCTAGCATACATTATAACTTCTTGAAAATTTCCTGAATTATTTTCAATGCTAGCAGAATCTAAATCATTCACGGCTGGGATATTATAATTCGGTTCAACTGATTCGAATTCATTAACGTCGGTTTTAGGTTCTCCTATTGCTTCTGTTGTTTCTTCTTCATCAAAATTAAAGTTGTAATCAGGTTGAATATTATCAAAATAGTTACTATTAGAAAAATCATTATTTGCTGTCGGTTGAATATCTGGTTCAATATTATAATTAATTTCAGGGTTTATTGGTTCTTCAATAGTTATTGGTTTCACGTCTGTTTCCTCAGTATTTAAATTTTGTGTAGTTTCTACGTTATCTATTTTGAAATCAAAATCATTGAACTTTCCATCATCATATTCTTTGGTTCCAAGGTTATTAACATCGTTGGTAACAAAACTAAAGAATTTTCCTTCTGTTACCTGTGGCTCAATAATCGGATCATTTTGAACAGAGTTTAAATCAGCAAATTGTTCATCTGATTTTAACAAACTATCCAAGTCTGCCACTGGTTTTTCAACATGAATTTCCTCAGCATTTTTTTCGATTTTATCAATATCTAAAAAACCAGGTTTAAAGTTTGTTTCTTCAATCTCATTTTTCGGAAAAGAAACTATCGCTGGTTGTTCATCAATATTTTCAAAATCATCAAAAATTTCTATTTCTTCAATTATTGGTGTTGATGGCATGTTGAAAATATCTTTTTGAGATGGATTATTCATTTTTATTTCCTCATTTCGATTTTCTTCAGGTTTGCTTACAACATCTAACAATTTATCGATTTCTTCATCAGTTCTTCTAACTGTTAAACGTTCGGCAATAATTCTGTTTAACATTTCTTGTTGTTTTGTTTTATCCGATAGTCTAAGTAAAGAACGAGCATGTCTTTCAGATATTTTATTATCTAATAATGCCTCTTGTACTAAATCATCTAAATTAAGTAATCGTAATTTATTTGAAATCGTTGATTGATTACGATCAATCTTTGATGCTAATGACTCTTGATTCAAATACCCCATATCCAATATTTTTTTATAAGATATTGCCTCTTCAATAGGTGTTAGATCTTTTCTTTGAATATTTTCAATAAGTGCAACTTCGGCACTATCATGATCATTTAAATTATTAATAATAGCTGGTATTTTTTCTAACCCCGCAACAGTACTAGCTTTATATCTTCTTTCACCAGCGATTATTTCGTATTTATCACCAATTTCTCTAACTAAAATTGGTTGAATTACACCGTGTTCTTTTATAGAACCAGCTAATTCATTAATAGCTTTTTCGTCAAATTTAATTCTTGGTTGGAATCTATTAGGCAATATATCATCCAAATTTAAATTAACAATTTTTTTATCGTTTTCCACACTTTACCTCCCTTTTTATTCTTTTATATATATATGATACTATAATTTTTAAGATAAAACAATATGTTTTGGGAAATATTTCCCAAAAAAAGAAAAAGTGAGTATTCACTCACCTTATAATGGTTTTTTCTTTATTTTATCGAACCTTCTAGGATATTTCATTGGTGTTAATTCTTCTTTTTTTACAAGTATCAAACTTCTAAAACTATTCTCTATTGGCAAATAAAACTCCATCTTATTTATAATCTTACATTTTAATTCAATAAGTGCTTTATTCGATAAACTTATTTCCCGGGAAATATTACCTTTTAATGGTACGAAAAATTTGTCCTTTTTTACTATAGGAATACAGTATTCCAATAAAACATTTAAGGGTGCAACCGCTCGTGCTGTTACAATATCAAAAGACTCCCTATTTTCTTGACCAAATTCTTCAATTCGACAGTGAATTGTCTCTATTTTTTCAAGTTTCAATTCTTTAATTACTTCATCTAAAAAGGTAATTCGTTTCAGTAATGAATCAATCAAGGTAATTTTTAAATCAGGGTATAATATTTTGATTATCACACCGGGAAAACCTGCACCAGAACCAACATCACATAGATTTTGAAAATCCTCAACTTTTATAATTTTAATTATTGTTGCACTATCATAGAAATGTTTTAAATAGACTTCTTCCTTTTTAGTAATTCCGGTTAAATTCATTTTTTCGTTCCACTCAATAAGCAATTCATAGTACTTTTTAAATTGTTTTCTTTGATAATCAGTTATTTCAATTCCTAATTCACTAATTGCTTGCACAAATTCCTGTTCATTCATTTCTTTCACCCTTTTTTAAATACACCATAAGTATTGATATATCGCTTGGATTAACACCACTAATACGTAGAGCTTGCCCGATTGAAGTCGGACGTATTGTTTTCAATTTTTGTTTTGCTTCACTAGCAAGATTGTGAATCTTATTATAATCAATATTGTCTGGTATTTTCTTCATTTCCAACTTAATCATCTTTTCAGCTTCTTTTAAAGCCTTATTAATATAACCCTCATATTTGATATTTATTTCTACTTGTTCAATTATTTCAGTTGAATAGGGAATATCTATAAATCTTCTTAATTTTTCAATATCAACTTCTGGCCTTTTTAAAATATCATATATTGTAATACCATCTTTTATTATTGCAGAATTAATGCTTTCTAAATATTCATTTACTTCTTTAGTAGGAGTTATTTTATTGTTTTTTAAAAGATTTTCAAGTTTACTAATATTCAATAATTTTTCTTGAAATTTTTGATATCTATCTTCATCTATTAGACCAACTTCGTAACCATATTGCCTTAATCTTATATCAGCATTATCATGTCTTAATAGTAGGCGATATTCTGCTCTTGAGGTTAAAAGTCTGTATGGATCAATTACCCCTTTAGTGACTAGATCATCTATTAATACTCCAATATAAGCATCACTTCTTTTTAAAATCAAAGGTTCTTTTCCCTCCAATTTTAACGAGGCATTTATTCCAGCAATTAACCCTTGGCAAGCTGCTTCTTCATAACCACTAGTACCGTTAATTTGTCCAGCAGTATACAAGTTTTCAATTATTTTTGTTTCTAAACTTTGCTTAATTTGAGTTGGATTAATAGCATCGTACTCTATTGCATAAGCAAATTTTAAAATTCTTGCGTTTTCTAAACCACTAATACTCTTAACCATTTTTTCTTGAATGTCGTGGGGCATGCTTGTAGAAAACCCTTGTATGTAAATGTCATCGTAATAAATACTTTCAGGTTCCAAAAATATTTGGTGGCGTTCTCTATCAGAAAAACGAACTACTTTATCTTCAATAGAAGGGCAATATCTTGGTCCAACACTAACAATGTCATTTAAACCTCCATACATACTGGATTTTTCTAAATTTTCTTGAATTAATTGATGCAATTTTGCATTTGTATATGTTAAATAGCAAGGTTGTTGACCTTCTATTTCATAATCATAAGTAAAATCATGATTAAAACTTAAATAAACATTATCACCAGTTTCGATTTTTGTCTTGCTAAAATCAATTGTATTTTTATCAATACGAGGTGGCGTTCCTGTTTTTAATCTAAGAATTTGAAACCCTAGTTCTTTTAAGTTATCGCTTAGATGTAAACTAGGTTTTTCATCATGTGGACCTTTTCTCGTCCTTGTACTACCTATTAAAACATCTGATTTTAAGTAAGTACCTGTTGTTAAAATTACCATTTTACCAATTATTTTTGTTTTATCATTTAATAAAACCCCGTTTACTTGGTTATCTTTTATTATCAAATCTTCAACCATTGCTTCCATTATTTTTAAGTTTGGTTGATCATTTAAAACCTTTACCATTTCCTTAGGATAAACAATTTTGTCTATTTGAGCTCTTAAAGCTTGAACAGCTGGTCCCTTTCTACTATTCAATTTTTTAATTTGAATTTGTGATCGATCAGCTACTTTTCCCATTTCTCCACCCAAAGCATCTATTTCTCTAACAACAATTCCTTTTGCACTTCCTCCAACTGATGGATTACATGCCATGTCAGCAATGTTATTTATATTACTAGTTATTAATAAAGTTTTGTGATTTTTTCTAGCTGACGCTAAAGCAGCCTCACAACCAGCGTGCCCAGCTCCAACAACAATAATTTCATATTCCATTTTACACCTCCTTTATCTATAAAATTGAAAAATAAAAAGAGTAAGAAACCCTTTCTACCATAAATTATGATCTTTCATTTCTTTTTCGATTTTCCGTAACATATATTTTCCACCTTTATTTAAAAGAATTTGAACCAAATCCCAACCTGGGCCTCGATTTCCTTCAATAATTAAAGGGCCTTTATCAGTAATAGCAACATCCCATCCAACAATATGAATTTTATCATTAACTAAAGCTGCTTTTGTAACCATTTCTTTTATCTCTTCAAAATAAGGTATTTTATAACCATCAATCACTACTTTTGTTAGAGGGTGAACATTGGATTTTTCAAGTTTTTTTGTATACCCTGGTCCTTTTAGTATTCCTTTTTCAATATCAATCAAGGTTGATAAACCACCTGCATGAAAATTATCAACAACACTATCTCCGTGGCCTATTCTTGCAGCCATAAAGAAAATATCAACTTTCCCATTAATCGCTGAAGTCATAACTCTTATTGTGTTAACACTTCCTGGATTAATTTTTCCCCAGTCTTTATTTTGAATAATAAATTCTTCTAAATACATTTTATTTTCTTTAATTTCTTTATAGAATTTTTTAGTATTTTTAATTTGTTTAGTTTCCACTTTAGTTATTCCGTCGCCACCTAAACCGATTGTAGGCTTTTTTATAAAAACTTTATGTTTTTTTATAAATTCTAAAAACTTATTATATCCATCCTCAGGGTCATACATATCTCTTTTGGTAAATTCACCATAATTTTTAAAAAAGTTTGTCTTAGTAGAAATAAATGGAGCATATTTAATGTTGGCTGCTTTCTCATAAAATTTTGATAAGTAACCAATTGTCGCATATTCTTTTCTTTCTTTCCAAGATCTCTCATAAAAACGATAATTCAAATAATCTTGCATACCACTACCTAAAAATAGGGTTGATAATACAGTATCGCTAAACATTAGAAACGGACTTTTCCCATTTTTTTTACTAATTGTTTTTAAATCATTGTAAAATCTTTTATAATTTCCTCTAAGCGCAAAACTAATTATTTCCATCTAACTCACCTTTTTTTCCTAGTTAAAGTATAGCACAACTTCTTTTTATAAACAATATTTATTTACCCAAACAAAATTGACTAAATAATTGATCTATTAATTCATCCTCGTATGTATCCCCGGTTATTTCACCTAATTTTTGCCATATACTTTTGATATCGATTTCAATCATATCTATATACATCTCATTTGCAATTCCAAGCTCAACATTTCCAATACTTTTTAGAGCTTGTTTTAAAATTGAAATACTTCTGGCATTAGTCAAATATGTTAAATCGTTAGTAACAATTTGTTCTAAATTAAAAATTTCTTTTATTTTTTCTTTTAATTCAATAATACCACTGTTTTTAATTGTACTTACATATACAATATTTTCACTAGGTATTTTTGTTTCATCAATTTTTTTTGTTAGATCAATTTTATTAATTATAATTATATAATTCTTATTTTCTAATTTTGAGATTATCTCTAAATCTTCAGCATTTATAGATTCATTATTATTTAAGACATATAAAATTAAATCAGAATTTTCAATAAGATCTAAACTCTTTTTAACACCTAGGCTTTCAACAATATCATCTGTTTTTCTAATACCCGCTGTATCTATCATATTAAGAATCAAACCACCAATATTAAGTGTACCTTCTACAATATCTCTTGTTGTTCCCGGAACATCTGTTACTATTGCTTTATCTTCATCAATTAATTTGTTTAATATACTACTTTTTCCTACATTTGGTCGACCTATAATTGAAGTTTTAATTCCTTCTTTAATAATTTTCCCATTTTCACTTTCTTTAATAATTGTGTTTATTTGTGTTTTGATATTTCCTATTTGTAATTTTAAATGTTGAATTGTTAGTTCAGGGATATCTTCATATTCTGGATAATCGATATTTACTTCAATATTCGCAATTATTTCAAGAAGTTGTTGACGTAAATTTTGAATTAATTTTGAAACTTTTCCACCAACTTGATTAAGTGCTAATTCACGTGATTGCTCAGTTTTGGAATTTATTAAATCCATTATTCCTTCAGCTTCAAGTAAGTCAATTCTACCATTCAAAAAAGCTCTTTTGGTAAATTCGCCTGGTTCTGCTAATCGACAACCACTATTTAATAAAACTTGAAGAACTTTATTAGTTGTTGTTATTCCACCGTGGCAATTAATTTCAACAATATCTTCACGAGTAAAAGTTTTTGGACCATGCATAATTGAAATTAAAACTTCATCTATGATTTTGTTTTCTTCAATTATATGACCATAATTAATCGTGTGAGAATCAACTGTTTCTAAATTTTTACCAACAAAAACATTATTTACAATGCTAATCGCTTCTTTACCACTAAGACGGACAATCGATATTGCCCCAACACCTAGAGCTGTCGATATTGCAACTATAGTATCATCCATTTTTTCACCTCACTTCTTTATTTTTATTCCTATATATTTAGGAAGTTCTTTTGGATTTTTAAAAATACTAAGAGATATATATTTATCAACTATTGTTACAATCCACGCTTCTAAATAGCGAGGAGGAGTAATGTTAAGTGGAAACATATGTCTTAAAATAATATTTTCGGTTTTTTTATTCAATAAATAATCGAAATGAGTTTTCGAATTATTTAGAGCATCTTTAGCATGTGCGAAACCGTGTTTAGATGAGATTTTTTTATCACTTTTCTTATTATTGATTTTTCCATCTATCAACCAAGGTTCACTATAAAAATCATGAAGTAATCCTCCAATAGCAGCACTATTATAATCCATTTTTAATTTTTTAGCAATCTTATATGATAAAATTGAAACTTTTAAAGAATGAATGAAAACAGATTCGTTATCATGATGTTGATATGTCTTTCTAATCTGAAACTCATAATTTTTTATTATTGGCTTCACTATTTCATAATATTCTAATTTATCAAATGTTTTAATTTTATCACCCCTTTTATAAATTAATTCTACAATAATAACAATTAGTAGTCAATAATTTATAAAAAAAGCAATTATTTAAGTTGTTTAAATAATTGGCTTAATTTTATTTTTCTTTATATTTTATAACAATGTATCGATTTGGTTCTTTACCTATGCTTTCTGTCTCTAGCTCATCATATGTTCCTATTACTGTGTGAACAATTCTTCTTTCATATGAATTCATTTCATCTAACTTAACATCAATTTTAGTTTTTAAAACTTCTTTAGCAATATCTCTAATATCGTATTCTAAATTTTTGATCTTTTTAGTTCTATATCCAGAAACATCAACACTCACCTTTATATTAAACGGGATTTGATTGTTTAGTGACTGTCTTAATATTTGTTGGAAAGAATTTAATGTTTTTCCTTCTTTTCCAATAATAATAGCATTATCAGAAGTTATTAAATTTATTTTTAATATATCATCACGAATTTGAATTTCACAATTTATATCTACATCCATTAAGTTGGAAACAGTAGTAAAAAAGGTTTTTAAATAACTTTTTAAATCTTCTATTTTTAAAACTTTTAATTCGTATTTTTTACTTTTAAATAATTTAGCCTCTACTTCCGTAAATTCTGTTATTATTTCTTCTTCAATTACCTCTAAATCATTAAGAGCCTTTTCTAATACATCTTCTTTTGATTTTCCCTCGAAATTATGAATTTGCAGCATTTTTTTTACTCCCTTTCACAATTAAGTTTTGAACAATAGTAAATCCACTATTAAATATCCAATATAGTCCAATTCCGGTTGTTAAATTAAATGAGAATATTGATATCATTACAATCATAATATTGGTTGTCATTTTCATTTGCTTTTCTTGTTCTGGTGACATTGATACTGTTTTATTTAATTTAAACGAAAAATAAGTTGTACCAATAATCAATATAACAAATATTATATAATAATATTGATTAAGCGCAAAAGCTTCCATTGGTGTTCTTCTTAATTCAAACAAACCTAAAAAATTTTCTTCAAATAAAACAGGTAGCCTATTTATTGCTTCAAAAAAAGCAAAAAATAATGGAATTTGAATAAAAGCAAATAAACATCCTGACATTGGTTTTATATCATACTTTTTATATATTAATAGTTGTTCTTGACTTTTTAGCATCAACGAATCACGATCAGTTTTATTTGAATATTTTTTATTTAACTTTTCTAATTCTGGTTGAGCTTTCCCCATATTAGTAGATTGAGCTGCCGTTTTTGCTGTTAACGGAACTACTAGTAATCTTAAAAAGATTGTTATCGCTATAATGGCTAATCCATAACTGTTTAAAACTTTTCCAGCTTGAATTAAAAGGAAGGCTAGTGGCTTAACAAATACAGTTGTCCATAATCCTTCATAACCACCATCTGTTATTTTAAAATTTTCACATTCCTTTAAATTTTCAATTTGTATGTTGTTTTTTTCATATACTTGAATTGTCTCTGCTTTTTCTGGTCTACACAAAATATTTTCGGTATATATTTTTCCTTCATCGTTGAAATTTTTAGTGCATCCTGATACAGCAAATATTAAAACAAAGATTAATAGTATTTTGATATATTTTTTTTTCATTTAGTTTCTCCTAACTATTTTAAAATATTAATATCCTTTATTATTTTATTTAAATCTATCTCTATTTCTTGGAATGATTTTTTAATTATTCCACTATTTACCATTATAATACAATTAAATCCATTTTGGTAGGGGTTTTTATCAATTATTGATTTTAACTGTCTTTTTATTTTATTTCTTTTAACAGCATTACCAATTTTTTTACCTACTGAAAAACCAAAAAAATAATTCTCTTCGGTTGTCCTTTCAATATAAAGACTTAAATATTTATAGCGAATAGGTTTAAATGTTTGAATAATTCTATTATATTCACTATTTTGTTTTAATATATTCTTTTTTTTCATATTTTCACTCCAGAGAATAAAACACCACAGTGCGTAGTGTTTTTAGTGTGATAAAACTTTGCGTCCTTTTTTACGTCTTCTATTTATTATATTAGATTTCATACGTGCAAAAAAACCTTGTTTTTTACTTCTTTTTCTTTTATTAGGTTGAAAAGTTCTTTTCATAATTACACCTCCTGAACTAATTCACATTTGCTCTAATAATTATATAGATGTTTTGTTAATTTGTCAAACAATATTCACACAACTTTGTTAATATCTATTTTTTTTTAAGTCTTTGTTTTCTTATAAGAACTAAGTTATCCCCAATTATGTGGAAAACTTTTCTATTTAAATTGTTAATTTCTTTTTTGTTATCCCCAATTATGTGGAAAACAAATGTTTTTTGATGTTTTCATTGTGGAAAAGCCGATTTTACTTGGTTTTTTTGTGTTTTTGGTGTAAAATAATTTTAGTTAATAAAGTGAGGTGCGCATTTATGGAAATAAACAATATTTGGGATAATTTTCTTAAAAAAATGAATAATAATTTAGCACCAATGTTATATGAAGCTTGGTTTGCTGATACTAAATTAATTTCGTTGCATGAAAATAAAGCCACAGTTTTAGTACCAATGTTGATTCACAAAAAACATCTTAAAGAAAATTATAATACTTTAATTGAAAATATATTCAATGAAGTAACAGGTTCTAATTTTATTTTTGATTATTTTACTGAAGAAGAGATTGAAAAACTAAAAGATGAACAAATTGAAATCATTGAAGAAGAATCGACAAATTCTTTTGCTTCTAATTTAAATCCAAAATACTTATTTGAGAATTTTGTAGTAGGAGAAAGCAATAGATTTGCTAAAACAACTGCTATAGCAGTTGCAGAAAAACCTGGTATTATGTACAATCCTTTATTTATTTATAGTAATAGTGGTTTAGGTAAAACTCATTTAATGCATGCAATAGGTAATTACATTGTAAGTAATTCTAATAAAAAAGTTTTATATGTAACTAGTGAACAATTTGTTAACGATTTTATAGAATTATACAGAAAAAATAAGAATGATAATAACTTAAATGAAGTTGAAAACTTTAAAAGAAAATATAGGGATATTGATGTACTTATGATTGATGATATTCAATATTTAGAGGTTGCAAATAAAACACAACAGGAATTTTTCAACACATTTAATGAACTTCATACTAACAATAAGCAAATAATTATTTCATCTGATAGATCACCAGATGATTTAAAACAATTAGAAGATAGATTAAGAACTAGATTTACTTGGGGATTAATGGTTGATATAATGCCACCTGATTTTGATTTAAGACTATCTATTATAGAAAAGAAAATAGAAGGAAACGGACTAAATAATAGTTTCCCACAGGAAGTTAAAGAATATATTGCTAGTAACTGTATTGGTGATATTAGAAAATTAGAAGGGGCGATTACAAGAGTGGTTGCTTATGCAGCTATGATGAGTGGATCAGACATTACTTTAACTTTAACAGTTGAAGCATTAAAGGATTATTTTGGTAAGTGTATTACAGCTAAAAACAATATTGAACATGTTCAACAACTTGTAGCAAATCTTTATAATATTACTATTGAGGATTTAAAAGGAAAAAGAAGAGTTACCAATATTGCGGTTCCTAGACAAATAGCTATGTATATTTGCAGAACTGTTTACAATGAACCATTTGCTAAAATTGGATCTATGTTTGGTGGAAAAGATCACACTACAGTAATGCATTCAGTTGATAAAATTAATAAAGAATTAAAAAATAATATAAATTTAGATAAAGAGATTAATAAAATTATTAGAGATTTAAAATAATTGTGAATAACTTTTTAAAATATATATTTTTCCACAATTAATTTTATTAGCTTTACTTTTATATTATGGTATTTATTAGAGTTATCCACACAATCCACATCTATAATAATAATATTACTTAAAAAAATAAGAATAGGAGAATGAAAATGAATTTTGAAATCAATCAAAAAATATTACTAGAACACTTAAATTATGTAATAAGAGGTATATCAAGTAAAAACTTAATTCCAATCTTAAATTGTATAAAATTAGAATTAACGAATGAAGGACTATATTTATTAAGTACTAATAATGATATAGCAATTAAAACTTTTATACCTAGTAAGCAAATCACAAAAATTATTAACACAGGAGTAATTGTTGTATATGGTAAGTATATATATGAAATAATTAGAAAGCTTCCAAATGAAACAATAACAATTGAAGAAGTAATTGAAGATAAAATAAACATATATACTTCAAAATCTTCATTTTATTTAAATTGTAATAAAACAGAAGATTTTCCAACATTAAATTTAGAAGAACAATCAAACCCTATTAAGTTAAATAAAAGAGTTTTAAAGAATTTAATTAATCAAACTATTTTTGCAACATCTAATGATGAAGCAAGACCACATTTAACTGGTTTAAATATTCAAGTAAAAGAAGATATATTAAAATGTACTGCAACTGATTCTTATAGATTATCTTCAAAAGAAATTAAATTAGATGAAAAATTATCGAATGAGGTAAATATTATCATTCCTAATAAAAATATAATGGAATTAAGTAAAATAATAACCGATGATGATGATTTTATAGAATTACACATATTTAGTAATAACATTATTTTTAAATTTTCGGATATTATATTCATGTCTCGTTTAATAAATGGGACATATCCCAATACTTCTGCACTTATACCAAATGATTTTACATTAAAATTGAAAGTTCAAAGAAATGACTTTTATAATTCTATTGATAGAGCTTCTTTATTAACAAATGAATTTGAAAAACATACAATAAAATTGGAATTAAAGGAAAACGATGTAACAATTTCCTCAAATATTCCTGAAATAGGTAAGGTGGAAGAAAAAATAATAGTTGAAAAAAATAATGAAAATAATATTATTATTTCATTTTCTTCAAAATATATGCTTGATGCATTAAAATCAATGGAAGATGAATATATAGAAATTTTATTAAATGGAGAATTAAAACCGATCATAATAAAAAACATAAATGATAATTCTTTAACACAATTGATTTTACCTATAAGGACCTATTAAGTGTCTGAAACAACTTTTTTAGTTGTTTTTTTATGCCTATATTTGCATTTGAGACATAGATTCGGCCATTTGGGACATAATTGCCCAAAAACAAAAAAAAATATTATATGATAGGAAGGAAATTCGATTTATTTGTCGAATTATATTAGTAGGAGGTGAAATTAGTGGAAAAATATGAAATTAATTTATCAACTATTGCAATAATTGCACTTGATAATCAAAAAAGTAAAATTATCGAAGATGATGGTAGTTTTATCGTAGAACGTGTAACTCCAAAAATTATTGATGATAGTTGTCGTTATTTCGGAAGTTCTTATTTAGGCAGATTTGAGGGCAGCAAACACTTTTTAGGTGGAACAATATACAAATCCCCTATAATAATTGAAGAGAGTAGAGAAATAATTTTCTTTCCAACAGGATCAGCACGTTCGTCTGAATGCTCATGGTTCTCATTGAATAAAGTTTCTCATTATGAGAAAGAAAAAAATAATACTATTATTTACTTTAAAAATGGAACATCATTAGAAATTCCTATCTCATATTCTTCTTTTGAAAATCAAGTTTTGAGAGCTTCAAGGCTTGAATCAATATTGAGACAGAGAAAAAACAAATAAAAGCGTTAATTACGCTTTTTTTTACTTTTTTAGGTCAAATTTGTGATATAATATAGATGTATGTATAGGGGGTCATTAAAAACGAAAAAATCATTTTAAAAGGGACCAAAGCAGAAAAGAGGAAATAATGATAATAAAAAGTATAAAAATAACAAATTTCAGAAATTATACAGATTTAAATATATCATTTAGTCCTAATATAAATATAATTTATGGCAATAACGGACAAGGAAAGACAAATTTGCTAGAAAGTATATATGTGCTTGGTATAACAAAATCTCACAAATTGTTAATTGATAATTATTTAATTAATAATAATGCAAAATTCGCGCGGGTTTCTGGTATTATTCAAGATGAATTATTGTCTACTAAGTTAGAAGTTATAATTGAACCAAAAAGAAAACAATTAAAAATAGACGATAACAATATTCAAAAAGCAAGTAATTATATAACTAAAATGAACATTATTATTTTTTATCCAGAGGATCTTGAATTAATTAAGGGTTCTCCAAGTTTAAGAAGAAGATATTTAAATGTCCAATTATCACAGATTCACAAGAATTATCTTAATGTTTTAAATGATTACAATAGACTTTTGAAGCAACGAAATGAGATGTTAAAAAAATTTTTCAAGACAAAAATTATTGATGAAAATTATTTTGAAATAATAACTGAATCATTAATTGATAGAGGTTCAAGAATATATAGATATAGAGATAATTACATAAAAAATATAAATAAAAATATTAATGAAATATATGAAAGCATTATGAATATTCCTAATTTCAAAATTATTTATAAACCAATATTTAATTTTGAAAGTTTTGAAATCAATAATATTGAAAAAAAATTTAGAGAGCAACTTAATAAAAGCAAGGATAGTGAATTAAAAATGGGGATAACTTTGGTAGGTCCTCATCGCGATGAATTTGATTTTATGATAGATGAATTAAATTTAAAAACATATGGATCTCAGGGCCAACAGAGAGCAGCTGTATTATCACTTAAATTATCAGAAATACCAATATTTAAAAGTTATAAAAATACTTATCCTATATTGTTATTAGATGATGTTTTTAGTGAGTTAGATGATTTAAAAAAAAATAATCTATTAAAATATATTACCAATAATATTCAAACATTCATAACAACTACTGATTTAAAAAGTATCAATCAAGAAGTTCTAGAAAAGGCGAATATTATAAGAATAGAAAAAGGTCAAAATATTTCAAAAGAAGAGGTGTAGCAATGGAAAAAGAACAACATTATAATGACTCTGATATTCAAGTATTAGAAGGATTAGAAGCGGTAAGAAAAAGACCAGGGATGTATATTGGTGCAACAAGTGCAAGAGGATTACATCATTTAGTATGGGAAATAGTTGATAATGCTATCGATGAAGCTTTAGCAGGTTTTTGTGATGATATAGAAATAATTATCAACAAAGATAATTCAATAACAGTTAAGGATGATGGTCGTGGAGTACCTACGGGAATTCATTCTAAAACAAAAAAATCGACTGTTGAAACCGTATATACTGTTTTACATGCAGGTGGTAAATTTGGTGGTGGAGGCTACAAAGTAAGTGGAGGATTACATGGTGTTGGTGCCAGTGTTGTTAATGCCCTTAGTAGTTGGTTAGAGGTTAAAGTTTATCAAAACGGAAAAATTCATTACATTAGATTTGAAAATGGCGGAAAACCAGTTGAAGCATTAAAAATTATTGATACTTGTTCATTAGATAGAACTGGAACAACTGTAACTTTTAAACCAGATCCGACAATTTTTACGGAAACAACAGAATTTGAATATGATATATTAAAGACAAGAATTCGCGAATTAGCATTTCTAAATAAAAAATTAAGAATAATTTTAATGGATGATCGTGAAGAGAATAAAAAAGAAACTTTCTTTTATGAAGGTGGAATTACTGAATATGTTGAAATGATTAACAAAAATAAAAATGCAATCCATGAGCATATTGTTTATTTTAATGGAGAAGAAAATGATATATCCATTGAAATTGCAATGCAATATAATTCAGGATACACTTCAAATTTATATTCTTTTACAAATAATATAAACACTTATGAAGGTGGAACTCATGAAGAGGGAGTTAGAAGAGCATTAACTAGAGTTATAAACAATTATGCGAGAAAGGCCAACATTATAAAAGCTAATGATGAAGCTCTTAGTGGAGATGATGTTAAAGAAGGATTAACGATGATTATTTCTTGCAAGCATCCAAATCCACAATTTGAAGGTCAAACAAAGACTAAATTAGGAAATAGTGAAGTTCGCAAAATTTCTGATAGTATATTTAGTGAAGGATTAGAAAGATTTTTAATGGAAAATCCTAATGAAGCAAAAATCATTATTGAAAAATGTATGACTGCAGCAAGAGCTAGAGTTGCAGCAAAAAAAGCTAGAGAATTAACTAGAAGAAAAACAGCCTTAGAAATATCCAGTTTACCAGGAAAATTAGCAGATTGTTCATCAAAAGATGCAAGTATTTCTGAAGTATTCATAGTGGAAGGGGATTCTGCTGGTGGTTCTGCCATTGGTGGTAGAGATTCTCGTACTCAAGCAATTTTGCCATTAAGAGGAAAAATCTTAAATGTTGAAAAAGCAAGACTTGATCGTATTTTAGGAAATGAAGAAATCAGAAGTTTAATTACAGCGCTTGGAACAGGAATCGGCGAAGAATTTGATATAACTAAATTAAGATATCATAAAATAATTATAATGACAGATGCTGATGTAGATGGTGCACATATTAGAACTCTTTTATTGACATTTTTTTACCGATTTTTTAAACCATTAGTGGAAGGTGGATATATTTATATAGCACAACCACCACTTTATGGAATTAAACATGGTAAAACAATTAGATACGTTTTGAATGACCAAAAAAGAGATGAATATTTAGCAACTTTAAACGAAAATACTAAGTATGAAATTACCAGAAATAAAGGTCTTGGTGAGATGAATGCATCAGAATTAGCCGAAACTACAATGGATCCGGAAAATAGATATTTATTAAGAGTATCGGTTGATGATGCAATAAGAGCAGATGATGTATTCCAAACATTAATGGGAGAAGAAGTAGAACCAAGAAGGCAGTTTATTGAAACAAATGCTACTTATGTTAAAAATCTTGATATATAGAGGAGTGATAATATGGATGAAAAATTAAAAGATATTAATATTTCAGATGAGATGGAAGGATCGTTTCTTGACTATTCGATGAGTGTTATTGTATCTAGAGCATTACCTGATGTTCGTGATGGTCTAAAACCAGTACATAGACGTATTTTATACACAATGTATGAAGAAGGATTCTTACCAGAAAAGAAATTTGTTAAGAGTGCAAACACTGTTGGTAATGTTTTAGCACATTATCACCCTCACGGGGATACAGCAGTATATGACACTATGGTTAGAATGGCTCAACCATTTAACTATCGTTATGTTTTAGTTGATGGACATGGTAACTTTGGTTCTATTGATGGTTATTCGGCTGCTGCACAGCGTTATACAGAATCAAAACTTGCTAAAATTTCTATGGAAATGTTAAGAGATATAAACAAAGATACTGTTGATTTTGGTATTAACTATGATGGTGAAAGGAAAGAACCAAGTGTTTTACCAAGTCGTTTTCCTAATATATTAGTAAACGGTACAATGGGAATAGCAGTTGGTATGGCAACCAATATTCCACCTCATAATTTAAGAGAAGTAATAGATGGGTGTGTTGCATACATCGATAATAACGATATTACAACACTTGAGTTGATGGATTATATTAAAGGACCTGATTTTCCAACAGGCGCTCATATTCTTGGTAATAGTGGAATAAAAAAGGCATATGATACCGGGAAGGGAATAATTACCATCAGAGCATCTTCTGAAATCGTTGAAAATAAAAACGGAAAGCAAAGTATTGTAATTACAGAAATCCCATATCAAGTTAATAAGTCGTCATTAATCACAAAAATTGCCGATTTAGCTCGTGAAAAAGTAATAGAAGGTATAACTGATTTAAGAGACGAGACAGATTTAAAAGGAATAAAAATAGTAATAGAAGTAAGAAGAGATGCTAACGCTAACGTTATATTGAATAACTTATTTAAATATACAAATTTACAAATTTCTTATGGAATAAATTTATTGGCTTTAGTAGATGGAGAACCAAAACTGCTTGGTTTAAAAACAATAATTGAAAAATATATTGAACATCAAAAAGCAGTAATTATTAGAAGAACAAAATTTGATCTAGAGAAAGCAGAAAAAAGAGCACATATACTAGAAGGATTAGGAATTGCTCTTGATAACATAGATGAGATTATTAGAATAATTAAAGCAGCAAACTCTGATACTGAAGCAATTGAAAAATTAATTCAAAAATTTCAATTAAGTCAGTTACAATCTGAAGCAATTTTAGAAATGAAATTAAGAAGATTAACTGGTTTAGAAAGAGAAAAAATAGAATCAGAATTAAAAGAATTATTGGCTTTGATTGAAAACTTAAGAGAAATATTATCTAGTAACGAAAAAATTCTCAATATTGTAAGAGAAGAGTTACTTGAAATAAAGACTAAGTATGGAGATGACAGAAAGACTAACATTGACATGACATCAATTGAATATATAGAAGATGAGTCTTTAATACCAGTTGAAGATATAGTTGTGACATTAACTGATAAAGGTTACATAAAAAGAATTAACAGTGAAACTTATCGTACTCAAAATAGAGGTGGAGTAGGTATAAAAGGCATGTCAATTAACGAAGAAGATATTGTTGAACATTTATTGGTTATGACAACACATGATTATATAACATTCTTTACTAATAAAGGAAAAGTATATAGAATTAAAGGTTATACGATTCCAATATTTAATAGACAATCAAAAGGTTTACCAATAATTAATCTATTACCATTAGATAAAGATGAAAAAGTTAATGTTCTGTTACGTGTTACTGAAGAAGATAAAGACCACAATGTTGTATTTTGTACACAAAATGGTTTAATAAAAAGAACTAAAATTTCAGAATTTGAAAGTATAAGAGTAACAGGAAAATTAGCAATAACACTTAAAGAAGATGATGAATTAATATCAGTTAAAAAAACTAATGGAAATAACGATATAATGATTGCTACAACTGATGGAAGAATGATTAGATTTAATGAATCAGAAATAAGAATTATGGGCAGAACCGCTAGCGGTGTTAGAGGTATAAACGTAGGAAAAAGCAAATGTATTGGTTGTGAAATAGCAACGGATGATCAAGAAGTATTAATTGTAACTGAAAAGGGTTACGGCAAGAAAACTGATATAAATGAATATAGAGTAACACACCGTGGTACAAAAGGTGTTAAAGCTCTTAACATAACTGAAAAAAACGGAAATTTAATTGCTTTTAAACTTGTGGATGGAAATGAAGATTTATTAATGGTAACTAATTTTGGTACAGTTATAAGACTATCATTAAATCAAGTTTCAAGGATAGGTAGAATTGCACAAGGAGTTAGATTAATCAATCTTAAAGAAGATCAAAAAGTTAGTTCAATCGCTATTGTGATAAATGAAGAAGAAAATATTGTTGAAGAAACAAAAGAAGATATTTAAAATGTCTTCTTTTATATAGTTTAATGTTCCACTATATAGTTTAATGTTCCACGTGAAACATCAAAGCCCCTACACCAAATGTTCCACGTGAAACATCAAAACATCAACACCAAATGTTCCACGTGAAACATCAAAACATCAACACCAAATGTTCCACGTGAAACATTTTAAATAAAATTGCTTTTTTAAATTAAATATTATATTATCTTAATTGACACAACATATATAATTGAACCAGGTCAGGATTGGAAAATAGCAGCCTTAAGATTCCCTATATGTGTGTGTCTTTTTTTGTGTTATTATATAAGGGGTGTATTATGAAAAATGAATATATGAAATTAGCTCTAATAGAAGCGAAAAAATCACTTAAATCAAACGATGTTCCGGTAGGTGCAATAATTGTTAAAGATGGCATTGTTTTGGCAAAAGCTCATAACAAACGCGAAAAAAATCAATTAGTTACAAATCATGCAGAAATTATTGCAATAGAAAAGGCATGTAAAAAATTAAATAGTTGGCATTTGGATGACTGTATATTATATGTAACGCTCGAACCTTGTTTAATGTGTTATGGTGCAATAATACAATCAAGAATATCAAAAATTTTTTATGCTGCTTCATCTGAAAAAACAGGTTTTTTTAGCAATATCCCCGATACATTAAAAGTTAATTTAGAATCAGAACAAATTAATAATCTATATACAAAAGAATCTTCTGAAATGCTAAAAGTGTTTTTTAAAGATAAAAGGAATTAGCATTTAAATATAACGGTAAAAATGATATAATATTATAATGAGGTGAGATAAATGTATCAATCATTATACAGAAAATATAGACCACAAACATTAGAAGAAGTTGTTGGTCAAAAAGTTATAATCAAAATATTGAAAAACGAAATAGCTAGCAACAAAATTACTCACGCTTATTTATTTACAGGCCCTAGAGGTACTGGAAAAACTAGTGTCGCAAAGGTTTTGGCTAAAACAGTTAATTGCATTAATTTAAAAGAATATGAACCATGTAACAAATGTGTCAATTGTACACAAATAATTCAAAAACAAAGTGTTGATATTGTAGAAATAGATGCGGCTTCTAATAATGGAGTAGATGAAATTCGTGAATTAAAAAGTAAAGTGTCACTGGTTCCGTCAATTGGTAAGTATAAAATTTACATAATAGATGAAGTTCACATGTTGACAATCGGTGCATTTAATGCGTTATTAAAGACATTGGAAGAACCACCATCGCATATTATTTTCATTTTAGCAACAACAGAACCTCATAAAATACCTGAAACTATACTTTCTAGATGTCAAAAATTTGAATTTAAAAGAATAGATGAAAAAAGTATGTCGCAAAGGTTAAAATATATATGTGAAAAAGAAGCGATTAGCATTGAAGAAGATGCACTAGAAGAAATAGTTCGCTTTTCGTCAGGTGGTATGCGTGATGCAATAAGTATGCTAGAGCAATCATCTGTTTATTCTGAAAATAAAATAACCATAGCTGATGTAAACGAAATAAATGGAACTTTGCCGCATAATCAAATGAGGGAATTAATAGATAGTATCATTGAAAAAGATTTATCTAAAATCTTTTTACTTCTCGATGATTATGATAATAATGGCAAAAATTTAATTAAGTTAGTTGAGGAAATAATAAAATTTATAAAAAACGTTATAATTTATAAAAATATTCCCACATATTCAAACAACAACATTTCCCGGGAAATATATAATGAGTTTATTGATAAAACCGATACAAATGAATTGTTTAAAATGATATTAGTAATAAATAATTCTTTAAATGAAATGAAAAATTTTAATAATCCGAGATTAGTATTTGAATTATTAATGGTTTCACTGATAAGAAACGATGAAGTGAAGCCAATATCAATAAACCAAAATCAAAAAAAAGAATTACAAAACATAAAAAATCAAGAAAAAGTAAAAGAAACAGAAATAGAAAAGCAACCAGACGTTAAGGAAGAAACAAAGAAAAGTCAAAACCAAAAAACAATAACTGATAAAGATGATGAAGAATTATCAAAGTTGAAAAAATTAAGAGTAAATAATACTTTTTCAAAACCGAGTAAAACAATTTTAAATAAATTAAAAAATGAAATTGAAAAAGCAAGAGATTATATTTTGGATAAAAACTATAATAAAATCGCATCGATTTTACTAGATGCCAAAATTCCTGCTGCAAGCGCTGAAAACATAATTTTTGTTTATTCAAGCGATAGCATGGAAAAAACCTTTAATAACAATATATTAGCAATAGAACAATTTATCAATAAAATATTTGGTCATAATTATAAGATAATTGCTTTAAACAAAGAAGAGTGGAATTTTCACCGTAAAGAATTTAAATCTAAAACAATTACATACATTTATAAAGAGGAAACTCCAAAGATGTTAGAATATCTAACCAAACAAACTGAATCAAACAAAAATAATGATGAAATTCACAGTTTGTTTGGAAATATTATAGAATATAACAATTAGAAAGAGGAATAAGAATGAATATGCAAAACATGATGAAACAAGTTCAAAAAATCCAAAAAGAGATGATGATTGAAAAAGAAAAAATTGATGGTACTATTTTTTTGTCAAAGACATCAATCGTTACTGTTGAAATGAAGGGTAACAAGGAATTATTAAATGTAAAAATAGATGCAGAAGAAATTTCTAAAGAAGATGTTGAGATGTTAGAAGACATGCTTGTTGTAGCAATAAATGATGTTATAAGTCAAATTGAAAAAACAACAGAACAAAAATTAGGTAAATATACTCAAGGAATGCCAGGTTTATTTTAATGAATTATCCAACAACAATTAGAAACATGATCGAGTGTTTTAAAAAACTCCCAGGAATTGGAGAAAAGACCGCTGAAAGACTCGCTTTGGCAACATTAAAATTAGATGATGACGTTACTAATTTATTTTCTAAAAGTTTATGTGATATAAAAACAAAAATAAAAAGATGTGTTGTTTGCAACAATCTAACAGAAAATGAAAAATGCGATATTTGTTTAGATGAAACAAGAAACAAACAAATAATTTGTATTGTTCAGGAACCTAAAAATACTATTATGTTAGAAAAATCTAACGTGTACAACGGACAATATCATATTATAGATAACTTAATATCACCATTAGATGGAATTAATCCTTCCGACATTAATCTTTCAACTCTTAAAGAACGTATTATTAGCAATAGCATAGAAGAAGTGATTATTGTTTTAAAACAAAGCATCGAGGGAGAAACAACTACTTTATATATTACAAAAATGTTAGAGTCAACAGGAGTTAAAATAACAAAAATTGCCCAAGGCATCCCTCATGGTGCAGATATGGATTATGTAGATTATCTAACGCTAGAAAAAGCTATTGAAGATCGTAAAGAAGTTTCATAATAATTAATTATCCTCATAAATTTAATAAGGAGGATAATTATGTTAAAAAAAATGATCTCAGTAATAAAAAAGGTAATATATAGTTCGTTTTTAATTTATGGTTATAATATGATAGCAGCACCATTAAATTTAATAATTCCATTAAATTTAGTGACAGTTAGTTTAGTGATGCTATTAGGATTTCCATCATTAATTTCGCTAATAATTATTTTGACGTTAGTTTTTTAAGGAGGTATAGAAATGTTTAGCCAGTATAGGGAAGAACAGCCAATTGCATATCAAATATTAAACAATACTATAAAAAAACAAAACATATCTCATGCCTACTTATTAATCTCTAATAATTATTCGAAAACGATGGATTTTGCTATTGCTTTTGCTAAAAAAATTATTTTAAAAGATGTAAGTGACGATAAAATAAAAGATAATATTATTAATCAAATAAATAATGGAACCTATAATAACCTAATTTTAATAGATTCAGAAAGTATTATTATTAAAAAGGAAGTTGTTGAAACGCTTCAAAAAGAATTAAGTAACAAATCAATTGATGGAAACAAACGAATATATATAATAAATAATTGTGAAAAATTAAATACACAGTCATCTAATTCTATATTAAAATTTTTAGAAGAACCAGAAAATGATATAATTGCAATACTCATAACTGATAATAAATATCAATTGCTTGAAACAATAACATCACGATGTCTTAATATAAGATTGCTGGATGATAAAAAAACAACTGATGACAGCTTGTCAACTAAAGAAAAAATAGCTATGAATCTTTTCAATAAGAAAACAGAAATGAATAAATTTATTGATAATGAACATAGTGATGAGTTTATCGATAACATTATAAAATTTATAACTCACTATGAAAAAAACAAAATCCAAACATTATTATATTTAAATAAGATGTGGCATGAAAAAGTAAAAGATAAATCAGATATGATAGTAGCGTTTGATATAATGACTTTATTTTATAATGACATGTTAACTTACAAAGTAAATAATAAAATAAATGTTTTCAATGATATAAATGAAAACATCAAAGTATTATGTGAAAATACTACAAGTAACAAAATATGTCATAAAATAGATGTTTTAATAAAACTAAAGCGAAAAATAAGAAATAACGCAAACAGCAAACTATTAATGGACAAGTTAGTTATTAATTTTGGAGGTGATAATTATGATTAAAGTTGTAGGAGTAACATTAAAAGAAGGTGGAAAGGTTTACTACTTTTTACCAAATAATCTTATGCTAAGTAAAGATGTTGAAGTAATTGTTGAAACAGAACGAGGATTACAATATGGTAAAGTTGCTACTGACTTATTTGAACTTGAAGAATCTAAAATAAAAACTCCATTAAATATAGTTGTAAAAGTTTCATCATTAAGTGATTCTTTGAAACACAAAAAAAATATTGATGACGCTCGAGAAGCAATTGTTGTTTGCAAAAAGTTAGTAAAGAAAAATGGTCTTAATATGAAAATAATTGATGCCAATTTTACTTTTAATCGTAATCAACTTCAATTTTATTTTTTAGCTGATGCGCGAGTAGATTTTAGAAATCTAGCAAAAGAATTAGCAAATATTTATAAAACCAGAATTGAATTAAGACAAATCGGTATTAGAGATAAAGCTAAAGAAATTGGTGGTCTAGGACAATGTGGTAGAAATTTATGTTGTTCACAATTTTTAAATAGTTTAGATAACGTAACAATTAATATGGCTAAAAATCAAAATCTATCATTAAATCCAACAAAAATAAATGGATCTTGTGGAAGATTATTATGTTGTTTAAAGTATGAAGATCAAACATATAGTGATTGTCGAAAATGCATGCCTAATATTGGCCAAAAAGTAAAAACGGATAGTGGTGAAGGTGTGGTTGTTTCTTTTGAAATATTAAAGGGAATATATAAAGTAAATGTTCCAGGAGTTGGAATAGTAGAAGTGGAAAAATCAAAAAATGGATGTTGTTAATTATTTATTAGGATATAAAAACCTTAAAATTTATCAAAATTCATCAATGTTTAATTTTTCTTTAGACTCTGTTTTATTACCAAACTTTGTAACAATTAATGCAAGAGCAAAAGAAATACTAGATATTGGATGTGGAAATGCTCCAATATCTATAATTTTAACAACAAAAACAACCGCTCATATAACTGGTGTTGAAATTCAGCCAAAAGTTTTTTCTTTGGCTCAAAAATCGGTTGATATAAATAACTTAAATGCTCAAATAACATTAATTAATGATGATATAAATAAATTAGCCCTAAATTTAGAAAGTGATACATTTGATGTGATTGTATGCAATCCACCTTTTTTTAGAGTAAATCCAGATTCAAGGTTAAATGATAGTGAATATAAAACTGTTGCTCGTCATGAGGTATCGCTTGATATTGATAAAATAATGAAAATCAGTAAAAAACTATTAAAAAATAATGGTGTTATAGCCATTGTTCATCGTCCAGAAAGATTAGTTTCAATCATTGAAGCTATGAAAAAAAACAATATTGAACCAAAAAAAATTCAATTTGTTTATCCTAAAAGCAATAGTAATTCCAACATTTTATTAATAGAAGGAAGTAAAAATGGTAAAGAAGGTTTAAAAGTATTGCCACCGATTTATACTCATGAAGAAAACGGAGAATATACTGAAGAAATAAAAAAATTTTTTGAATAGAGGGATAGAATGTCACAAAAAAGTTATGATAATAGTCCGTCATTGTATTTAATACCAACACCAATTGGTAATTTGGATGATATAACACTACGAACCATAAAAATATTAGAGCACGTTGATGTAATTTTTGCTGAGGATACAAGAGTAACGGTAAAATTATTAAAACATTTAAATATTGTTAAAAAATTAATATCTAATCATAATTATAATGAAACAGATAATCATAATAAAATGTTAGAATACTTAACAAATGGAAAAAATGTAGGAATAGTAACCGACAGGGGAACACCCGTTATTAGTGATCCAGGATATGAATTAGTAAAAGTAGCTATTGACAATAATTATAATGTTATTGCTTTACCGGGGCCAACCGCGTTGATTCCAGCTTTAATAGTTTCCGGATTAGAGCCATCACCGTTTTTGTTTTTTGGTTTTTTAAATAACAAAGAAGAAAAAAGAAAAAAAGAATTAGAAAATTTGAAAAATTTAGATTACACAATAATTTTTTATGAATCGCCACATCGTGTAGGAAAGACACTTAATAATATAATGCAAATTTTGGGTAACAGAAAAATTAGTATTTCTAGGGAAATAAGTAAAAAATTTGAGGAAGTATACCGTGGAAGAATAAGTAATATAATTGAAGAAGTTAGTAATGTAAAGGGTGAGTTAGTTATAATTGTTGAAAAGAATAAAAAAGAAAATAATTATGATAATTTAACAATTATTGAACACGTTAATTTGTATATTAAAGAAGGATATGATGTTAAAGAATCTATCAAAAAAACAGCTCAAGATCGTAAAATCAGTAAGAACGAAGTATATAAAGTTTATCACAATATTAGTTAAGGAGGTAAGAAAATGAAGTTAATAGTAGGACTTGGAAATCCAGGTAAGGAATACGAAACAACACGACATAACGTTGGTTTTATAATGATTGATGCTTTAGCTAAAGAAAAAGGTATATTAGTTAATAAAAAAAAATTTAATGGAGTGTATGGTGAGTTTAATTGCAATGGAGAAAAAATAATATTATTAAAACCTATGAAATATATTAATTTGTCAGGAGAAGTCATTAAAAGTTTTGTTGATTATTTTAATGTTGATATTGATGACATTTTTGTAATTTGTGATGATATGAGTTTTTCTGTTGGTGAATATAAATTAAAATACAAAGGAAGTTCGGGCGGTCATAATGGATTGAAAAATATTGAGCTACATTTGAATAGTTCCGAATATAAAAGAATGAAAATAGGAATCTCAAAGGATAGTTTAATTGATACTCGAAATTATGTTCTCGGGAAATTTTCTAATGACGATATTAAAAAAATAGATGAAATAATCAATATTTTCCCTAAAATAATTGAAGATTTTCTGAAATTATCATTTAATAACTTAATGAATAAATATAATAAAAAACAAAATTAATGGTGGGATTATATGAATAAAACACTAACAATTGATCCTAAAACCGAGATAGTAATTGGTTTAAATAAGGAATTAAAATGTATATACATATATAATAGATTTGTTGAACTAGACGAATCTGTTGTTTTTTTAGTTAATTCTTTATATGAAGCCACAACTATGTATCAAACCTTACTTAATTATACAAAGGATGTATTGCTGTTCCCAATGGATGATTTTTTGACTAGTGAGGCTGTTGCTTTAAGTCCAGAATTAAAAAACACAAGATTAGAAACAATTCAAGCAATAATAGATAATGATAAAAAAATAATTGTAACAAATCTAATGGGGTATTTAAGATTTCTACCTCCGAAACAACTTTTTGATGATAATAAATTAATCATTAAAGTAAATAAAGACTACACTATATCTGAAATTGTAAAAGTGTGTAATAGAATAGGGTATAAAAGAGAAATTTTGGTTAATAAAACAGGAGAAATGGCAGTTCGTGGATTTGTATTGGATATTTTCCCTATTAATGAAACAAATTCTGTTCGAATTGAATTTTGGGGAGACACAGTCGAATCAATTAGACTTTTTGATGTGGATACTCAAAAAACTATCGAAGAAATAAATAAAATCAAGATTTATCCAAATACCGAATTTATTGTAAATGATGATATTGATATAGACGTTGTAACACAAAAAGAACTTATTAAATATATGAAACCGGTTAATATAAGTAGTTATTTAAATAATCCAAAAGTAATTATTAATAATTATAATGAAATAGAAGTTGGATATAAATTATTGCAAAATGAAATATTTAACTATCAAAAAAATAATGACTTAAAAAATATTACTTATATGCATGATCTATATAATCTTAAAAGAGATGTTATTCATTTAACAGATTTTGATAACGATATAGATCACTTAAAAAACAGATTAGTCTATAATTCTAGGGATGTTGAACCATTCGGTAATACCCCCGAAATCATTAATAACCAATTAAATAAATATCTTTTAACTAAAGAAAAAATTATAATTTGTTTGCCGGATAGATATGCAGCTAACAAATTAATTGATGAATTAGAAAACAAAGAAATTGTTTTTTCTTCGCTTGATAAAATAATAGATGGAAAAATAAATATAATTATCAAAAAAATAAATCATGGTTTTGAACTGCCGAATTTAATTGTTATTAGCGATAATGAAATATTTAATAAAAGAAACACAAATCAAAAGTATAAATCAAAATTTAAAATTGGTACTCAAATTAGAAATATAAAAAAAATCAATATAGGAGATTATATTGTTCATGAAACTCACGGTATTGGTCAATACTGTGGAATGACGAAAGTAAGTAAAAATGGATTTGATAAAGATTATCTTTTAATCCAATACCGTGGAAAGGATAAACTATATGTTCCGGTTGAAAAAATTGAAAACATAAAGAAATATTCTTCTAATGGGAATGCTGTTCCGAAACTGAATAAATTAGGTAGCGTTGAGTGGGCTAAAACAAAATTACATGTTAAACAAAAAATCGAAAGTATAGCTGCATCTTTATTAAAGTTATATGCAGAACGAGAATCATCAAAAGGATTTGCGTTTGATGAAGATAGTGTTGAGCAATTAGAGTTTGAAAAAGAATTTAAATTTACTGATACTGTCGATCAAACAAAGGTAACTGAGGAAATTAAAGCAGATATGGAAAAGCCAATACCAATGGATCGATTATTGTGTGGGGATGTTGGTTTTGGAAAAACAGAGGTTGCTTTTAGAGCAATGTTTAAAGCTGTGTTATCAGGGAAGCAAGTAGCATTTCTATGTCCCACAACAATATTGTCGAATCAACATTATAATAATGCTATAGATAGATTTAAATCATTTGCAGTTAACATTGTTTTATTAAATCGATTTGTAACACCCTCGGAAACCAAAAAGATAATTAAGGAAATTCAGGACGGAAAAATAGATATTTTAATTGGTACACATAGAATTTTAAGTGAAGATATTATATTTAACAACTTAGGATTACTAGTCGTTGATGAGGAGCAACGGTTTGGTGTTAAACATAAAGAAAAAATAAAAAAATATAAAACAGACGTTGATGTTTTAACATTAACTGCAACCCCAATTCCAAGAACATTACAAATGACATTTACTGGTATTAGGAGTTTGTCTTTAATTCAAACTCCACCAATAAATCGCTATCCGGTTCAAACATATGTAATGGCTTATAATAACTTATTAATTAAAGATGCAATCTATAAAGAAAAGTCTCGTAATGGTCAAGTATTTATTTTATATAATAATATTCAAAATATGTCTTTGAAAGAATCAGAATTACAAAAATTAATGCCCGATATAAGAATTGTTTCAGCACATGGTCAAATGTCTAAAAAGGAACTAGAGAAAGTGATGATAGATTTTTATAATTATGAATATGATGTATTACTTTGTACAACGATTATTGAAACAGGAATTGATATTCCAAGAGTAAATACTTTAATTATTGTTGATGCTGATCGTTTTGGATTGTCACAGTTATATCAAATTAGAGGGCGCGTTGGTAGAAGTGATAAAATTGCATATTGTTATTTAATGTACGATAATCGAAAAATTTTATCTGAAATTGCAACTAAAAGATTAAATGTTATTAAAGATTTTACCGAACTTGGCAGTGGCTTTTCCATTGCTATGCGAGATTTATCAATTAGAGGAGCTGGAGACATTTTGGGAAGTGAACAAGCAGGTTTTATTGATACGGTTGGTATCGAAATGTTTTTAAATATGCTCGATAATGAAATAAAAAAATTAAAGGGTGAAGTTTTAGAAGAACCGATTGATGATGAGATACTTCCTTTAATTGAAGTTGATACAACCATTAGTGATGATTATATTTTTGAAGAAGAATTAAAAATAGAGGTACACTCTAAAATTAATACGATAGATTCGCAACAAAAATTAATCGAAGTAAAAACTGAGGTTGAAGATCGTTTTGGTCCGCTTGACACAAAACTACTTGTTTATATGCATGAGGAGTTATTTGAGAATATAGCAAGAAAAATGAATATTAATAAAGTTAAGCAAACTAAAAATTTTATAGAAATTGAACTTCCTAAAGAGATTGTTGAAAAGATCAATATTCAAAATTTATTTATTGATGTCAGCAAAATATCTAAAATGTTTCGTTTTGGAATAAGAAAGAAAAAATTATTAATAACACTTGATACATTAAATCTTGACAAACATTTTGTGTATTATTTAATAGAACTATTAGAATTAATAAAAAAAGATTATATCGATAAGATATAATCTTTATTTTGATTTTATAAAATTCATAATACTTGGAACAATCTGTTTTTTTCTTGATAAACAATCCTTTATAAATGACCATTGTTCTAAATTTGTCACTTTTAGCGATTCACTAAGTAAGTATTTGGATCCTTGACTATATAAAATAAAAGATCCTTGATTTAATATATCGGTTACAAAAACAGCAAAAATATGATAATCTCCATCTTTTGAAGATTTTTCAATTATTGATAGATAATCTTCTATATTATCTTTAATAACAGATGGGTTCGTAGAAAAAATTTGACCTATTCCTACTTGATAATCTTTAACTGTAAATTTTTTAAAATCACTAAAAATAATTTCTTCTTTTGTTTTACCATCTAAAGATGATGCCGCATCAAACATTTTTTTTGCAAAATCATTAACATCTATTTCTGTAATTATCGCCAATTCATTTAACACATTTATATCTATTTGAGTAGTTGTTGGGGATTTTAATAATAGTGTATCAGAAATAATTCCAGCAAGCATTAGCCCAGCAATGCTTTTATCAATTTCAACGTTATTTTCTTTGTATAAAAGATACACAATTGTATTAGTACTCCCAACGGGCATGTTTCTAAAATTGATAGGTAGTGTCGTTCCGATAGACCCTATCTTATGATGATCAACAATCTCTAAAATTTCTGCTTGTTCAATTCCTAAAACGCTCTGTTGCTCTTCATTATGATCAACTAAAATAACTTTTTTCCTGTTTTTTTCAGATAGGTCTGAAATGTGAATAAGACCTAAACATTGTCTTTGTTGATTAAGAACGGGATAGTTGCTATATTTAGTCTTGGTTGCAATTTCTTCAAAATCCTCAACCGTATCTAATTCATTAAAATAAACAATGTTAGTTTTGTTGCTAATTGTATGAACATAATTACATAAACTTATCATTCTGGTAACTTGAAATGTATCATATGAAGTTCTGATAATGTTTACTCCATTTTTTTTTGCTATTTCTAAATGTTCATCGAGAATAATTGAATTTTTTGAAAGAATAATTAATTTAGCCATATTGGTAATAGCATATTCATGAATGCTATGACGATCCCCCATAATAAGTACTGAATTGTTATCAATTTTAATTTTATTTATAAAAGTAGTACTTCTATATGAAGGAACAATAATTTTTCCGTTAATTATTTCATCAAACCGAGTTATTTCTTCGCCATCTAAGGCTTCTATAATATTATCATAAGAAGTATGCAGTTTATATATATCTCCTTTAATGTGATCTTTCGCAATATCTTTCATTGAAATGATCCCAATTAGTTTTTTATTCTCATCAATTATTGGTAAATTACTAATTGAGTTGTTACTCATATAATTGTAGGCTGTATAAATTGATTCATACATATTTAAAAAATAATTTTTTTGATATTCTAAATTTTTGATTTGTAGTTTAACATCATTTAAATATTCTGGTTGTGGAAAACCAAAATAATCAAGCACAAATTTTGTTTCTGAATTAATATCACCAAGTACTCTTGGTGAAGCATTCATCTCTTGTTTAATTTTTAATTCTGTTAGTGCGATTGCTGATGTTACACTATCGGTATCTGGCACTTTATGTCCAAACACATAAACTTTATCCATAATAAAACTCCTTTTGCTAAATGTTTTAATTATATCATATTTGTCAACTGGTGTGAGTATAAAAATACCATAATTAGACAAAATATTAACTAGAGAGTGAGGTAAACATGAAAAGTATAGGTATTGTAAGACGAATTGACGAGATGGGTAGAATTGTTATTCCAAAAGAAATTAGGAAAACATTAAGAATAAATAATAACGATAATATAGAAATATATATAGAAGGTGAAGATAAAATAATTTTGAAAAAATATTCACTAATGAAAAATATAAATGATTTTTCTCAAAAATTTGTTGATTCAATGCATAGTTTTATTAAAAACAATATTATTATAACCGATACGAAAGATATTATAGCAGTAGCAGGACTAAATAAAAAGGATTATTTAAATAAACCTATAAGTGAAAAATTAGAAATTTCAATAATGAGAAGAGAAAATATATTAGAAAAATATCCTAAAGAATATGAATTAATTAATGGTAAAAATGAATTAGGAACCTATGCAATAAGTACTATAATTGCTAATGGTGACGCAATAGGTTTAGTAATAATGACCTCAAACGATGAGGAATTAAACCATACGGATGAAAAAGTTGTCAAGATTGCTTCACAGTTTTTGGGTAAATATCTTGAACAATAAGCTTAAATATGCTATAATAACGCTAATTATTGTTTAAAGATGTTGAAGGAAAGAAAAATACTGTCGTTTCTTTAGAGACTTTGCGCTTGGTGAAAGCAAAGGTAACAAAGTATTTAGAATGGTTCCGGAATTGTTTAGTCGATATGTAGGCTAAACCGCTAGCTAGCGTTAAAACTTTGAGTGTATAATTTTTATAAATTAAGGTGGTACCGCGTAATCACGTCCTTAAATAGGATGTGATTTTTTTATTTAGGAGGAAAAAAATGAAAAGATATTTTGAAAAAATTAATTTTAACCAATTTAGTGAAGACATTGCTAATGATCCTGAATTATATGAAGAATATAATTTACCAAAAAGAAGCACTAAAAACAGTGCTGGTTATGATTTTTGGGCAATAGAAGATTACATAATTCAACCTGGTGAAACCAAAAAAATTCCAACAGGGATAAAAGTTAGCATGAGTAATGACGAAATGTTGATGCTTGTTGTTAGAAGTAGTATGGGATTTAAATATAATGTTAGGCTATGTAATCAAATTGGAATTATTGAAAGTGATTATTACAATAATCCATCAAATGAAGGACATATGTGGATTAAGTTGCAAAATCATGGTGATAAAGAATATATTATAAATAAAGGTGATGCTTATTTACAAGGAATATTCACTAAATTTTTAATTGTTGATAATGAAGAAAAAATAGAAAATGAAAGAACTGGTGGCTTTGGCAGTACCAGTAAAGGTGATAATAATGAATAAAAATTTTAATATTTATACTGCTATTGCATATGCTTCGGGAAAACCTCATATTGGAAATACTTATGAGATTGTTTTAGCTGATGCGATTGCCCGTTATAAGCGTTTATTAGGATATGAAGTTTATTTTCAAACGGGAACTGATGAACATGGTCAAAAAATATCAGATAATGCTTTATCAAATAATCAAAGTAATCAAAAATTTGTTGACGATATATCCCTTGAAATAAGAAGAATATGGGATATTGTAAATGCTAGTTATGATAAATTTGTCAGAACAACTAATCCGGGTCATAAGGCAATGGTTTCTAAAATATTTGAAAAATTATATAAACAAGGAGACATTTATAAAGACGTTTATGAAGGCTTATATTGTACACCTTGTGAATCATTTTTTACTGAATCACAATTAATTGATGGTAAATGTCCTGATTGTGGAAGAGAAGTAGTATCAACAAAAGAAGAAGCATATTTTTTAAAATTAAGTAATTATGCTGATCGTTTAGAAAAATACATAAATCAAAACCCTGAATTTATATCGCCAGTTAGTCGTAAAAACGAAATAGTCAATAACTTTATAAAACCGGGGTTACAAGACCTTTGTGTATCAAGGACGTCATTTGATTGGGGCGTTCCCGTAACTTTTGATGAAGGTCATGTTGTATATGTTTGGATTGATGCATTAAGTAATTATATTACTTTTATAGGATACGATATAGATGGGGAACACGAACCGCAGTTTGCAAAACACTGGCCAGCAGACCTTCATGTAATAGGCAAGGATATTTTAAGATTTCATGTTATTTATTGGCCAATTATGTTAATGGCTTTAGATCTGCCCCTTCCTAAAAAGATTTTAGGACATCCTTGGCTGTTATCAGGTGAAGAGAAGATGAGTAAATCAAAAGGTAATATTATATATGCCGATGATTTAGTAAAACTATTTGGAGTTGACCCAGTTAGACATTATTTACTAAGTCAAATGCCATATGCAAACGACGGGATTTTTACTCATGAATTATTGATTGATAAAATTAATTCTGATCTAGTTAATAATTTGGGAAATTTATTAAACAGAACTTTAAGTATGTCTCATAAATATTTTGATGGGATAGTTATTCAACCGGGAGAAACAACAGACATAGATTATTCACTGATTAACTTTATAAATAATCAAAAAATTCAAATTGAAAAGAAGATGGAAGAATATAAAATATCTGATTCCGTAAATTTGATTTTTGATATATTTAATCGTGCTAACAAGTACATTGATGAAACAACTCCTTGGGTATTAGCTAAAGATGATAGCAATAAAGAACGATTGGCAACTGTTATTTATAATTTGCTTGAAACTCTAAGAATTGGAGCAGTCTTAATTCAACCATTTCTACCAGACACAGCTGATAAGATTTTCTATCAACTAAACACTAAAAACAAAAGTTATGATTCGATAAATGATTTTAGGGGCATGGATTTTGATATTAAATTGAATATTCCAGAGCCACTTTTCCTAAGAATTGATAAACAAGAGAAATTAGAAGAAATTAAAAATTCTTAAAATTTATACATTTAAGTGTCAAATGTTGTAAAATGTCTAAATATAAGTGTAGAAAAACTTTGTATTTGCACTATGCTTATGCTATATTTATAGTGTTGTGAGTAAAAGAGGAAGGGAAACATGATTACTAAAGAAAATAAAGAAGAGGTAAGTATTGCTGTTTGCTTTATTGTAGTAACGTTACTCAACTTGGGAAGTCTTCTAATTGAATTTAATGCTATAAATTTTATATATTTCTTATTTGTTATATTTGTTATTATCAAATACGTGTATATAAAAAAGAGGGATTAAGATTATACCTATATTATGGTATAATCTTTTTTATGAGGTGATAGAATGTTAATTGATACTCATTGTCATTTATATAGCGAATATTATGATGATATAGATGTTGTAATTAAAAATATGGAAAGTAATATAATAATAGTAAGTGGTACAAACACTGCGACGAATAAAGAAGTTATTAAATTGTGTAATAAATACAAAAATATATATGGTACCTTAGGTGTTCACCCGTCAGAGCTGGAAAATTTCAAATATAGTGATTTGGAGTTCATTGTGAATAACTTAAATAATGAAAAAATAATAGGAATTGGTGAAATTGGTTTGGATTATTATTGGACTGATGAAAATAAAAAATTTCAGAAGGAAATCTTTGAAAAACAACTTTATCTTGCTAAAAAACATAATAAAACAGCAGTTATTCATAGTCGCGAGGCTTTAAATGATACGTATAATATTTTAAGCAAAAAAGAATACCGTGATATGAAATTGGTTGTGCATTGCTATAGTTATAATTTAGAAACTGCAAAAAAATTAACGGAACTCGGTATAATGTTAGGGATTGGTGGAATTATAACTTTTGATAAAACAGAAGAATTAGAAAAAGTTGTAAAAAACATTGATTTAAAATATTTATTGTTGGAAACTGATAGTCCTTATTTGTCGCCGGTTCCTCTTCGCGGCAAACGAAATCAACCAGCAAATATAAAATATATTGCTAAAAAAATAGCTGAAATTAAAAATATTGATTTAGAGAAAGTAATGAAAAGCACAACTGATAATGCTATTTGTCAATTTGACATAAAAAGTGTTTTATGATAGAATTTTTGTGTTAGGAATATTACGAGGTGAAATTTATGAATTCATATTTACTACATTTTGTTGGTAAATTGATAAGTTTATTAGTGGTTTCTGTAGCATCAATGTTTGGTAGTTATACCTTAAATACTGTGGAAACTGTAAATACTAACACTAATTTGAATAAAAGTTTAAATAGGATAAATACTATTGTTGAGTATGATACTATTGTCAAAAAAACTTCTAAATTACCATTTAATAGTAAACGCGTAATTATTGAAGGAGAAGATGGAATTATTTATGAAAACCCGACAACTAAAAAAACAGAAATAATAAAAGAAGTTGTTAATAAGGTTGTTGAAGTAGGAACGGGTCCTAGTGGTGACTTTAGTGGTCGCTTAACGGCATACGGAGCTGATTGTAAGGGTTGCAGTGGAACTGTTGCATGTAAGACAAAAGATAGAAAAAGTTTTAATTTATATAAAGACGGAATTGTTTATAATGATGACGAATATGGAGATATAAGAATACTAGCAGCCACTCATGATGTTTTCCCTTGTGGAACTGTTATTGAGATATATCGCGAAAATGATCAACCATTTATTGGAGTTGTTATGGATACTGGGTATGCAATGAGAACTGCATGGAAAGAAGAAAATAAAATCGTAATCGACTTAGCCTTTTTATCACAAAAGGATCCTGGGGTACATAAAACAACAAGTAATAATGTTGATTACAATGTTTTGCGCTGGGGATGGTAGAAGACTTTAAGTCTTCTTTTTTATTAAAAAGAAGGAGGTACATATGGAATACTCACCTAAAAAGACGAAAGAACTATTAGAAAAGCATGATTTTAATTTTAAAAAGAAATTTGGTCAAAACTTTATAGTTGACGAAAATATAATCAATGCTATTGTTAACAAAAGTAACGTGGATAAAGAAACATTAGTTATTGAAATTGGACCTGGTGGTGGAGCACTTACTAACAAGCTAGCCCAAGCTGCTAAAGAAGTATTATGTTATGAAATTGATACTAAATTAAAGGAAATTTTAGGTAATAATTTAGAAGGTCATAAGAATGTTAAAATAATATTTGAAGATTTTTTAAAGAGGGACGTTATTGATGATATTAAAAGTTATGAATATGAAAAACTTTACGTTGTTGCTAACTTACCATACTATATTACGACTCCTATAATTATAAAATTAATAGAAGACAATATAAATCCAGATAAAATAGTTGTTATGGTACAAAAGGAAGTTGGCAATCGTTTGCGAGCTAAACCAGGAACTAAAGACTATAATTCATTATCCATTTTTATCAATTATTTTTATGATGTTAAAAAAATTATGGATATTAGCAAAAATGTTTTTATACCTAAACCGAATGTGGACAGTATTGTAGTTGAATTCAATAAAATTGAAAAAAGGTTTGTCTTAAAAAATAAAGAATTATTTTTTAAAATAATATATGATAGTTTTCGCCAAAAAAGAAAAACAATAAAGAATAATTTACGTGAGTATGATTTAGAAACAATTGAAAAAGTTCTTTTAAATAATCATTTTAATTTAGAATCCCGAGCTGAACAAATTCCAATTGAAGTTTTTGTAGAGATAGCAAACAATTTGGTAAAATGAAAACAAATTTATTAAAAACAAATAACTATTGGGATACTTTATTAGAAGAAGAGATGGAAAAAGAATATTTTCAGAAACTATTACTTTTTTTAAAAGAAGAATACAAAAAGAAAACTATTTTTCCTGAATATCAAAACATATTGAACTCTTTAAAATTAACTGATTATAACGAAGTAAAAGTGATGATTTTAGGACAAGATCCATATCATGGAGTTGGCGAAGCTCATGGTTTGTCTTTTTCTGTTATGAACAATCAAAAAAGACCCCCTTCATTGAATAATATATTTAAGGAACTTAAAAGTGATTTAGAAATAATTCGAGTTGATAATAATTTGACTGATTGGGCAACTAAAGGTGTTTTATTGCTAAATGCTATTTTAACAGTGGAAAAAGATAAGCCATTAGCACATAAAAATAAAGGTTGGGAGATTTTTACTAATAAAATAATTGAGCTTCTAAATGAACGTGAAAAGACTGTTATTTTTGTTTTGTGGGGAAATTACGCAAAAAGCAAAAAGCCTTTGATTACAAACAAAAAACACATTATAATTGAAGGAGTTCATCCATCTCCACTTTCTGCAAGTCGCGGCTTTTTTGGAAGTAAACCATTTTCTAAAATAAACAAACATTTACAAAGTATTAATAATAATCCTATAAAATGGTAAATATACTTGATATCATCTTTTAAATATAATAAAATTAATAATAGAGGTGTAATAGTGGAAAAGGCATATAACTATTTAATGGACGAAGTCAAAATAAAGTATGGCGATGCAATTGTTGTTGGAGTTTCTGGAGGTCCGGACTCAATGGCATTACTACATCTTTTAAGTCGTATAAAAAAGAGTTTAGATATCCAAGTGATATGTGCTCACGTTCATCACAATCTACGTAAAGAAAGTGATGATGAAAAAGTTTTTGTAGAACGTTTCTGCGCGAATCATGGTATCGTTTTTGAGTGGCATAAAATTGAAGATTACGGTGACGATAATTTTCATAATGAAGCAAGGAGTATTAGATATAATTATTTTAGTAAAATCGTCAAAAAATATAATGCTAAATATTTATTCACAGCACATCATGGTGACGATTTAATTGAAACTATTTTGATGCGTATTGTTAGAGGTTCAACTTTAAGAGGGTATAGTGGGTTTTCAAAAGTGGTGAATATGGATACTTATACAATTATAAGACCATTGATTAATGTTACTAAACAAGAAATCTATGAATATAACAAAAAAAATAAAATAAATTATGTATTAGATGGATCGAATGTTAAAGATGTATATACACGTAATCGTTTTCGTAAATATATTGTTCCTGAGTTTAAAAAAGAAGATGAAAAGGTTCATGAAAAATTTTATAAATTTAGTACAACCTTGCTTGAATACAATAATTATATAGATAAAATTGTAAAAGAAAAATTAAAACAAATTTATATTCAAAATATTATGAATATTGAAGCGTTTTTAAAAGAGGAAAAGGTTATTCAAATGAAAATCATTTATTATATTTTAGAACAAATATATCAAGATGATTTGATGTTAATAACTGATCAACATGTTAAATTAATTCACAATCTTATCCATTCGAAACGTGCTAATGTAAAAATTCATTTACCAAATAATATCAAAGCAATTAAATCATATGATACTTTCACAGTGGTTTTAGAAGAAACTAAGAGTAATGAATATGAAATTGAATTGATAAACTACATGAATCTACCTAATGGTCATAATATTGAAGTAGTCGAAAAAACTACTTCTGATAGTAACTATTATTGTCGTTTAAATAGTAGCGAAGTAATACTACCACTTCATGTTAGAACAAGACAAAATGGAGATAAAATGTATGTTAAAGGGATGCTTGGTCGTAAAAAAATCAACGATATTTTTATCGATGAAAAAGTGCCTATTGAGGAAAGAAAATCTTGGCCTGTTGTTGTTGATTCGACAGGAGTTATTGTGTGGCTACCAGGTTTGAAAAAATCAAAATTTGATAAATTAAAAAATGAAAAGTATGATATAATAATAAAATACTATTAAGGAAGGAGAATATTATGAATAAAAAAGGTATGAAAAAAGGGTTATACCCGTATTTAATATTATTTTTAGTAATGATGTCAATTGTATATGTTTTTGGAAAAACGAATACAAAAATAAATAATTTAACTTATGATTCATTTATGGAACATGTTAATAAAGAAGAAGTTGAGGAAATAGTAATTATTCCCCGTAACAGAGCAAGTATCTATGAAATAAAAGGTACTTTGAAAGGATATGAGGAAAGTGAAACCTTTATTTTAAAGGTTCCATTATCTAATGAGGTTATTTCTAAAATATTTAATGCTGAAGAAAAGTATAATTTTAAAGTTGATACTCATGTTGATCCTGAGTCAGGAACATTTTTATTGTTTTTAATTAATATATTGCCAATGTTACTACTTATTGGATTTGCTTTCGCATTTGTAAAAAAACAAGTGGGAACTGCTAACAATTCAATGGATTTTGGTAAGAGTCGTGCAAAATTAAATCCTGATTCTAATAAAATAACATTTGAAAATGTTGCCGGTCTTAGTGAAGAAAAAGAAGAAGTATCAGAATTAATTGATTTCTTGAGAAATCCCAAAAAATTTCAAAGATTAGGTGCTAGAATTCCAAAAGGAGTTTTACTTGTAGGTCCTCCGGGTACTGGTAAAACTTTATTAGCAAGAGCAGTTGCCGGTGAAGCGAGCGTACCATTTTATTATATAAGTGGTTCAGATTTTGTTGAATTATTTGTTGGAGTTGGTGCTAGCCGTGTTAGAGATATGTTTAAACAAGCTAAACACAATGCTCCATGTTTGATATTTATTGATGAAATAGATGCTGTCGGGCGTCAAAGGGGTGCTGGTTTAGGTGGCGGTCACGATGAACGTGAGCAAACTTTAAACCAATTATTAACTGAAATGGATGGTTTTGGTGCTAATGAAGGAATTATTATTATTGCGGCAACAAACCGACCTGATGTTTTAGATCCAGCGTTGCTTAGACCAGGGCGATTTGATCGTCAAGTTACAGTTAATTTACCAGATTCTAAAGCACGTGAAGAAATATTAGAAGTTCACGCTAAAGGAAAAACCTTTTCTAAAGGGGTTAGATTATCAAATATTGCTAAAAGAACAGTTGGATTTAGTGGCGCTGATTTGGAAAACTTACTTAATGAAGCTGCATTATTAGCGGTTAGACGTGATAAAAATAACATTACAATGGATGAAGTTGATGAAGCCCATGACCGTGTTTTAATGGGTCCCGCTAAAAAATCTAAAAAATATACTGAAAACGAAAAAAAATTAGTTGCTTATCATGAAGCTGGGCATGTTGTTTTAGGATTAAAATTAAACGATGCTAATGTTGTTCAAAAAGTAACGATTATACCAAGAAGTTATGCTGGTGGATATGCGTTAATGTTACCAAAAGAAGAACGATATACATCTACTAAAAAAGAATTATTAGAAAGAATTGCTGGTCTTCTTGGAGGTAGGGTTTCTGAAGAAATAGTATTTAATGAAGTTACTACCGGAGCTCACAATGACTTTGAGCAAGCAACAAAAATTGCTCGTGCGATGGTTACTGAATATGGAATGAGTAGTCTTGGTCCAGTTCAATTTGAACATCAAGAATCTAGTGTTTTTTTAGGTAGAGATTATAATAAGAGTCGTAATTTTTCTAGTCAAGTTGCATATCAAATTGATGAAGAAATCAGAAAAATTATTGGTGAACAATACGAAGTGGCTAAACACATTATTAAAGAAAATATTGACTTATTAGATTTAATTGCTGAAACGTTAATCGAACGTGAAACACTAACCAAGGAACAAATTGAATATCTTGCAGAACATGGACGTATGCCAGATGAAATTGATGATGATACGTTAACTAAGTTAACAGTTACTGAACTAAAAGAAATTGCAAAAGAACATCAGATACCAGGTTATACTAAAATGAATAAGCAAGAGTTAATAGATAATATAAATGAAAAATAGAGTAATTATTACTCTTTTTTTAAGTTTATTTTAAAAGTTACAAAAAATAATTGCAAATAATGATATATTTGATATAATTAGTATGAAGAATAAAAAGGAGGAATAAAATGGAAAGAGTAAATTTAATTAATGCAAATAATGAATCAATCAATGCTGAAGTTATTCGCTATTTTGAATTAAACAATAGTGGATACTTAATTTATTCATTAAATGAAGTTGATGAGCAAAGTTATGTTAAATTATATGCGGTCAAAGTAACTAATGAAAATGGTGCCTTTACAACTACTAATATTGATGATGATGCTTGGATGGCAATTAAAGAATTAATAAAAGTAATTATTCGTGCTAATAAAGACGGAGTAGCAGAAGTAGCTGATTTAAATTTAAATAATTTGGAATCATTAATTATTAATGATGGAAGAGTATTTAAATTATCTAATCAATTAACTGAATTATTAGGTGCAAATAAAAAAGAGGTTGTAGAACAACCAACAGTTGAAGAAACACCATCAATGCCAGAGGTTGAAGAAACACCAATTGATACCCATGAACAAACCATGGAAAATGAATGGCCAATGGAGCCTAATATTGATGTGGTTACAGAAACTACTGAAAAAACTCCGGTTGAAACACCAATTTCTGAAGTAGCGCCTGATGTATCATTTGAAAATGAATGGCCAATGGAACCAACAGTTGAAACAAGAGAAGAAAACGTTGAAACTGATTCGTTTAAGGAATTATATGATCAAGAAAAACAAAAAAATGAAGAATTAACTAATAAGTTAAATGAAATAAAAAAACTTATTGGATAAATAAAAAATAGAATTGTTAATCAATTCTATTTTTATGTGCTAGACGACTAGCGGCTGAAGAAGCAATTGCACATATAATATCATCCAAAAAGGTATGACATTGTTTCATTTCTTCACCTAGTTTATCTAATTTACCGATGATACCAGGTTTTAATTTATCTAAATGTCCAAAATTAGTAAAAGCAATTGATCCATGAACATTAACTATACTAAGTGGTAAAATTTCATCAATACCGTATAGTGAGTCATCTTTTTTAATTATGTCATTAATTTCCTCATCAAGGAGATTTTTTTCGGCTGCTTCGTCAATAGCAATACCAGTTAAAATAGCATGGACCACTTCTCTTTTTTCTATTACTGCACAAACAGATTTAACACAATCATCCATCGTTAAAGTTGCTAAATATTTTTTTTGTAAATCATAAACAATCTCTGCAATATCAATTATTTCAACCCCTCGATTGTTTAATTTTTTTATGGCACTTTCTTTTAAATTATTCATATTAATCCTCCAATCATAAAATAGTAATAAAATCATAAAATTAGTTGAGGTGAATATATGAAAAATACAATTAACTATTTTTACAATCTTGAACCGGATAATATTCACCAACAGGATAAAAATTTTAAATTTAATATAGGAAATAAAAAATATATTTTTCTACCATGTTACCGCACTGAAAAGGAAATTAATGATTTGTATTCTTTAAGTACATCTTTACTATCACAAGGAATATACTGTCATCAAATAGTTTTGAATAATAACTCATTAAAAGTAACATTAATAAATAACATTCCCTATATTTTGTTATTTATATATATAACGGATTCCCGTAATATAACTTATGATGATTTGATTTGGTTTTCTAACATAAGTATGAACGCATCTGAAAATTCATTAAGAAGAGACAAATGGTTATACTTATGGATTGAGAAAATTGATTTTTTCGAATATCAAGTTAGTCAATTTGGAAAAACCTTCCCATTGCTTCGAGAAAGTTTTAGTTATTTTGTCGGAATGACTGAAACGGGTATAAGTTTTCTTAAAAACATCAATACTAATAATAAATCTTTATCTCTATCACATGGGCGAATAAAAAAGGATGATACTCTTTTTGATTTGTATAACCCCTTAAACTTTATCATTGATAGTAAGACAAGAGATATATGTGAATATTTTAAAAGCCGTTTCTTTGATGGCGATAACATAACCTATGATGTCATTGATTATATTACTTCTAACAATTTAAATGAAACTGATTGTTTGTTATTATATGCAAGAATGTTATTTCCGACATTTTATTTTGATGTTTTTGAATTAATTGTTCACAATCAACTTTCTGAAAAAGAAATATTGAAAATCATTCATAAAATAAGCGATTATGAGTTGTTTTTAAACAAGCTATATACTTATTTAAAACAAGTAATATCAATACCAAATATCGAGTGGATAAGTAAAATACAAACTACTCAACATTTATAACTTCAGTTATTTCTGGAATTTCATTAATAATAGCTGTTTCAATAACTTCTTTCAAAGTTATGTTAACCATATGACAATTAGAGCATGCGCCCAACAACTTTATATAAACAATATTATTTTCCAATTTAACAAATTCGATATTTCCACCATCACTAATAAGAAACGGTCTTAATTCATTAATTATATTAATTATTTTTTCTTCATTATTTTTCATAAATTACCTCCATTAACATTATATATTAATAATTTAATTTAGTAAATACTTTTAAATGTATGATATTTTATGATATAATCTTTCATAGAGGTGTAAATGTGACAAAATATAAGAAAGGAAAGATAGTAAAGGGTGCAGTTACTGGTATTGAACCGTACGGCATATTTGTATCGCTAGATGAATTTTATAGCGGATTGATCCATATTTCTGAAGTATCTCATAGTTATGTTAGAAATATTAATGACCACGTTAGTGTCGGTGACATAATATTCGTTGAGGTTTTAGAAGTTGATGAGAAGCTATCACAATTAAAACTAAGTATCAAAAATATTGATTATAAGAAAAATAATAATTTTAGAAAACGTAAAATAAAAGAAACTAATTCAGGTTTTAGCACATTATCTACGATGCTTCCAACATGGATAGAAGAAAATATTAGAAAAAATTCAAATTTTGTTGACAAATAATTCTATAAATGTTATATTAAGTTACGTCCAGTGTTAATGGGTGATTAGCTCAGTTGGTTAGAGCACCTGCCTTACAAGCAGGGGGTCGTAGGTTCGAGTCCTACATTGCCCACCATGCCGGAATAGCTCAATCTGGTAGAGCAACTGACTTGTAATCAGTAGGTTACGGGTTCAATTCCTGTTTCCGGCACCATTGGAGGGATAGCGAAGTGGCCAAACGCGGCAGACTGTAAATCTGTTCCTTCGGGTTCGATGGTTCAAATCCATCTCCCTCCACCATTTATGTTGGTATGTTGCCTCGTAGCCAAGCGGTAAGGCACCACACTTTGACTGTGGCATGCGCTAGTTCGAATCTAGCCGAGGCAGCCATTTTTAATTTTTGTCCCGTTAGCTCAGTTGGTAGAGCATTTGACTTTTAATCAAAGGGTCACAAGTTCGAATCTTGTACGGGACACCATTCTTTTTTGCCTGAGTGGCGGAATAGGTAGACGCACAGGACTTAAAATCCTGCGAGACTCAACTCTCGTGCCGGTTCAATTCCGGCCTTAGGCACCATTTAAATTTTTTTTGTGATTTATATAAAATATGGAGAAATACCCAAGTCTGGTTGAAGGGACTGGTCTTGAAAACCAGCAGGTCGGAAACGGCGCGGGGGTTCGAATCCCTCTTTCTCCGCCAATTTTATTTAAATTAATATCGCGGAGTGGAGCAGTTTGGTAGCTCGTCGGGCTCATAACCCGAAGGTCGTTGGTTCAAATCCGGCCTCCGCAACCATATGGTCCCGTGGTGTAGCGGTTATCACGTCTGCCTGTCACGCAGAAGATCGCGAGTTCAATTCTCGTCGGGACCGCCATTTGGCTTTGTAGCTCAGTCGGTAGAGCAGAGGACTGAAAATCCTCGTGTCGGTGGTTCGATTCCGCCCAAAGCCACCATTTAAATATTGACGATCTTGCGCCCGTAGATCAATTGGATAGATCGTTTGACTACGGATCAAAAGGTTATGGGTTCGACTCCTATCGGGCGCGCCATAACGGGAAATAGCACAACTTGGTAGTGCACTTGGTTTGGGACCAAGGGGTTGCAGGTTCAAATCCTGTTTTCCCGACCATATAGTCAACAAAGCATACGATATTAATTTGTGTGCTTTTTATATTAATAAATCGTAGATTATGTTGAGGTGAAGAATGGAAAATAAAAGAATTTTTGAAATAGATATTTTAAAGTTGATTGCCATTACTTCAATGATTATTTTTCATCTGATTTATGATTTAAATGAATTTGTCGGATTAAATGTAAATTATGAGTCAGGTTTTTGGTATTTTCTAGGTCGAATGGCTGCAATACTATTTATTATCCTTTCGGGAATAAACAGCGGGTTTAGTAAGGATATATTTAAAAAGGGAATAGTGACTTTGAGTTTTGGATTAATTGTCTCCGTAATTACTTTTATTATATTTAATAATCAATATGTAAGATTTGGTATATTGCATTTTCTAGGTATATGTATGATGTTATATCCTATTTTAAAAAAACTAAATACGTATTGGTTATTAATGTTAATATTTTTGATTTGTTTTGGTATTAACACACCTATATATAATATAGAAATATTTAAATTTTTTGATAATATTTTTGGAAAAGCTTCAGTTGATTATTATCCATTATTTCCATATGTTTCCCTATATATAGCTGGAATTGTTTTTAACAAAGTTTTTTATTACAAAAAAGTAAGTATATTTAATTTATACACGAAGAACAAAATTATAATTGCAGTAAGTAAAAATTCTTTATTGATTTATTTAATTCATCAACCTTTGATATTAGGTATAATATTTATAATTAGTTTGTTTATATAAGTTGAGTTAATTGGGATTTTTATATGATTTATTCCCTTATATTTAATAGATTTTTAAAATAGATGTTGACTTTTTTGAAATTTTAGTGATATACTATATTAGTCATTATTTAGTAATGATGTTCTTTGGGGAATTAGCTCAGTTGGCTAGAGCACCTGCCTTGCACGCAGGGGGTCAAGGGTTCGAGTCCCTTATTCTCCACCATAAGAAAACAATCTCGATTAATCGAGTCAATGAATCAACCAATGGTTGATTTTTTATTTATTAAAAATATGTTAAAAAACAACTGCTGACAGTTGCGAGCAAAATATTTGACATTTTAACCATATTAGAAGTTATGATCGAATGATTGAATCATATAATCAAAAATTTTAAAAAAACCAGCTAATGAGAAATGTCAAAAAGCACATCTTTTAGAATGTTTAATGTATTATGACAGTAAAAGATATCTGAAAAAATTATACTTATATAAAGGGACTGTTTCAACTGAAATAAGTCGGGTTAGTAGTGAGTGCTAGTTATCAAAAGTGTCAAATATATTTATTTCATATAACCATAATAAAACCCTTTTAGATATTATTGATGACAAAAAATCAGAGACGATCACACCTCCTCTTTTAATGAGTTTAATAACTATGTAAAATAAAAGATTGGTAAAAAACGTTTAATATAGTTTAATCCACATTCAAGAATGAAGTATATGAATAACCTATTATAGAAATATAAAAGGGGGGAACAAAATGGGAACTTGGGGATATCCTGGTAGTTGCTGTCCACCAATTCCATACTGTGGCGGTGGCTACGGCGGAGGTTATGGCGGAAGTGGTTTAGGCATAATTTGGATTATTATTATTATATTTGTTATTTTTGCACTTTTTAATCAATCGCGTCGTGATTTTATATAATTGTATTAAAATATATTGGAAATTAGATTTTTTGTCTAATTTCTTTTTCAAATAAAGAAACATCAGATGAATTAAAAAATAAATTTTTAATATTGCAATTTTTACCAGTATATGGTAATATTAAGTGGAGTTTTGCGATGAGCGAACGTGATTTGAGGTGTGTGTTAATGGTTAATTTTGTTGTATGTGATGACAATGCAGAAATTTTAAATCAAATTAATTCTATTATTGATGAAGAAATGTTAAAAAACAAAATGGAATATCAATGTCATTTGTTTGATGATTATGATAATAGTTTTATGAAATTAATGCGTTCAAAGTTACCTTTCAGAATATATATATTGGATATCGAAACTCCATCTTCTTCAGGAATCGATATAGCTCGAGTAATTAGAAAAATTGATATTGAAAGCGTTATTATCTTTTTAACATCACACGATGAACTGGGATATACTATTTTAAAAAATGAATTTTTATTTTTATCTTTTATAAATAAGTATGATGACTATCCTAAACATTTAAGTAAATCTATTTCTAAAGCTCTGGATGTTTTAGGAAAAAAAGGAGTAATTCGTTTTGAAGATAGAGGAGCTATATATACCATACCAATTAATGATATATTATATATAACCAGAGATAGTATCGAGCGAAAGGTTATTATAAATACTGACTATTCACAACTTAGTGTAAATAAAACACTAATGGATATGTCTGAAATGTTAGGTGATGTATTTGTCCAATCACATCGGTCATGTATTATTAATTCTACTAGAGTATCAATTGTCAATTTAGCTAAGAAAAAAATAACTTTTGATACTGGAGTTGAGATAGATTGGTTGAGTCCTAAATATAAAAAAGAGGTATCAAAGCTATGACTTATTTATTAAGTAGTTTTATAATTTCATTAGCATGTTTTTATGTATCCTCTAGAATCTTTAAAGAACAAATTGACTATAAAAAAACAGAATTTTGGTTGGTTGTACTTATTAATACAATTCTAATGACAATATTGTTTATAGCAACAAAACATTATATACGTGTTTTAATAAATTATATAGTGTTAATAATATTAAATAAATTATACTTCAAGAAAAAAATTATTAATGTCATTATTGGAAGTTTTTTTGTATTTGTTTTAATAACCGTTTCCGAAATAATAGTTGCTATTATTTTAGTTATGTTGTTAAAGATAGAACCAACGACTTTAAGTGAAGCTTTTCTTGGACGATTTTGGCTTAATATACTTATTGCATTGATAATGATTATTTTAATTAATGTAAAACAGATCGTTCATTTTTTTGGAAGTGTGACTGAAAACAGAAGGAGTCAAGGTGTTTTTGAAATTCTTCCTATTTTAGCGCTTATTGTGTTGATCTATTCCGTTTTCTTTTATTATATGTATTTTAAACTTGATGTTTTATTAGCGATGATTTTAAGTGTAATTCTAATAATTATTATTACTTTTCTAGTAATAAACATAAGTTTGGAAAAAAATTACCATAGCAATTTAAAAAAAGAATATAATAAATTAATTAATGATTTAACAGAATATGAAAAAATTCTTGAAAAATATCGAAGAACTAATCATGAAAACAAAAACAACTTTATTGTTCTAAAAGGAATGATACCTAAAAAAAACAGTGACATTATTAATCATATTGATGAAATTATTAATTTAAAGGAAAAAGATGATGATGAAATTCTAACTAAAACAAAACGCCTTCCTTCTGGTGGATTTCAAGGATTAATATACCAAAAAATGTTAATTATGAAGGAAAAGGGAATTAGTTGTAATTTAGAAATTAGCAAAAATATATACTCTAATAGTTACAAGAATTTTGATTTTGAGTTAAATAAAAATTTATGTGCAATTGCTGGCATTATAATTGATAATGCTATTGAAGCGATTGAAGATTTAAAAATGAAAGCAATTGGTATTTATTTATATAAAGAAGGAAATGATTTCTATTTTTGTGTTTCTAATAACTTTCAAGGTTCGATTGATTTAGAAAGAATGGATGATGAAGGGTATTCTAGTAAAGGTAAAGGTCGGGGATACGGATTAAGCTTAGTCAAAATAATAATTGATAAAGACGAACGAATTTCGATTGAAAGGGAATTTGTTAGAGATGTATTTAAACAAAAAATTAAAATAAAAATGTAGAAATATTCCTACATTTTTTTTATTTCTTATTTTATTAAGAAATCTGGTGTTTCTGGTTCGTCTAACCACAGAAACATGCAAGCAGTTGTGAATGTATTAGCAGCAACATAAGCCAGTGAACTTAAAGCCAAAGCTAAAAATTTAATCACAACCAACCTCCTTTCCTTTTTTATATTGCAAGTAATTATTATATTGCTGATTAAAAAGTTTATATGCCAAAGGTGTTGTTAAAAAAGATTGAATAACTAATGAAAATAGTAGAGTATTTGCAATAAAATGATTATTTGAAAAAACTATAATAAAACTATAAGTTATCGCAGTAATTGTTGATAGTAATTTATAATTATTTCTTCTTTTAATATTATTGATTGGTTTTTTCGTAGTATCAGCGGGTGAATATTTATAAAAAAATATAATTGATATAACTGCTAAAATTAATTTGATTTGTAAATTAATAGTTAATATTGTACATAAGTAAGTTGCTCCTATAAATAGAGTAGATGATGCAACTAGGCATACTAGACTATTATTAGCGTGTAATCCAAATGAAAACATTCTTAATAAAGTATAAAATAACATTAAAATTATAAGATCTACAAATAAATTTAAATATATAGCTATTAGGAATATTATAATGGTTTTAGTAATTGTTATATAAATTCCCTCTAATCCATATTTAATAGTTAACATTTGTTGTTTAGTATAGTTTGGATAATGTTTTTTAATAAAGTTTAATAAAGTATTTAAAACTTGATTTTTCAACAAATATCACACCTCAGTTAAATTATATCATATAAAATTTAATCTGTAATGTTTTATGTCCCAAATGGCCGATTATGTGTCTCAAATGCAAAAAAGGGTCCTAAAAAAACATCAAAAATGCATTTTGAACGTAAAAGTGGGCATTTCGAGCATTTGATATTTAAAAAAAATTAAAAACGAGTAAAATATTTTTTGTCGGGATCTTTTGATTATATAACAAATCCATTTTCGCAATAACTAAAAAAATGTCGGAATTTGACTTTCCCATTTTATTGATTATTGCATTCATAGAGGGTATATTTAAAATGTAATGATACTAGAAGGGAGAGTTTATTTGTGAGAGGTAAAGTTAAATGGTTTAATAACGATAAAGGCTTTGGATTTATTGAACATAGCGATGAAGAAGACATCTTTGTTCACTATTCTGCAATCCTGTCGTCTGGCTATAAAACTCTAGTCGAAGGACAATATGTTGAGTTCGAACTAGTAAGAACTGACAAGGGATTACAAGCAAAAAATGTTATAGAAATTAAAACTGCACTTGTTTAGCAGTTTTTTTTGTTTTTATTTATATTTTTGTTTGATTGTGCTATAATTATTATAGGAGGATGATATTATGAAATTTAATATTCGTGGAAACAAAGTAAAAATAACTGAGGCAATTAATGATTATATTGAGAATAAAATAGGGAGACTCGGTCGTTATTTAGAAAACTCTGATAATATAACCGCTAATGTTGTAGTTAAGATTCGTGGTGTTGAACAAATAGTTGAAGTCACAATTCATCTTAACAAGGTAATTCTACGTGCTGAAGTAGAGGATAAAAATTTATATGCTGCAATTGATTTAGTTAGTGAAAAGTTAGAAAGACAAATTAGAAAAAATAAAACTAGAATGAATAAAAAAGTGAATCGTGCTAATGTAAAGGAATTAGTAACTAATTTTAAAACGGATAAAGAATATGAGAAAGAAGAAAATAAAGTAGTTAAAAGAAAAAGCATTGAAATGAAACCAATGAGTGAAGAAGAAGCTATTTTACAAATGAATTTAATTGACCATGACTTTTTTGTTTATCTTGAGGACAAAAGTGGTAAAATTTGTATCGTTTATAAGAGAAAAGATAATAATTATGGTATTATAACAACAAATTAGGCTTTAAAGCCTTTTTTATAAGTTTGCTATATAAAACTATTATTTTTTACCTTTTTTTGATAAAATAGATATGTACAAGAAAGGAAGATAAAAATGAAGTTTTTTAAACAGATATTTGATCATGAATACAAAGAACTTGAAAAGTTTCAAAAAATAGCTGATGAAATAGAAAAACTCGACAAAAAAATAAGTAAACTTAGTGATGAAGAGTTGAAAAATAAAACCGAAGAATTCAAAGAACGAATAAAAAAAGGGGAAACTTTAGAAGATGTTAAAGAAGAAGCTTTTGCTGTAGTTCGTGAAGCAGCATTTCGTGTAATTGGTGAAAAGCCATATTATGTTCAATTAGTTGGTGGGTTAGCAATTCACTACGGCAATATTGCCGAAATGAAAACAGGAGAAGGTAAAACTTTAACTTCAACCATGCCAGCTTACTTAAATGCTTTAACCGGTGAAGGAGTTCATATAATTACAGTTAATGAATATTTGGCTGACCGTGATGCGAATTGGATGGGAAATATTTATCGCTTTTTAGGTTTAACAGTTGGGGTCAATCATCGTGACTTAACTCCTAGTGAGAAGAAAGAAGCATATGCTTGTGATATTTTATATTCTACTAATAACGAAATAGGATTTGACTATCTTCGAGACAACATGGTTGTAAAAGCCGAAAATAGAGTTCAAAGACCATTAAATTTTGTTATTATAGATGAGGTTGACTCAGTATTAATAGATGAAGCAAGAACTCCTTTAATAATTTCTGGTGGTTTCTTACAATCATCGAATTTATATATTCAAGCTGATCGTTTTGTAAAAACACTTAAAGAAAATAATGGGTTTATATATGATGAAAAAACTAAATCTGTTGCTTTAGATGAAACTGGTATTTCAAGTGCTGAAAAAGAATTTAGTTTATCAAATTTATTTGATTTAAACAATACTACTTTAGTTCATTATATTAACCAAGCATTACGTGCCAACTACACAATGAAAAGGGATTTCGATTATGTGGTTGAAGAAGGGAAAATTGTTATTGTAGATCAATTTACTGGACGTTTAATGCAAGGAAGAAATTATTCTGATGGACTCCACCAAGCTATTGAAGCTAAAGAAGGTGTTGAAATTGGTGAAGAAACAAAAACTTTAGCAACAATTACATTCCAAAATTTATTTAGAATGTATAAAAAGTTATCTGGTATGACAGGTACTGCAAAAACAGAAGAAGAAGAGTTTCGCGAAATATATAACATGTATGTTATATGCATTCCAACCAATGTTCCAGTAGTTCGTGATGATTTCGGAGATTTAATGTTTGCTACTAGAGATGGTAAGTTTAAAGCAATTGTTAAAGAAATTAAAGAGCGACATGAAACAGGACAACCAGTACTAGTTGGAACCATTGCTGTTGAAACTAGTGAATATATTAGTTCTTTATTAAAAAAAGAAAAAATTTCACATGAAATCTTAAATGCTAAAAATCATGCGAGAGAAGCAGAAATAATTGCTAATGCTGGTCAAAAAGGTGCAATAACAATTGCTACTAATATGGCTGGTCGTGGTACTGACATTAAATTAAGTGCTGAAGTAAAAGAAATTGGTGGTCTTTGTGTTATAGGTACCGAAAGACATGAATCAAGAAGAATTGATAATCAGTTAAGAGGACGTTCTGGTCGTCAAGGTGACCCTGGGATGTCACAATTCTGTGTTTCATTTGAAGATGATTTAATGGTTCGCTTTGGAACTGATCGCGCTAAAGTGATGCTACAAAAAGTTGGTTTTGATGGAGAGTTATCGCTTCGTAATTCAATGTTTGCTAAGATGATTGAATCTGCACAACGTCGAGTTGAAGGAAATAACTTCGATGTTCGAAAAACTTTATTACAATATGATGATGTTATTAATCAACAACGTAAGATTATTTATGAAAAAAGAAATGAAATATTAGACTTTCCGTCAATATATGAAATGGTTGCTGACAATTTCACTAATTATGTTGATGAATTAGTTATGAGTCACTTAGTGGAAACTACGATTTTAACTGATACAGATTTATCTGAAATTTTAGAAATGGTTAACACCAAATTTTTAAGAAATGCGATTACTATTGATGAAATAAAAGATAAATTGCCTGATGATATAGTTTATTATATTTCTGAAAAAATGATTGCTGAATATGATAAAAAGGTATCTAGTGTTCCAGAAGAAATTAAGAGTGAATTTGAAAAGGCAATCGCCCTTCGTGTAATTGATACGTATTGGATGGAACATATTAATACTATGGCTCATTTAAAAGAAGGAATTCACTTACGAGGATATGCACAAGAAAATCCTTTAAGAGCTTATACTAATGAAGGTTATGAAATGTTTGATAACCTGTTAAACACAATTGATCGTGAAATTACATTATATTTATTAAATTCTGAAATTAGACAAAATATCGAAAGAAAGAAAGTTGTTGAAACAGAAGTAGCTAATGATGGTGATAAACCAGTTAAAAGAACTCCTAAAAAAGTTGAAAAAACAGGACGCAATGAATTATGTCCATGTGGAAGTGGAAAAAAATATAAACATTGCCATGGAAAATAGAGGTGTATTAAATGAATGAAACAAAAAAAATAACAATAACCTTATTAGTGATATGTGCTATCGTGGCACTTTTACCATTATCAATGTATATTAAACATACTAATGGTAAAAAAATTATTGATTATGTTAATCAAACTTATAAAAACGAGAAAAGTAGTTTAATTTATATTGGTAGCTCTGATTGTAGTTATTGTGCTCAATTTAATCCTATTATAGATGATACATCAAGAAAATATGATTTTGAATATACTTATATAGATATATTAGATTTGACAAGTCAACAACGAGCAGATTTACTTAGTAGTTTCAATATTGATGAAGAAGATTTTGGAACACCTTATTTAGTTATTAGTAATAAAGGTGAAAAGGTTTTTGGGAAAGCTGGGTATTTAAATGCTGATCAATTAATTGAACAATTAAAAGAAAGTGAATTTTTAGATAAAGACGCTGAACCTAAAGAAATAACAGATGAAAAAGCAAACAATGAAAGCACTGCTGATTTAAACTTTATTGATGTTAAAGAGTATTTAGAATTAGTTAAGAACAAAGAAAAAAGTATTGTTGTTTTAAGTCAAACCACATGTTCATATTGTACTGCAGCAAAACCAATTTTAAATAAAATAGCAAAAGAAAAAGAAATTACTATCAATGTTATTGAAATTAATGAGATTTCTGACAATGATGAATATACTGCATTTATTGAAACTCTTGAAGGATTTGGTATGGAAGAGTTTGGTACTCCGCATACAATGATTGTTCAGGATAATAAGGAACTTGATAATATTGTAGGATTAGCTGAAGAAGCAAATTATATTGAATTATTTAAAGAACAAGGATTTATTAAATAATTAAGAAGGAGGGCTTAGTATGCAAGGTGAAGTATACTCAAAAGTAAGAGAGTTTAAACAAAAATATCCATGGACAATATCATGGAGATTAAAGGCACATTCTAAAGTTATTGATATTCACTTAAATGAGGATGAACACGTAAAATATGCTTTTGCGGCTCAAAAGAACGCTAGTCACCTAGATATATTTACAACATATGTAATTGCACTTACTGATAAACGGATTTTATTAGGTCAAAAAAGAGTTTTCTTTGGATATTTCTTTACCGCAATTACGCCCGATATGTTCAATGATTTAAAGGTACAAATGGGAATTTTATGGGGTTCAGTTCATATAGATACAATTAAAGAAGTGGTAACTTTATCAAATGTTCAAAAGAGAGCCCTTCCAGAAATAGAAAATATTTTTACCGATTATATGATGAAAGAAAAAAGAAAACTTTATAGAGAATTAAATATAAAAGGAAATAACTTATAAATTATTTCCTTTTTTTTATGAATTTATGGTATGATATATATACAAACTAAGGATAGAATGTTACTTTTTATGAATTATTATTAATTATAAAAAGTGTATTGGGGTGATGTTGTGAATAACCATAAATTTAACAATAAAAAAGGTTTTACATTAGTTGAGTTGTTAGGAATGATAGTTATAATTGCTATTATTTTGTTAATATCTATCCCTATAATTGGCAATGTTATCGGGGCTGTTAGACAAAGAGTTTGTGATTTAAATGCTAAATCGGTAGAACGTGCTGCAGAAAATTATATAACTGTTAAAGGTGGACAAATAAAAGATGGTGTAACTATAAATGTTCCGTTAAAAGTGTTAAGAGAAGAACACTTTGTGACAAAAGTTGTTGATCCGACAGATAACACAACAGCTTGTGACGGTTATGTTTTAATTGAAAAAGAAGGAAAAACAATTAAATCAAAAGCTCATATTATATGTCCAACGTATTGTAACGCAAGCGAATATACTAAAGAAGACACCACGAAGAAAAATGGTGCTGATTATTATACTGGAGAAAATCCTAACAACTGGGTTTTATTTGGCCGATATGATCAAGAATCAGTATATGGTGTTTTATGGAGAATAATAAAAACTGATGATGGTGGAATTAAACTGGTTTTTGAAGGTCTTGAAAATGGGGGTTCTACTCCGATTGAAGACGGACGTACATTACACTCATCAACAACCGGTATCCAGTATGATGAATTTGGTAAAAATCCATTTCAAACAAGTACTCTAAATAATAAACTTAATAACTGGTTAGACAATTTAGTAGTTATTGATAAATATAATTATGTTAAAGAAACAAATTGGAAAATTGGTGGTGTTCCGTTTTATAATCCAACCAATATTGAAACATTTAGTGAGTCTGAGGGAATTGATAGTGAAACTAATTATGGCTTTTTCCGTGGATTAAGTGAGTTAAGCGGGATAGGATTGATAAATCCTAGTGATTTTATGTACACATCTTCAAATACAAGTTGTGTTAATAGTTACAAAACAGGTGGTTCTACAAACCCATGTGCTTATACAGCGGGTGAAATTAATAATTTTCTATACAAAAATAAGTATCACCAATGGACGATGAATGCCAGTAGTGATACTTCAAATAAAGCTTGGTATGTAAATAATATAGGACAAGTAACACCAGGTCTTGTTCAATCATCTGTAATTTCAGTAAGGCCTGTAATTAACCTTGATAAAAATGTTCAATACCTTGCAGGAACAGGAACAATAGATGACCCTTATATTTTAGAAGAATATATGATTGATATAAAAAACAAACCATTAATAACATTAATTGGTCAAGAAACAATCGTAATAAGAGAAGGTGATTCATATACAGAACTTGGAGCAACGGCATATGATCCTGAAGATGGTGATATTACAGATAAAATTAATATTACTAGTAATCTAAATATTAATATGCCTGGTACTTATCAAATTCGATATAATGTTGCAGATAGCAATGGTAATAAAGCTCCAATGGTAATTAGAACAATTATGGTATCACCTAAAGATAGTCCTGTTATAACTTTAAATGGGGACAATCCATTAAAAATCACTTTACAACAAGAGTATGTTGAACCAGGTGCGGTAGCACTAGATCCATATTATGGTGATATTAGTAGTGATATTAAGATAATCGGTAACGTGAACGTGAATGAAATAGGCGTCTATGAGTTAATATATACAGTAACTAATAAGGATGGAAAAACAGCAATACCAGTTTCAAGAAAAATAGTTGTTGAACCACCAAGACCAGAAATAATATTAAATGGTGACAACCCAACAATTGTTTATATTGGAAATAAATATACTGAATTGGGCGCAACAGCAACAGATGAAGTTGATGGAGATTTAACATACAAAATTGAAAAATTAATTACTCAATTCAAAACAATAAAAATAAGTTATAAGGATTACAAGGTTGAAAAAAAGGAAATAAATGAGTCTGAAATTATAGAAGAAAAACAATACAGTTATACTATTAAATATAGTGTTACAAATAGTTTTGGGGCAACAGCTAGTGTTCAGAGGTCGATAAAAATATTACCTGATGATGGTCCGTTCATTCAAATTACACCAGATGGTGATACAAAGCCCGCTAATAATCACGACCCATTAGTTGAAGTTACGAAAAACAAATATGATGTTGATGAAAATAGTTTAAGGTACATGTGGATTGGTGAAGGTTGGAGAATGCCGCTGTATACATCATTGGAGGATTTAATAAGGACTCCCTTTAGTAATAATACTCCTATAAAAAGCCCAAAAACTAGTGGATATTATAGAGTATATGTTTTAGCAAGGGATATTCATGGGAATGTTAGAATAAAATTGAGCAAACCTTATAAAATAGATAATGGAAAACCGGTGATATACTTAAACGGTAGTAATCCTATGAAACAATTAATTACCAAAGAGTACAAAGAACCAGGAGCGTGGGCTATTGATTATTTTCCGCGTTATGGTGGTCGTGAAGAAATTAGTTTAACTGATAGAATAGAAATCAGTGGTTTTGTTGATGTCTATACTGAAGGAGATTATTATATAAACTACAAAGTTGCTGATGATGCAGGTAATACTACTGAAAGAACAAGACGTGTTGATGTGTATATATCAACACCAAAAATATGGTTAAATGGTAGCCAATACACAAAGGTTGTTTTAGGTAGGGCTCATAATGAATTAGGTGCTAGGGCTACTGATGAATTAGACGGCGATATAACCAGTAAAATTCGTATGATTAAAAATAATGTGGATACCAACAACGTCGGTGTTTATGAAGTGGTTTATGAAGTAGAAAATAGCTATGGTCGAACAGCGACTGTTACTAGAAATGTGGAAGTCCATATTCCACCACCAGAAATCACTATAATTGGTGATAACCCAATGCAGCATAGAGTTTTATTACCATATCAAGAATTAGGAGCAACTGTTTTTGATGAAATAGATGGAGATCTTACTGACAAATTAATAATAGAAAGTAATATTAATGTTTCTATACTAGGTAAATATCAAGTAAAATATAGTGCGACAAATAGTAATGGAAAAACAACTACGGTTACAAGGACTGTTAATGTTTTCTCTCCACCACCAGTAATTACTTTAGTTGGTGATGAATTTGTAAAATTATATAAAAATAGCGTTTATGAAGAATTAGGGGCAACAGCACTTGATGAAATAGATGGAGACCTTACAAGTGATATAAAAATATCAGGAAATGTTAATCCAACTAAAAAAGGAACTAACAAAATAAAATACGAGGTAACCAATAGTTTTGGAGTAACAGGATATAAATACCGAACAATCGAAGTTACTGAACCAACTGTAACAATTGAGTTGCTTGGTAATAATCCATATGAAATGTATGTTAAAGAAAAATATAGCGAACCTGGGTTTATTGCAACTCATGAGCTTTTAGGTGATGTAAAAAATAGAATCCACATTAATAGCACAGTAAATCCAAATATTGCTGGCAAATACACTATTGAATATATTTATGATGATCCTGATTTAGAAAAAGCAGTAATTGAAAAAAGAATTGTTGAAGTAGTTGCACCAAAAGTAACCTTAACATTAAATGGCGATGATCCACTTGAGATGTACGTTAATGAAACATACAATGAATTAGGAGCAGTAGCTATTGATGAAATAGATGGTGATATTTCTCACTTAATTGAAATAACATCAGATGTTATACCTGGAATTGTTGGTAATTATACTGTTGAATATAAGTTGATAAGTAATTATGGTGCTGAAGAGGCGATTACTAGAAGGGTAAATGTAGTTGCACCAGAAGTAATCCTAACTTTAAATGGTAATGAATTAATCGAAATATTTGTTGGCGATAAGTATCAAGAATTAGGCGCTAAGGCAATTGATGATGTTGACGGTGATATTTCACACTTAATTAAAGTAACTGGTAATTTAAACACTAATATTGTCGGTGAATATCAATTAGAATATGTAGTTATAAGTAATTATGGTGTTGAAAAAAGCGTTATAAGACAAGTAAATGTATTAGAACAAAGCGGTCCATATATAATTTTTGATCCGGAAGTTGATAGTATGTATAGACAAACTAGAACAATAAAAGTAACTGTTACTAAAAACATTAGAGACGTTGATAATAATTCATTAAAATATTTATGGAGCGAAACGCTAGATAGACCTACTGAAACTGCTTTTGCAGACGTCTTTGTAAATGGAGCCAATATTAATTCACCTGCTGATATAAATGGTGATTATTATCTGTGGATATTAGCAAAAGATATATATGGAGGGACTACAATTCAGGCAAGTAATAGATACCGTTTTGATAACACAAAACCTATTATAACTTTAAATGGTTATAATATTATCGAATTACCTGTTGATAGCATTTATCAAGAATTAGGAGCTGAAGTTTTAGAAGAACCTAGTGGCTTAAATAATGAAGGATTAGTTATAACAAGTAACTTGGTACCAGGTATTTTAGGTACATATACAGTAACATATGATGCAACTGATAATTCTGGATTAAAAGCGGATACTGTTACAAGAACAATAAATGTTGTTGAGGCTAGTCTTAGGGATGCACCTGGTGCTGATTTTATACCAAAATATTATGCTGAATATTTTATTGGTGAAAATCCAAACAACTGGGTAGAATTTGGTAATATATCTGATTCTGACAGTTCTTATGTTCCGATTTTATGGAGAATAATCAAATCCGATGACGAAGGCATTAAAATTGTATATGAAGGCGCTAAAACAGAAGAAGACAATATTCCGGTTGAAAACGGAATAATTGCTAATGGAATGTTTGATGAAATTAGTAGCAATTATAATGAAGCGTCAATTAGGATGTTTTTAGATAATTGGTTTATTAATTTAGCAGAGACCGAAAAAGATAAATTAGTTTCTAAAATTAATTGGTGTATTGGAAGTATTAATAGTCCATACACTGTTGATGATTTCAAAAATAATGAATGTTCATTAAAAACAACTACTCAAAGTGCAGTTGGGCTAGTTACTAGTGGAGATTATCTTTTGACTAGTAAATCACCATGTGGTGCTTATAATCAATTATCATGTGGTCTTGAAAATTTCTTGAAGAAAAATTATGATTACATAACAATGAATAGCGATAAAACAACGGCTGGCTATATCTTTAATGTGGAAACTAATGGAGCTTTAAGAAGAGGATCAATTAACAAAATTCAAGGAATAAGACCTGTTGTTAATTTAAAACCAGATGTTTTGATTCTTGGTGGTAATGGAACACTTAAAAACCCATATAAGTTAAATAGCAGACAATCAATTATTGACAATACACCACCTGTTGTCAAATTTAATCCATCAACTGCAACTGGATATATAGCCGATAGATCAATTGAAGTAATTGTGACCGATAATGTTACCGGCGTTAATCCAGACTCATTAAAATATGTGTGGACAACAAGTACTATCAAACCGAATGTTGAATTATTTGTCAACAGTTTTAGTAATGGTCAAAAAATAGAGTTACCAAAAGAACAAACTATTAATTATTATTTATGGGTACAAGCTAAAGACAGAAAAGGTAATGAGACAATTACAAATGGAGGACCATACTTCGCAGATAATACAGCACCCGTCATAACTGTCAATGGATCAACAGAAGTTATGCACAAATTAGGGCAAAGATATATTGATTTGGGGGCAACTGCAATTGATAATATTGATGGTCCAGTTAATGTAACAGTTGAAACAAACCTAAATATTAATTTAAGGGGTACATACGATGTCATATATAAAGCAGTTGATAAATTCGGTAATCAAGGGATTGCAATAAGAAAAGTTGTAGTAAATTTACTAGAAATAAAAACACCAGAAGATTTATATAATGTAAGAAATAATATATATTCTGATTACATAGTTGTAAATGACATTGACATGGCTAATAGTCCTTACAGAGAAAACTTCACAGTTATTCCTGATTTTTATGGTACAATCGACGGAAACAACAAGAAAATTAAAGGGCTAAAAATTACAGGTAATGGATTATTTACTAATCTACACCCTGGTGTAGAATTATATGATATAGAATTTGTTGATTTCATTAATAATTCACCAGCTATATCAAATGTTGGTTCAATAACAGGTACGATAACTAATAACGATATTAAAATTAGTGGGATATCCCTTACTGGTGGTAGTTTAATAAATGGAAACAATTATGTTGGAGGAATAATAGGTAATAGTACTAAATATATTAACCTAGAAGAAATAAGTGTTAATGGTTCAATTACTGGAAAGGCATACACTGGAGGTATAATTGGGCAATCACCAACAGTTACAATAAAAGATTCAGGAGTTAATGCAATAATTTCAGGAACAAGTCAAACAGGAGGAATAATAGGTTATGCACCTACAACAGCAACAATAGAAAATAGTTATGCTGATGTTATTTTAACCGGTACAAGTTCACTCGGTGGATTAATGGGACAAGGTGGAAATGTAACAATAAGAAGAAGCTATGCTAATGGAAGCATTGCCTCAACTGGTAATTATCAATACATTGGTGGTGTAATAGGACGTTCAAACTCAGTTGATATAAGCGACAGCTATTCAAATGCTAATGTAAGGGGATATGATAACGTAGGTGGTTTGATAGGATATAATGATGGTGGAACAATTCAACGAAATTATGTCAGTGGGAATGTAGAATCAACAACTAATACTAATACAGTCGATGATGGAACTGGTGGATTGGTTGGAAGAAATCGTGCCACAATAATTGATACTTATACAGCTGGCGAAGTGAAAAGAAATGGCACAGGTGGATATATAGGTGGTTTAGTAGGATATAACTATAGCGGTAATATATCTAAATCATATGTAATGGGTAAATTAACAAATGCTCAATCATTTATTGGTTATAGAAGTAGCGGAACCATTATAAACAATTATTGGATAGGCGAAACAACCTCAGTTTATTTTGGGGGATATGCAACCTTGATAAGTAGTATTCAGGAAGGTACCAATAGCGACAACTATGTAGGTTTTGACTTCATAAGTGTATGGGGAATCGAATATGGAAAAACAACACCGTATCTACAAGGGTTGATGATATCAGATAAGAACTATTTAGAAAACATTGATAAGTATGAAGGTGACGGTGACGGAACTGTCAACAATCCATATTTAATCAAAACAGCAGAAGATTTAAATAATGTAAGGTTAAGTACTGGATCATATTACAAATTGATGAATGATATAAATATGAGTACAAGTGCATATGCAAATAATTTCCCAACTATTGAATTATTTAATGGAGTATTTGATGGAAACAATAAAAAAATAATTAACTTGAAAACAACAAGTGGATTATTTAATAGTACCGTAGAAATGGAAGTTAAAAATTTAACATTAGAAAATGTGGTAGTTAATAGTACAACACAAAGTACTGGTGCTTTGGTTGGAACAGGATCAAAAATCACACTAAGTGGAGTAAATATAACCGGAACTTCAAATATAACATCGTCGACATCATATGTCGGTGGAATTATTGGATATGCAACAAATGTGGCAATTGACAATTCAAGTAGTGTTGCAACCGTTAAAGGAACAAACCAAGTTGGTGGAATGATAGGTTACATGAATGGTATTGCAACAATAAAAAACAGTTATGCTAATATAAATGTCATAGGAACGAGCTATTTAGGGGGGTTAATAGGGCGAGGTATTACATCAATAATTGAAAGGAGTTATGTAAAAGGATTAGTGACAATAACTGGAACCAATTATTACGTTGGAGGAATGATTGGACGTTCAGATTTGGTTGATATAAGTGACAGTTATTCAAATGCTGATGTTAAGGGATATGATAACATAGGTGGTTTGATAGGATATAATGATGGTGGAACAATTCAACGAAGTTATGTCAGTGGGAATGTAGAATCAACAACTAATACTAATACAGTCGATGATGGAACTGGTGGATTGGTTGGAAGAAATCGTGCCACAATAATTGATACTTATACAGCTGGCGAAGTGAAAAGAAATGGAACTAGTGGATATATAGGTGGCTTAGTAGGATATAATTATAGTGGTAATATATCCAAATCATATGTAATGGGAAAACTAACAAATGCTCAAGCTTTTATAGGTTATAGAAGTAGTGGAACCATGACAAATAATTATTGGATAGGTGAAACAACAGACCTATATTCAGGAAGTAATGCTACATTGATAAG